>Ga0207646_10007452_pt1 | contig 11119 bp, 8 predicted proteins | sample KBSK5502metaG_FD_184343 | JGI IMG/M metagenome (GOLD analysis project Ga0207646, IMG submission 184343) | Corn, switchgrass and miscanthus rhizosphere microbial communities from Kellogg Biological Station, Michigan, USA - KBS K5-50-2 metaG... | ecosystem: Host-associated > Plants > Roots >...
GATCGCTCCGCCGTGGCGCGCGGGAGCATCGAGTACTCGGCGGTGACCCAGCCAGTGCCCTTGCCCCGGAGGTGCGGCGGCACGCGATCGCCGACGGTTGCCGCGCACAGCACCTCGGTGTCGCCGGCGCGGATGCGGCACGAGCCCTCGGCCCACTTCTGGACGCCGAGTGTCATCGTCACGGGCCGGAGGTCGCCCGCCCGGCGCCCGTCCGCGCGAACCGACGGGGGTCGATTGCCGATGCTCATCTCACGCCCTCACTCCCGACGGGAACCGGGCTCTCCGCTGCGGCCGCAGCGCGTTCCTCGGCCTTGGCAGCATCCCACAGCTCGTCCAGCGCCGCGAAGTCCAGATCGCGAATCGCGACGCCACGCTCGGCGACCATGCGCTCGACGCGCCGGAAACGGTTCCGGAACTTGTCGTTGGCCTGGCGCAGGGCGGCCTCCGACTCGATCCCCAGCTTGCGCGCGACGTTGACCACGACGAGCAGCAGGTCGCCGAACTCCTCCTGGCGATCGTGCTGGTTGGTCGCATCCGCCAGCTCCGCCAGCTCCTCCGCGACCTTGTCGAGGACGCCCTCGATGGCCGGCCAGTCGTAGCCCAGTGCTGCGGCGCGCTCCTGCATCTCCTGGCTCGCGGCGAGGGCCGGCATCGAGGTGCTGATCCCATCAAGGGCGCTCTTCACGGCGCCATCGAGCTCCATCGCGTCGGCGCGCTCATCGGCCTTGATGCGCTCCCACTGCCGGTTGACGTCCGCCGCGGTCCTGGCCACGGCATCGCCGAACACGTGCGGGTGGCGGCGGACGATCTTGCGCCCGATCGAGGCCTGCACGTCGGCCAGGTCGAAAACGCCCGCCTCCGCCGCCAGCTCGGCGTGGAGCACGACCTGGAGCAGGAGATCGCCGAGCTCCTCCGCGAGGGCCGGGGTGGCGCCGCGCTCGAGGGCGTCGTAGACCTCGTAGGCCTCCTCGAGGAGGTGCTTGCGCAGCGACGCGTGGGTCTGCTCGCGGTCCCACGGGCAGCCATCCGGCTGGCGCAGGCGGTTGCTGATGTAGGGCATCGCCCACGGGCCGGCGACCGCCGCCTCCGGCGCGATCGGCGGGAGGTAGAGCGGTCGCTCCAGGTCGTCTGCGGTCAATGACGCGATCGTGGTCCTCTCGCCCGGCGGATCCCCGGGCCCGCCCAGTCGCCCCACCGTCGCGTCCGGCGGGTACAGGCGCGCGAGCACGGCAAGGGGGTCACGCCCACCCCGGCCATGCCGGCCCGGCAGCGGATCCGGGCTGGCGCTCCCGGCCGGCTCGGGACTGCCGCCGAGCGCTGCCAGGGGCACGATCAGGACCGGACGGGACGGCTCGATCGGCGTGCCGACGAGCGCCTCGGACGCGACGACCTGCACACCCGCCGCGGGATCGAGCGCCCAGCGCTCCCGAGCCTCGGCGAGGAGGGCGTCGAGCATCGATTCGCTAGCCCGTCGACGACGTGCCGACGTTGTAGTCGATCTTGGCCTCGCCCTTCTGCTTCGTGTACCAGTAGGAGAAGCCGCTGTCCTTGATGATCTTGACCTGATCCGGGGTGGGGGTCTTCGTCTCCTCGGCCAGCACCCGGAGCAGGTACGTGCCGTCGCTCTGCACGGAGACCACGTCGGAGGTCGAACCGACCGCGGTATCGAGGATCGCCTTGTCGAGGTCGTCGGCCAGCTGGCCCGGCATGATCCAGCCGATGTCGCCGCCGTCGCCGGCTTCCTTGCCCTCGCTGTTGTCCTTGGCCGCCTGCTTGAACAGGGCGTCGGTCGTGAGCTTGGCCTTGAGGTCCTTCAGGAAGGCGTCGTCGGCCGGGTCTTCCGGCCGCATGAACTGCACGACGTACCAGCCGATGTCGCCCTTGATGGGTTCGAGGAGCTGACCCGGCGTCAGGCCGTCGGCGAGCACGGCGTTCTTCACCGGCTGGTCGATCTCAGACGAGGGGTAGATCCAGCCCTGCTTGCCGCCATTGGTCTTGGCCGATGCCTCGTCCGACTCGGACCGCGCCAGCGCGTCGAACGTCTTCGGGTCTGCCTTGAGCGCCGCGTATGCAGCGTCCGCGTCCGCCTTCGCCTTCGTCCAGGCCGGATCGGCGGCCGGTACATCAGCCGCGCCGGCGGTCTTGTCATTCGGCGAGAAGACGATCCAGCGGACCTTCACGCCAGGCTCGTTGGCCGTGCTCGAACCCTGGTTCTCGGGGAGGTAGATCTCGAGGACATGGCGCTGCTTGCCCGGCTTCTGCAGGTCAGCGACGACCTTGTCCGAGAGCTTCTGGCGCACGACGTCACCACGGGCCGCCGTGCGGTAGTCGTCGAGCTTGATGCCGGCGTCCTGGACCTGCTGGTCGAACGTGCCGTCGACCGACTCCGCGGCGTCTTCCGTGTACCGGGCGATCCGATAGTTGCCGTCGTCGCCCTCCACCACCGTGGTCGGCTTGTTGACCTCGGTCGCGAACACCGCGTCCATGATCTTCGGGTCGTAGCCGCTCTCCTTCTGGAGCCAGCCGAGGTCCCCGGCCTGCTGGGCACGGCCCGTGTTGTCGACCGTCCGGGCGACGTCCTCCCAGCTCTCGCCGCGGGCAAGGCGCCCGAGCGCCTGCTGGGCCTTGGTGAGCGCCAGCCGCTTCTGCTCGTCGCTGGATTTGCCGGTCAGCGGGTCCACGTCGGGATCGACCTCGATCATCCAGACATGGCGCATCTCGTTGGTCGTGGCTTCGCTCTTGATCTGGTCGTCGACCTCGGTCTCGCTGACGCTGATGCCGTCGTCCGATGCGAGCTTGGCCATGAGCGAGTTGTCGACGAGCCGGTCGAGGGTGATGCTGGCGAGCTGGTTCCGCCGTTGAGCCAGGAACTGCAGCTGCTGCTGGCCGTCCGAGGCGGACACGCGGCCCTGCGCCATCAGCGTCTGGATCCGGCTGCCGATGTAGTCCAGCCGGAATGTCTCGATCCGGAGCCGGTTCCGGAGGTCGTCCTTCGTGATGACCTGGCCGTTGACGGTGGCCGCCGACCCGAAATGGTCGTCGTACCAGCTCCAGGCGGCATACCCGACGAGGATCAGGGCGGAGATGCCGATGGCGAGGAAGAAGCCGGCATTGATGAGGCTGTTCCGGCGGTCACCGGAATCCCACCCGGCTCGGCCGCGGCGTCGCGCGACCGGTCTGGCTCGGAGCGTCATGCGGGGGAGGTGTCCTTGGTCAGATTGGAGCGCGCCGATCACGCCTGGCGCGTTGGCGGGGGCGAATGGTACCGCACGACCACCTCGGCGCCTTCACCGAGCCCGATTTCCGATCGGCAGATCGAGCGGCTATCCTTCGCGCGATGCCCGCGCCAAATGACGATCAGCGCGTTGCCGTCATCGGGCTCGGATACGTCGGACTCCCGCTTGCGATCGCGTTCGCCGAGGCGGGCCTCACCGTCGAGGGCATCGACGCCTCCCCGCGCCGGGTCGCGGAGCTCAACGCCCGCCGCTCACCCATCGACGACGTGACGGACGAGCAGCTGGGGCACGCGCTCGACGCCGGGTTGACGGTGCACTCGCTCGACGACGGGCGACCCGGCGAGGCCGACGCGATCTTCGTGTGCGTGCCGACGCCCATCAAGGCGACGAAGGATCCCGATCTCGGAGCGGTGCTCGACGCGGCTGGCTATCTGGCCGGCTCACTGCACGAGGGGCAGATGGTCGTGCTGCAGTCGACCACGTTCCCGGGAACGACGGCCGGGCCGTTCCGGGAAGGGCTCGAGGCTGGCGGGCTGCGCGCCGGCGTTGATTTCGACCTTGCCTTCGCCCCGGAGCGGGTCAGCCCGGGCGACCCGGACAGCGCCGGCCGCCGGGTGCCGCGGCTGACGGGCGGCACCACGGGCCGAGCCACCAGCCGCGCCGCGCGACTCCTGCGGCACATCAACGACAGTGTGGTGGAGCTCAGCTCGCCGGACGCTGCCGAGCTCGCCAAGCTCCTCGAGAACGTCTTCCGCAACGTCAACATCGCCCTGGTCAACAACCTGGCATTGCTGTGCGAGCGCATGGGCCTCGACGTCTGGGAGGTCATCGACGCCGCGTCGACCAAACCGTTCGGCTTCATGCGCTTCACGCCCGGGCCAGGCGTCGGCGGCCACTGCATCCCGATCGACCCCTACTACCTCGCCTGGCGCGCCCGGGAGTTCGACTTCATCGACCGGTTCGTCGAGCTCGCCGGCGACATCAACCTGGCCATGCCCCGCCACGTGGTCGATCTCGTGATCGAGGGCCTGAACGAGCGGTCGCGGTCGCTGCGCGGGTCGCGCATCGGGATCATCGGCGTCGCCTTCAAGCCCAACGTGCAGGATCCCCGGAACTCGCCGGCGGCGGGGGTGCTCGCCGATCTCGCCGGGCGCGGGGCCGAGGTCGCGTTTCACGACCCCCACGTCGTCGCCTTCAGCGACGCCGCCGGCGTCGAGCGGCGAGGCCTCACCCTCGATGCGCTCCTCGACTGGGCCGATGCCGTCGTGGTCCTGACCGCCCACCGCGCGGTCGACTGGGCGACGCTGTACGAGCGAGCGGACCTCGTCATCGACACGGTGAATAGCTCGGCCGGGCGCCCGGTTCGCGAGCGGCAGGTCCTGCGGCTCGGCGCAAGCTGGTCGTCGGGGGCGGCCGCCTGATGGGGCCGCGATCCTGCCCTTGACCGACCGCCGGCCCGCGGCGGGCACGTGATGGCGTCCGCGGAGAGCTCCTCGCGCGGCCGGATCGCCTACCTGACCTACGGTTCGGGCCTGTTCGACGCCCGCACCTATCGCATGGCAAATTCCGCGATCGAGGCCGGATACGAGGTCACCGTGTACGCCCGCTGGGAGCCGGGCCTCCCGCTCGTCGAGACGCTCGATGGCTACCGCCTCGTGCGGGCGCCCTGGGCGTGGCAGGGGGCCGTACCGGGCCTGGCGCGACTCGCGCGGCCACGGGGCCTCGCCGGTCCGCGGGCTGGTTCCGGTGGAGCGCCCGAGGCACCTCCCGAGGCACGCCGCGAGGCACCTCGCGAGGCACGCGAGCGGCCAGGCGCGAGCGGCCCCGGGGTCCTTCGGCCACTTCGGGCGGGCCGGCAGGCGGTGAATCTCCTGCGGAAGTACCCCGGACGGCCGCTCGGCTGGGCGCGCTCGCTCGAGAACGTCGCCGAGCCCGCGGATATCTGGCACGGATCGTGGGCCGGCACGCTGCCGGCGCTGGACCGGCTGCGTCGCCGTTTCGGCGGACACGCGATCTACGACAGCCGCGACATCTACATGGAGTCCCGCAAGCTGGCCACGGCACCGCCCCTGCTCCGCGCACTGCTCGCCCGTCTCGAGCGCCGCTGGGCGCGGCGCATGGACCGGGTCATCACGGTCAACGATTCGTATGCCGAAGTCCTCGCTCGCCGGTTCGGCATTCCGACTCCGACGATCGTCTTGAACTGTCCGGATGCATGGACGCCGCCCGATCCGCCGCCGGACCTGATCCGGGAGGCCCTCGGGTTGCCGGCGAGCACCCGGATCGTCCTGTACCAGGGCCAGCTGATCTCCGACCGCGGCATCGAGCAGTCCATGGACGCGATCGTCGACGTGCCCGGGTCTGCGCTCGTCCTCCTCGGCTACGGCGAGCTGGAGGCCCGATTCCGTGCCGCCGCGTCAGCGCCCCCGTATGCCGGCCGGGTCTTCGTCCTGCCGGCCGTCCATCCGCGCGATCTCCTGTCCTGGACCGCGTCGGCGGACGCCGTGCTCATGGCCATCCAACCGACCTCGCTCAACCACCGATTCACGACGCCGCAGAAGCTGTTCGAGGCGATCGCCGCGGGCGTGCCGGTGGTCGCATCGGACCTGCCGGGCATGGCGGCCATCGTGCGCGAGATCGATGCCGGGCTGCTGTGCGACCCGACCTCGCCGGCGTCGATCGCGACCGCGGTGCGGGAGCTCCTCGCCGAGGGCCCGCCGGCCCGCGCGGCGAGGCGCGCGCGCATCCTCGCCGCCGCGCACGACCGGTACAACTGGGCGGCGCAGGTTGCGGTCCTGCACGGTCTGTACCGCGAGCTGCTCGCTGACCGTGCGGCCGGGGCCGCCACGTGACGCCACGGCTGGAGCCTCGGCTGGTAGGCTCCCGGCCATGAAAGGCCTCGTCCTGGCCGGCGGGACGGCGACCCGGCTCTTTCCCCTGACGATCGTCACCAACAAGCATCTGCTGCCGATCTACGACCGGCCGATGGTCTATTACCCGCTCGAGACCCTCGCGGGCATGGGCATCCGGGAGGTCATGATCATCGTCGGCGGGAAGAGCGTCGGCGACATCGTGGAGCTCCTCGGCGACGGGTCGCACTTCGGCCTCGACCTGACCTACCGCTATCAGCGCGGTGCGCTCGGCATCGCGCACGCGATCGGGCTCGCCCGCGACTTCGTCGGCGCCGATTCCTTCTGCACCGTGCTGGGCGACAACATCCTGCGTGGACCCGCGCTTGCGGATGTCGCCGAGTCGTTCGACGCCGGCGAGTGGGGTGCGGGAACCCTCCTGTACCGGGTCCCGGATCCCGAGCGCTTCGGCGTCGCGGAGCTGGACCCCGCCGGCCGCGTCGTGGGCTTCGAGGAGAAGCCGAGCGTGCCGAAGAGCGACCTGATCCCGATCGGCGTGTACTTCCTCCGGCCCGACGCGTTCGACATCATCGAGCACCTCACACCCTCGGGACGGGGCGAGCTCGAGATCACCGACGTGCTGAATCACTACATCCCTGACGGCCGGCTCTTCACTCGGGTGTACGAGGGCCATTGGACGGACGCCGGGACCGTGCCCTCGCTGCTCCGCGCGGCCGAGATCGCGGCGGAGGACCACGCCACCGGCCGGCTGACCCCGCCGGTCGAGCGCCCGACGGCATGACCGACGCGCTTCCGTCCCCCTCCCGCCTGCTCGTCACCGGCGGCGCAGGCTTCATCGGCTCGGCCTATGTTCGCGAGGTCCTCGGGCGGCGTGACGGGACACGCATCACGGTCCTCGACAAGCTGACCTACGCGGGCAACCGTGCGAACCTCGAGGCGGTCCACGCCGACCCGGAGATGGACGCCCGGTTGCTGTTCGTGCGCGGTGACATCGCGGACGCGGAGGTCGTGGATCCGCTCGTCGCCGACTCCGACGCGGTCGTGAACTTCGCCGCCGAGTCCCACGTCGATCGATCGATCCTCGATCCCGAGGCCTTCCTGCGAACCGGGGTGCTCGGCGTCCACGTCCTCGCGGAGGCTCTCCGCAGCGAGACCGAACGGGCCGGGCGGGGCCAGCGTGCGCGCCCGAGGATGGTCCAGGTGTCGACGGACGAGGTGTACGGCTCGATCGACGAGGGGCATGCGACCGAGGACGCAGCGCTCGCCCCGCGATCGCCGTACGCAGCGGCCAAGGCCGCAGGCGAGCTCCTCGTCAGGGCCTACGTCATCACCCACGGGCTCGACATCCTCGTCACCCGGGGAGCGAACACATATGGCCCGTTTCAGCATCCCGAGAAGCTCATCCCGCTGTTCCTGACCAACGCCCTGGACGACCAGCCGCTGCCGCTGTACGGCGATGGCCTCCAGCGGCGTGACTGGCTGTACGTGACCGATCACGCCGGGGCCATCGACCATGTGCTCCGTCATGGCGAGCCAGGCCTCGCATACAACATCACGGGCGCGGCAGAGCACACCAACCTCGCGGTCGTCGAGGCCCTGCTCGAGGCGCTCGACAAGCCGAGGTCGCTCATCCGCCACGTCGATGACCGACCCGGTCACGACCGCCGGTACGCGATGGCCGGCGATCGGCTCGCCGCGCTGGGCTGGTCCAATCGCGTGACCTTCGAGGACGGGCTCCGCCGAACGGTCGACTGGTTCACGGCCAACGCGGATTGGTGGCGCGCCATCCGCTCCGGCGAGTTCGACGCGTACTACGAGCGGCAGTACGGCCAGCGCCTGGCTCGAGCCACCGGCTGATGCGGGTCGCGATCACCGGGTCGTCCGGGCGGTTGGGGCATGCGCTCGTGGACCTCGCGGCCGAGTCGCGCGACATCGTGGCGCTGCCGTGGACCCGTGCCGATCTCAATCTCGATGCTCCGACCGGGGCTGCCGACAGCCTCGACCGCGACAGCCCGGACGTGGTGATCCACTGCGCCGCCTGGACGGACGTCGATGGCAACGCGCGCGAGCCCGCGCTTGCCGAGCAGCGGAACGGCCGCGCCACCGGTGCGCTTGCCCAGGCGTGCAGCCAGCGCGGCGTTGGGCTCGTCGTCATCTCGACGAACGAGGTGTTCGACGGCGGGCGCACCGACGGGCGGCCATACGGACCCGCCGATCGGACCTCGCCGGCGAACGCCTACGGGCGGGCGAAGCTCCTGGGTGAGCAGCTCGCGGCCGAGGCGTTCGATGGGGCGGCCGCGCCCCTGGGGATCGTCCGAACCGCCTGGCTGTTCGGGCCGCCCGGGGCGGACTTCCCGAGCAAGATCGTCGCTGCCGCGCGCTCGGCGCAGGCGAGCGGGTCCCCCTTGAGACTCGTGGCGGACGAGACCGGCTCGCCGACCTTCGGACGCGATCTCGCGGCGGGCCTGCTCGACCTGGTCGGCAACGGGGCCACGGCCGGCGTCCACCACGTGGTGAACGGCGGATTCGCCACTCGCGCCGCCTGGGCGCGGCGCGTCCTCCGTGAGCTCGAGATCGAGGTCGAGACCGAGGACGTGTCGATCGACACGTGGCCTCGGCCTTCGACGCCGCCGCGGTGGGGCGTTCTGGAGCCCACCCCGCTGCCGACGCTCGGCTCGCTGCGTCCCTGGGAGGAGGCGCTGGTCGCAGACCTCGACCGCCGACGCGCGACCATGGAGCTGCCGGCGGCAGCGCGCGGCTGAACGATGGCCGATCTTCCGGGCGTCACCTGGGGGACGCTCGTCAGGCATACGGACGACCGGGGGTCGTTCCGGGAGCTCTGGCGGGCGCAGGGGTTCGAGTCGCTCGATCCCGCGCTCGCCGGCCTCGCGCCGGGAAGCCCGGTTCGGTTCGCGCAGAGCAACCTCTCCGTGTCCGGCCAGGGCGTCCTGCGCGGCCTGCACCTCCACCTGCGCCAGCTCGACCACTGGGTCGTGACGTCCGGTCGCGCGTACGTGGCGCTCGTCGACGTCAGGCCGATGCTCGGCGGCGCGGACCGCCCGCTCCTGGATTGCCGCGAGCTGGCGGCAGACGGCTGGGTGTCGATCCCGACCGGCGTCGCCCACGGCTTCCTCGCGCTCGAGCCCCTGGAGCTCGTGTACTTCGTGACCAACGAATACGACGGCTCCGACGAGCTCGGGTTTGCCTGGAACGACCCGAGCGCGGCCGTTCCGTGGCCGAGGGTCTCCGGGACTCCCGCGGGCCGTCCGGTCCTGTCCGAGCGCGATCTGGCAAACCCCGCGCTTCGGGACCTCGTGGCGCAGATCCGGGAGCAGGGCCCGGGGCGCTAGGTTCGAGCGGGCTCGACCAGCTCCGACGCCGCCTGCCCGAGGCCCACGTAGTCGAGGCCCGCGGCGCGAACCGCGCCCGCGTCGACGATGCGGCGCGTGTCGTAGACGAGGCGGCCGCGCATGACGCGAGCGAGCGCACGCCAGTCGAGGTCTCGGAACTCCGCCCACTCGGTGACGACGACCGCGGCGTCGGCGCCGGTCGCCGCGTTGACCGCGGTCTGGGCCGTCTCGAGATCGCGGGCCCCCGGGGGCACCTCGGCGACCGGGTCGTAGCCGACGACGCTGGCGCCCAACGACCGCAGCTCCCGGGCGAGTGCGAGCGCCGGCGAGTTCCGGACGTCACCCGTGTTGGCCTTGAAGGCCAGGCCCAGGAGCGCGACACGGGGACCGTCGTCGGGCAGGCGCGCTGCGATCGCCCTGGCAATCTCGGCCTGGTGGACCTCGTTCGCCACGGCGATGCTGCTCATGAGCGGGGTGTTCAGGCTGCGCGTGGCGGCTTCGACGCTGATCGCCTGGGCCTGCTCCGGGAGGCACGACCCTCCGAACCCCGGACCCGCCTCGAGGAACGAGCGCCCGATTCGGGGATCCAGTCCGAGCCCATCGGCAACGGTCGAGACATCCGCCCCGATCGCGTCGCTGATCCGGGCCAGCTCGTTCGCGAACGCGATCTTGGCGGCGAGGAACACGTTGGACGCGAGCTTCAGCAGGACGACCGAGCGCGCGTCGGCAACGAGGTTCGGCGCTCCGAGCGGTGCATAGAGCTCGGCGAGGCGCTCGGCCTCCGGTTGATGCTCCGGCCGCAGCCAGCCGATGACCACGCGCGATGGCCTGCCCGCATCGGCAAGCGCGCTGCCCTCGCGCATGAACTCGGGGTTGATGAGGAGGGCCGGGCCGGCCGTGTCGGCGTAGGCCTCGAGTCGCGCGGGGCCATCGAGGGGCAGCGTGGATCGCACGGCGATCGTTCGATCGGGCGGGAGCCGGCGGCGCAGGCCCACGATCACCGACTCGACCGCGGAGATGTCGAGCAGCCCATCTGGCGCGGTGGGCGTCGGCACGCAGACGAGGGCGACGTCGGTGGAGCCCGGCGCTGCGGGGTCGGCCGTGAAGCGGAGGCTGCCATTCGCGAGCCCGGCTCGCACGGCTTCCTCGACGCCCGGCTCGAAGATCGGTGAGCGTCCGGCGTTGAGCGTTTCGATCCGGCGCGCGTCCACGTCATGGACGACGACCGAGTGCCCGAGTCGCGCGAAGACGGCCGCGGTGGTGAGGCCCACGTATCCGGCTCCCACGACGAACAGGTTCACGTGCGCTCCGAGGCGGGTGGGGGACGCGGCCGGGCGGCCGGCGGCCAATGTAGAGTACCAACGCCCAATGACACCGCTCTCGCCCGCCCCCGTGGACGAGGCTCCCGACCCTTCCGGATCCGTGTGGACGCAGTCGCTCGCGGCGCTCCGTCGAGCCGCGAAGCGCGTTCGTCGCACGATCCGACGGGTCCGCCGCGCCCTGCGCGGACCGGCGAAGGACGGTCGCCCCACGTCGAGATCAGCCCAACCGAAGCCAGGCGGGCCGGCGACGCCCGGGGCCGCGCCGGAGCCGCCGCTCCTCCCCGCCACCGAGATCGAGATCGAAGAAGGGGCTAGCGGGCCGCCGCGGCTGGTCATCCTCG
>Ga0207646_10007454_pt1 | contig 11118 bp, 10 predicted proteins | sample KBSK5502metaG_FD_184343 | JGI IMG/M metagenome (GOLD analysis project Ga0207646, IMG submission 184343) | Corn, switchgrass and miscanthus rhizosphere microbial communities from Kellogg Biological Station, Michigan, USA - KBS K5-50-2 metaG... | ecosystem: Host-associated > Plants > Roots >...
GCAGTGGGAGTCGCGCGAGGCCGTCATCACCAACGAAAAGGGTGAGATCGTCTTCGAACAACACGACGTGGAGATCCCGACCACCTGGTCGCAGGTCGCCACCAACGTCGTCGTCTCGAAGTACTTCCGTGGGGTCATCGGGACGCCGGAGCGGGAGCGGAGCGTCAAGCAGCTGATCGGCCGCGTGGTGCGCACCATCCATGGGTGGGGAAACAAGCAGGGCTACTTCGCGACGCCCGAAGCCTCGGAGATCTTCCGCGATGAGCTGACGCATCTGTTGGTGCATCAGAAAGCCGCCTTCAACAGTCCCGTGTGGTTCAACGCCGGCATCGAGCCACGCCCGCAATTGTCGGCTTGCCAGCCATATGACGCGCTTGTTTCAACACCAGCCGGAATGATTGCGATCGGCGAACTCGTGGAAAGTGGCGCGGTTGGGAAGACGGTATACGACGCTGACGGGACGACCCGGATCCAGGCTGTCAAGGCCAACGGCCAGAAGCCGGTGCGGCGCGTCGTTCTTCGGAATGGGAGCTTCGTCGAAGCTACCCCTGACCACGTCGTCCGAGCCGTTAGGGAGCGGCGTACCGATCCCGAGTGGCTGGCTGTCCAGGACTTGCAGCCGGGTATGCGTTTGCATCTGCTTCCACATCGGGCTCGAGTCACTCGCGAGGCCGGAGTCCTCCTTGCGGCGGGCTCTTATGCCACCAATGGCTCGGTCGTCTTTGCCGAAGACATGGCGCCGGCGAGCGAAGGTAGCATTGCCGTTTCGGAAGCCGCCCTCGCGGGCTGGCTGCAAGCCGACGGCTTTGTCGGCGAATATCCAAGCTCGACCAATCGGTCTCTCACGATCGAGTTTCAAGTCGCCAACGACGACGAGCTCAATTGGGTAATCGGCCACCTCGACGTAGCGCTCCCCAACGTTCATCGCCTTGTCGTCGAGGTTGAGTCCAAGGACCCCAATAAGCTTGGCACCATTGCCTGTCGGCGAGTCCGCCTGTACGGTGAGGTGCTTCGTCCGTTCGTCGATCGCTGGAATCTAAAGGTGCGCGGAACCGAAATGAGGGTACCGCCGCAGCTCTGGACGGCCTCCCACGAGGAAGTTGTGGCTTACCTTCGAAGCATCTTCCAGGCCGACGGCTATGTGACGGCCAAGATTGGCCGCCACGAAGCTGGTGCCATTGGGTTTGCGGTCATCGGCGAAAAGTGGGTCGAGGATGTACAGATCCTGCTTGGCTCAATGGGCATCTACTCCCGGCGAGCTCGAGCCAAGGAGAAGCGTCCTGACCGGCTTGATCTACATGTCCTGAAGATCGCGATTGGATCGGAAAGAGCCCGTTTTGCCGAGTTGATCGGCTTCATCGGAAAGAAGAAGCAACAGGTGCTCCTCAGTACCTTTGGCCTTCGCGGCCTGAAAATCTGCCCGAACCTGCGGGAAGAGGAGATCGTCCGGATCGAGGACGGTGGCGTCCAGGACGTCTACGATATCCAGACCGAGTCCGGCAACTACCTCTCGAATAATGTCGTCGTCCACAACTGCTTTATCAACAGGGTCGAGGACCGGATGGAATCGATCCTCACCCTGGCCAAGACCGAGGGCATGCTCTTCAAGTACGGCTCGGGCACCGGCTCCAACCTCTCGCCACTGCGCTCCTCGCGCGAGCTGCTGGCGGGTGGCGGCACCGCCTCTGGCCCCGTCTCCTTCATGAAAGGCTTCGACGCCTTCGCCGGCGTAATCAAGTCCGGTGGCAAGACGCGTCGGGCGGCCAAGATGGTCATCCTCAACGCCGACCATCCCGACATCGTCGAGTTCATCAACTGCAAGGTCGAGGAGGAGCGCAAGGCCTGGACGCTGATCGAGGGTGGGTACGACCCATCCTTCAACGGCCCTGCCTATAGCTCGATCTTCTTCCAGAACTCCAACAACAGCGTCCGGGTCAAAGACGACTTCATGAAGGCCGTGGAAGAGGACGCCGACTGGCACACCTTCGCCATCACGACCGGCCAGATCATGGACACCTACAAGGCGCGTGACCTGATGCGCATGATGGCCGACGCTGCCTGGGCGTGCGGCGATCCGGGGCTGCAATACGACACCACCGTCAACCACTGGCACACCTCCCCCAACACCGACCGGATCAACGCCTCCAACCCGTGCTCGGAGTACATGTTCCTCGACGACACCTCCTGCAACCTCGCGTCCATCAACCTCATGAAGTTCCTCGACGAGCGCGGCGAGTTCGACGTCGAGGCCTACCGCGAGGCATGCCGGGTGCTGATCACCGCGCAGGAGATCCTGGTCGACAACGCCAGCTACCCGACCGAGGCGATTACCAAGAACAGCCGGGACTTCCGGCCGCTCGGGCTCGGCTATGCCAACCTGGGCGCGCTGCTGATGGCATCAGGCCTGCCCTATGACAGCGATGCCGGTCGCGACGTGGCGGCGGCGCTGACCGCGGTGATGACGGGCGAGGCGTACGCGCAGTCGGCGCGGATCGCGCAGAAGAAAGGTCCCTTCAACGGCTTTGCCGTCAACCGCGAGCCCATGCTCCGCGTCATGGACCAGCACCGCAGCTCCGTCGACCACATCAACCCGGCACACGTGCCGCTGCCGCTGCTGAGCGCCGCCCGGGATGCCTGGGACAAGGCCTGCCAGCTCGGCGACCTCTATGGCTATCGCAACGCGCAGGCGACCGTGATCGCGCCCACCGGCACCATCGGCTTCATGATGGATTGCGACACCACCGGCATCGAGCCCGACATCGCCCTGGTCAAGTACAAGAAGTTGGTCGGGGGCGGCATGCTCAAGATCGTCAACCAGACGGTGCCGATCGCGCTGCGCCGGATCGGCTACCCCGAGGCCCAGGTTTCCGAGATCCTGCAGTACATCGACGATAACGACACCATCGAGGGCGCTCCGCACCTGCGTCCCGACGACCTGGCGGTCTTCGATTGCGCCTTCAAGCCGGCCAAGGGCTCGCGCACGATCCACTACATGGGGCACGTCAAGATGATGGCCGCCGCCCAACCCTTCATCTCGGGCGCCATCTCCAAGACCGTCAACATGCCGGAGAATGCGACACCCGAGGACATCATGGAGGTCTACCTCGAGGGGTGGCGGATGGGCCTCAAGGCGATTGCCATCTATCGCGACGGCTCCAAGCGCTCCCAGCCGCTGAACACGGCGCTCGACAGCAACAAGGGCGCGACCGCGGAGGTGGCGGCGACCCGAGAGGTGGCGGCCGAGCCTGCCCGTGCCGTGCGCCGGAAGCTGCCGGACGAGCGGCGTGCGATCACCCACAAGTTCGATATCCAGGGCCACGAGGGCTACATCACGGTCGGCATCTACCAGGACGGCCAGCCGGGCGAGATCTTCCTCGTGATGTCCAAAGAAGGCAGCACCATCTCCGGATTGATGGATGCCTTCGCCACCAGCATCTCGCTCGCGCTCCAGTACGGTGTCCCGCTCGAGGTCCTGGTCAAGAAGTTCGCGCACACCCGGTTCGAGCCCTCGGGCTTCACGAAGAACCCGGAAATTCCGATCGCCAAGTCGATCACCGACTACATCTTCCGCTGGCTCGCGTCCAAATTCCTGAGCGGCACGCAGCAGGAAGCGATCGGGATCGTGCGCCGCGACCCGGTGATCGAGATCGAGGCCTCACCTGCCCCGGCGGCCAGCCCTGCGCCCGCGCCGATCAAGCCCGCACCGGTGGAATCGAACCCGATCAAGATCAGTTTCGTGGGCCAGGAGGACGCGCCGGCCTGCTCGGACTGCGGATCGATCATGATCCGCAACGGAACTTGCTACAAATGTCTCAACTGCGGTAGCACATCCGGTTGCAGCTAGAAATTCCAGAGGAAGAGACCGCCGTGGTCTCTTCCTCTTTGCTCTCCGGGAGCGTGCAACGGCATCCACGGTGGTCGCACGAGGGACCAGAATGCCCTTGCGGAGGCGCAACAACGTGGGATGGACGCAAATTTCGCTGTCGTGGCTGCGGTCTTTACTACGAAACCTGCTGCGATGGCGGTCGCTGCCCTTAAGCGCAGAAAAATTCTGAAAATTTCTCGTCGGTGACCCACGAGGGCCGATTATCGCGGCCCCGCGCGAAAAAATTTGGGCCGAGAGTATGCAAAGCGGCTCAATTCATGCTATGGTCGCACTTAATGAGCGCGCAGCCGCGCTCTGATCGTCGTGTCGATCAGGGCGAGGACCTGAAGAAGGGCAACACTCAAAAAACTCCGTGGGCCACATCGATGATCGTCAACGCGTGGCATCATGGACACCGAGGGTCGATCGCGACACGCCGTCGCTCCCCTCATTTTTCTCTCTTCTCTTTGCTTCCGGTACCCGGCCTCGCCGGCGCCCGCGCGTCCACGTTACCCGTGGCGCTCACGCGCGTTTGGCGGCGGCGTCACAGCGGCCGACCGGGAGAATCTTGCTAAGAAGGAGGTGAGCCCGGATGGCCGCAAAGAAGAAAGCAGGCGGAAAGAAGAAAGCCGCGAAGAAGTCGTCGAAGAAGAAGTAGGTTAGCTTTCAAGCTGACTTCAATGCAGCCGGTGCCTTCGGGCGCCGGCTGTAGCATTTCTGGACATGATCGAGCTCGAGCGCGCGCGGCAGTTCCTCAAGGTGCGCCACGACGGCATCCTGGCGACGATCAAGCGCGATGGCCGGCCGCAGCTGTCGAACATCCTCTATTTCCTCGATGACGACGGCCGGATCAAGATCTCGGTGACCCGGACGCGCGCCAAGACGCACAATCTGCGCCGAGATCCGCGCGCCAGCCTTCATGTCCAGGGTCGCGACCGCTACGAGTACCTGGTCGCCGAGGGAAACGCCGAGCTGGTGGAAGGGGAGGGCGTTGCGGAGGCGCTCCGCCATTACTACCGCAAGGTCCGCGGCGAGCACCCCGACTGGGCGGAGTACGACGCCGCCATGATCACCGAGCAGCGCCTGCTGCTGTCAATCTCCGTCGATCGCGCCTACGGGCCGCTGCGCTAGCGTACGGCCAGGCAGGTCACGGTCTTGAAGACGCCGTCGATCTTCTGGATCTTCTCCACGATGATGGAACCGATGCCGGCGACGTCCGGCGCCTCCACCTGGGCGATCACGTCGTACTCGCCGGTGATGGCGTCCGCGAGTGCGATCCCACTGACACCCTGAAGCGACTTCGCCACCTCGATCGCCTTCCCCGCCGACGCGTTGATGAGCACGTACGCTCGCATGGCACCCTCCTGGACGAATTTCGACCTTCAGAATACGGCTTTGATCGCCGGTAAGATGTAAGTCATGACGTCCATGACGGCTGTGGTGAAAGCCACCGCCGGCCCGGGCGCCGAGCTCGACCAGGTCGCCATCCCCGAACCGACGGGGAAGGACGTGTTGATCGAGGTGGCCGCATCCTCGATCTGCGGGACCGATGTCCACATCTTCGATTGGAACGACTGGGCTCGCCGCCACATCCATCCGCCCCGGGTCTTCGGGCACGAGATGTCGGGCCGGATCGTCGCCACCGGTCCCGACGTGCGGGAGCTGACCCCCGGCACCTTCGTCGCCGCCGAGACCCACGTGGTCGACCACACCTGCCGTCAGTGCCAGCGTGGCCTTTACCACCTTTGCGAGAACGTGCGGGTGCTCGGTGTCGATCGCGATGGGTCCTTCGCCCGCTATGTGCTGCTGCCAGCCTGGAACTGCTGGCGGAACGCCCCGGGGCTGACCCCGGAGATCGCCGCGCTGCAGGAGCCATTCGGGAATGCGGTCCATGCCGCCACGGCCGGTCCACTCAAGGACAACGCGGTCGCGATTTTCGGGCTCGGCCCGATTGGTCTCTGCGCGGTTGGCATCGCTCGAGCCGAGGGGGCCGCGGCGGTCTACGCCGTCGAGCCCAACCCGTACCGGCGCGAGCTGGCGCAGCGCATGGGCGCGACGGCGGTCTTCGCTCCCTCCACCACAACCGTCGCGGAGATTCGCAAGATCAATGGGGGTGTCGGCGTCGATGTCGTACTCGAGATGTCAGGTCACCCGGTGGCGATCGAGCAGGGGTTGCAGTCCCTCCACAGTGGTGGCTGGATGAGTTTGCTCGGCATCGGCGACCAGCCGGTCACCCTCGACCTCAACGAGCTCGTGGTGACCAAGGGCGTCACCATCTACGGCATTTTCGGCCGGCGCATCTGGGACACCTGGGAGCGCACCTCGACCTACCTCAGTACCGGCAAGGTCGACGTCTCGCCGCTGATCACCCACCGGTTTCCGCTCGACGACTTCCAGGAGGCGATGGCCCAGATGAAGAGTGGCCGGTCAGGGAAAGTCGTGCTGCTGCCCAACGGCTAGGAGGATCACATGATCACGGAAAAGAGAACGCAGTTCCTGGCGGACGAGCTGGACCAGCTGCGACGGCAGGGCCTGTTCCGCCCGCTCCGCGTCCTGGAGTCGGCGCAAGACACCGAGGTCATCGTCGACGGCAAGCGGGTCCTCAACCTGTCGTCGAATAACTACCTGGGGCTCACCACCCATCCGCGGCTGAAGGCCGCCATGATCGAGGCGACCGAAAAGTGGGGCGCCGGCTCGGGCGCGGTGCGCACCATCGCGGGCACGATGACGGTGCACGAGGACCTCGAGCGCCGGCTTGCCGAGTTCAAGCACACCGAGGCGTCGCTCGTGCTTCAATCCGGTTTCACTGCCAACCTGGGCGTCCTGCAGTCGCTCGTGAAGGAGGGTGACGTCATCATCAGCGACGAGCTCAACCACGCCTCCATCATCGACGGCATCCGCCTGTCCAAGGCCGAGCGGTCGATCTTCAAGCATCGCGACATGGATGACCTCGAGCGTCATCTCGAGATGCACCGGGAGAAGCGGGTGAAGCTGGTGGTCACCGACGGTGTCTTCAGCATGGACGGCGACATCGCGCCGCTCCCGGCGATCGTCGAGCGCGCCGAGCGATTCGGCGCGCTGGTCATGGTCGACGACGCGCACGCCAGCGGCGTCCTAGGGAAGAACGGTCGCGGCTCGGTCAACCACTTCGGCCTCGATGGCCGGGTCGACCTGCAGATGGGGACCCTGTCCAAGGCGATCGGCGTGCTGGGGGGCTACGTGGCCGGCCCCCAACCGGTTCGCGATTTCCTGATCCATCGAGCTCGGCCGTTCCTTTTCAGTACCTCGCATCCGCCTGGCGTGGCGGCAGCCTGTATCGCGGCGATCGACGTCCTGCTCGCCGAGCCGGAGCGGATCGACCGCTTGTGGAAGAACACCGCCCGGTTCAAAGAGGGACTCAAGCGTCTGGGCTTCGAAACCGGGGCCAGTGAGACGCCGATCACGCCGGTGATCGTGGGCAAAGGGGCGGTCGCCATGGACTTCTCCGACCGCCTTTTCAAACTCGGCGTCTTCGCCCAGGGGATCGGCTTCCCAACCGTCGCCGAGGGCCGCGCCCGGATTCGAACCATCGTCACCAGCGTGCACACCGACGCCCAGCTCGATCGCGCGCTGGAGGCCTTCGCCAGCGCCGGCAAGGAACTTGGGGTGATCGCGTAACCTTCACCACCGAAGGCACATATATGGGTAGGTCAACCGCGTGACCCAGCGTTCGGCAGCGGAGCTGCAAGACGAGGCGCGCTTGATCGAAGCCGCCAAGCGAGACCGGAAGGCGTTTGCCGCGCTCTACGACCGCTACTTCGATCAGATCTACTCGTACTGCTACTACCACTCCGGCCGGCGCGAGGAGGCGGAAGACCTGGCGAGCGAGACGTTCCAGCGCGCGCTGGAGGGTCTCGACGATTTCGAATGGCGAGGAATCCCATATTCAGCATGGCTCTACAAAGTCGCCTCAAATTTGATGTCGAAGCGGCGGCGCCGGCCGCCCTGGATCGAGCTGCCCGACCCGATCGCGGGCAGCGGCGAGAACGATCCGGAGCGACTCTGGCTGCGCCGGGAGCAGGGCGATGAGCTCCACCGTGCGGTGCAGAAGCTGCCGCTCGACCAGCGAGAGGCCGTCCTGCTCAAGTTCGAGGGCCGCCTCAAGAATAAGGAGATCGGCGTGATCCTGAACCGAAGCGAAGGTGCGGTCAAGCTCTTGCTCTTTCGTGCCGTCCACGGCCTGCGCCGGCGCCTGAGCGAACAGGAGAAGCGGCGATGAATGCCCGGCCCGACGACGTCGACGCCCTGGCTCGTGCGATCGACCGGGTGGTCTTTGCTCAGACCGGTGGCGATGGTGCGCCTGGTGCCCAGTCGGCGTCACTCGCCCTGATCTCTTACCTCAACGACAGCTTTCCTCGCGTGACCCTGGCCGCGGCGCGCCGCGACCGGTTGCAGCGGCGGTTGGTCCGGGCGCTGCGGATTCCGGCCAGCCAGGAGCCCACCGGCTGGGTTCGCCTGGAGGCGGAGATGAATCGTCGGCTCGGGAATCTCGATCCCAGGTGGACGCCGGTCATGGGTGGAGCCGCCCTGGTTTTACTCGGCTTCGTGGGCCTTAAGGTGTGGCGCCAGCGGGGCGCCGTCAAGCCGGCGATCGCGTCCCTCCGCTAGTCGCGAAACCCCCGGCGAAATCCACCGTTACATTGGCAGCCATGGGACGGTGGACGAGTAGCGCCGCGCGGGGAGGCCTCTTGCTGCTGCTCTTCCTGATCGGGGCGGCACTGCCGGGCACGGGCATCGCACGCCAGGCACTGCTGCCGCCGATCGCGATCGTGGCGACCGCCGCGGGGGACGACAATGACGACCCCGATGGCTTCCTGGTCGGCCACTCCGCGCGTCCGGCGACCGTCCCGGTGGCGCCGCTGCTGCTCGGCGTGCTGACCGTAAGGAAAGCGTCGATCCCGGCCGGGCCGGTGACCTATGTGCCCATCCTCTATTACCACTACATCCGCGTCAATCCAAATCCTCGCGACCTCGTCGGGTTCGGGCTGTCCACCCCGCCGGCGGCGTTTCGCGCCCAGATGCAGTACCTGGCCGACCACGGCTTCCATGTGATCCCGCTCCACCAGGCCGTGGTTGCGATTCAGCACCACAGCGCGCTCCCCTCGCGGCCCGTGGTCCTGACCTTCGATGATGGCTACGCGGACTTCTTCACCACCGCGATTCCGATCCTGCAGAGCCACGGCTTCACCGCCACCAGCTTTGTGATCAGCGGGCGCATGGGATGGGGCGGATACATGACGCCGAGCCAGATCGTCGCCGCCGATGGGATGGGATTCACGATCGGTGCGCATACCGTTGACCACGTCGCGCTGGCGGCGCAGGCGCCCGCCCGCGCCAGCTGGGAGATGAAGCAAAGCAAGCTGACGCTGGAGGCGCTGCTCGGCCACCCCGTGCTCGACTTCGCCTACCCCTATGGCAGCTTCAACGGTTACGACATGGCGCAGGCGAAGAGTCTTGGCTTCGAGACCGCGGTCTCGACCCTGTCCGGGACGTGGCATGCCGCCGCCCAGCTGTTCGAGCTGTCGCGCGTGCGAGTTGGCGGCGGTCTTCTGCTCGCCTCCTTTGCCCATCTCCTGGGCGGGCCGCCCCCGACCGCAGCGGACCTGGCGGTCGGGTTGTGAGCGGGGAAGACGACCTTTCGCCCAAGGAAGCCGCCCGCCTCCGGGCGCGCGAGCGTAAGGCGCGGCCACCGAAGATGGTGGTCGACAACGCGGGCGTGAAGCGGATCCAGATCGCGCTGCGCGATCAGGCGGCGAGCAAGAAGTCGAAGAAGCCCAAGCGGTAGAGTTAGGTCGTGACCCCAATTCGCAAAGCTGTCTTCCCGGCCGCCGGGCTCGGCACGCGCTTCTTGCCGGCGACCAAGGCGCAGCCGAAGGAGATGCTGCCGATCGTTGACAAGCCGATCATCCAGTACGGCGTCGAGGAAGCCGTCGCCGCGGGCATCGACCAGATCATCGTCGTCACCGGCCGGGACAAGCGAGCCATCGTCGACCACTTCGACATCTCCTTCGAGCTCGAGCACTACCTGAAGGATCGCGGCAAGACACGCGAGCTCCAGCTTGTTCGCAAGATCTCTGACCTGGTCGACATCACCTACATCCACCAGAAGGAACCCCTCGGCCTCGGCCACGCCGTGCTGATGGCCAAGGATGTGGTGGGCAACGAGCCCTTTGCCGTCTTCTTGGCCGACGACATCATTCGATCGCACACGCCGGCGATCAAGCAGATGATGGACGTCTTCGCGCCGCGCCAGGCATCGGTCCTGGCCCTGCAGCGCGTCGAGCCCGACCAGGTCTCCCGCTACGGGATCGTCAAGGTGGGGAAGAGTGAGGGCCAGATCCATGAGGTCGTCGACATGGTGGAAAAACCGGACCCCGAGAAGGCGCCCTCCAACCTCGCCATCCTGGGGCGCTACATCCTCAAGCCCTCGATCTTCGGGATCATCGAGACCACCCACGAGGGGGTTGGCGGCGAGATCCAGCTGACCGACGCGATCCGAACCATGGCCCAGCAGGAACAGGTCCTCGGGCTCGAATTCGAAGGCACCTACTACGACGTGGGCACTGTCAGCGGCTTCCTCAAGACCTCGATCGCGTTCGCCCTGGAGCGGCCCGGGCTGCGTGAGGAGCTGCTCAGCTACCTGGCAAGCCTGGACGGCCGCAAGCCCGCCTGACTGTCGCGGGGCCGTTTTCGAGCCTATAATGAGGGGTCCGTTGAATGGCTTTAGTGACACCGCATTTGGGTCCAGACATGGCAGTTTCAGGGAGACGCAGATCCGACGAGGACCGGGTCGTTCGGTACTTGAATACCGAGGGCGACTTCGAGGTCGAGGTGTCGCACACCTTGAACAAGTGGTGCGTCACCGTCTTTCAGCTGCCCTCGAAGCAGGTGGTGGCGCAGGACTTTTTCCCCGAGCGCTGGAAGGCGCTGGCGCGGGCGCAAGACTTCGTGCGCATCCTTAACACGCGCAACAAGCCTCAACCGGAGCCGGACGAAGAGCCCTGATCCGTAACTCGTCGCGGGCCTTCTGGCTCCAGGAATGGGGGGCGCTTGCCTTCGTGGTCACCGTCATCATTGGCCTGCTGGTGGTGCCGGCGGCGCTGCTGCTCGAGGGCGGCGGCAAGGCCAGCTCGCCGACCAACCTGACGTTGCTGGCGCCGACGCCGGCTCCGAGCTTCTGCGTGCCGGCGGCGACCGCGACGCCGTCCACCACG
>Ga0207646_10007455_pt1 | contig 11117 bp, 10 predicted proteins | sample KBSK5502metaG_FD_184343 | JGI IMG/M metagenome (GOLD analysis project Ga0207646, IMG submission 184343) | Corn, switchgrass and miscanthus rhizosphere microbial communities from Kellogg Biological Station, Michigan, USA - KBS K5-50-2 metaG... | ecosystem: Host-associated > Plants > Roots >...
AGCCGGGTCGCCTACCTGGTGCGGCAGCGCGAGCTGGAGGAAGCCAGGAAGCCGGCGTGGCTCAAAGCTCTCGCGCGTTTGAGCGCGCAGGGACAGGGAGCGACCTGCCCGGAGCTCGATGAAAGGGTGGTCTTGCCTGAAGCATGGGCGGCCCTGCTTTCCAAAGAGCAGCTGGGAGCATTTCTCAAGTTGCCCGCCAGCTCGCGGGAGATGAAGGCCAATCTCGTGCAGCATCTCTTGACGCGCTTGGAGACGGACAAAGTCGCCAAAGCCCAGTTTTTTGAAGTCTTTGCCTTCGAACTGGCGGTGCCACCCTGGGAACTCGAAACGCTGCTTGGCTGCACGACGACCGAGCGCAAACGCTGGACGGAAGAGCAGAAGCTTCCCGTCCGCGGCTATGGCAGCTTTCGCAAGGCTGGCAGCGACCACGCGTATGCCGTCTACGATCGACGAGTGATCCTGACCCTGACGGGCAGCGACATCGAGGCCTGGCGCAGTGAACACCAGGCCCTTGTGCGCAAGCGGCGCCAGGCTGCTGCTCAGGCAGCAGCGGCCGATAGAAAAGCGAAGCGACAGGAGGAGCAGGCGCACGAGAGCTAGAGATGCGCTGCGTTTGTGCGCAATGACCTCCGTCTTTCTCTTGCAGGGACAACTTAATTCCATAACCCGGAGAGTTTTCAGGAGACAACGCAGCGCTAATGCAGAGTTGAATACCCTGAAGTTGAGTGTGCGGTTATCAACTTCAAGGCATAACTTAATTCCAAATAGCGGGACAACTTAATTCCTGTGCTGGCTACTTGGATCATCCGTTCGGAAAACAGGACCTTTGAGAACAATCCTCCCAGTGGTCTTATAGGAGCAAATTACCACAGATGGGAGAAAAATCACGGCTCAGGGAACAATTTTAATATAGTCGTTCTCTAAGCCATGTTTATTTCTGCCCTTTTGATCATTTGCTCTTACAAGGCTGCTGAGATGAATGTTTTCAAAGGGCCCATTTCTGAACAGATGTCCCAAGTAGTCAGCACAGGACAATCCCGTCCAACAAAAACATTTTGTCTTCACCCGCGGACGATTTGCGTCCGATGCACCTTATCGCCGCGCAGGTTTACAAGACACCCGTCCAGTACACCCACCCTCACTGTAGGTACTGCCAGGGTTCACGCAGATGGTGTGGCCAATTTTAGTGACCCCGCGCGATTCGTGAATATGCCCATGTAATGCTACGAGTGGTTGTACCTCTGTGATAAGCTGGCGTATGGCATGGCTACCGACAGGAATCATTTTAGGTCGTCCGCTGATGGTCACAACTGAGAAGTCCTCGCGCAGTTCAGGTGCCTCATCAATCCCTGTACGATATGGCGGCGAATGCAGGTTGAAGATAACTGGTATGTCTGGTCGCAACTGGGCAGCCAGTGAGCGAAGCTTCGCAAGCAATTCCTCTTCGGAGCACTCACGGGGACTCCTCCACGGAGTCCCCGGTGTCCAACTGCACGAGAGCATCTGGTATGGACCGATGGAGACGACACGCATATCCGGGTTGATGACATAGGGATTACTATTGAGCGCATCATCAATAAAGAAATCGTCGTCGTTGCCGGGCATGACGAAACAGGGTACACCTTGCGATTCCAGCCGCTCCCGGGCTATTGCCAGCCAGCGCCTCAACTGCTCACTCATTAACTCCCTGAAGACCTTATCCAGGTGTCCTGGGTTCTGTTCCAAAAGCTCTACCTCACCGGCATCACAGATATCAGGGTAGAAGCCGTTGAAACGTACATGCTTCTCCGCCTCTGGCAGGTCTTTCTGCACCAGGTGCGAAGTCTTTCCCAGAAACTCCATAGTGTAGTTTCCCTGACCATCACAGACGATTGGGACAATCGCCTTGCCAGTGATGTCACCGCCCATAACCAACGCCTGCGCGCCGTAGAATTTGGCAGCGTTGACGGTTGTGTTGCAAAAAATTTTAAGCTCATCATTATTGTAAATGCACTAGCGACAAAAGCAAATTTTATGATGGGAAAGACGCACATCTTCTACTTGTTTTACCTTTAAAGATTTTAGAATACGCTTCATTTTGATGAGCTTAAAATTTTTTGCAACACAACCCTCGAACGCGTCGACCACTCACCTTTCCTCGACGACTACTCTTTGTACTGCAACCGCTGTCCAATCCGAGTCGAAGTCAGCTCTTATGACCCGGTAGTAGAGCAAGCGCAGAACCAAGTGAGGCAAGCAGCTGGGACTGATCGGGGGAGAGGTATTATGGAGCACTCATGCGAGCGGTTGAGGCGTGCCTCAACCCATGTCTCTGCGGTGGTGTTTTCTGCTATGATGCGCCGCGCCGCTGCTTCAGATGTCATACGCCCGTCATCAGTGAGCATCCTCAGGGCATCGATCTCTATCCAGAATGGAGAGAGGATCTTGAGAATGATGAGATTATAACGCGAACCGAGCACTTCGAAGCTCAGTTTATTCGCGAAAAGGATATTTGGCAAAAGGTCCGCCTTTAAACCGTTCAAAGGTGGAACTGGACAGTATTCCTGGCCGCAGAAGCGGCCTTTCGACGCAAATCTTCCTCTCCTTGTTTTCTCTCAGACGGTTTTTCTCTGCAAAGACACGCCTCTTAAACTAGCTCAAGGCCAGGATACGTGTCTCTAGCGAAAGGAAGCTGAACAGCATCAATCCAGGTGAAACCTTGCTTGAAGCGTATAGGCGGCCAGTATATGGGTGACCAATTTGGTCAGGATTTATTTCTAGGTACACATGAGAGACCTCAGACAGGAAAGCAGAGAGATGACTTGTTCAAGTCAGGCGTCTGTCGCAAAGCTTCACCAAAAGTGTGTAAGATCGAGTCACACGGGTGCACTACAGTGAGAAGAAATAAAAATTACATGACAGACCTGTTGCTTTGATATAATGTGGGTATGGTTCAGGTCACTCACTGTTCAGAAGAAGTCGAGCCGAGGTACTATGCGTATCGTCTCCTGGAACTGCAATATGGGATTTGAAAAAAAGCGGGATGTGGTGATGAGTTTACAGCCAGACATCGTGGTGTTACAAGAGTGTTCAGCAAAAGATATTGCCAATACAGATGCTCCCTTTAAGCATTGGGTGGGATCGAATAAACACAAGGGGATGGCTATCATCGGCTTTGCAAACTATGAGTATACCATTGATGGGTCCTACACGCAGGAGTGGCCCTGGTTTCTCCCTGTCCGTGTGGAGGATGTGCCTCTTCATATCCTGGGACTCTGGGCGTGTGTGAAAGATCAACGCCTCCGCTATGTCCGTGTCACGCATCAAGCGATCGATCATTATGTACGGTTTCTCTCCATGCCACACATGATCGTCATTGGAGATTTTAACAGTAACGCTATTTGGGATAGGCATCACCCTGAACGTTCGCACAGCGAGCTTGTTGAAAAGCTAGGGAGGTTAGGACTTGTGAGTGCCTACCATACCTTGCGCGGTGAAATACAAGGGCAAGAAGTCACACCCACACAGTTCATGTATCGCAATCTAGCCAAGTCCTATCATCTCGATTATGCCTTTGTTTCACAAGCAATAAGCAGGTCTTGTGAGTTACTCATTGGAGAACCAAGCGAATGGATTCACAAGAGTGACCATATGCCGCTTCTTCTCACTCTTTCCATCTAATCTCGTTTTCAAACGGCCAGGTGTGTTCAACCACTCCAGACAGGAAGAAGAGCATCATGAAAGATGCCAAGCTCGACAATTCTGGCAACGTACCTGTACTGGCTACTTGAAACATCCGTCCAAAAAGAAGAATTGATCTCTTCAGTAATCCGTCGAATTAATCCTTATTCAATGGCAGAGAAATCATGAGGTTACCGAGTGTACAACTTTATTTTCCGTAGCAGAACGAGCAAAGCAGCAGCAAGAAAGCCGAGTGTACAACTTTATCATCGCCATCTCTTACAAAACGCAGGAAATTTGAGCCTGATGAGCGGTTGGACAGTGCACAACTTTATTTTCCTGTAGAAGCTAAATAAAGTCGTTCCCAAAACGGGCAGCATTCACGCTCGAATACATGAGATTAATGTAAATTTAAGTTGTTCCCTGAGCCGTGATCTTTCTACCGTCTGTGGTAATTTGCTCCCATAAGACGGCTGGGAGGATTGTTCTCAAAGGCCCTGTTTTCCGAACAGAGAATCCAAGTAGCCAGCACAGGTGTGCGGCACATCGTCAATCCAGACCGTCATCTGTCCAGAGTGTAGTATAATCAGTTGGAGGTTGCGTTGCAGACGCGGACCAAAAGCTCCGCCCGGTTGGTAGGTTACCCCGCCGACGCTCACCTCTTCAGGCCAGAAGCCTTCGTCATCAACCATAGTATGAGTCCTTCCACTTACTCACTTCGTTCACCTAGAAGGAGGCAACTATGATCACTTCACAGCATGTGCTGTATGTCGGCAGTTATGCCGCTGCCGATCAACCAGGCATTCATGCATGTACCTTCGACCACGCAACCGGCGAGCTGACCGTGCACCGTTCGTTTGCCGGCGTTGTCAACCCATCCTTTGTGGTCGTCCATCCGAACGGGCACTGGCTGTACGCAGTGAGTGAGACGAACCAGCAGAAGGAAGGCATGTCCGGCGCAGTCTGGGCGTTTCGGTGCACGCACGAGCCGTGGAGCATAGAGCCGATCAACCACCAGATGAGCGGTGGGGACTCGCCTTGCCATCTCGAGATCGACTTGAACGGGCGATGGCTGCTGGTCTCCAACTACGGCTCTGGCACCGTGGGCGTGCTGCCGATCCTGACAGATGGCATGCTGGGGGAGATGACCGACCTAATTCAGCAGCATGGCAGCGGACCGGACCCTGAGCGTCAGGAGGGTCCGCACGCGCACTCGGCGACCTTCGCACCAGAGCACCGCTTCGTGGTCGTGGCCGACTTGGGGATAGATGCGTTGCTGGTGTACGAGTTTGACCCATCGGCGGGCCGACTGCATACACACACGCATACCGCTACACGCCCCGGTGCCGGTCCGCGGCATATGGCCTTCCATCCAAATGGCCAGCACGTATATGTCGCCAACGAACTCGACAACACCGTCGCGGTGTACGACTACGATGCGGCGAACGGTAGCCTGCGCGAACGTCAGATCGTCGATACGCTGCCGCCAAGCATGCCGGAGAGCATAGTTGCCGACATCCACGTCTCGCCATCGGGCGACCGTGTCTATGTCTCCAATCGGGGACATGACAGCGTTGCCGTCTTTGCGGTTGAGGCTGACGGGCGGCTGGCCCGCGTCGCCATCCGGTCGTGCGGCGGTCGATGGCCTCGCAATTTCGCGATCGAGCCGTGCAACCGTTTCTTGCTGGTCGCGAATCAGCAGAGCGATGAGGTCGTGGTGTTGCCTGTGCGGGGCGATTCGGAAGCACTTGGAGCACCGGTTGCAAGCGTCGCCCTTACGGGAGTGTCGTGCGTGCATTTCGTAGCAACTACCTAAGTCTAAAGACAAGCTATTTTACACCAGGATGTTAAAGAGTGTACTGTACTTCCTCGCCCAGTATCTCATCGATGTGATGAAGTGCATCGTTGGTGAGCGTTATCTCACTCGCTTGTGCGTTTTCTTCTACCTGCTGAGGGCATGTCGCACCAATGATCGCCGCACTGACAATTTGCTTGCGTAGCACCCAAGCTAGAGCCATCTGTGGGAGTGAGTAGCCGCGCTGTTGTGCAAGCGTTTGCAGGTGTTGTACAGCGGTCAGCACCTTCTCATTCATCAAATCTTGCATGGAGGTATTTGCCATAGGATCGGCTGCACGGGTACCTTGTTCCGGCTGCTGACCGGGTTTGTACTTGCCTGTGAGAATGCCCTGGGAGAGCGGTGAGAAGACAACCTGGCCGATCCCTTCACGCTCACACCGTGGCAGCACATCACGCTCGATGTAGCGCTGGAGCATGTTGTAGATGGGTTGGTTTGATGCGATTCTGTCCAGGTTCAACTCGCGTGCCGTGTAGATTGCATCGGCAATTTGTATTGCTGACCACTCAGAGGCACCAACGTACAGCACTTTGCTTTGCGTGACGAGATCATCAAGGGCACGCAGGACCTCTTCCAGTGGGACCTCGGGATCGTAGCGATGACATTGGTACAAATCGATGCAGTCCATTCCCAGGCGGCGCAAGCTGGCATGGCTGTGCTGGCTACTTGGGACATCTGTTCAGAAAATAGACTCTTGAGAGAGAAACTTTGTCTTCTCCCCCATTTGACTTGCGAGTAGTATGAGACAAGATGAAATTGAAAACTGTCCGTTCACCCTTGTTGACACCATGCCGATCTGCTCCTCCTATTTTCCACCTCTTTTCCGAACGGATGTCCCAAGTAGCCAGCACAACCTAAAGAGATTGAGTTCTGCATACCATTGTGTTTTTGAAGTGCTTGAAAGAAACTTCCGCCCTCTCGTCTCTCATTGAAGGAGAGGACGAACGGCGCATATTTCTGCATCACGGATGGAGACACACAAAATGCTCTTGCATCCCTTCATCAGTGCATGCCACAGCTCCGAGAAAAATGAGTAAATCAAGAGCAAAATCATCGATTTTGGGAACGGATGTCCCAAACGCAATGACGCTGCGCATCAGAGAAGAGGATGAAAGTGCGTTTTTCGTGCATTATCTTTCTTTTCGGGCGACTTTCGAAGGAAGTAGCCAGCACAGCGAACAATTCTTGAGAGGTCTCATATCTAGCCTGTACCAAAAAGCCCTTCATGCTATGGCTATGTTGATGAGCTTGGCAACATAGCCTATGAAGGACTTTTGGTACGTTTCCTCGCCGGTCTCTCATTGTCCTCTTAGGAAGGGACAACTTAATTCCACAAGGGACAACTTAATTCCATGACTACACCAGTGTAAAAGGGAAATAATATCGTTCCCAAAACGGGGACGGTTCACGCTCGAATACATGAGATTAATTTAAATTTAAATCGTTCCCAAAACTGCTGCTGGAACCCTTGAACGGGTATTACCGGCAAAATAAATTTGTTCCCTGATCCATATATATTTCTGTTGTTCGCTACGATTTGCTCAAGGCGGTTGGGAGAATTGTTTTCAGCAAGCTCATTTTCTAAACAGATGTTCTAAGGTGTCTCTCGGAAATAACTTGACAAGAGAGAGGGGAGAGAGTATCCTGCAGGCATGATGCAGGTCGATCGAAGAGACAAATATCAGCAGATGCGCACCCTGTTGAATGAGAAGCAATGGAGACAGTATCTCGCCTTGGAAGCCAAAGAGCGAGGGAGTGTCAGCCGCGTTGCCCAGGAGGCGGGAGTGTCAGCCAACACCATCCGGCGTGGGGTCAGAGAAGTGGAAGCGGGAGAAGGCTACACCCCAGGAGCCAGACAGCGAGAGAAAGGTGGCGGACGCAAAAAGGCAAGTGAGAAAGATGCCACATTGCTTGCCGATTTGGAGGGACTGCTTGAGCCCAAAAGCGATCCGATGAGTTTGCTCAAATGGACGAGCAAGAGTGTGGCTCAGCTGACAGGAGCCTTACAAGCGAGGGGACATACGATTGGGGATACGGCGCTGCGAGAGGTACTGCTCTCACTTGGCTACTCGCTACGAGCGAATAAGAAGACCATTGAGGGCAAGGCGCACGAGGACCGCGATGCCCAATTTGCCCAGATCAAAGAGCGGTGCGAGCAGTTTGAGCAACAAGGCAACCCGATCATTTCGGTGGACTGTAAGAAAAAGGAACTGCTCGGCACGTTTAAAAACAATGGACGCGCATGGCAAGCCAAAGGAGAGCAGACCAGCGTGAACGTCTATGACTTTCTTGCGTTGGCCGATGGCAAGGCCATCCCCTACGGCGTCTCTGATCTGGTGCACACCCGAGGCTTTGTCACTGTGGGCATCGATCATGACACGGCTGAATTTGCCGTGGAGAGCATCCGGCGCTGGTGGCAACAGTCTGGCCATGCGCTCTATCCCGGCAAGAGCGAACTGCTCATCACCGCCGATGGGGGCGGTTCCAATGGGGTCAGAAATCGGTTATGGAAGAAGAAATTGCAAGACTTCGCCACTGAGGAACACCTCATGATCACAGTGGCGCATTATCCGCCTGCGACCAGCAAATGGAACAAGATTGAGCATCGGCTCTTCTCCTTCATCTCGATCAATGGGCGCGCGAAGCCCCTCACTTCCCTGGAAGTCGTACTTGAGCTGATCTCGCATACAACCACGAACGAAGGCTTGACGGTGACGGCGGTCAAGGATGGTCAGACCTATCCCACCGGTCTCAAAGTTACAGACGAAGAATTGGCAGCCCTCAATCTGTTCAGAGAGCCCTTTCACGGTGAATGGAACTACACCATTCAGCCTCAAGAGCGATGATCATGTTATTTCCGTGAGGCCCCTAAGTAGCCAGCACAGCCAGACTTCGCCCTACTGTCCCTCACTCTTCACGACGAGATACGCATGGTCTTGCACCTCCACCTTGATCTGTATGCTCGTCTCGCCGCTGACCCGCCATTCCTCGTAGAGGCTTCCATCACAAAGCACACGCGACTGTGCTGGCTCGTGGAGGTGATCCACCGTGAAAGTCGTCGCGGTTCCGGTCATCCAGGGGTCTGGAGAGTAGGTTGATACCGCCAGGGTCTCTTTTTTCTCATCGTAGATGGCTTGGGAGATCCCCAGTCGCGGGAAATCGACGCCGCACACGGTCGGCTGGTTGAACTTGCGTAGGTTTGGCTCGTTAAAGATCCGCCACCACGCCTGCTTGGAACCCGCCTCAGCCGCCATGATGCAGGCATTGGCCTGCCCACGCGGATACGGCTCACCCAGGCCAAAGCGGTAAGAGAACTCGCCATGCTCGCGGTCCCACGTCGGCTCACAGAACTGCTCGGCAAGGGCGTGCAGGGCCTGGTACCGGGCAGTGTCCCCCATTTCGCGTGCGGTTAAGAGGCCTGCAGCAAAGACGCGAGGATCGGCGAACAGCCGATTGCGGAGTTCTGAGGAAGGCCGCATCGCCTGAGGGGGTCTCGACTCCTCGTAAAGGCGCTGAGCATCATCGTAGTGCTGTGGCGACAGGTAGAACACCAGAGCACCTGCAGCTGCCGAACCGCCCTGGCACAGGTAGTCAATGAGCGGGTCATAGTACCAGGCGGCCCACTCCAGTGGTCCTGCATCGGGGAGCCGCACATAGTGCTGCTTGGCGTACTTCCACCAGCGCTCGAAGACCCAGTGGGTGTCTGTCTGGTAGAGCAGATCGTGCAGCCTCAAACTGAGGCCCGCGCTAATCATTCAATAGGGCCAGATCTTGGTGTTCTCGCAGTGGCATCCCTGCTGGCGAGCGGCCCACTGCCGCGTCAGGAGGTGGTTGATGCTGTTGTGTGTGTAGATGAAGGTGTTGGAGCTATCCCCAATGATGGGGAACGGTCGGTTCCATTTGGTGTCCCCGCTCACGTAGCGGTACAATCCCAGCAGCAGATTGAAGAACCCTTTGTAGAAGAGGTTCCCATCAGCCCCAATCGGGTCCATCTGCAGCCCCCACGGTTCGATGCCATTGGCAGTCCACCCAGGGACGTCGTAATGGCCCTGGCGATCAGCTGGGATCCAGAGGCGCTTCCATGCCTCTGGATAGGCTCCGCGCTGGGGGTCGTGGCCAATCTGCGTCTGCCAGTCGATGGCTCCCCAGTAGGTCCCGTAGCGCCTCAGCAACTGGTCGAGGATGGAGGCATACACCTCGCGCCACGCTGGCGTGGTATCAGCCATCAGGGCCATCGCATAGCTGGAGTCGATCAAGTCGAAGCGAGCAAAACACAGCATCGGCGGAGTGGATTTGTCGTCCCACATCGGTGAGGGATGGCCCCCGCGGTCCCAGTCGTCGGGCGTGTTGACCTTGCGATGCAGGTATTTGAGCCACCCGCGGGAGCGCTCGGAGAGCATCGGGGGTGCGTTTCCGGTTGTCATACGACCTCCTCTAGCGTTTGAGATTCCTTGTTTACGGCTGTGGCAATCACACGAAGGCATCTCGCTTTTCTCAGAAGCAAACCGATCGGGTGAATTTACACGTTCTGAGGAGGAGTATATCAGGTCGTGCGCGAATTTGCGAGAGACGACCTGGTCGTTTTCGAAGTTTCAGCCCGATTTTCGGTTGTGTTGCAAAAATGACTTTACTCTGGTAAGCTCTGCTTCACTACGAGAAGAGCAGGGGATTTCCTAGCATGAACAATTCACGTGCGTTCAAATGGCGTCATTTTGAGGCAGAGATCATTCTGCTATGCGTCCGCTGGTATTTGAGGTATGCGCTCAGTTATCGCGACCTCGAAGAGATGATGCGGCAACGAGGATTGCACGTTGATCATACCACCATCTATCGGTGGATCCAGCACTACGTCCCAGAACTGGAGAAGCGCTGCCGCCCGCACCTCAAAGCTACCAATAACTCCTGGCGCGTGGATGAGACCTATGTCAAGATCAAAAAACCTGGATGTACCTTTATCGGGCTGTGGACTCGCGATCAGCAACACGTTCGAGTTCCTCCTGAGCCCGACACGCGATGCCGAAGCGGCCAAACGCTTTTTCTCCAAAACGCTTGCTGCACCTCACACTATGCCTCCTCGCGTCATCACGGTGGATAAAAACGCCGCGTACCCAAAAGCCTTCAAGGAGCTGAAAGAAGAGGGAGCCATTCCCAACAGATGTGAACTGCGGCAAGTCAAGTTCCCGAACAACATTGTCGAACAAGATCACCGGTTCATCAAGCGACGCGTCAAACCAGGGTTGGGCTTCTTTTCCTTTGAGACCGCAAAGAACACATTACAAGGATATGAGGTCATGAACATGGTGAGGAAAGGGCAAATGCGTGGTGTGGAAAAAGGGGACATCATGGGGCAGATCGCGTTCATCGCCAGCCTGTTGGGAGTGGCAGCCTCAGCTGAGCATGAAGCCTCGCTTCATGCCTATCGTGTTCCTCCCTGAGTTTTTGCAACACAGCCCTAACAGATGGCCCAAGTAGCCAGCACAGGTGCAAGGCGGCAAGCGTGATCTGGTCCGACACCAGGATGCGTCGCCAGATAGGGGGATCAATATGTGCCAGACGGATATCCAGTTGGTAGACACGTTCGGGTGAGGTGCGGCGGGCCATT
>Ga0207646_10007457_pt1 | contig 11116 bp, 12 predicted proteins | sample KBSK5502metaG_FD_184343 | JGI IMG/M metagenome (GOLD analysis project Ga0207646, IMG submission 184343) | Corn, switchgrass and miscanthus rhizosphere microbial communities from Kellogg Biological Station, Michigan, USA - KBS K5-50-2 metaG... | ecosystem: Host-associated > Plants > Roots >...
GCGGCGGCGAAGAAGGTCGACCGCACGGTCGTGATCCACCTCGAGGTCGACCGCTACGTCGCCGTGCCGAGCTACGAGAGCTGGTGGGAAGTTCCCGTTGCGGCGACATCAGACGCCGAGGGCGTAGGCGATGCGCGCAAGAGCTACGACAAGGCCAAGCAAAAGCAGCGGCGTTACCTGTGACGTCGTTGCTCGTGCGTGGCCAGAAGGGCAGCGTCTCGGTGACACCGGAGTCCGCGGGCTGGCGCTATGTGAGCTTCAACGCGCTTCGGATCCCGAACGGGAGCCGGTTCCTTCTGGACACCGAGGGTTCGGAGGCGTGCATCGTGGTGATCGCCGGTCGTTGCGCGGTCCGCATCGGCGATGTCGGGTGGCCTCACGTCGGCGAGCGCGCGACGCCCTTCGACGGCCCGCCGCACGCGATCTACGCGCCTCCCGGCGTGACCGTCGAAGTCGCAGCGCACTCGGGCGACGTCGAGATCGCGATCGGCTCCGCCCCGGCCGAGAATGGCGAGCCCGCGCGTCACATCCCGCCATCGGCCATGAAGCGGGAGGTTCGCGGTATGGGAAGGATGGAGCGAACAATCCATCACATCCTCATGGAGGACGCGCCGGCCGAGTCTCTCCTCGTGACCGAGGTCGTCACGCCTGCCGGGAACTGGTCGAGCTATCCGCCCCACAAGCACGACACCAACGACCCTCCGAATGAGACGCACCTCGAGGAGACCTACTACCACCGGCTTCGCGATGCCAAAGGGTTCGCTTTGCAGCGTGTCTACACCGCGGACGGTCAGGTCGATGCGACGGTCTCGGTGCGCGACGGCGATCTCGTGCTCGTGCCGCGCGGGTACCACACCGTTTCGGCGGCGCCGGGGTACGACCTCTACTACCTCAACGTCATGGCCGGCCCGGTGCGGCGGTGGTGCGTCACGTTCGACCCCGACCACGATTGGCTCCGCCGCTGAGCGCGCCCTTGCGCGCAGTGCTTTTCGATTGGGGCGACACCCTCTTTCACGCGCCGCACGCGCCGGAGGTCATCGTCTCGTTCGCGCGCTCGGTCGGTGTTGAGATGTCAGAGGCACGAGCACGCGAGTTGTGGGATGAGGTATGGGCTCTGGGCAAGACGCCGGAGGAGATCGCCAAGGGTCGAGATCTTTCGATGGAAGCCCATCGGCGGGTGTGGATGGATCTCTTCTCTCGGTTCGACGGCGTTATCCCGGGGTTGTCGCGCGCGCTCTACGAACGGGTCATGGATCCGCGGTCGTGGGTGCCGTACGCGGACACGCGGGCGACGCTCGAGGCGGTGCGTCGGCGTGGCCTCAAAGTGGGTGTCGTGAGCAATGTGCCTGCAAATCTGCAGCCGGTCTTTGCGAAACACAGGCTCGACGGGCTCGTCGACTCGTACACGCATTCATTCGAGGTTGGAGCCGAGAAGCCGGATCCCGCGATCTTTCTCGCCGCCGCGAAGTCGTTGGGCGTGAAGGCGAGCGAGACGCTCATGGTTGGGGATCACGAGGTGGATCGTGGCGCGGAGCGCGCGGGGATGCGCGCGTTCGTATTGCCGACGGGGTTCAATGGGGATGTGCGCGGCTTGGATCGCGTCCTTGTGTTGCTTCCTAGTTGACTACTACTGCGACCCCGGCGCGACTCGAACGCGCGACAACTCGCTTCGTAGGCGAGTGCTCTATCCACTGAGCTACGGGGTCAGGTACTCGATTCTAGCTTAGCGTCGCGAGTGTTCGGTAGTAATGGCCCTTCCTCGCCGTGCGTCGACGATGGCAATTCGCGCACCGCACCTCGCATTTGGCAATCTCATTCGCCAAGGATTCCCAGGAGACACCGGACTGAACGAGTGTGCTGACGTCCGCCTTCTTGTCGCGAAGATGGTCGAAGTCCAAGACCCCAGGATCAGATTCGCCGCAGTCCACACATGGATGACCGAGGAGGTATTCGCGCACCCGAGTCTTGAGGTCAGCCGTTGCGCGGCGGCTCCGCTCTTTGGCGTTCGCGATCTGTCGTTTTCTGTTGCGCGAGTACCACTCGTTGGTGTAATCGCGCTGACAGAGAAGGCAGATCCACTGTCGCGTCTCGCGCTTCAGCGACCGGTACGGGAACTCGATGAGGGGCTTGGCCTCGCCGCAGACTCGACAAGTTCGTATTCCGAGCGTTGCCTCAAGAGTTAGCTGGATCGGCGGTGGAGTCCTCCCTCGTCGCATCTGGGGCTCAAAGGTGGGGATCCCTCGGCTGGCAGATTGCTCGCGCGTTTTTCTCCGATGGCAGTTCGCGCAGCGCACTTCGCATTTCTCGATCTCCGCTTTGACACGCGCCCATGTGCGCCCGCCTCCGGCATAGACAGAGATGTCGGCAACCTTGTCGCCGATGTGATCGAACTCGAGAACAACGATGTCTCGCTCGCCGCAATCCACGCACGGATGCTCTCGCAGGTAGTCGATGATCTTCTGACCCACCTCCGCGCGCCGCTCTGCGACGTATCTGTAGATTCGAGCCCTCTCGCGGTCTCGGTTCGCGTGATAGTTCCGGGCGTTCGCCTCGGCAAAACACTCGCGGCACCACGACTGCCGCTTCGGCTCACCGCGCCGCACCGGAGGGAACGCATCCAGCGGCTTCAACTCGCCGCACTTCGTGCACGCTCGCATGAAGGCGAGCGTGCCGTAGCGTCACTCTCGCGCGAATAGCACCACTGGTCGGTACCGCGGTACTAGCTCTGCGACCCCGGAGAGAATCGAACTCTCGCCAACAGCTTCGAAGGCTGCTGCTCTATCCGCTGAGCTACGGGGTCGATCGAGTAAAGGTTACCGTCTTATGAGCGTGTACCACGCGGATGGCCGTCCCTTGCCTTCCTCGACGCTGACGACGTCGAAGGCATCGGCGAACGTCGCCCGCACGGCCTCGCGGCTCAACCCGAAAGCTGGCCCGCCTGGCGCGAAGGCGTAGAGCAAATAGGTCCCGCCGGAACGTACGACCCGAGCCAGACCTGCGGCGTAACCGGCGCGACCGTCGACCGGAATCGAGTGCAAGCACCCGAGGTCGAACGCGAGATCGAACGGTCCCGCCGCCGCGAGCCGCGTGACGTCCCCGACGAGGAAAGTGCAGGAGACGCCCGCATCGCGCGCTCTCCGGCGCGCGCTCGCGATCGCGCGCCCGGCGAAGTCCACGCCCACCGCGGTCCACCCGTGGCGCGCGAGGTACACCACGTTCGTGCCCGTCCCGCACCCCAGGTCGAGCGCACGTCCAGGCGGATGCGACCCCACAAACCGCTCGAGCTCGGGTGGAGACACGCCCGTGTCCCAGCGACGTCTGCCCGGCAGCCAGTACCAGACGCTAAACAAGAGCCGCCGCACCAGGCGAGCCTACGCGGCCGCGACGCCTTAGACCGAACCGATCGCGCCCTCAGCCTCTAATCTGTCTTAGGTGGCGAGCCCGTTCCGCGCGCCCGCGGCCAACGACTCGGTGCTTCGGCGCGGGGATTTCATCGCGCCGGTCCTGCACGAGATCCACCGCGTCATCGTCGGGCAGGACTACCTAGTGAACCGGCTCTTAATGGGCATTCTGTGCAATGGGCACCTGCTGGTAGAAGGCGTTCCGGGTCTCGCCAAGTCCCTCGCCGTGAAGACCCTGGCCGACACCATCGACGCCGGCTTCAAGCGCATCCAGTTCACGCCTGATCTGCTCCCGGCCGACCTGAACGGCACGATGATCTACAACCCCTCCACGCAGGCCTTCAGCCCGCGGCTCGGGCCGATCTTCACCGACCTTCTTCTCGCCGACGAGATCAACCGCGCACCTCCCAAGGTCCAGAGCGCACTCCTCGAGGCGATGCAGGAGCGGCAAGTCTCAATCGGCGGCCAGACCCATCCGCTGTCGGAGCTCTTCACCGTGCTCGCCACGCAGAACCCGATCGAGCACGAGGGCACCTACCGGCTGCCGGAGGCGCAGGTCGACCGTTTCATGATGAAGGTCGTCATCGGTTATCCGACTCCCGATCAGGAGCGGGTGATCATGGACCGCAACACCATCGAGGAGCCCGCGATCCCGCGAAAGCTGGCGACGCCCGCCGCCATCGTCGACGCGCGGGGGGCAGTGCGACAGGTGCACATGGACGAGGCGATCAAGGACTACATCGTCAGGATCGTGGTCGCGACCCGCGACCCCGTGGGCCCCAAGCTCGCCGACCTGAAGCCGCTCATCGCATACGGCGTCTCGCCGCGCGCCACGATCTACGTGTCGCTCGCGGCCCGCGCGCACGCGTTCCTCGACGGCCGCGACTACGTGCTGCCCGACGACATCAAGGCGGTCGCGCTCGACGTCATGCGCCATCGGCTCATCGTCACGTACGAAGCGGATGCGGAGGAGATCACACCTGAGATCGTCATCGGTCGGGTTCTCGACAACGTAGCGGTCCCCTAGCGATGACCACGGCGCTCCATACCGGGTCGCAGCGGGAGCCAGTGCCACCGGAGGTCCTCCGGGTGGTGAAGCAGGTCGAGATCAAGGCGCGGATCCTGGCCGACGAAGCGATGGTGGGGACTTATCGAAGCGTGTTCCGCGGTTCCGGGCTCGACTTCGAAGAGGTCCGCGAGTACGAGCCCGGCGACGACATCCGCTCCATCGACTGGAACGTGACCGCTCGGATGAACGCGCCGTACATCAAGAAATACCGCGAAGAGCGCGAGCTCAACATCTACATCGCGGTCGATGTGTCCTCGAGCGCGTGGTTTGGCACGGGCAGCGTCTCAAAGCGCGAGCTCGCCTCCGATGTTGCGGCGTTGCTCGCTGTGACCGCGCTGCACAACAACGACCGCGTTGGCCTGGTCCTCTTCGCGGACGGGGTGCGGGAGTTCATCCCTCCCGAGCAAGGGCGTCATCACCTGCTCCACGTGATCCGCCAGCTCCTCTTCGCCGAACCGCGCCGGTCTCGCACCGAGATCGCGAGCGTCGCCGACTATCTGGCGAACGTCACGAAAAAGCGAAATGTCGTGTTCGTGATCTCGGACTTTCTCGACGTCGACTTCGAAGCGCCGCTGCGCGCGCTCGGGCACAAGCACGACGTGATCGCCCTTATCCTGAACGACCCGCGTGAGGTCGAGCTTCCGTCGGTCGGCCTCGTCGCGCTCGAGGACGCCGAGAGCGGTCGCGTCGGCTACGTCGACACGTCGGATCCCGCAGTGCGCGAGCGATTCTCGCGGACCGCGCGCGAGCGCCGCGCGCAGCGCCTGCGGACGTTCAGCCGCATGGGCGTGGACCGTGTCGACCTCTCCACCGACCGGCCCTACGTGCCGGCGCTCCTCGCGCTCTTCAACGCGCGCTCGAGGCGCAGCTGATGCGCGTTCTGTTCGTCGCGAGCCTCGTCCTGCTCGGGCTCGGTAGCGTCGCTGTGGCCGACGGGCCGGTCAGCGCGGCGGCCACGGTCGACAAACGCGGGATCACGATCGGCGATCCGATCACGCTCGCACTGGTCGTCGAAGTCGACGCCGGCTACCGCATCACCGACAGCGGGGTAGGCCGGATCATGGATGAGTTCGAAGTACTCGAGGCGAGCCCGCCCCAGCTCACGAAGATCACGAACGGCCGCACGCGGTACACCTTCCGCTACCGCGTGACCGCTTTCCGGGTTGGCAACCTCGTGTTCCCGCAGATCAACGTGGCATACCAGTCACCGGCCGGCGAACCAGGTGTCATCCCGACGGCCGAGATCCCGATCGTCATCACGAGCGTCATTCAGCCTGGCGAGACCACCGATGACATCAAGCCGGCGAAACCGCAGCTGCGGCTGCCCACCGCCGCGCCGCAGATCCCTCAGCTCGCGATCCAGGCCGCGCTTGCCTTCGTCGTGCTGGCAATGCTCGCGCTCATCGTCCGGCAGACGCGCCGCGCTGCTGCGCGCCGGCCAAAGGACGGTGAGATGGACGAGGTGCTGCTCACGCCCGCGCAGCGCGCGATGGGAGAGCTGAATCGGGTGGCCTCGCTCGGTCTGCCCGAGAAGGGCCGGTACGCCGAGCACTACGCGCTCCTTTCGACGGCGCTTCGTGCCTACGTGCGCGATCGCTTCGGGCTCTCGGCCAACGAGAGGACCCCGCGGGAGCTGCGTGAGGACATGCTCCGGGCGGGCATCGATCGCACGGAGATCGCGACGATCTACGACATCCTGCGCGAGGGCGAGAGCGCCCGATTCCATCAGGCCATCTCCTATCCGGCCCGGGCGCAGCACGCGGTCCGCTCGGCGATGGAAGCGATGCGACGGGCCGCGGTCGCCGAGCAGTACGAGCTCATGAAGGGGCAGCCCTCGTGACAGACATCACCTCGCTTCGGTTCGAGGATCCTTGGCTTCTCGTCCTCCTCTTCGTCGTTGGAGCGGGCCTTCTGCTGAATCTCATCCGCTCGCGACGCCCGGGTACCGGGCTCCTCTTTCCCTCGCTCGGATTGGTTCCGTCGGCGCGGCCCGGGTGGCGCGTCCGTGCCCGTTGGATCCTCATTGCGCTCCGCGTCGCGGCCCTGACGGCGTTCGTCGTCGCGCTCGCGCGGCCGCAGATCGTGCGCGCCTCGGTCGAGTCGGTCGCCGAAGGGATCGACATCGTGCTCGTGCTCGACACGTCGGGTTCGATGTCCGAACGGGGCTTCGGGAACTCCACCAAGATCGACTCGGTCAAGCGCGTCGTGAACGATTTCCTCGGCGGCCTACGCAACGACCGCGTGGGAATCGTGATCTTCAGCGGCGAGGCCGTCGTGCTCGGCCCCCCGACACTCGACTACGCCGCCTCGCAGAAGCTCGTGGCCCCGATCGACACCGGTGGGCTCGCCGGCGGCACCGCCATCGGGACCGGCCTCGCCACCGGGATCAACGTGTTACGCGACTCGGACGCGAAGTCGAAGGTCGTCATCCTTCTGACGGACGGCGAGAACAACAGCGGAGACATCTCGCCGCTCGACGCGGCCAACATGGCGAAGCTGCTCGACGTCCGCGTCTACACGATCGGCGCGGTCTCGGTCGCGGGGGGGCCGGATGTGGACGTCAGCACCGATAGCGTCGACGCGCAGCTCATGCGGAAGATCGCGGAGGATACCGGCGGCCATTACTACAGCGTCTCGGACGAGAACTCTCTCGCCGAGGTGTATCGCGAGATCGAGTCACTCGAGAAGTCGCATGTAGGCGCGCGCGACTTTGTCGACTACCAGGAGGCGCACCTCGGCTTCCTGGCGCTCGGCATCGCGATCCTCTTTGCGGAGCTCGCGCTCGGCGCGACCGTGTTCCGGAGGACGCCGTGAGGATCGCGCTCGCGCACCCGGATCTGGCTCCGCTGCTCGTCGCGGCGGTCTTGATCGTCGCGCTCTGCACGATCGCGCTCTTCCGCAGGCGTCGCGCGCTCGCGGCGTTCGGCGGCCCCGGGGCGCGCCTTGCGTCCGCGAGCCCCGCGCGGCAGATCGCGAAGCTGATCCTCGTCGGAGGCGCGTGCGTCCTCGTCGTACTCGCCCTGATCGGGCCGCAGGTCGGGGAGGTGCCGAGGCGCACGGCCACGTCGTCGGTCGACACCGTCATCGCCCTCGACGTCTCGCAGAGCATGGCTGTCCACGACGTCGCGCAGGATCGTCTGCACGCCGCGCAGCGCGCGATCGAGATCATCGGCCAGCAGCTCGCGGGCGGCCGGGTCGGCCTCACGCTCTTCGCGGGCTCGAGCGTTCTACGCTACCCGCTCACCGCGGACACGAAGATCGTCGGACCGGCGCTCGACACGTCGGGCCACGGGTTTCGGCTCACTCCGGGCTCGTCGCTTCGCGCGGCTCTCCAGGGTGCCGCAGCGCTATTCCCGATCAATGACAAATCGAACAAGAGCGCAAAGGCGATCGTCATCGTTTCGGACGGCGAGGATCCGGCGCCGGATCTGCCTCCGCTCGATGCGTACCTCGCGCGCAACATCCACGTGTTCACTCTCGGGATCGGCACCGCGGAGGGCGGCCCGGTACCCGTTTACGACACGAAGGGCCAATTTCTGCAGATGCTCGTCGACGCGAACGGCACCCAGGTGACGAGCCGGCTCGACGAAGCCCGTCTGGCCAAGCTCGCGGGCGACGCTGGTGGGCGCTACTTCCACTACGACTCCGAGGCGGCCGCCAAGAGCCTCACCGACGCGCTGCGCGCCATCGACACCGCCACCACGCAGACGGAGGGCGGGGTGAGCCCTGAGGACCGGTACCAGTTCTTCCTCGGCATGGCCGTCCTTCTTCTGATCGCCGACTGGCTCATTGACGAGCGCCGTCCGATGCCGCGTCCGCGGGTCCCGCGAGGTCGCGCGGCACCCCGCCGCCGCTGGCTCGGCGCCGCCAGCGCCGTCCTCCTGCTCGTCGTGGCGTGCGGTCCAGCGGATCCGGTCGCGGACGAGGTCGACTCGGCGAACCAGCTCTTCCTGCACGACCCCGCCGGGGCCGTCACTCGGTATCGCGATCTGGTGACGAGGCGCCCAAACACACCCGAGATCTCGATCGATCTCGGGAACGCGCTGGCCGCGCTCGGCGAGCACCAGAAAGCGCTGGTCGAGTATGGCCGCGGGATCGACAACGCCAAGGGGACGACGCGATCTATCGCCTTCTATGACCGGGCTACGTCGCTCTTCCGGCTCGGGCGCATCCTCGAGGCCCGCGCGTCCTACGTCGAAGCGCTTCGGCTCGACTCAACTAATCGCGATGCGAAATTCAACATCGAGGTCATCGACAAGATCCTCGGCCTTCTCGCGCCGCAGGTGCCTAACGCAACGGGTCGGCCCGCCCAGACCTCCCCGCAGCCCGGGGGCACGCAGCAACCACGCGGAACGCCGGCCGCGTCGGCGCCGACCGGTTCGGGCATCCCGACCGCGAGCCTTCAGCCCGGTGCCGTGGGGCCGACGGGAGCTACACCGCCCGAGTCAGTGCAAACTGCGCTCACCGATTTCCGCCGCGACCTGACCGTTGACGAGGCGCTTCGGCTCCTCGACGCGCTGCGCGGCGAGCAGCGGGGGCTGCCGGCGCTGCTCGAGGGGACAGGCGTGCGTCGAGGCGGTAACGTGGACGTGCCGTATTGAATTAGGCGAACGTGCTGGCTCACGACCTGCTGCTCGGGGGCGCGGCCGGATTGCTGCCTTGGGGGAACGCGATGCGCATCGATCTGAACGCGAGGATCAAGACGAGCGACGGTCACGACGCGGGCAATGTTCACCGAGTTCTGATGGACCCTGAAACCGAGCGGATCACGGGGTTTGTCGTCAGCACGAGCCGTTTGTTGGGCCGGGACGTGATCGTCGGCGAAGACGCGTTCGCCGCGGCTGCGCCCGAGGGCGGCGTGATCAGCCTCAACCTGACCAAACGAGAGCTGGATACGCAACCCACCTTCGACGAGAGCGATTTCGTCGTTCCGCCTGCGGGCTGGGCCGGGCCCAATCTGGGCTACACGGTCCCGCCTGAGTCCTTCCTCTGGCCCGCCGAATCCGCGCTCGCCGATACCGGCGAGAGGTCGCGGCCCTCCATCAAGAAAGGCGATTCAGTGAAGGATCGCGACGGGGACACCGTCGGTACGGTCGAAGACATCCGTTTCGACGAGAAGACCGGCGACGTTCTCAGCATGACAGTCAGAGCGGGCGCGGGGCTGGAACGCCTCTTCGGCGGCGGGACGCTCGCCGAGATCCCGCGTGGTGACATCCTGCGGATCGCCGAGGGGGAGGTTCGACTGGGCGTCGACCGCGAGGAGATCGTCCCTAAGGAGCACGAGACCGAGACGCACTAGCGGGGGCCATAGCAAACCTGTGCGACGAACGGCGTCGCCAGAAGCAGCCCTGTGATGATCGCGACGATTACCACCAGGCGAAGCACCGGATTGCTTTCGGGCTCCAGGGTCGCGGGTTCCTGCAGCACGTCGCGAGCCTCTTTCTCTTCTTCCGCGGGGACGTAGATCACGCGGCGTCCGGTATTCGAGGTGAGGCCGGTAGCGAGGCCGAGCGTCGTATCGAGAGCGATGCGCGGATGAAGTCCGGCGGCCCGCAGCGCCGAAGATGCGACCTCGGCGTCCATGTGATTCACGGCGAAATGGACTGCGGCTTCCTTCATGCGGCTCGTCTCCCCAGCTTGGCTGCGTCGCCTCGCCACGAGCTCAGGGCTGAATGATTCGCTCGTCGCGACTGAATCGCTCCTCGCTCATTCATGTGTCGTCATGTTCCCGTCACCGCTGTGAACGCTATGCGGATCGCGGCGAGCATCACGATGACCGCGAGTATCGCGAGCAGCGCGCGCGGCTGCGTGCGGACGCTCACCGCCGCGCCCACCGGAGATGCGAAAAGGGCCGAGACGAACACGATCGCCGCGAGCGGTGGATCGATCTGGGCCGTCGCGGCCTTGCCGATAAGAGCGGCAACCGTGGCGAAGAGACCGATGCCGAGCGAGGATCCGATCGCAATTCGCGCCGGCACGCGCAGGAGGTACACAAGCGCGGCGATGATGAAGGCGAGGCCGCCGATCCCGACCAAGCCGCCGAAGAAGCCGAGCACGAGCGCGATGGGGACCGCGACCTTCGGATCCGCGCGGATGTCCGCGGCGAGCTCGTCGCGCGGTGTGACCGGGAGCAGCAGCATCACGCCGCCCGCGAACGCCAGGACCGCAAAGACAAGAAGGATCACGCTGTCGGGCGTGTCGCGCGACACGAATGCACCGACGAGCGACGAGACCGCGCTCGGCGGCCCCATGAGCCATACCAAGCGCGACGACACGTTGCCGTACGCGCGGTGCCGAAGCGTGCCCAGCACGCTTCCCGAGATCGACTGCACGATCGTGATCCCGGTCACGATCTTCACCGGGATCGCGGCGCCGCCCATGAGCGGAGGGAGGTAGAGGAGCAACGGCGTCAGCACCAGGCCGCCGCCGATCCCGAGAAGCCCCGAGAGGAACGACGCCACCAGACCCGCGACGGCGGTTATCGCTTCGTCGGACATTTCGCACGTATATAAAGGAGTCATGCGGCGAGCGCTGGCGGTCGGCGTCCTCATGCTCGCGGCATGCGGACCAGGCGATGGTGCACCGGAGCGCACGTTTCACGTGTCGTCGGCGTCGCCTTCGGCCGCGGGAACGAACGCGGCCGCCG
>Ga0207646_10007459_pt1 | contig 11115 bp, 3 predicted proteins | sample KBSK5502metaG_FD_184343 | JGI IMG/M metagenome (GOLD analysis project Ga0207646, IMG submission 184343) | Corn, switchgrass and miscanthus rhizosphere microbial communities from Kellogg Biological Station, Michigan, USA - KBS K5-50-2 metaG... | ecosystem: Host-associated > Plants > Roots >...
CAGAATCAGCGCGAGTACCTGTTGCGCGAGCAGATGAAGGCGATTCAGAAGGAGCTTGGCGAGCATGACGACAGCCAGGCCGAAATCGACGAACTGCGCAAGAAGGTGGAAGAAGCCGGCATGACGGCGGAAGCGAAGAAGGAGTGCGACCGCGAGTTGAAGCGTTTGGCGAAGATGACGCCGGCTTCGGCGGAATACATGGTTTCGCGGACGTACCTTGAATGGATGACGTCGCTGCCGTGGTCAAAATCTTCCGGCACGCAGGCGGAAGAGATCGATATCAAGAAAGCGCACGACATTCTGAACGAGGATCATTACGACCTCGAGAAGGTGAAGGAGCGCATTCTGGATTATCTGGCGGTCAAGAAGCTTCAGCCTGGTATGAAGGGACCAATCCTTTGCTTCGTCGGGCCTCCGGGCGTGGGTAAGACTTCGCTTGGAAAATCGATCGCTCGGGCCTTGGGCCGCAAATTCGTGCGCATCTCGCTGGGAGGAATGCACGATGAAGCGGAAATTCGCGGACACCGCCGGACCTACATCGGCGCGTTGCCGGGACAGATTATTCAAGGATTAAAGCGCGCGGAGTCGAACGACCCCGTCTGCATGCTGGACGAAGTCGATAAACTCGGGCGCGACTTCCGTGGGGATCCCTCGGCAGCGTTGATGGAAGTGCTCGATCCGGAGCAGAACTCAACGTTCCGCGATCATTACCTGGACGTGCCGTTCGATTTGTCGAAGGTGATTTTCATTGCCACGGCAAACTGGATGGATCCAATTCCGGAGCCACTGCGCGATCGCATGGAGATCATCGAACTGCCCGGCTACACCGGCGAAGAGAAGATCCACATTGCGAACCGATACTTGATCCCCAAGCAGGCCGCCGAACACGGCATAAAACTTGGCGAACAGATTGAATTCATCGAGGACGGGTTGAAGGAGATCATTCATAGCTTTACAAGAGAAGCCGGTGTGCGAAATCTCGAACGCGAGATTGGAACGATCACGCGCAAACAGGCGCGGCGTCTCGCGGAAGGCAACACGGAAAAAATGATTGTGACGCCCGAAGTCGTGCGGGAATTCCTTGGCGTACCCAAGTTCCGCACGGAAAGAGAAATCGACGAGCGGGTGAAGCAGCCCGGCGTTGCGGTGGGCCTGGTGTGGACGCCAGTGGGCGGCGACATCGTGTTCATCGAAGCAAGCCGGATGCGCGGCGGAAAGCAGTTCACGACGACCGGACATCTGGGCGAAGTGATGCAGGAGTCCATGACCGCTGCACTGACGTGGGTACGATCGAATGCGGAAAAATACGGAATCGATCCGGACTTCTTCCGCAAGCAGGACATTCACATCCACGTGCCCTCGGGCGCAGTACCGAAGGACGGTCCCTCGGCGGGCGCTGCGATGGTGACGGCGCTTGTGAGTTTGTTGAGCGGCCGGCCGGTTAAAAACCGCCTGGCAATGACCGGAGAAATGACCCTTTCCGGAGTTGTGCTGCCGGTGGGCGGTATCAAGGAAAAAGTGCTGGGTGCAAAACGTGCGGGCGTGAAGGAAGTTCTCCTTCCGGCCGACAACGAGCCCAACGCGAAGGCAGATCTCACACCGGAGTTGCTCGGCGATTTGAAGATCACCTATGTGCACACACTCGATGAAGTGCTCGAGAACGCTCTTGAAAAAGAGCCGATCGCACCGCCGGTGGTTCCCTCTGCTGGACCGAAATCAAAACCGGCGGGATCAGCAGATGCTCCTCGAGCCGTTCACTGAAAAGTAGTTGCTTGAGTCTTGGGTCGTAAAGAGCGAGGCACGGTTTGCCGTGCCTCGCTTTGTATTTTAGAGCGTGTAACAAGACCCTCTGCGGCCGCCTTTACGGATAGCGCGTGATACGGCGATTGTTTCGGCCTCTATGCTTCTGCCATTTCCGCCCAGCCCGCAGCCCCATGAAATCGCGTTGCTGGCGTCGCCATGCGCCGACTCTGGAGTTGTGACGGACGACCAGCGGTCGAGTTCTTCTAGGAAGGAAGCTTCGCCCGGCGCAGCAATTGTTGGAAGCGGGGTTCGGAACGTAATGAATCAAATTGAGGGTCCACGAACACAAATGGCATCACTGAACGCGTCTGTACCCCTTTTTCGAGTTCCGCGATAGCGCGGTCGCGGTCGCCCAACGCGGAATAAATAAGCGCGAGCCCGTGCTCCTTACCGTCAAGCGCGCCGCTCTTCTCGATGGTCCTTAGGGCCTCGACGGCCTCGCGCCGCTTGCCCATGCTGGCATAGATCCGGGCCAACTGGAGCAGTCCTACGCTGCGGTCGCTCACAGCTTGTTGGAATTTCTTCACGGAAGTGAGCGCTTCATCGTAATTCCCCAATTGTTCATAAGCATCTGCGATGCGGCCGAGGGCCGGAAGATAGCCTGGATCCAACTCCAGGGCCCGCTGGTATCGCGCGACCGCGTTTTGGTATTGACGTGCGCGGTAAAGGATCCTTCCCTCCTCGCTGATGTACCACGGCGAGAGTGGATCTAGCTCAACGGCGCGATGCACGGCCGCAAGTGCTTCCTGGTGTCGGCCCATAGCTTGAAGAAAAAAAGCATATCGCTCATAGGAACGCGGAAGATTGGCGTTCAGTTCAATGGCCCGCTTAAATTCCGCCTCCGTATGCACCCAGTCCCAGTCGTATTCAAAATAAATGTCTCCCAGGAGAGCGTGACCTTCCGCGAGCTCTCCATCCAGTTCGAGCGCCTTGAGCGTGTTCGCGCGAACCTGATCTGCCGACTTGCCGATGCCCAGGCCAGCCCAGATATCGCGCTCAAGATAGGCGCAGGCTAGTCCCGCGTAAGCCCGCTCGTAACTGGGGTCGATACGAATGGCCTGCTGAAAGTATTCGATGGCTTTCTCTATTTCGGCGGGGGTTCTTTTGCCGGAGTGATAATCGCCTAGCAAATAAGCATCATAAGCCTCGGGATTAATGGAGCGGGCACCAGCAAAGTGCTGCCGCTCCTGCGGTGTTAGGTGAACCCGGATCTCGTTGACGATGGCCTGAGCCAACTCACTCTGCATTACCAAAACATCTTGAGAGTCACGCTCGTAGGTCTTAGCCCACAGATGAACGTCTGTTTGTCCGTGAATCAACTGGGCGGTGACCCGGACGCGATTGCCGGAGCGCTGAACGGTTCCCTCAATGACGGCATCCACCTTCAGGTCGCGCGCGATCTGAGGCAAGGTCTCATTCGTGCCTTTGTAGTGCATCGCGGAAGTCCGGGAGATCACGCGAAGCGTGCCGACTTGGGCGAGATTGGCGATAAGCGTCTCCGTCATGCCGTCGGCGAAGTAGTCTTGCTCGGGGTCGCGGGAAAGGTTGGCCAGCGGCAGCACGACCAGCGATTCGATGCGCGGCACTGCAGGATGGCCGAGCACGCGTGCGCGCCAACCACTCACGGCGCCAACGAGGACGACGACCAGCGCGAGAACTCCGACAGCAGCGTAACGCGCTGGCCGGGCGGCTCTCCGCCAGACTGCAGCTTCATCCGGAGGCAAGGGGAGTGCCGACTGCGAACTTGGCGCAGCAACCGTTACCGTGGCGTGGACAGAGGATGATAGCTCGGCGGGGCCCACGAAGCGGTAGCCGCGTCGCGGGATCGTTTCGATGTAGCGAGGCCGCTCAGCCGAATCGCCCAGCAGGTCGCGGATTTTCTTGACTGCCGTGTTCAAGCCATCGTCAAAATCCACGAACATATCGGCCGGCCACAGCATCTGCTTCAGTTCGTCCCGCGTAACGATCTCGCCTCGACGCTCCAGCAGCACACGGAGTACCTGGAACGGCTGGTCCTGTAGCCGGACTCGCACGCCGTGCTTCCAGACCTCGCCTGAACGAAGGTCAACCTCAAAACCGTCGAAGCGGAGCTTACCGGGGGATTGGGCGCTGGTAGCCACTGTCTGACCCCTGTGGTGTGGCAGCCACTATAAGCCTGAACGCCTGTCATCGCAATTCTGTTGCCCGGGCTTAACCGAGCAGCAACTCATTCGGCTTCATTGATTTGTCTGTCCGGAAACATTCCGGCAACAATCCAGCCGCGGTCCATTGACCCTGCAACTGACCGGCCCCACATTCGCCCCGACCCCGCAGGAGGGCTCACATGAAAAAATTCTTTGGAATTGCGGCGTTTTGTTTGTTGCTGCTCAGCGGCATTGCCGTGGCTCCGAGGCCGGTCGCGGCTGCCACACCCGATCCCGTGCTGGAGTGGATCGGTGTCATGAACAATACGGTGATCGCGGGTGGTTCGAATTCGATCGTGACCAGTCGCGTTGCGGCGATGGTGTCTGCGTCTGTTTTCGATGCCGTTAACGGCATTGACCCACGGTTTCAGTCCCTGTATGTGAAACCAAATGCACCACAGGATGCCTCGCGGCGCGCGGCTGCGATTCAGGCTGCGTACGTGATCTTGCTTCACTCATACCCAGCGCAAAGCGCGGGGCTCACGGCTCAGCGAAATGCATCGCTCGCGGCGCTCGCTCTTACCGAACAGGCAAAACCAATATCCGCGGGTGTTACTTGGGGACAAACAGTTGCGGACGCTATTTGGGCCTGGAGGCTGACCGACGGAAACGCGCCCCCGCCGCCGCCGTTTGTCGGCGTGCTTGGTATCGAGGGAACCTCTGCGGCGGTGGGCGTTTGGCGGCCAACACCTCCATCTAATGCCCCTGGATCCGGCCCGCAGTTCGCGTCTATGACCCCGTGGGTTTTGGCGCGGCCTTCGCAGTTCCGGCTGCCGCCTCCGCTGGCTCTCGACAGCCCCGAGTACGAAGTTGATCTCAATGAACTAAAAGCTATGGGCGTTCTTTCGGGATCGCTGCGTACGGCAGATCAGTCGGAGCTCGCGCTCTTTTGGCAAGGTAACACGCCCCTTTACTGGAACCGCATCGCCGCGCAGATTTCCGCGAAGCGCGGGCTGGCACTAACCGAGAATGCGCATCTATTCGCGTTGCTGAATGTCTCTCTAGCCGACGCGGCAATCGCGTGTTGGGATAGCAAGTACCGCTATGTTTTCTGGCGGCCGATCACAGCGATCCGGGCGGGTCTCACTCAAGCCGGCGCCGATCCTACGTGGGAGCCATGGTTGGATTTTTTCAAGAGCGGCACTCCCGCGCATCCAGAGTATCCATCGGCCCATTCTTCGATGAGTGGCTCCGCGGCGTTCGTCCTCGCCGCAGCGTTTGGAGACAATACGGCATTTACGGTCACGTCGGATGTACGTCCCGGCACACGCTCGTTTTCGAGTTTCTCGAGCGCGGTCGCCGAAATCGCGGATGCGCGCGTTTTTGGCGGGATTCATTTCCGAACCTCGTGCGTGCGCGCAAATACCCTGGGAAGGACCGTGGCAGATTACGTGTCGAGACATGCAATGCGTGCGCTAGGTGACAACCAAAACGATGAGCAAGACTAGTCTGGGAGGCTTCGTTAACCTCCTGGGATGATTGCTCTGCGTCGTAGACCATCCCCCAATATGCGATCGGGGCGAGAGCGCGGCCGACCACGGGGGCCTTGCAGCGTCGGAATGGCAGCGAGCAACGGCAACGCCTGGGTTGAGTCGTGGCAATTCGCGTAAACGCCGCCAACAAGTCATTCCAGAACCGCAACCCAATTGTTTCGGTCGCATCCCCCAGGAAATGCTACTTAGGAGTACGAACAGAATAGCCGTGAGGCAAGCTCGGTCGGATACACGTGGTCGACCACCTTGCGGTTTCGGCATTGAAGCTGGGGGGAAGCGGTCGGATTAAACTCCATAGCACATCGGGAACAAGCGCCGCGGCCCATAAAAACCTCCGAGCAGAGAGGGCAGACGTTAGGATTGTACAAGGGAGGTTTTTTGATACAGGCACTTAGGTCCGCGAAAGATGGCAAGCGTGCTATCCTCTCCGCACTTTAGAGCCTAATCAGCTTCCCGACAGGTCGGATGCCTGACAAGGTTTCGATTGAAAAGCGGGTTCCGATGAATCGCTCGATATTGCTCTGCTGTTTTCTGTTTCTCGCGACGTTCGTGACGCAGGATGCATACGCGCTGGAGCAACGTTCAGCCGTACCGCCACAACAAACAGCATCATCGTCAACGGCATCGGGCTCAGCCGGAGGCGCGGCCTCGCAGGCGGCAAACGCCATGCCAAATGCTGTGCCGAAAAAAATCACGGCCTATATTTTGTCGCCGGAACTTTACCGAAAGGCCAAAACGCTCGGACGAATTCGTTTTTCCTTTCGGCTGTTTTCGTTTTTCTATGGCGTGTTCGTTTTGTGGTTCATCCTCGAGCGAAGATATTCGGCAAAGTTCCGGGATTGGGCCGAGTCGGCGAGCCGCAAACGATATGTCCAGGTGGTGATCTACGTTCCGCTTTTGATTGTGACCATTGCGCTGCTTCAATTGCCACTCGACCTCTTCAATGAAATCCTGTTCAAGCGATATGGAATCTCGATTCAATCGTGGGGTTCCTGGACAGGCGACTGGTTCAAAATACAGTTGCTGACGATTCTGGCTGCGACGCTGCTCACCCTGCTGCTTTACGCGATCATTCGGCGCAGCCCGCAACGCTGGTGGTTCTACTTCTGGCTGATCGCGCTGCCAATTTTCTTGTTCGTTTTTTTCCTGCAGCCTTATGTGATTGATCCGATGTTCAACGAATTCCAGCCGCTCAGCGCCAAGGCTCCGGCAATCGTTCCCGAATTGCAGCGGATCGCGCTTCGCGCCGGAATGGAGATTTCGCCGGAACGAATGTTCTGGATGAAAGCGAGCGACAAGACTATCTATTGCAATGCCTATGTCACCGGATTCGACGCGTCAAAGCGAATCGTCATCTGGGACACCTGCTTTGCGTCAGAGACCACGGACGGAATTTTGACCATCTTTGGGCACGAACTTGGTCACTATGCGCTCGGTCATATCTGGAAGGGTTTGGTCTTTTTTTCTCTGCTGGCCTTCGCGCTTCTTTATTTGGGCAGGCGGAGTATCGGCTGGTTGCTTTCAAAGTACGGGGGAAGCTGGGGCGTTCGGAACCTGGAGGACTGGGCGTCTCTGCCTGCATTTTTGTTACTGATCACATTGTATGGATTCGTCGCGATGGTGGCGGCCAACACGTTCAGCCGCTATGTGGAGAATCAGGCAGACGTTTATGGCCTGGAGGTCACACATGGCATCCTCGCCGATCCGGGACAGGCGTCGGCGATCTCCTTTCAAAAGTATGGAGAATCTGTTTTCGTTGATCCTGATCCAAACGCCGCGTATGTATTTTTGTTTTTCGATCATCCGACCGTCACTGACCGAGTGCATTTATTTGTGACCTACGATCCCTGGTCGAAAGGCGAGCCTCCGCAATTCGTAAAGTGAATTGCACTAGTGACCGTTCCGCACTCCCAAGCTCATTGCGCAGATTTCGCAGTAAGCTCTAAAGATGCAGCGAAAAATATTCTGGCTGACGTTTGCCGGCCTCGGACTGGTCGCGGATTTCACGCTTCCTTTCTGGTGGGCCCTTGCGGCGACGGTTCCCATCCTGGCTGCTTCGTGGTGGGTCGCCTACCGCTCCGATTGGTTCTGAAGCAAGCGCGTGCACTCTTGTTTTCTGCCCCTGCCGACTCGCACGTTTCCCGCACGACATAAGCAAGCGTGTACGTCCCACCGACACACCGCGCTCGTTTCGCCTGGCAAGCGGCCCATTTCTACAGCTAGCGCGGGGCTGGGGCCCACACCGCGCCTTCGCGTAGACGAATGAGTTATTTTGCTCGTGTCGCAACTTGAGAAAACCGACCCGACCTGTCACTCAAAGACGATTGAGCGCTCACAAAAGATGACGCGCGCAGTTTTAGTACCTTTAGGCTACTTGCTAAGTAAACTCTCTCTTTTAAAACATGTTATGCCTCGTTTGTCCCGCTATTTTTTGAAACGCTCTCTGGTTCGTCACGTGCTCTAGTGGTGTCAACTATTTGTTTGTGGATCCCCGCCACCATAAGTTTTTTCGGTTTCAAATCGTAAGCACGAAAGTTGATCGCTCAGGCGGCTACGCCTGGCTTTCAGCCGCGGTGGAGCTTGTCCGGGCGCCCCCAGCCCGCGACTACCGGGAGCGTACCGATGCGTCGTTTCAAGATGTCTGCCCTCATCGCCGTCCTAATTTTCACTGCTGGGAGTTTATTAAAAGGAAGTATTACGCAGCCGTTAATTGGAAACTGGAGCTCCGCCGCCGGATCGATGATGCAGGCGCGGAGCGGCGCTGCGTCTGCCTTGTTGCAGGATGGCAGAGTCTTAATCACCGGCGGCGACAGTGGCTCAGGACCGATCTGGAGTGCTGAATTTTTCGATACCACCGGTGCGTTTGTAGCGGCCCCAGCGATGAGCATACCGCGCAGCGCGCATTCCGCGACTGTGCTTGGCGACGGACGAATATTGGTAGCCGGGGGTTTGACGGGCGCGGCCCCTACAAACGCGGCGGAAATTTTCGATCCTGCCGCGAATGTGTGGACGTCTGTCGCAGGCGGCATGATCCAGGCGCGTGCGAATCACACCGCTTCTCTGCTTGCGGATGGCCGAGTGCTTTTTGCTGGCGGTGATAACGCGGGCGCTCCGGTTGCCGTGCTGGAAATTTTCAATCCCGTGACCAGTTCTTTTTCTTCTCTGGGAGTGATGTCGACTCCCAGAACGTCTTTTGCAAGTGCAGTTCTTTTAGATGGCCGCGTTCTTCTGATCGGTGGTTCGAATGGAAGCGCGCCGATAGCCTCCACGGAAATTTTTAATCCGACCACGAATTTGGTTGCAGCGGGTCCCTCACTTTCCGCGCCGCGCATGGCGCACTCGGCCACGACTCTGCTTGATGGCAGAGTGTTGGTTGTTGGCGGAAGCAATGTGATTACCAACGCTGACGGAAGCACCACTCCCACGGATTTAGCGTCAGCGGAAATTTACGACCCTGCAACTGCAAATTTTGCGGTTTCGGCTTCTTCGTTGGCAGCTCCGCGGCGAGGTCACGCGGCATTTCTGCTTCCCAACAACGCTTCTGTGTTGATTGTCGGTGGAACATCTTCAGGCAATGAAATTGGTACGGCAGAAATGTACGTTCCTTCCGCGGGCACGTTCGCGGCGACTGGTTCGCCAGCAGCTGCGCGCCAGCACGCAACGGGCGCGGCACTCAAACAGGATGGAATATTGTTCCTGGCAGGTGGTTCGAATTCCACGGGCACTCTGTCGTCTGCCGAACTCTACGGATTCGCGACGGTAAAGACCGACAAGGCCGACTACGCTCCCGGCGAAATCGTTACCATCACAGGATCTGGCTGGCAGCCCGGTGAAACAGTGACGCTCACGCTCGTCGAGTCGCCGCTGATTGACACGCATCCTGTGCTGACCGCCGTCGCCGACTCCACCGGCAAATTTGTTAATACTCAGTTTTCGCCCGACTCGTACGACATCGGCATTCTGTTCTACTTGACCGCCAGCGGATCTCAGTCTCGGGCGCAGACGAAGTTTACAGACGCAAAGCCAAACAAGATCAGTTCCGTAGGAGCCCAGACCCCCAGCCCGGTTTCTGCGGGCATTTCTGCAACGTACTCCGTTACCGTTTCGTTCAATGGTAACAGTGATTCGTGTGCTGCCGTTCTAAGCACGTCGGGATTGCCGACAGGAGCAAGCGCCTCATTTGCACCTGTTCCCGCAACTAATCCGGCGAATACGATTACGAGCACCGGCTCGGATGTCACTACGACCTTAACCGTTAGCACAACAGCAGGAATGACGCCAGGGACAACCACTTTTAGGATAACCGCCACAGGCACCGGCGCTGCGTGCAGCGGCCAGACGGTCTCTACAGGCGGCGGTGGCGGCATCGCCGCTGACCCCACCCTGCTTGTGTCCAAGGCCGCTTCGGCGACAACATTCGGGGCAGCACCGACACCGACGTATCTGGGCGGGAATTTCACGGTGAGCGCGTCGAACAATTCGGGTGGCGCGATCACCTACAGCCGTGTGAGCGGGCCGTGCGCGCTGGTGAGTGGGGCAACGTTTAGCTCAAGCGGGGCAGGCAGTTGCGTGGTGCAAGCGGACAGCGCAGCGACCGCGAACTATCTGGCGAGCTCGGCGCAGCAGACGGTGACGATCGCCAAGGCGACTCCAACTATCACCTGGAATAACCCTGCCGATATCACCTACGGGACGGCATTGAGCGCGACGCAATTAAACGCCACCGCCTCAACTGCTGGCACATTTGTATACACGCCTGCAGCGGCGACGGTGTTGGCTTTTGGCAGCAACCAGAATCTTCACGTTGACTTCACTCCTACGGACACAGCCGACTTCAACAACGCCTCGAAAGACGTGAAGATCAACGTCAAACAGAAGTCACTGACGGCCACGCTAACCGCCGATGACAAGGTGTACGACGGCGCAGCCACCGAACCGAACGCCAAGCTGCACTGCGCATTGCCCGCAGGATCGGCAGTAGGAACTGACGACGTGGGTTGCACAGCCAGCAGCGGCACGTTCAACTCGTCGCAGGTGTTTGCGGCCAACACCGTCACGGCGACGGTCGCCCTGACCGGAACCACGGCGGGCAATTACAGCCTGACTTCGGCTTCGGCTTCGGCCTCGGCCCACATCACGGCGGCACCGCTGACGGCGACGGTGACGGCAGATGCCAAGCAGTACGATGGGACAACGACGGCCACGCTGCACTGCTCGCTGCCTACGGGAGTGTTCTCCGGTGATACAGTGACCTGCTCGGCGACAGGTGCGTTCGCCAGCAAAAACGTAGCAACGCCGCAGACGGTGAACATCACGAACATCACGCTGGGCGGCGCTCAGGCCGGCAATTACAGTCTCAGCACGACGACCGGCACCACTACGGCCAACATCACGGCACTGCACATTACGGGCAGCTTCACGGCCAGCAACAAGATCTATGACGGCAATGCTTCAGCGACGGTGCTGACGCATTCACTCACAGGGGCGATCAGCGGTGACACGGTGAGCCTGACGGGCGGTTCGGCGACGTTCTCCGACAAGACCGTGGCCAACGGCAAGACCGTGACGCTGACAGGTGCGAGCCTGACTGGAGCCGATGCCGGCAACTACATTCTGGATTCGGTCGCGACAACCAC
>Ga0207646_10007460_pt1 | contig 11114 bp, 6 predicted proteins | sample KBSK5502metaG_FD_184343 | JGI IMG/M metagenome (GOLD analysis project Ga0207646, IMG submission 184343) | Corn, switchgrass and miscanthus rhizosphere microbial communities from Kellogg Biological Station, Michigan, USA - KBS K5-50-2 metaG... | ecosystem: Host-associated > Plants > Roots >...
ATCAAGTCCTTCGGTCCCTGGCCCTTCCTTCGTCTAGATAGCAGGTTCCTACACCCCTTGATGGCCTGCCTGGTAGTGTCGCGCGTCTTCCAGGAGGCATACCTAGTATGCGCTAACTCTCTCCTCTCTGTCAAGGCTTTTCAGACGAACACATGCAGAGAGCACTGCGTTGCCGAACGCGGCGAGAGGCGGCGCGAGACAGGCCACAACATGGCGCCTCATGGGCGTGAGATACTTTGGTAGTCTCTCTTCCGACAGCAACGAAAGGCCTTCGCTCCTCCTCCAACTCCTTTGGAGAGGGCAAAATTGCTGGGAACTGCTCTCCCCTCTCCACTGCTCCTGCATGGCACAAAACAGAGCATCTTATCGTAGACTCCTTCTGATTGAAGATGATCTGGCTCAAGGGGAGAGCCGTTCAGCGAGATACTTCAGGCTCAAGGGATAGCGATACTCGATGTCAAAGTGAGTCGCATCGAACAGCTCGAAGAACACGTCAGTGATCCCGATGCGTTCAAGCGCTCGCCGAAAGGCTTCTGCACCCAGGTCAAGGAAAAATTCATCCTGCTTGCCCGCATCGATATACAGCGCCCGCATGTGCTTCAGCGTTTCAGCATGAGCGGGCACCATGCGCACAGGATCCCAGGCGAGCCATCTCGCCCAGACAGCGGCGTTGAGTTCCCCTGTTGCAACGTCGTATGGCAGGTGGACAGTCCCGTCTTCATCAGCAGAATAGCAGGCGGACATGCACCAGTCATTCAACAGAGAGCCGTCGCTCAGTTTGGAAAAGGCCGGTCTGCTGCGAAAGTCTTCCCAGAACCGTTCAAACGAGCCGTGATAGTCGTCTCGCAGGGCTCGAATGGACTTCGGAAAGTTGGGGAGGTAACTCATCTCGAACAACGCGTCACCGGCATGCGTGGCAAGGCCACCCCACAGATCTGGTCGGAGCATCGGCGTGATCATGGCTCCGTAGCCGCCGCTCGATTTGCCAGCGATGCCGCGGTGTTCGCGCTGCGGGAGCGTGCGGTAGTGGGTGTCGACCCAGGGCACGATTTCATCACATAGATACGTGTGATAACGCCCGGTGGCCGGTGAATCCAGAAACTGGCTTCCACCAAGGGACGTCCAGCAATCGACCCAGACCACCAGACAAGGCGGAGCGGCACCCGCAGCGAACAACTCATCAGCAAGCTCGGGAAACGTTTTTCTGAACGACGGGCGATTGCGCCACATGTCGAGCTGGCCGGTGAGGCCCTGGATCTGATAGACGGTCGGATAGCGTCGAGCAGGATCCTCATCATAGCCGGGAGGGAGATAAACCCAGAGTGGTCGCCTGGAGGGATCTCCCAGGGGGTTGTGTCTGAGCACTGCGCTTTCGAACGTCAGCTCTTCGAAACGTCCACGTGTGACGGTAGACCAGGGAAACATAGGGTCCTGCCTTTCCAAATGCGGTATGCTGACGAAACAGAAGGGCTGCACGACCGTTTCTGCCACCCCTCTCATCAACATGCACGAAGAGTACTTGCACCGCGCAGACAGATGCACTCCCAAAGGAGGGAGAGCCCACCGCTTCCAACTTGCCGATGCAGGTGCTGAGGAAAGTATATCCTAGTTTTGTGGCTGCCACAAGGAATAGCTCTCTGGGCGTCCTGTGTAGTTGAACGATCTCAAGCTGAGAAGCGTGTAGATAGGGGATCGCGGTCGGACTCACACGGCTGGCAGCACCATGGACGTGCTGAATCAGGATTGGAAAGCCCCGGGCTCTCAGAAAATTGCTCATGGTCTGAAACAGCTCAGTAAAAATACGTGGACAGTAGGAATAATGGCTTTAAAGGCTATCCAACACCTACCAACTCTGGCATACTAGGAAAGAATGTCTCTGTAGACTACTTCAAGAAAAATAACTGCGAGGTATCCAAGTGGAAATCCAGTTAACGAGTGATCAGGTTCTGGCTATGGCACCGGACGCCAGCGCCGCGGCAGCCGGGAAAAAGCACGGCAATGTCAGACTCTGGAAGAACCTGGGGATGAGCGCTTCCGCGCTCTGGGGGGAGTGTCAGGGAAGCGCGCTCTACCAGGTCAAAGTCGAACTCGCCTCACTTACCTCTCAATGTAGCTGCCCCAGTCGTAAACTTCCCTGTAAACATAGCCTGGGCCTTCTGATGCTCGCCGCCACAGATAAGGCTGCTGTGCCCGTTATCGAGCCGCCAGAGTGGGTAACGAGCTGGCTGGCCAAACGCCAGGCCAGCGCCGCACACAAGCAGGAGCGCATGGAGAAGAGGGCGGCTGGCGACGAACCTTCGGCAGATCAGCTTAAGACCGCTGAGAAGCGCATGGCGACCGTCAAAAAGGGCCTGGGGGGTGTTCCACATATACCGTCATCGTTTCCTGGGCGTGGGCCATCTGCCAGTAGACTACCGACTTGCCAAAGGAAACGCGCCCCTTGTCCATATCCGCCTTGTAGGCTCGCAACACCTGCTCGGAAAGCGCCACGCCCTCTGGCGGGCGGATGAACACGGAAGCCGCGCGAATCCAGGGGAAGAGGGAATCGCGCACGAAGTCTCTGCCGAAGATCTCAAGACCGGTGCGAATGAGGGCCAGTCGCACTGTGGCTGGCCCAGGTGCTGGGGAGACGAGCGCGCTGTTCGAACTGCTAAATAGCAGGCGGCAGGAATAGGTGGCCGGGAGATGATACTCGGCCGCGAGCCAGCTCAGTGCTGTAGCGTTCACTTCTTCTCCTCCTGCTGTTGTTGGAGGTGATAGGATGCGGGCAGACAAGGAGCGGAGGTTGCAACGAGGTTCTCCATGACCGTGTGAAAGGCATCGACCGTTTCAAACGGGTAGACCAGGCAGGCATCACTCCTCATGGCAGAGAGACGCGCGATAAAGTCCTCCATGAGGGCTGAATACATCGGAGCGCGGCCCACAGCGTTTCGCACCACAATCGCCCCCTGCAAGCCCGTGAGGTGGGGGAGCATGGCCGCTGTCATAGCCCCATCGGGGCTGAGCAACGTATCGTGCAGGATGGAAAGGATGGCACGGTGACGGTTCAGCCGTTGCTGTTCGTCGACGATGGCCACCCGCCACTTGTCGGTATCCACGCCGATGCCCACGCTTGCATACCGCACGATGATGGCATAGTCGCCCGAGCGAGTGGGCATCTTCATCAGCATCTGCCCCTCATCCTTCGAGTCATCGGCGCGAGTGAAGAGGTGCGATGTCTCATTCGAACGATTTGGCAGCCCGAGCGCGTATGCAGCAAGGCATCGCCTTTAGCAACCTCTACGAATTTCGAGTCACCAATCTGGAACTCGCGCCTCTCTCAGTGCAATGAATCGGTTTATCTAAAGTGTCGCATAACTCTATTGTTCGTTTACGTTTTGATACATTTGTTCGACCATTTTCAATATATTCAGTCGGAATGATAACAAAAGGAGAACGAGTAGAAAGATAATGGCCCGCTCTGACTCAGTCGCACTTTTTATGTGTAGAATTGCCACAAGAGATGCATTATAATATATGAGATTTAATATTACCTTCCCTCAATCAAAATGGAACACATATTCTATTTTGCACTTCGTAGTATTTGTTTTCTTGGGGGTACCATCCAGGTCTCCACGTTTACCAACAAAGGAGGATCGGATCAGGTCTGCAAAGACATACTGGTTCGCAACCGAAAGTCATGAATATTCTTGAGGAAAGTTCTGACCATCGCGCCCAGGTCAATTATCACGAACTGCTCAGCGCCATTACCAGGACCGTTGAAAAATATCTGGACAATCTTTTCTCCATCTCGCAGACACAGATTATTTTCGACATCGATAAAGTCGCATGCTACATTGCCTCGAAGTTTCATCCGAATATCATGCTTTTTGAACCGCGCAAGGAGAATGTCTTCGTGAGCACGCACTTTGCCGACCTGGCCGCGAAAACGGCCTTTACCAGCGATATTCTGCGCTTGCAGGCGCAGCTGCAAGAGCGATTTATGAAGTCTATTCCAAATGATGTACCCATACCAGATCTCCCAACATATTTTCGCAAGTTATTCACTCCAATCGATAGCTTTGCCCAGGACTCCGGCACAACGCCGAGTCTGCGCTATGCCAACCTGAAGAAGGCTTTTCCACTTAAAAAGCAGCGGTTGCACTTGAGAACAGTCAAGACTGAGATAGAGCCATGCCTGAAAGGACATAAATTGACTATTCATGTGGAACGCCTCAAGGACTTCTCTGCGCAGATTACACAGGGTGTCCTGGCGTTCCTTCAAACACAGGATGAGTGCGACGAGAGCGACATCACAGGGGTACAGAAGGAACTGGAGCGGCGTAAACAGAAACCCACCTCCGATCTGAATCGCCTGAGCGAGGCATTGATCAGGCACTCGCTCGCCCGTCTTCACCGCGCTGCCCAGTTGCACTATCTGCGCTATCTCTACAAAGGCATACAAGAATGGCATGCTCCTGCTCAGAAAGTCTCTCTTCCGCTCTTACGGGCGCTCTTCAACCGCCTGGAAAAACTGGAGGCCTATATCGGTGATTCTCAGAAAGCGGATGCCTCTTTTCAGGTGTCCTACCAGGATGCAACTTTCAATCTGCGGGAGATCTTTACCAGGGCCGACGCCTTCGATACCTTGCCCATCATAACAGTCGTCGAGGGACTGCTGGGAGAAACCAGTGAAAGCGAGAAAGCGCAAAAAACCTTTACGTTTGGGCTAAAGCTCAAACTCAATGGGCCTGTCCAGGTCCATGGCGGGCACGGCGAATCTGTCTTTGACTATTATGTTGCCTTGCTCAACCCAAACAGCGGCCTGTATAAGCAACGCGAGCAAGAGACAGCGACAGACGCGCGCGAAAAGCAACGTTTCCTGGAGAAAGCCCTGAAAGTAGCTCTGCTTTATCTGTTTGTTTTCACCAAGATGGATGATGCGCAGTTTGACCCAGCTTCCGCTGCTGACAAGCTACTGGCCGTGTTGCGCGAGAACGACGATACGCAGAAAACCGCCGCGCTCGCGCAGCTCTATAATGACATTCGCCAAAGCGGTGCGCAGTACCTTGACCCCTTGCGTGATATGCTCATCGCCTTCCTCCACAATCAGAAGATCGGTTTGCCTCGGCACGAAGAGCCGCTTACTCTCAACCTGCATCGCGAGATTCTCGCTTCCGACCTTGATAGCATCGTGACGCGCCATCATTTCTTTCAGGAGGACTGGGAAGGAAATGACGGCAGAGATGTGCTAAGGTATGTCTCGGTTGAAGGTGATAGCGCTGGCAGTGATGCTCTCTGCCGCCTCCCGGTCACCTTGATCTTCGAGACGACGTACTTTGATCTCGATCAGCGGCCACCAGATGAGTTCACGATGTCGTACTTGACCGACAAACTGCTTGTTCTACCCCTGGCGATCACCCCCTTTACAAAAGATGATCAACCCGATCCGCGTCAGCAGTCGTTCTTGCTCTCTAAAAACATCATCTTGAGCTACCGGCAACAGGATAAGGCATTTGGCAAGGACGTCGCCAAAGTGTTTGTCTATCGCTTTACCTATACGTTGCTGACGTATCTCTTTCTCAAAATGCTCCTGGACGAGAGCATTCCACGCGAGCAGCAACGGAGGGTCTTCTTGCCAGTTGTCTGCCTGCATACGAAGCCAGAGGCCGTTGATAGTGGACAGATCGACACAGAATCATTCCTGCACAACTTCTCCAAAGTACTGGCGCATATGCTTGCTGAGGATTTCCAGGCCAGTTCCCAGGGCCTGGACCTGCGAACGATTGTACAGGGGAACAGATATAAGCTTCCTAATGCGCTGGCCTCACTCTATAATACACTACCGCGTCTCTTTAGCGCGTCGGCGGTGCGCTCTTCCAATCCTCCCTTAGAGAAACTGGCCATTATTACCGTTTCCAGCCGCAGAGCCGACCTGAACAGAAGCAGTCCCCATGCCTACAGTTCTACCATCTACGGCGATGTTGTCGGCATGGAGCGCGGAGCCGATGGCTCAATACGCGCGCGCATCCTGACCACGTTCTCTGAGAATGCTGAGGCCACGCCCATGTATGAACATCCAGAGATCATTATCGAGCAGGTGCGCGCCTATTATCAACAAGGCTATCGTCATTTCCTCTACGTAGCTCAGGCTCCTTACACGAGCACGCTCCATCTTCCTTCCTCCGATGCCCGTACCGAACTCTACTTCATGAACGAGTCTGTGATCCAGGCCATGCGGCAGGTCGGCGAAGGAACGAAAGTCTATCCGATCTTCTGCGATAAGTACTATGTGGTGAAACAGCGCAGATCACCGCAAGGCACCCAAGGACAAGAACCGGATTCGCTCTATATCGACGATCTCGGTGAACTGAGTACCCTGGCCATCGATAAAAATAAACGCAGCATTATCTTTTTTAATGTCTTCAACGGCCTGACCGTCAGCAAAAAGGACGAAATCGATCAACGTATCTACAACGGAGTCGTCTCCTATGGAACCCTGGTGAATATGTACGAGGATACCACCTACTATCAGTATATCTGGCAGGACCTGCTGGGCGAGCGTGCGCAAGGTTCACTTTCAACCACCATCCTCGACTTTCTGACTCTGCTGCACTTTATGCGCTATGAAAAAAACAGGCCCGACCGTTTCAAGCTTGATCCTTATAGCCGCATTATAGGAAATGATTCGATCGGCAAGTGCGCCATCTTCCCCCATGTGAACGGCAGGACGCGCTTTAACTCCCTGGGCTTTCTGACCCTGGTGCGTTCGGTTTTACAAACACAACGTTAGCAGTATGAAAGGGAAAAGCCTACATGGTTGCACCAACACCGCCGCGCTCCGACCAGCCAGACCTCTCTTTCGCCGAGATCATGGGGCGTCTTTTTGAACTCGGGTTCAACACTGGTCTCCTGACCGCTATCGCACAGCGCACGGATCTGACCCATCACTTTGGCACGCTCTATGAAGATGATCTCAGTCACCTGCACTTACCTCCCCTGATCGAGGCTGCACAGCGATTTATCAGGCCAATCAGCAGCTTTGACAGGGATCTGCTACAACACTGGGTCCACTTTCTCCTGCTCAAAGGCTACCTGGCGGGGAGCAATTTCCTGGTGGAGTTCCTGCAAACCATCTGCCAGGGGAAAGACTGGGAAGGTGAAATTGTGTACTTACAGTGCAGCGTGACTGGTAAAAACAGTCTTGGCCTACATCCTTCGCCTGGCATCGCCCAAACCGTCGAAATGCTTATGGCCCAATTCACGCATGCCGGTCAGCACGAGGCCGTTCTTAATGCCCAGGAACTGGCACACTACCAGGGAAAGGGGGAATTTCTGAACGCTGATACGCTCCTTCTCCTACGGGATCCTAACGGTTGGCGCTTGCTCTGTGTTGACCTCTCGGTCTTTGGACTGCGAACGCTGGGCGATACGCATGATTTGAGCCGTGTGAGTTCCTTGCGGGGTATGCTGCTCAGTGAAATGCGCTATCTCCGTTCACGCAGCGTCTTTACCAACCTGAGCATCGATACGAATGATGATGCGACCGCGCACGAACTTCTTTCTCGTCAACTCAAGCAGTATTTTACTGCCTTTAAGCGCCGTGACAAAGAGACCGCCAAATTTATTCAGGCCGCCAGCTATACCTCTAGTTTCTACCATTTTTTGCTCCAGAAGCAGATCCTCGCATCCGATACGCCTCTCAGCTTTCATGTGGTCGGCTACACTGATCGCGCCATGAACGCGATGACGCTCAAACGCGCGCAATTACCGTTGCTGAAAACCTGCGCTGCTATCTATCAGCAGCATCATTCTGACGAAGAAATTGACGAGGCGCGCCGTGAGGTGATCGGTACGATTGAGCGTGCCGCCAATCGAAGTTTTCAGCGCATGGGAGAGCAACAGTTCGCAACCAGACTGCTCAAGCTGGCAGAGCATGGTGATCAGATGTCCGTGCTGGATCATACCGAAACACTCGATCATTTTGTGAACACGGTTGCTCCATTCGATCCAGCGCTGCTCTCACCCGCGATACGTGAACACCTCCCTGCTGATACGCACGTTGATGCCTCAATCCGCGATATGCATCGGACCCTGGTCTACCAGGAACTCGCCAGTCCCGACCTCTATCTCTTCCTCACCGGTCATCCAGGCATCGGAAAAACTACCGCCATTGCCCGGTTTTTGCAAGAGCGAGCACACCAGGGTGAGGGCTTTCTCTTTCTTTATATCAGTCCACGTAAGCAGGTGAACCTCGATATCTTTGAGAAATTCCGTGAAGCCCCAGGCTGCGCCAACTTCTTTGGTCTGACGACGAACTCCTTAGCCATCCGTAATAACCACCCTCGCCCAACTGTCCACTACTTCTCCGATCTCTGCCAGGATACTTTTCAGACCAATGGAGTTACCTTTTTGCCTGCGGCGCAAGTAGAAACGGCACGGTTCAAAGATTCACTGCGACGACTCGAAGAAATTCAGGAAAATCTGCTCATTGATAAGGGCGAACAGGTAAGTGGTGTGCTGAAAAGCCTCTGCAGCGGGCTGGCCGCAAGTCTTACAGATACCTTTCCTGCTGCCCGCACCCCTTCTAACGCGCAACCGCACCCACTTTCCATCGTGGCAACCGTAGCGATCCAATCGCTCAAGCGCACCGCCAACGGAAAGAACACCCTCCAGCACCTGGACAGCATCTTCAAGTCGGCTACTGCCAATGGGAGGATTTTGCCAGCAAACATGCGGCAAATCAGCCAGCGTATTCACCATTTCTTTGTGATGATCGATGAAGTGACCGGCGACGAGGGTGGAGCGGAATTCCTGGACGGGATTCACACCTTCATCCATAAATACCAGCTTGCCTCCTACGGTATCAACGCCAAGATTATCGTCGCCGACGCCTCGATTGTGGATACCGACGTCATCAAATCGCACCTTGAGCACACCGGCTTCGAACCGAACAAGATCTACTTCCGCCGGGTCGATCCGCAGCAGTCAACCTTTCCCTTGACCCGTGATGAAATCCGCTTCAAACGCTGCAAAAGCGTCGTCATTAACGCCAATGCCTATCCTGCCAGTTCCCTGCGTGTGAACTACCGCATACTGACGGATATCTTTTGCTACGAAGAAGAGCGCTACCTTGAACGCTACAAAATCGTACGAGACAAGCAACAACAACTGCTTGTCGAGGATATTACTGCGCTGATGGAGCGTTCACCTGAAGGCCAGATCCTGGTCTACATTCAGGATAAGCAGCGCCTGGCCGAACTGATCACGACGATTACTCAACGGAGGGGCGAGTTCGTGCGTGGCACACACTACCAGGAAATTCATGCGAACATCTCAGAAAAACACAAACGGGAAATTCAGGAGTCACAAGACCGCGTCCAGGTGATCTTCATGACCGCTTCCGCCAGTCGCGGCCTCTCATTCAAACGTGCGAAACACATCCTGGTCGACATTCCCCACTTTGCCATCGAACAAAATTTGATGGAGATCCTCCAGGTGATCTACCGGGGGCGCGGCGGCGATTTCGACCAGGATGAGAAAACGCTGACCTTCTATTTGGCCGATCGTATAGCCTATCCCGAGCAGGCTGATCGTGAATTAGCCCTCAAAGAAAGTTTGCTGCATCTGCTCAATGTGATGCTCATTCTCAAAACGGCCATCATGACCCGTATTGAAGGCAGTGGCCAGCTTGGCCTCAATCAGCGATTCCGCATGATCCCCATTGGAGGCAAATCTGTCCTCTCAGCTGGTGAAACCTTCTCCAAGCGCCTGAGCGATTTGCTGAAAGAACTACAAACCCTCGCCAATCAGACGTGGTCCAACAAAAAAATCTTGACTTTTATGATCAACAGCCTGCGTTTCATTCTCTCCCAGAGTCATATTCAACTGGTCAGAACAACCAACGACGGGGGACCATATCTCCAGTCCCCTCGCTCTTACCTGGAGCAGTTGCCAACCTTCGCTACTGACTTCTCACTAGCGGCGCAACGAGGCTTTGATCACCTCTTGAAACTTCCGCTGCTGGAACCGGCCTATGTGTCAGGAGGACTGCTGGTCGTTCCAATTCTTCACAAATCCATGCGGGAACTTTATCGCGCTTCGATTGAAGAAGCGTTGAAACGTCCGCGTCCAAAGGATTTGCCAGATTTGCTGACCTGTATGGAACTGATCAGCCGCGATACCAATTACCCGGAGAGCTTGCGCGATTCACTGAGTGACGCTATTCTCCTGGTGAAAGAACTGTGGAAGCTTTCTGATACGAAAAATGCTTCCTATGAACAAGAAAGCCGCCACGAGGACCAGCATTACGCTTTCCCGCTGTTCACCTTTCTTTCCTATCAACACCTGCGAACCTACTTTGAAACCGAGGCAGAAGCCGAAGAGCAAGATCCTATCCCTTTTAGAGAACTACTCCGTTTATACGTCGGTGCTCTTTATCCTGCAGACGGTTTCCTGCCCATTGGGCGCGTCTATAAAACCTTTCCTTTTGTACTCTTCCGCAGTTTTCAACTGGGAGAGATACGCCAGCGATCATTCACCGAGAAATATCTTTTCACATCTCCAGAGTTAAACATTATCAATATGCTGCTCTCGGGGAAATAGTAGGTACTCAGCTATAAAGAAGAGTTAGCCTCCTTTTTAGCTTCTCGGCATTAAATGGATTCTCACCTGACAAACCGACAAACAACATACAAATTTCCTTATAGGCCCTTATGCTAGTTTGGGAAAGCCAGTGCCTTGATCTGAAGGAAATCTGGCTGGCCTAACAAGCGATTGATAGAAATGCACAAGGTATGTGCAGTCAACTTGCTGATCAAACGAGTACACAAACCCCAGAAGGTATGGGCAGAGTGCTTTTCAATCGCGAACTGGTCCGATAATTGGCCATTGACTGTTTCAATGAGCTGGCGAATGGTAGTGTGGATGTGCTGTGCTCCCTCACAAAGTGATAAAATACATCTATGGACAAGAGCCAGCTCACAAAGCGTGCACCGGACGGCTGGGACTGCGCGCGTTTTTGGAGCGTGGTTCTGAGCTTCGGCGGTTTCCGTTTCCGAGCCTGTTTCTCCCCAGCCGCCGGTAACGCAAGCCGTTGGGCAGATGCAACAGGACGGGTGCAACCATGATCCTCC
>Ga0207646_10007462_pt1 | contig 11111 bp, 10 predicted proteins | sample KBSK5502metaG_FD_184343 | JGI IMG/M metagenome (GOLD analysis project Ga0207646, IMG submission 184343) | Corn, switchgrass and miscanthus rhizosphere microbial communities from Kellogg Biological Station, Michigan, USA - KBS K5-50-2 metaG... | ecosystem: Host-associated > Plants > Roots >...
CGGCGCCTCTTGCGTCATCAAGGTCAGGTAGGGAGCCACAAAGCTCCATTCATCATCGCTTACATCACTGGGATAGGCTTGTCTTTCCATATCCCCTAGTTTACCAAAAGTTCATAACAGACTCTAGACGAAGAGGTAGTATGTTTGCGGTCCAAGTTCAGCGGCTAGAGAATGCCACACGGGTGCAGTTTAACCACACTGGCCACAAAGCTATAATAGCCAATTCTGAGACTGTGAACTGTTTGTGATACACTGTGCAGCTATCGTAACAAGAATGTGACCTCTGGGATCCATACTTGTAATTGGAAAAGTACCTCATATGATGAGACCGTTTATCGGTAAGAAAGGAGAAGGAGATGACATACGCTCAGGCAATACGCAACTAGATAAGTCAGAGGAGTACTTTGTAGTAGAGTTAAAGAAAAAACCTACGCAGGAGCTTCGCCGTTTTCTAGCGGGTTCTTGGACTGCAGCGATCCTCTCGCCCGAGGCTATTGAGGAGCTCTACCGGTACCAGGAGAAACGCCAGCAGGAAGAGCTACCGCAACAGGTACACTAGAACCATTTGTTCCCCTCCTTGACCTCTTTGTGAGACTGAAGGCGTACTATGTGATGGCAATGTGAGGGCAGTATTTTAAGCTTTGAATGTAAAGAGACTCATATGTTGAGTATGACGTTCGTGACAACTGAATCGGCAGAGATAAGAAAGGATCAGAGGATCATGGAAAGAAATCCAAACCAGACACACATCCCAGTGAGTGACTGCAAGGGGCCTGCTTCAGAAAAGCAACCACCATCTGGTTCCTTTACTGATCGGAAAGAAGGGAGCGATCAGTACAATGGATATCCGCCGTACCAGCCATCCTCTCAGGAACAGCAGCAGCACCAGCCAGCGTATCGAGATCAGCAGCCATCTGGCCCACCTCCAAGGTGGGTACGCGCTCTGGTGCGATTGATCCTGGAGTCGTCCTTTCCCTGTTGAGCGAGCAGCAAATGGATGTTGCCCAGTTGACTGTATCCATGCGACACAAAATGAAGAAGGATTCGAGACGGCTGAGCAGCTCTATATCAATCCCGATGAACGTATTGATTGTGGGGCCTGCGAGCCGGCTTGCCCTGTCACCGCGATTTTTGAGGAGTCGGCGGTCCCTGAAGAATGGCGGCGGTACATCAAGATCAATGCCGACTTCTTCAAAACCGAGTGACTCGGATCAGCCGGGCTCACTGCCCCATTCTGGATCAAGCTCAACGCCATCGTTTGGGCAAAGCCGGCCCCAGTAAATTTTCCTGAGCCGCTTATACCTGTGTGTCGACAAGCTCAATGTTCGCTTTGCCCCCATAGAAGTCCCACCAGGGCTTGGCTCCCTTCCTGAGCACCTCATTCAAAGCCTGGATGTTGCGCACCCCCTGATCTTCCAGCCAGCTTCGTAATGCTGCAGCCCCACCTCGCGCATACACGGGGATGCCATCCTGCCACGTCGCCCGCCCACACAAGACTCCAGAGAACGGTGTATCGGCTTCGGCAGCCAGCTCTAGCGTCTCCCGGAAGACCTCGTCGCTCACCCCGGCACTGAGGTAGATGAACGGCACGCGCGTCGCGGCGGCTGCCTCGCGGAAGTGCTGCTTGGCCTCTTGCCGACTATAGGCGACCTGCCCATCCGGGTTGGCCTGCGAGCCCTCAACGTAGCGCATATTCACGGGGACTTCGACTTTCAACACGTCCACCCCGTACTGCGGCTGAGAGAATTCCTGCATGTACTTCTTCACCTTGAAAGGTTTAACGCGAGCGAACGCGAGGCTGTTCTCGTCGCCAACCTCGTCACTGTAGGCAATCACCTCCAAGAAAAAAGGAACGGCGTAGGCGCGGCATTCGGCCCCCACCCGCTCAATGAAAGCCTCTTTAATCGTGTTGATCTGCTCCGTATCATCCGGATCATAGTACAGCAAGACTTTGATTACGTTGGCGCCTGCATCAATGAGCCGCCGCACCGACCAATGCGGCAACAGATCAGGCAGTCGACCCTTGATTGTGGCATCGTAGCCAGTTTTTTCGTAAGCGAGAAATACCCCAGCCTGTTTGGCCCGATGCTTCACCGCTTCCAAGCCGTACTCTGGGTCTAGCAAAATCGCACTGGCGTAGGGCGTGAGCACCTCAGTCACCAGCACCTTGAACTCGCTCACCTGGGCATCCGAGGCCTCACTCCCCTTCTCCTTGGCAATGGCTTTGCGCAGAGAACCACGTTGATCCATCGCTGCGGCGGCGATGATCCCACTTTCATCGGCAACAGCATTGATCCCATTGAACTTTCCACGCGGTATTCGTACTTTGGCTTGCACTTTGGTTGGTTCCATCTGTTCCCTTCTTTCTCTCAGGGCAATCGCATCTACATTCAAGATCCTAGGCGGGAAGCAGCATCAATAGTAAGCTCCTCGATATAGTATATCAGACCATATCATTGGTGGTTAGACTAATTTGGCAGTAACTCACGCTTTGTGATCTTTTTGTGATCTTCCTTATATTGCTACATTACTCCCCACTGCAGGATAGTCTATTCCCTCCGGGTGTTCATGAGATTGCCTGTTGGATCAGCCAGGCGGTAGCCTTGCCCCGCCTGGGCCAGCAGAAAGCGTGGGTGAACAGGATCGGGTTCGAGCTTCTTGCGTAAACGTGTGATGGTTGCCTGGAGGAGCAGGGGCTTTCTAGCGTACCCTGCTCCCCAGACTTGTTCTAACAGCTCATCAGCTCGGACGAGGGATCCAACTTGCCTGGCTAAACAGGTGAGCAGCCCATACTCGACTGGCGTGAGGACGACGGTTCGATCTGCCAGTCGGACAAGCGGCTGTGTCATGTCCAGCATCAGTTCCCCGACCCTCAGTGGTGAGCGGGGAACTGGGTAGTCATGCGCTATCCACCGGGCTCGACGCAGCACGGCTTGCGCGCAAGAGAGCAGGTCGTCCACGTGAAAGGGGGTGAGCACGTAGTCATCTGCGCCCAGTTCGAGTCCTCGTGCCAGCTTCCGGTCTTGCCATAGTGCCGCTATCAGCAATATGGGTACATCGGAGACCTGACGGATTCGCTGGCACAAAGTGAAGCCGTCCAGCCTATGGAGGCTGAGATCGAGATCGAGCACGAGTAGATCAGGGGTCGAGGCCTCCAGCTGGGTCAGGACCTGCTGCCCCGTGCTCGCTGTGAACGCCCGGTCACCTTCCAGCTCGAAGACGCGAGCGAAGAGTCGAAGCAACGACGGGTCACTTGTTGCCACCAAGATCGTCCTGGGTTCGGCTGCCATCCTCATCTCCTTAGGTTTGAACGAGGGACACTCCAACTGCGAGGTTCTATAAGGCCGGTTACGTGGAGCTCAGGCAACCATACCCCTCGCGTAGGGAGCGACGGTCGCCTCCCCACATCAGCTCTTCCCTCTCCTTCAACGCCGAATGAACTCGCCGTTGCCCCTTTGCCCGGTACTCTACCACACCGTCCTCACGATCTCTATACAGATGAACCAGAAGAGATCACACACCGATCACAATCTGGGGAGTGAATCCTCTTGCCTCTTGTTCACTCTTTGTGTATTACTATTTTTATCTGCTGCATACTGAATCTGAGCCTCCAGCACATGTGATCTTTTCGTGATGCAAGGCGCGCGTAAGGAGATACGGATGTGATGTTCGCAATGCATACTCCTATTCAAGAGATACACTTATGATATTCACAGTTGAATCCTGCTTGCACATATCACGAGCAAAGAGAGAATACTGTGATGTACACATGACATATGCTCTGCAAGCGAGGCGGCGTAGAGAGTCCTTCGCATGCCGCCTTGTTTTGATTGATTGAAAGTGGTCGATGGTTGCTGATATGCGCACCGCCACTATGAGTTTACACATTGGTTTTCTTTATTAAGGAGTATCTAACATGAGAACATCATCTCTCTTAGACCGCTACAAAGGGATTGTAGACGAGTCATTGATCGATCAGATTTACGAAGTAGCGCGTTCATTAGCTGGTGTACGGGTGTTGCATGTCAATACGACGGCGCAGGGTGGAGGTGTAGCCGAAATCCTCAATGAGCTTCTTCCGCTGATGGAAGAGCTTGGTCTTAAGCATGACTGGAATGTTATATCGTTAGATGAGGCCTCCGGCTACTTTACGGCTCGTCTTGTAGACATGCTACAGGGCTATGACACCGGGGAATTTCCCGAACGGGAAAAACAGGTATTTTTGGAGAAGTTACGGCGCTCAGTGCGTTATGGACAAGTCGATCAGGCCGATATCTACTTCATCCACGATTTTCAACTCGTGCCCCTGGCGGAGTTTTGCCCCTGGATGAGGCCAGCCATCTGGTTCTGTCACGTCGATACGGCTCACCCCAACCTTTCAGCGCAGCAGTACATCCGGCAGTTCCTGGATCCGTATGCGATTGCGTGTTTCAACTCGCAGGCCTCCGTCTTCCAGGATCTGCCACCAGAGCAGGCACAGGTGGTCACGCTGGGCATCGATCCGTTTCGAGTCAAAAACTGCTTCCTGCCCAAGGCCAGGGGCATGGAGATCCTGGCCAGTTGCGGCATTGATCCAGCACGCCCAGTGATCACGCAGGTCTCGCGCTTTGGCATCTGGAAAAACCCCTGGCAGGTGATTGACATCTACCGCCAGGTCAAGCAGGAGATGCCATCCGTGCAGCTGGCCATGGTTGGTGCACTGGAGGCTAAAGATGACATCAAAGCAATAGAGATCCTGGCCGATTTGCAGCAACATTATGTGCATGGAGATCCAGATATTCACCTGTTGTCCGATCCAACGATCATCAACCATGAGGTAGTCAATGCCTTCCAGCGCTATTCCAGCGTGGTCCTGCAGCGCTCGATACGTGAGGGCTTTGGCTTTACCGTCACCGAGGCCATGTGGAAAAAGCAGCCAGTTATCGGTACCTGCGTCACGGGCTTGCAAATGCAGATCACCCACGGCTCTAATGGCTACCTGGTTGACGATACGGAGACAGCAGCAGCATACACGCTCAAGCTCCTTCAGGATCGTGAACTCTGGAGGGAACTTGGAGAAAACGCGCACGAAACCGTCAGGCAGCGTTTCCTGTTCCCGGCGTTGATCCTGGACTACCTGAAGGCTCTAGAACGTGCGCAGACCGGTCTTTCTGACCTTGTTGAGCCGGAGAGAGTCCCCATCACAATCTCTGCTGCCGGCAACGAACTGGTCGCCTAGTGGTTCTACCAATATGAGGAGTTTACAATGGAAGAAAAAGTCTATCGAACCGAACTTACGCCCGTGAGTTTTCTGGAGCGTAGTGCCTCTGTATTCCCGGAAAAGACAGCAATAGTCCATGGTGATCGCCGCTATACGTATCGTGAGTTTGCGTGGCGCGTGAACCGCCTTGCCTCAGGTCTGCGCAATAGCGGCCTTCAGAAGCACGACCGGGTTGCCTTTCTGTGCCCCAACACACCTGCTATGCTTGAGGCACACTATGCGGTACCCGCTGCTGGCGGTATCCTGGTGGCTGTGAACACCCGTTTGAACCCGCAGGAGATTGACTTCATCCTCAAGCATTCTGGCGTGAAGTTCCTTTTCGTTGATGCCGAACTCTTTCCCCTGGTCGAGCCGCTGAACACACAAGGCTTGCGGGTAGTGCGGATCGACGACACCGGCGCACCCGAGGATCCCTATGAAGAGTTCCTTGCAGCTGGATCACCTGAACCGGTCAAGAGCTGGTTACAAGATGAAGAAGAGACCATTTCGATCAATTATACCTCGGGTACTACTGGCAACCCCAAAGGAGTCATGTACACTTATCGGGGTGCTTACCTCAACGCGCTCTCCGAAGTCATCGAGACGGGATTGAACAGTAACAGTGTGTATTTGTGGACGCTGCCGATGTTCCACTGCAATGGCTGGTGCTTTACCTGGGCAGTGACTGCTGTGGGAGGCACACATGTGTGTCTGCGCGCGGTCGATCCAGATCTTATCTGGGACCTGTTTGAGTCTGAAGGCGTGACGCACTATAACGGCGCTCCTACTGTGCAAATTGTCCTGGTCAACCATCCGAAAGCACACAGGCTCGATCGGCCGTTGACGGTGACCGTAGCCGGAGCACCTCCCTCACCCACTTTGCTCGCACAGTTGCAAGAACTCAATATCCGTCCCATCCATGTCTATGGCCTCACCGAAACGTACGGCCCCTACACCGTGTGTGAATGGCATGCAGAATGGGATCATCTTCCTTTCGCCGAGCAAGCACGCTTGCTCGCTCGACAGGGCGTGGGCAATGTGACAGCGGACCGTGTGCGCGTTGTCGACGAGCAAATGAACGATGTTCCCCGCGATGGGCAAACGATGGGTGAGGTCGTCATGCACGGCAATAATGTTGCCAGGGGGTATCACGAAAATCCCTCTGCGACTGCAGCAGCGTTCGCGGGGGGCTGGTTCCACTCCGGCGACCTTGGCGTTTGGCACGACGATGGCTATATCGAACTGCGCGACCGTGCGAAGGATGTGATCATCTCGGGCGGCGAGAACATCTCAACCATTGAGGTAGAGCAGACCATTGCGCAGCACGCAGCTGTGATGGAATGCGCCATCGTCGCGATTCCTGATGAGAAGTGGGGGGAGCGTCCCAAGGCGTTTGTGACCTTGAAGGCAGGCCAGAGTGCCACCGAACAGGAGATCATCGCCTTCTGCCGGGAACGCCTGGCGCACTTCAAGTGCCCTGTGGCCGTAGAGTTCGGTACCTTACCTAAGACTTCCACAGGCAAAATACAAAAGTACGTGCTGCGTGAGAAGGAGTGGGAGGGACACGAGAAGCGTGTTAATTAGCCCTGCTCGAGTGCATGACATGAGCAGAGAGCAATCTGTTTCATGAGTCAAGTACATCATGGCTGCAGCTGCTCCCTTGCCACTTGAAACTGCGCGCAAGTTGCAGGAAAGGACTGGTATCCGCATAGTCCAGGCATATGGCATGACCGAGTCGAGTCCAATCACGCACCTGTCGCCACTTGACCCCGAAGTTATACGGCTGGACAGTCCCGGATTGCCCATGAATAATACCGAGAGTTTATTATACCAGCCTAGCGGTTATCCTGTTATCCTTGACGTTCAGATTATTGCACTAGGAAAGCAGCAGAACACACTGTGCTGTGTGGGCTTTCACTTCTCCAGCACGTAAGTACCCGGTGCCGGGGTGATCGGCCGGTGTGCCTGGCTGCCGATCGATGGAGGGACGACCGACTCACCTGAGCGCGGCTTTAACCATTCGACCCAATCCGTCCACCAACCACCCTCATGGAACTCAGCTCCCTCAAGCCAGGCATCAGCACTCTTCATAGGCTTATCGTTTGTCCAATACCCCTTAGACTTGTTAGGAGGAGAAGCTACGCCAGCAATATGACCGCTCCTGCCCAGGACGAAGTGCGCTGAACCACCTACTAGCTGCGTAATACGCCATGCCCCTTTCCAGGGAACAATATGATCCTGCTGCGTACCAACTGCGTACACGTCCTGGCGCAAATTGCGGAGGTCAATAGGGACGCCCTTCACGACAAGCTTGCCATGCTTGGTGAGGCCGTTCTTCAAACAGATATCGCGCAGGAAGAACATATGTGCCTCTCTGGTCATGCGCGTCCCATCATTATTCCAGTAGAGCAAGTCGAAGGCCGGTGGCTCTTTACCAAGTAAGTAATTGTTTACGACGTTGCTCCAGACCAGGTCATTGGCACGCATGAATCTGAACATCGTCGACATCGATTGACTATCCAGATAACCGCGCGCCTTCATCTGTCGCTCTACAAACCGCAACTCTTGCTCTCCAAGGAACACTGTAAGATCATTCACCTCCGCTTCCATGTCGGGTAGGGTGACAACGAAGGTGACCGAATTGACCGTCTCAGCGCCTTTGGCAGCAAGATAGGGGGGCACCAACGCGAGCATCGTACCAGCGATGCAGTAACCCACAGTATTGACCTTGGGCGAACCAGTAATCTCTTTGATGACATCTAGCGCGGCCAACGGCCCCAGGCTCACATAATCATCGAAGTTGATATGCTCCATCGAGGCATCGGGATTCTTCCAACTAATCAGAAAGACGGTGAAGCCACGCTCCAACAAGAACCTCACGAAGCTATTCTGTGGCTGCAGATCCAGAATGTAGTATTTGTTAACCCATGGCGGGACAAGAAGCAAGGGGATCTTGTACACCTGCTCGGTCACCGGTGCATACTGGATCAATTCGATCAACTCGTTCTGGTAGACGACCTGGCCAGGGGTGATCGCCAGATTTTTTCCAACTTCGAAGGCGCTGGTGTCGGTGATCTTAATCTCCCCGGCGCTGATGTCGCGTAAGAGATGCTGCATCCCTTTCACCAGGTTTTGACCACCACTCGCAATGGTCTCGTGGATCACCTGCGGATTGGTGAAGGCAAAGTTGGTGGGGCTGATCGCATCCAGGAATTGGCGCAGGTAAAAGGTCAGCTGGTTGCGCTGTTTTGTATCCAGACTCTCGATCCCAGAAACCGTCCTGAGCAGGGTAGTGGCGACAAGTAGATAGCTCTGTTTAAGTGCATCGAAGACAGGATTCTGCTGCCAGTCTGGGGCGCTGAAGCGCTTATCGTCCTGTCCTGGCTCGATGACCGGTTTACTACTCTGACCAAGTCCCCACAACTGGAGAGCTTCTGCCGCCATCAGCTGCGTATACTTTTGCACGAATTCGCTATAGAGAATCAAGAGACGAGCTGGATTTGTGAGGGCATCCAGCCAAATTTTCTGGAAGATACTAAGAATCTCACCAAGATCAATGGGCAACAAATTGCTGTACGGATTGGCCTCCCAGAGCCGGTCAATCAAGGCGAGCCAGGGATCTTCCCTGCCATCCTGTGCTACACTGGCGACGGCTTGCCTGACCGGATTTCCATTCATCGTCTTTTCGATAAGCTCGCTCCAAGACTGCAAAGGACTCGGTCCTTTAGCCTGTACTTCTTTCATTTTGGTAACTCCTTTAACAAAACATAACCAATTACTCTTTGTGAGAATAGTGTAGAACACTGTCCTCACGATTCCATCACGTGGTGTCACTGTACCTACACAAATCCATCACAAAGGCAGACAGCGTTTCGTGTGGTAGCGATTACTCTTGCGATTGGCGGCATCTAAGTGATACAATCATATATATGCAAAATGAATATAATAAAGATGTATGATTCATCCTCAGATAAAGGAGCAGATTGATATGGCGTGGATTCTCGATCAGACAGAGGCTGTTGGGCGTGCCATTGAGGATACACAAGCCGCCTTCTCAGTCAAAGGCGGAGTGCGAGATCCTCTTGCGTTCATCGCACGCCTGGGCGACCTGACGCGTTCAACGAGTTTTCTCTGGGTGGAAGCTAACCTCAAGACGCTGGAACACTACAGCCGCGTTACCCAGGTAGGCCAGGAGTGCTCGCGTGGGTTAGCACTAGGAACCCTTGCGGCAGATCTCTTGACTAGTTATACGGTTCTCAATCAAAGAGGACGATGGAGTCGTCTCCTGGTCCGGCCTCAAGACTGGAAATTGCAGCATCAGCGCGGCGCGGACCGCATCCTCGATACGGCGGCTGCGCTCAGAGGAACATTGATCAAAGCCTGTCAGTTTGCCTCAACACGACCCGACATCCTTCCAGCTCCGTATGTCCAGACCCTCTCCAAGCTTCAGGATCGCGTGCCGCCACATCCCTGGTCGGAGATCGCAACGGTAATCAGGCAAGAACTTGGCCGGAGCCCACATGATGTGTTCGAGTGGATCGAGTCAGAACCTGTTGCGGCTGCTTCGATTGCCCAGGTCCATCGTGCACGGCTCTATGATGGGCGTGAGGTCGCCGTCAAAGTCCAGTACCCGGGAATCGCGGGTATTATCGCTACTGACCTGGCAGCACTGCAGCGGATTGTTGAGCTGGTTGTCCATCTATTCCCCACCATCCAACTCCAACCCATTCTTGACTACCTGAAGGAAACGCTCCCTCTGGAACTCGATTTCCGGCGCGAGGCGGCGGCGATGACAGAGCTACGAGCGGCATTGCAACACCGTGCGGATGTGTTAGTTCCCACGGCGATTCCGGACTTGAGCACCGGGCGCCTGCTCGTTATGGAGTTTATCGACGGGATCAAGATCACTGATCGCGAGGCCCTGGTGAACGCACATATCTCCCCTCACGAAGTAGCCCGATTGCTGAACGATGTCTTTACCGAGCAGATCTTTCGTCTCGGTATGTTGCATGCAGACCCACATCCCGGCAATCTGTTTGTACAACCGGGGCCAAAGCTGGTATTACTGGATCATGGACTCACTGTCCACTTGAAGCCCACCCTCGTCCGGGCGCTCGGCGAGATGGTGCAAGCGCTCTTAGTCGCCGATTTCGATCGGTTGACCAGAGCATTGGCTGAAGCTGGACTGCAGCTCGATCAACAGGTGGATATCACCACCCTTGTGCAGCTCGTAGGTGTGCTGCTTGGCGGAGAACAGGGTACTTCTGCTGTAGATACTCCGGCTATCGGCCAACAGCTGGGAAGAAGCATCGGTCACATACCCGTGGAACTGATCCTGATGGGACGGGCACTCGGACTCCTGGACGGCATCACGAAGCAACTAGACCCGGACCTCGATGCTCTAGAGATCGTCGCAGGTTATGTCCCGCATACGCCAGAGGTGGCTGCAGAGGATCTCTAAATAAAAAGAGGGCGTTTCGCCTGTAAATACGACATTTCCATCCGCTTCTCTGTCTGGTACAGACATCGCGCTTCATAACTCGGACAATTCCCACAGAAGAGCTAAAACGCGCTTAAGAGAGGGATCAGATCAGAACGACTAGGTCAATAGGCCAGTTTACCCCAATTTTTCGAGTTAGGAAGCGCGATGTCCGCGCCGGACAAGGAAGCGGATGAACATGTCGTATTTACAGGCGAATCTCCCATGCCCCGTTGGGGCACCGCCAAGCATGAAAATGGATTATACTGCAAAAGGAACCGAGTCAGAACACACAGGTCGAAACTATTGCTAGCGCTCCCAGCCTGAAGGCGAAACTGACTGGGGATACCTGGAGCCACCACCAAGTGTCGCGCTCGCTGAGCAGCACGCAGA
>Ga0207646_10007463_pt1 | contig 11111 bp, 8 predicted proteins | sample KBSK5502metaG_FD_184343 | JGI IMG/M metagenome (GOLD analysis project Ga0207646, IMG submission 184343) | Corn, switchgrass and miscanthus rhizosphere microbial communities from Kellogg Biological Station, Michigan, USA - KBS K5-50-2 metaG... | ecosystem: Host-associated > Plants > Roots >...
TTCGATTTCGATGCCGAGGAAGTATGGATCGGCGAGAACCCCGCGAACGCGAACTGCCCTGGCGTTCTCTCCCAGGGGACCTACGGCGCGAAGGTCGCCGTCCCGCTGATACTCGACCTGCTGGCACGGCACCGGGTGCAGGCCACGTTTTACATTCCCGGCCGGGTCGCGGAACGCCATCCAGCGCGGGTCGCGGAGATCATCGCCGCCGGCCACGAGGTCGCTCATCACGGGTACACGCACACGTCCCCGAACAGGCTGACGCCGGAGCAGGAGGAGGCCGAGCTCGTCCGCGGGCTGGAGATCCTGCGCGGCTTCGGAGCCGAGGTCACCGGCTACCGCTCGCCGTCGTGGGACCTCAGCCCGCACACGCTGGGCCTGCTTCGCGAGCACGGTTTCGCCTACTCCTCGAATCTGATGGACGACATCCGGCCGTACCGGATAGCGGCCACGCCGCTGGTCGAGGTGCCGATCTCCTGGATTCTCGACGACGCGCCGCACTTCTGGTTCGACGCCGCGAACTGGGCGAAGACGGTCTGCACGACGGCGCACGTCAGGACCCTGTGGGAAGAGGAGTTCCTCGGCATCAGGGAGCTGGGGGGCGCCTGCGTGTTCACCATGCACCCGCAGATCATCGGCCGGCCGTCGCGCATTGCGTTCCTCGATCGGTTCCTGTCGTTCGTGACCGGCCATCCAGACGTCTGGGTGACGACCACGGCGCAGATCGCGAGCCGTGCATGAGGGCCGTCGTCACCGGCGCCGCCCGCGGACTCGGCGAGGCCGTCGCGGTCCGGCTCGCCGCCGACGGCGCGAGCGTCGCGCTCATCGACATCGGCCGGGAGGTTGAACGGACCGCCGGGCGGATCTCGCCGGCGTCCGAGGCCGGTCAGGTCATCGGGATTGTCGCGGACGTGGCCGACGAGACCGCCTGCGACGCCGCGATCGCGCAGGCGGCCGGCGCTCTAGGCGGCGTCGACGCGCTGGTGAACAACGCCGGGGTCGGCGGCCCAGACACCCACGTGGTGGACACCGCGTTCAGGGACTTCTGGCGGGTCGTGCAGGTGAACCTCGGCTCGGCCTTCCTCGGCTCCCGTGCTGCGGCCAGGATCATGATCGAGCAGGGATCAGGAGGCGCGATCGTGAACATCGGCTCGATCTTCGGCCAGCAGGGGGTGGCGGGCGGCGCCGGCTACTGCGCGTCGAAGGCCGCGATCGCGCTGCTCACCCACTCGCTCGCGCTGGAACTCGCACCGCACGACATCAGGGTCAACACGATCGCGCCGGGCAACATGGCCACCGAGATGCACTGGGACGAGCTGAGATCGCGCGCCGCGGCTTCCGGCACGACGTTCGAGCAACAGGTTGACCGGGTGCTTCGCGGCGTGCCGCTGAGACGCCACGGCACAGGCGCGGACGTCGCCGGCGCGATCGCGTGGCTGATCTCGGGCGACGCTTCGTACGTCACAGGGCAGACGATCGGGGTGAATGGCGGTGTCTGGCTCAGCTGAACCGAGCACCGCGGCGGCGGGTGCCCGGGACGCGCCGGCCGGCCGGATGGCAGGCCGCCGGGCACTTGTCACCGGGGGCGTGTCAGGCATCGGGCTCGCCACGGTACGGCGCCTGCGGGCCGAGGGTGCCCAGGTGGTAACGCTGGACCGCCGCCCGCCGGGCCCCGACGCGCCCACGGGCGACCGGACAGCGCACGTCGCCGCGGACGTCACCAGCCCGCCGCAGGTCGCCGCCGCCGTGCGAGAGGCGGCGCGGCTGCTCGGCGGGCCGGCGGACGTGTTGCTGAACGCCGCTGGCGTCTACCGGATACGTCCCATGCTCGACCTCAGCGCGGCTGAGTGGGACGAGACGCTGGCCGTCAACCTGCGCGGCCCGTTCCTGGTCGGCCAGGCCTTCGCCGCCGCCCTGATCGAAGCAGGGTTGCCGGGCGCGATCGTGAATATCGGCTCGACCGCTGCGCTGGTCGCCGACGCGGCCGAGCCCTCCGCGCACTACAACGCGAGCAAGGCGGGCGTGCTCGCGCTCACCAGGCAGATGGCGGTCGAATGGGCGCCGCACGGGATCCGCGCCAACGCGGTCTGCCCTGGCGTGATCGACACGCCCATGCTGCGGCTGATGGACAACCCGGCAGCGGGCCAGGCGTACCTCGAGGCGGGCGTGCCCCTGCGCCGGCTGGGGACCGCGGACGAGGTGGCCGCCGTGATCGTATTCCTGGCGTCCACCGAGGCATCCTATCTCACAGGCGTCGCCATCCCCGTGGACGGCGGCAGCACGGCGATCTGAGAGGAATCAGCGATGAGTGAGTACCCGCACGTGCGCGTCGCCGGAGGGGCGGAGCAGCGCGGCCGGCAATGCGGCGAGCAGGCGCGGGACCGGGTGCGCCGCTCGGTCAGCGCCTACCGCGACGTGTTCGCCGAGCTCGCGGGCTGGGAATGGGACACCGTCCGAGCGGAGGCCGCCAGGTTCGCGGCCCCGGTCGCGGCGTTCTGGCCGCAGTACCTCGCCGAGATGCGCGGCATCGCGGACGGCGCCGGGGTCGACTTCGGCGACGTGCTCGCGATCAACGTCCGCACCGAGGTCATGTTCGCCGCCAAGGCACGGCAGGCGGCCGCCGCCGGCCGCACCGGACCAGCCGAGTGCAGCGCGTTCGCGGTGGCGCCGGCTCCCGGCCGCACCGGGCCCACGTTGCTCGGGCAGAACTGGGACTGGCTCCCGCACACCGCGGACACGGTCATCGTGCTCGAGTCGCGCCAGGATGACGGCCCGGACTTCGTCACCGTCGTCGAGGCGGGCCTGCTCGCCAAGACCGGGATGAACTCGTGCGGCCTGGGCCTGGTCACCAACGCCCTCGTGACCGCCGACGACCTCGGTGAGCCAGGGCTGCCCTATCACGTGCTGCTCCGCGCCATCATGGACTGTCAGACGGTCTCTGACGCGATCAGCGCGCTGCAGGCAGGATTCCGGTCGTCGTCGGCGAATTACCTGCTGGCGCACCGGGACGGAATCGTGCTCGATGTCGAAGCCAGCCCTGGCGACTTCTCGCGCTTGTACCTGCTCTATCCAGGCGACGACGGCGTGGTGCTGCACACCAACCATTTCCTGGCCGATCGCTTCGCCGGACGGGACGTGTCGGTCTGGGCCATGCCGGACAGCCCGGTTCGGCTGCAGCGCCTGCGCGCCGGAGTGCGGGCCGCGCCCGACCATTCGCTGGCGACGTTCCGGTCGCTGCTGTCTGACCACGCGAATTACCCGTCGGCCGTGTGCTGCCATCCCGACGCGCGGATGCCGGATTACGACCAGGGCATGACCGCGGCATCGGTGCTGATGGACCTGGACGCGCGCCGGATGTGGATCTCCGATGGCAACCCGTGCACGGCTGGGTACCGGACACTTGACTACTCAGGACTCCTGGCGAAGCCCTCCCTCGCCCGAGCGGGAAACACCGCGCGAGACACAGCGGGAAACACAGCATGAGCATCTCGCTCGGCTTCGGGCTGATCACCTGCCAGCGCGTTCCTGGCGACGAGCGGACCGACCGCGAGCTCTACTCCCAGGCGCTCGACCTGGCCGAGCAGGCCGAGCGGGAAGGCTTCGACTCGGTTTGGGTTTCCGAGCATCATTTCGTCGACGACGGTTACCTACCCTCGCTGCTGCCGCTCTGCGCGGCGATCGCGGCGCGCACCCGCCGCGTCCGGATCGGGACCGGGGTCGTGCTCGCGCCGCTGCACGACCCGCTGCGACTGGCCGAGGACGCCGCGGTGACCGACCTGATCGCCGGCGGGCGGCTGATACTGGGGATCGGGCTCGGCTGGCGGCAGGAGGAGTTCGACGCGCTGGGCGTCCCGCTCGCCGAGCGGGTGCCCCGGATGGTCGCCAGCATGGACACGATGCGGCGTGCCTGGCGCGGCGACCTTGCCCGGGGAGGCGCGCGCCAGCACCTGGCCGCCGTGCCGGTCAGGCCGCTGCCAGCCCGGCCCGGCGGCCCGCCGCTGTGGATCGGCGCGACGAGCGAGCCCGCCATCAGGCGGGCAGGAAGGCTCGCGGACGGGTTCATGGCCACCGAGGTCACTCCCGCGACGCTCGCCGATCAGGCCGGGCTGGCGCGGGCGGCATTCGCGGCCGCCGGGCGGACCGGGGAGTTCCCGATCAGCGTGCACCTGCCCGTCTTCGCCTGGGACGGCCAGGACGCCTGGGATCTGGTCAGGGACTCCTGCCGGTACATGAGCTGGAAGTACGAGGACATGGAGGGCGCCAGGGGCAGGACCGGGGAGCCGCGGCACCCGCCGCCGATGACCGCCGCCGAGGAAAGCGCGCTCAGGGACTCCGTCATCTGCGGGCCGCCGGCCCAGGTGGCCGCCGCGATCGATGAGTACCGGCGGGCCGCCGGAGGCGATCTGGCCTTCGTCGCCGGCCTGTACTTCCCAGGCCTCGCGTGGGAGGTGCAGTGCCGGGCCGTGCGAGTATTCGCGCGGCAGGTGGCCCCGCTGGTCAGGGAGCGTGCCGCGGGCGGAGACCGTGGCTGAGCGCCGCTGGGTGGTCGGCATCGACGTCGGCGGCACGTTCACCGACGCCATCGCGGCGAGCGCCGACGGCGAGGTCCGGGTGGCGAAGGTCCCGTCCGTCCCGGCCGACCAGAGCCTGGCGTTCGAGCACGCGCTGCTCGCGCTGGCCGACGCGGGCGTGCGGCCCGACTCGGTCCTGATGATCGTGCACGGCACGACGGTGGCGACGAACGCGCTGCTCACCGGGGAGACCGCCCGGGTCGTCCTGGTCACGACCAGCGGCTTCAGGGATGTCCTCGGCTACCGGAACGGCTGCCGTCCCCTGGTCTACGACCTGACGCAACCCCGGCCCAGGCAACTGGTCAGGCGGCGGGACCGGATCGAGGTCGCCGAGCGGCTGTCGGGCCGCGGCGACGTCGTCACGCCGCTGCGGCCCGGCGAGATCGAGCGGGTGGCGGCCGCGGTCGCCGCCGCCCGGCCCCAGGCGGTGGCCATCAGCCTGCTGTTCAGCTACCTGGACGACGCGCACGAGCGGCTGCTCGCCGAGGCCATCGCGAGCAGGCTGCCCGGCGTCCCCGTCACCGCGTCGGCGCAGGTGGCAAGAGAGTTCCGTGAGTATCCGCGCACGTCCACCGCGGTGATCAATGCCGCGCTGCGCCCGGTCGTCGGCAGCTACCTGCTCAGGCTGCGCTCACCGGCCGGCTCGCGGGACGTCGCACCGCCGCCGCTGCAGATCATGCAGTCCAACGGCGGCTGCCTGCCCGCCGATCGCGCGGCCGAGCAGGCGCACCGGCTGGTCCTGTCCGGCCCGGCGGCCGGTGTCGCCGGCGCCGTCGCGCTGGGTGCCCGATACGGCCTCCGCCAGCTGATCTCCCTCGACATGGGCGGCACCTCGCTTGACGTGTGCCTGGTGCCCGACGGCATCCCGCCGGTCACCGCCACGCAGGAGATCGATGGCAGCCCGATCCTGGCACCGGCCGTCGATATCGTCACCGTTGGCGCCGGCGGCGGCAGCATCGCACAGGTTGACCGGGCCGGGCGGCTCAGGATCGGGCCGGAGAGCGCGGGGGCCGTGCCTGGGCCCGCCGCCTACGGTGCCGGCGGCGACCGCTCCACGCTGACCGACGCGCACGTGGTCGCCGGCACGCTTCCGGCCTCGATGCCGCTCGCCGGTCAGCTCTCGCTGGATGCCGCCGCCGCCCGCGCGGTCGTCGAGCCGGTCGCCTGGCGGCTTGGCCTGCCCGTCCGGCTGGCCGCCGACGGCATCATCCGGCTCGCGGTGGCGCAGATGACGGCCGCGCTGCGGCGCGTCTCGGTGCAGCGCGGCATCGACCCCAGGGAGTTCACGCTGGTCGCGTTCGGCGGCGCCGGGCCGCTGCACGCGGGGCTGCTGCTGCGCGAGATGGGATTCCGGTCCGTGCTCGTGCCGCGCTACCCGGGGCTGTTCGCCGCATCCGGCCTGACGTCGACCGGCATCAGGGTCGACGACTCGCGCACGATGCTGCGGGTGCTGAGGCCTGAGCTCTTCGCGGAGCTGGCGACCTGGTACTCGGCGGCACGCGCGTCCCTGACGAAGCGGCTGCGGCGGGACGGCGTCGCGGCCGGGACGATCCGCCTCGCGGCCAGCGCCGACTGCCGGTTCCTTGGCCAGGGCTACGAGCTGCGCGTCCCCCTGCCGGCTCCGGGGCGGCGCGGCGTCGCCACGCTCGCCAGCCGCTTTGCCGACCTGCACCTGCGCACGTACGGGCACGCCGATCGCGGCCAGGATGTCGAGATCGTCAACGTGCGGATGTCCGCGTTCGGCGCGCTGCCGCACACCTCGCCCGGTGGCGGGGACCGGCCGGCGGCCCCGTCGACGCGGCCGCCGACACCGGCGCCGGCCTCGGCGCTGGCCGGACGGGTGACCGCGCAGCTGCCGGGCGCCAGCTCCGCGCGGGAACTGCGCATCTATGACAGGGAGCTGATCGACGCAGGACGAGCGGTGTCGGGACCGGCGATCGTGCACCAGCTCGACACGACCACCGTCGTGCTCCCCGGTCAGCGTGCCAGGGTCGATGAGCTGGGCAGCATGTGGCTGGAGGAACGCACATGACGCGCGGGAGCGGCCGCCGCGCCGAAGCCGACCCGATCACCTTCGAGCTGGCGAGTGCCGCGCTGCAGTCCGCGGCGGTGGAGATGGGCAGCGCGCTCAAGCACTCGAGCTATAGCCCGATCATCCGCGAGATGGACGACTTCAGCTGCGCGCTCTTCCGCGCCGACGGCGATCTGGTCGCGCAGGCAGACTTCATCCCCGCCCAGCTCGGCGCGATGTCGCTGGTCGTGAAGTCGATCATCGACCGGTGGGGCGAGGCCGTGGCCCCCGGTGACGCCTTCCTGGCCAACCACCCGTACCTCGGTGCCATGCACACCCCCGACCTGAACGTGATCATGCCGGTCTTCGCCGGCGGCAGCCTGCTCGCCTGGGCCGGCACCACGGCGCATCACATCGACGTCGGCGGCGTCCGGCCCGGCACGGAGGGCCCCGACCTCGGCGAGGTCTACGCCGAGGGGCTGCTGCTGCCGCCGGTCCGGCTGTACCGCGCGGGCGAGGAGAACCCTGACGTGTTCACGTTCGTCGGCGCGGCGGTCCGCGACCCCGGCTCCACGCTCTCCGACCTGCGGGCGCAGCGGGCGGCATGCCTGGTCGGCGAGCGCCGCGTCGCCGAGGTCGCCGATCGCTACTCCACTGCCGTCGTCTCGACCGTCTTCGACATGATGCTCGCGTCGGTCGAGCGCGCGGTCCGCCTGGATCTCGCCGACCTGCCCGACGGCGAAGGCGAGGCCGAGGGCTTCCTCGACGACGACGGCGTCGGCGGACCGCCGACCCGGATCCACGCCAGGCTGGCCAAGCGCGGTGACACAGTGATCGCCGACCTCAGCGGATCGGCCGGGCAGGTGCGCGGCGCCATGAACGTGCCGTGGGCGAGCACCAGGGCCAGCGTCGTCTACGCGATCCGGGCCATGACGGACCCGTCCAGACCGACCAACGACGGCATACTGCGGGCCATCGACATCATCTGCCCGCGCGGCACCGTGCTGAACCCGGAGCCGCCAGGCGCGGTCTCCGTCAGGCACAACACCTGCCAGCGACTGGCGGACACGCTGATCAGAGCGGCGTCGCAGATCTGGCCCGACCGGGCCGTCGCCAGCAGCACCGTCGCCTTCTTCGGCATGAACCTGGAGAGCGTCTCGCCGCAGACCGGTGCGCGCAGCGTCATGGCCGAGGTGCTGGGCGGCGGAACCGGGGCGCACCGCGGCGGCGACGGGCTCGACGGCGTGGACACCTACATGGCCAATGTCGGCATGATGCCGGTCGAGGTCGCGGAGACGAGCTACCAGGTCAGGATCCTGCGCACCGAACTGATCGCGGGCTCGCAGGGCGACGGCCAGTACCGCGGCGGGCTTGGCCTGCGGCGGGACTACGAGGTGCTCGGGCATGAGTCGGCCGTCACGCTGTACGCCGAGCAGACCGACCCCCGGTTCGCACCGCGCGGCGCGGCGGGCGGGACAGACGCGCAGCCGTCTCGGATTACGGTGTTCGATCCTGGCGGGCACCCCCTGCCGGTCGGCTCGAAGGCGTCACTGGCACTCCTGCCAGGGTCGGTCATCAGAATCGAGACCAGCGGGGGCGGCGGTTACGGTGACCCGGCCCGGCGCGACGAAGCCCTGCGGGCAGCCGACGAGGAGGACGAACGAATATGAGCCACAACGCTGACCTGGTGCTGCCCGGCGGCAGCGTCTACACGGTCGACGCGGCGCGGTCGTGGGCGCAGGCCGTCGCGATACGCGAAGGCGTGATCGTCGCCGTGGGCACCGACGCCGAGGTCGAGGCGCTGGCCGGCCCGGGCACCCGGGTGATCGACATGGCCGGGCGGATGGTGCTGCCCGGGTTCATCGACGCGCACGTGCACGCGTCGGCGGCGGGGCTCGAGCGGCTGCGGTGCGACCTGTCCGAGGCCCACGAGCTCGACGACTACCTGGCCCTCGTTCGCCGGCACGCGGAGGCCAGCTCCGACGTGTTGTGGATCACGGGCGGCGGGTGGTCGATCGACGTGTTCCCTGGCGGCATGCCCTCTCGGCATGACCTCGATCGGGTTGCGCCTGACCGGCCCGTGTTCCTGTCGAATCGCGATCACCATGCCGCATGGGTCAATACCAGGGCGCTTGAGCTGGCCGGAGTCGACGCGAACACCCGGGATCCCGCCGACGGGCGGGTCGAGCGCGAGGCGGACGGCACGCCCTCCGGCACGCTGCAGGAGGGCGCGATGGGGCTGGTCGAACGGGTCGTGCCTCGTCCCGCCGTGCAGGAGCAGGTCGCCGGGATCGTCGACGCCCAGCGGTACCTGCACGCGCTCGGCATCACCGGCTGGCAGGAGGCGATCGTCGGGGACTACGCGGTCGTCCCCGACTGCTTCGACGCCTACCTGGACGCCGACCGTCGCGGGCTGCTGACGGCGCGGGTGGTCGGCGCGCTGTGGTGGCAGCGGGGTCTGGGGGCCGGGCAGCTCGACGGGCTGGCCGAGCGGAGGGAGCGAGCGGGCCGAGCGGGCCGTTTCTCCGCCGGCACGATCAAGATCATGCAGGACGGCGTCTGCGAGAATTTCACCGCCTCGATGCTGACTCCGTATCTGGACGGACATGGCCACGAAGCGCTTAGTTGTGGCCAAAGCTTCTTCGACGCCGGCGAGCTGATGCAGTCCGTTGCCGCGATCGATGCGGCCGGGTTCCAGGTCCATTTCCACGCCATCGGCGACCGGGCGGTCCGCGAGGCGCTCGACGCGGTGGCCGCGGCGCGCGCGGCCAACGGGGCGGGTAACGGCCGGCACCACATCTCGCATATTCAGGTCGTGCACCCGCGCGACCTGACGCGGTTCCGCGCGCTCGCCGTGGTCGCCAACTGCCAGCCGCTGTGGGCCTGCGAGGAACCGCAGATGACCGAGCTGACACTGCCGTTCCTCGGCCCTGAGCGCTCCGCATGGCAGTACCCGTTCGGCAGCCTGCTGCGGTCGGGCGCGCAGCTGTGCTTCGGCAGCGACTGGCCGGTGTCCAGCCCGAATCCGCTCTGGGAGCTGCACACCGCGGTCAACCGCACCGTGCCGCCCGGGTACCCGTACGCCGGGCCTGGCGCGGGGAATGTGTTCCTGCCGGCCGAGCGGATCGGCCTGCACGACGCGATCGCCGCGTTCACGATCGGGTCGGCGCACGTGAATCACGCCGACGAAGTGAGCGGCTCGGTCGAGGCCGGCAAGGCCGCGGACCTCGTCGTGCTTGACAGGAACCTGTTCGCCCGACCCGTCGAGGAGATCGCGCTGGCGAACGTCGACCTGACCATCGTCGGCGGCCAGGTCGTGCACGAGCGCGCCGGCTAGCCAGGCGGCGCGACGGCGGTGCTATTTGCCGCGAATGTCAGTTTCGTCGCCGTACCCAGTCCAGGCGCCTGCGACTTCCCCCCAATTAGCGCCATGACCACGTCTCTTTTATCCGTATTTGCGTGACGCCAATCGGGGGCAAGTGGAGTTCTCGGGTAGCTCGCCGTGCTTGGACGTTGCGCGCCAGTGAACATGAGACGATCGCTGTACGGACAGCGGGGGCGAGCAGCCGGGCGCAAGGGAGAAAATCATGCCGGAGGAGAAGCGCCACGAATCTTCCGATCTTGAGGACTATGAGGTTCGCGACGGGTCCGAAACGCTAGATGGAGCCCCAGGGGATGATCCTCTGGACCGAGGGGTCATAGCGCCAGCACGGTGGTCGGCCGGGATGAGATACGGTACGACGGCACCGGAACAAGAGGCCGGCGAGTCCCTCGACCAGCTGCTCGCCGAAGAGGAGCCAGACGCACTTCCCGAAGCCGATGACGAGCGGCCCGAGGACGCTGCCCTGGATGAGAATGCGACGGACGAGGACGTGAGCAGGTTCCTGCTCGACCCGGGTCCCGATCCTCGGACGGGCAGGCTGGTGGCGGAGGACGAAGAGTTGTATCCGCACGACCAAGGCGATCTTGTCTCGCATGACCCCGGGATTGACGGGGGTGGTGCCACGGCGGAGGAGGCGGCGGTCCACACGGTGGACGCCGCCGCTGGTCCCAGTGCCAGGGAACTCTGACACGCGCTCCGGCCGGAGGGGATGAGCGACAAGGCATAGGGCGCAGTGCTGCGCTGTCTGGCAGATAGCCGCGCTCCAGATGGCCCTCACTTGCCGATCAAGCGCTTGTCCCAGCCGCTACCGTGTTCCTGGCCTGTGTTCAAAGGAGTTCGCCGAGACGGCTCATAGCTGCAACGCGATGATCTGGAGCAGCCCCACCTACCACGGGTCGGTCAGCGGCTCGTTCAAGAACGCAGACCGTGTACCCGTCGCGGTGGAGCCGGGCGACGGGTGCCAGCCCGTTGCGACTGTGCGCCGCGTCAGCGGTGCCGCGGTATCGGTTACCTGACTGCACCTGGCGGGTGCAGTCAACATGCGGATACCCGCCCGGCACCCCGGCGCGCCAGCATGGCGACAGACGACCACCGTGCCCCGAAGTGAAGGGATCGCCGCCATGGCTGCCCGGCCCAACATCGTCCT
>Ga0207646_10007464_pt1 | contig 11111 bp, 12 predicted proteins | sample KBSK5502metaG_FD_184343 | JGI IMG/M metagenome (GOLD analysis project Ga0207646, IMG submission 184343) | Corn, switchgrass and miscanthus rhizosphere microbial communities from Kellogg Biological Station, Michigan, USA - KBS K5-50-2 metaG... | ecosystem: Host-associated > Plants > Roots >...
GGCGAGATGGGCGGGGCTGTAGACGACGCGCACGCAGGGCCCTCCTGTGATCGGGCGACGCCCGAGCCGTCCGCGAAGCCTAGCGGCCGAGGATCGCGGCTGCCACCTCGGCCGGCCGATAGCGGAGGAGGTTGTGGCCGGGGGCCGGCAGCTCGATCGTCGTCAGGTCCGACAGGTCAGCCGACGGCCCGTCAGCCGACGGAGACCCGGCTCGTCGGATCGCCACGATCGGCGCGCGGACGGCGCCGAGAACCGCGTCCGGCTCGTACTCGAACATCGACCGAACGGACGCCTCGAGGGCATGCGGTCGGGTCGCCCCGACGAGGCGGCCTGCCGGCGTCTCGACGACCGCCGCCCGGGCCGCCCGCTCCTGGTCGGCGTCCCAGGTGGCGGGGTCCCAGGCCCGTCGATCGGCCAGGTACGCCGTCATCGATGCCAGGACCTCGGGCGGCTCGTCGAGGCCGCGGAGGAACTCGTCCACCTCCATCCCGGTGGTCGTTGGCAGGTGGTCGAGGCCGCCGTCGACCAGGACCAGCCGCCGGCAGCGCTCGCCGAGCTGGGCCGCGGCGACGGTCGCGACAATCGCCCCGAAACCGTGACCGGCGAGGAGCACCCCGGCCTCGGGGGGAGCGGCGAGGGCGTCCGGCGTGGCGAGGAGGGCGCCGGACCCCTCGGCGACCGCGACGACGTCCGCCGCAAGCACATCGAGGTCGTACGCGTCGGGGCTCGTCGGTGCGTCCGACAACCCGTGGCCCCGCAGGTCCATCGCGACCGTCCTCACCGACTGGCGCAAGCGTCGAGCCACCGCGGCCCAGGCCCAGGCGCTCCCCGCCAGCCCATGGATGAGGACGACCCCCGGGCGTCCATCGCCGGCCCAGTCGAGGAAATGGATCCGATCGCCCGGATCGACGAAGACGACGAAGCCGGGTGGCTCGAAGCCCGGGTCGGCGATCGCGACCACGTCCGGCTCCTCGGCGGTCGACACGCGCCTACGATAGGCCGCCATGCCGAAACGTCGTCGGGGCGCACGGAGCGGAGCCCGCCGATCCGTCACGTCCTCTGCCCACACGAGCTTCGAGCGCCTCGTCGAGCGGGCGCTCGCGGGCATCCCGGAGCCGTTCCGGGCCGCCCTCGCGGAGGTCGCGATCGTCATCGACGACGAGCCGACGCCCGACCAGCGCCGGGAGAACGATCTGGCCGACGACGAGCAGCTCTACGGGCTCTACGAGGGCGTCCCCCGGACCGAGTACGCCGCCGACTGGTCGCCCCTCCCGAACCGGATCACGTTGTTCCGGCTCGTCCTGGAGGAGGACTTCGCCGATCCCCGGGAGCTCGCCGAGGAGGTCCGCCTCACGGTGATCCACGAGCTCGCCCACCACCTCGGCATCGACGACGACCGGCTCGACGAGCTGGGCGTCTGATGGCGACCGCGGGGGCGCACCGCGTCAGATCGTGTTGATGACCGCGAGCGCCGCCGCGACACCGCCGATCACGAGAGCGATCTTCATCGGTCGGGCGATCAGCGGCTCGGTCCGCGCCCCGCCGAGGGTGTCGTTGGCGACCGTGCCGGCATCGAGGCCCGCGGAGTAGCCCGTGAGGCCCAGGAAGGCGACGACCTGGGGAGCCACGGTCAGCGCGGCGATCGTCATGATCAGCGACCCGATCGAGACGATCGCGAGGACGACGATCAGCCCGAGCCCGACGACCTGTACCGCGCCGACCGGCCCACCGAGCCCGAGCGCGGTCCCGAGACGGACCAGGATGTCGGCGCCGGCACCGATCGCGAAGCTCGCGAGGTACGACACCGCCGCGTTGACGATCGCCAGCAGGAACGCCAGGCGCCAGCGCGCCTGGGCGAGGCGCCAGGACCGCCGGACCGCTTCCCGGGCGCCGACGCCGCCGAGGACCACGCCCGCCCCCACATACGCGAACGGCACCGCGAGCACGACGCCCGCCGCCGTCACGAGCAGGGTCTCGCTCTCGGTCCCGACCGGGCGGCCGCCCATGATCGCGAGGCTCAGCAGGTACCGCGGGATCAGGAGGATGAGGCCGACGAGGATCGACGCGCGGACAAGCCGCCAGTAGGTCAGCCGGGCCACGCCCAGGGCCGCCCGGAGGTCGAAGCGACGACCCGTCGCCTGGCCGCCGATCAGGGTGAGCGCGAGCAGCTGTGAATCGACCGAGAGCGCGGCCAGGCAGCCGAACCCGAGGCTGACGGCGACCAGGACGGACAGCCCGAACCCCGGGCCGGCCACGATCAAGGGCGGCTCGCCGAAGACCAGGAGGTCGCGCAGCCACTCGAAGCCGCCCTGGCGGGCCGAGAACGCCCAGGCAATGGCGGCGATCGGGCCCGCCGCCAGCAGGGTCAGGAGCCCGATGTACAGGGAAGCCCGTCGGAGGATCGACGACGCGGCCACGTTGAGGTCCAGACCGCGACCGACGACGGCGAGCGTGCCTGGCATCGCCGGCGCCCGGGCCGGCGGCGGGAGGGGTTGGGTCGCAGGCTCGGCGGTCGGCGGCGACGGCTCCGCGACGGCGGTTGCGGGAACGTCCGCCGCCCGGATCGGAGCCTCGCCGGGCGGAAGGTCACCCGGCGGAAGGTCGCCGGGCTCGGTCACCCGAGCACCTCAGCGGGCTCCAGGGGCGAGGGGCCCGGCTGCCGCCAGGAGCTCGCCGAGCCGCCCGACGTCGACATTGCCACCGGAGGCCACGACACAGACGCGCTCGCCGTCCGCGATCGGGATCCGGCCGGACATCACCGCCGCCAGGGCGGCCGCACCCGCCGGCTCCACGACCTGCTTCATGCGCTCGAGGATGAACCGCAGGCCGCCCAGGATCGTCGCGTCGTCGATCAGGACGATCCCGTCGAGGTAATGCCGGCAGATCGCGAGGGTCACATCGCCAGCGAACGGCGCGCCGAGCCCGTCCGCGACGGAGTGCGGCTGGATCTCGACCGGTTCGCCTGCCGCGAAGGCGCGTGTCATCGCATCGGCCAGCTCCGGCTCCACGCCGTGAACGCGCGTGGCCGGACGTCGCTCCTTGATGGCGGTCGCGATCCCCGAGATCAGACCGCCGCCGCCGATCCCGACGACCACCACGTCGACATCGGGCAGGTCTTCGAGGACCTCAAGACCGGCCGTCCCGTCGCCGGCGATCACGGCCGGATCGTTGAACGGGTGGACGAAGGTCAGACGGCGATCGTCGCGGATCCGGACCAGGGCGCGGTAGGCGTCGCCGACGTGCTCGCCCTCGAGGACGACCTCGGCGCCGTAGCCTCGGCAGGCGTCGACTTTCGTCGGGTTTGCGCCCGCCGGCATGACCACGGTCATCGGCACGCCCGCCTCGCGGCCCGCCCACGCGTACGCCTGGCCGGCGTTCCCCGCCGACATCGTGATCGCCCCACGGGCTCGTTCCTCAGGGGTCAGGGTGACGATCCGGTTCACCATCCCGCGGGGCTTGAAGGAGCCGGTCTTCTGGAGATTCTCGGCCTTCACGTAGAGGCGGTCGTCGGCGAGGCGCGGGCCGCCGGCGGCGGCGAGCTGACGGGCGGCGGTCGAGCTCGACAGCATCGGCGTGCGATGGACGCGGCCGGTGATCCGCTCCCGCGCGGTGAGGACCTCATCGAGCCCGACGAGACGGTCGACGGTCGTCATCCGGCGGAGTATGCCAGCCGGACGGCGCGCGATCGACGGCGGAAGAGAAACACTTGCGTGTTTGCGCAAACAGTGACATTATGATCGAGATGTTGGAAGCACCCGCCGCGCTCACCTCGAGCGAGTTCGACCGCCAGCGGTACGCCGCCGTCGGCCGGGCGCTGGCCGACCCGAAGCGCCTGTGCGTGCTCGAGTCCCTGTCGGCGGGCGAGCTGTCGGTCAGCGACCTGTCGACGAAGGTCGGTTGCCAGGTCCCGAACATGAGCCAGCATCTCGCGGTCCTCCGCAGCGCCGGGCTCGTCCAGAGCCGGCGCGACGGCTCGACCGTGTTCTATCGCCTCGCCGACGTACGCGTCCTCGAGGCCTACCGACTCATCCAGAGCCTCGCCGGTCAGGGCGCCTGACGGCCGCATTCATCCGGAGCACCGCACCCGCGCGGATCCCGCGGGCAGAAAGGACCCCATCCCGATGTCCATCCAGCACGCAACCGACGAGACCTTCGAGCAGCTCGTCCTGAAGAACGACAAGCCCGTCGTCGTCGACTTCTGGGCCACCTGGTGCGGCCCCTGCAAGATGGTCGCCCCGGAGATGGAGAAGATCGCGGCGAAGTACGAGGGCGCGGTCGACGTCGTGAAGGTCGATGTCGACGCCAACCCGCGGATCTCGCAGGCGTTCAACATCATGAGCATCCCGACGATCGCGTTCTTCCGGCCGGGCCAGCAGCCGCTCGGCGTCGCCGGAGCGCGGCCGATGGAGGCGCTCGAGGCCCACTTCGGGCTCGCCCAGTACGTTCCCGAGGCGCAGGACGCGAGCACGGCCACGACCGAAGCCTGATCCCGCGGCTGCTCGCGGTCTGGGGGCCGCACCGCCGCAGATGACGGCGCCGCCGCAAGGCGGCGCCGTTCGTGTGTCCGTCAGGCGCGGCCTGATGCGGCCGCGCGGCGATGGGCGCTCAGGAACCACGCCTCCGCCCGGTCCACGGCGTGGTCGTCGAGGAGGGCCGGCCTGAAGGTGATCCAGTCGCTCCCCCGGATCGACCGGGCGGTGTCCGGCGTCCGCAATGCCGCGGCGGCGACACGCGGGTCCAGTCGGAACTCGGCGAGATCGCCGGCCTGCGTGGCGAAGATCGCGGGCCCGATCGCCCACGTCGTGCCGTCGGGTCCGGCATCGACTGTCACGTCGCGCAGGCCGTCGGCGGCAGCGGCCAGAATCTCGGCGAGCGTGAGATCGGAGATGTCGTCCGCGTCGCCGGGCGGCCCCGGCTCGTCGGTCATGTCCCGCCCGAAACGGCGTCGAGGATCGCCTCCAGATCGGGCCGGTGCTCCTCGTAGTGCTCGGTCGTCTCTTCGTAGAAGAACCGCTGCTGATCGGCGTTCTTGAGCCAGCGCGTCTCGGGGACGACGGTCAGGAAGCCCCGCAGCTCACCCGCAACGCGGGCGAACTCCTGGCGGACTTCGTCGAGCGAACGGGCCCGCCACGCGGCCTCGGCCTCGGCGTTGACGACATCGCCGCCTCGGGCAGCCCAGTCGGCGTCGGCCCGCTCGTGGGAGACCGAGCGGTCCCCCATCGCGAGCTCGCGGGCGACGTCGAGCGACAGGAGCTGCCAGGTCAGCAGGTGGCCCATCAGGTCCCGGCCGGACCAACCGTGGGCGCCCGCGACGGGCCGCTCGAGCTGCTCGTCGCTCAGCTGGGACAGCGCCTCGTACGGTCGCCAGGCATCGCGCTCGTCTTCGAGGAAGGAGAGGGCATCGGTGTACATGAGTTGCATCGTAGTGTCCGGAGCGAGACGCTGGCGAGATGGCCCGTCCTACCATCTCGAGCATGCCCAAGTCGAACGTCGTCGAGATGGCCCGATCGATCATCGCGCGACCCAACGGTGGTCGGAAGCGCCGCGACCCCGGCATCGCCCCCGATCCGTCCGGCACCACGGCCGTCGCCCCGATCCCGCACGGCGACCCGGCGACGATCCCGCCCGGGACGCGCCGGATCGGGGTGATCTTCGTCCACGGGATCGGGACCCAGCCGCCACGCGAGACATTCCTGAACTGGTCGAACCCGATCGTCGAGATGCTCAGCGAGTGGCGTCGGGAGCACGACGAGGCGAACCCGTGCAAGCCGATGATCGGCGAGAACCCGGTCCAGACCGGGGCGATCGAGTGCGACGACGGCTGCGACGAGCGGGCCTGGGCGCGGATCGCGATCCCCAAGATCGGCGAGCACCCGGCGGAGACCTGGCTCCTGACCGAGGCCTACTGGGCCGGCGTCGTCCGGGCCCCGTCATTCGGCCAGGCCCTGCGCTACCTGCAGGGCCACATCGCCGCGATCATCAGCGGCATCGCCAACGGCTACGGCATCCGGGAGGACCGGCGGACCGATCGGCTCGGCAAAATCATCGACTCGCAGCCCGAACCCCGGGACGCGCGGGTCAAGGCCGAGATCGAGGAACTCCGGCGGTCCGACTCGCTCCAGTGGCGCTGGATCGATTGGCTCGATCGCATCTGGAAGTTCCAGGTGATCCGGAGGCTCCTGGCCCTGATCGCCACCGTGGTGAGTCTCGTCGCGTTGGCGATCTACGCGCCGCTCCGGGCGATCCCGATCAAGGCGATCCGGGAGCGGGCCGAGCTCGCCGCACTCGACGCCCAGCTCGTCGACGCCTTCGGCGACCTCCCGGTGCTGCTCGACGATGCGGTCCAGTCCGCGATCATCCGGCAGCGCCTCGCGTCCACCATCGAATGGGTCCTCGACCGTGGCTGCGACGAGGTCGTCCTGATCGCCCACTCCGGCGGCGCGATCGTCAGCTACGCGACGCTGCTGGACCCGGCCTACCACCGACTCCCGGTCGCCAAGCTCATGACCCTCGGCCAGGGTCTCGCCCTCGGCTGGCGGCTCGAGCGGGTGACAGCGCCGTTCGTCGCCGGCAACCCGATCCGCGGGGACCTGGGCGCGGCCCGCCACGACCTCCGCTGGGTCGACTTCTGGGCGTCCTACGATCCGGCCCCGGCCGGTGAGCTCCAGCCGGTCGACGGCTGCCCGCTGATCGCCGTCCAGGACGTGGACACGAAGCTCCCCCCGTCGCCGATCCAGGTCGAGAGCCGGCCGATCACGAACTACATGCACATGGGCCAGGACCACGGCGGTTACTGGGAGAACGATGAGGGGTTCCTCGTCCCCCTCATCCGGCACATCGACGATGCGAAGGGCGACGGCGGCGATTCGCGCTTCTACACGGATAAACTCGGGCGCGCCGTCCGGATCGAACGGCGGCGGCGTCGGGTGGGGCTGCTGCTGGGCTGGCGCTGGGCGTCCCTCGCCGCAGGGATCGCAACGCTCGTGCTGGCGATCCTGCCCGGGATCACGCCCGACGTGCGCATCGACGACACCGGGAACGCCCTCGCGAAGGTCCTGTCCTACATCCCAGGCCACGAGCTGGTGGCCGGCCCGATCCACGGCCTCGGAGCGACGATCGCGGCTCTCTTCCTCGCGATCGGCGTCGATATCGGGCCGGCGGCCGCGTGGCTCGGCCCGATCCTCCTCGGGATGCTGCTGCCGGTCATCGGGGGGTTCCTGATCTACTCGCGCGGCGTGGGCAGCTGGAAGGCGACGGACGCCGCGGAACGGAAGCTGATCCGCCGGGAGGTCTTCGGCCCGGCGGGCTCGGCCTGGGCGAAGTCCGAGGCCATCCTGCTTATCGGCGGCCTGATCGGCCTCGTGCTCGCGGGGGCCGGCGTGACGCCGGGGGTGCTCGTCGGGGAACTGGTCGGGACGGCGATCCTCTCGCTGGTCATCCGGGCGGCGTTCCGCCAGGGCTGACCCGGCGGTCAGACCAGCACGGGCTCGCGGTACTCCCCGAAGACCTCGCGGAGGACGCCGCACTGCTCGCCGAGCGTCGCGTAGGCCGCCGCGCAGCGGATGAAGTGGGGCATCAGGTTCGTCTCGCTCGTGCCCGGTCGCGTGGCGGCATCGCGGAGACCGGCGAGGGCGCTCGCGACCGCCTCCGGCTCCCGTTCCCGCCGCGTCCGCTCGAGCCGCGCGAGCTGCGCCTCGAGCGATCCCGCCGGGACGCTGAGGACCGGGATCGGCGTCTTCTCGCTCTCATCGACGAACGCGTTGACCCCCACGATCCGGCGCTCGCCGGCATCGAGCTCGCGCTGGAAGCGGTAGGCCGCGTCGGCGACCTCGTGCTGCGGATAGCCCTCGCCGATCGCCGCGACCATCCCCCCGCGCCGGTCGATCTCGTCGAGGTAACGCCACACCTCGCGCTCGGTCTCGTTCGTCAGCGCCTCGACGAACCAACTCCCGCCGAGCGGGTCGATGGTGTTCGCGACGCCCGTCTCCTCGGCGAGGATCTGCTGCTGGCGGAGGGCGAGGAGGGCCGCTTCGGCCGTCGGGACGGCGAGGGCCTCGTCGTACGCATCGGTGTGGAGCGACTGGGTCCCCCCGAGAACGGCGGCCAGGGCCTGGGTCGCGACGCGGGTCAGGTTGTTCAGCGGCTGCTGCGGCGTCAAGGAGACGCCCGCGGTCTGGGTGTGGAACCGCATCCAGGTGGACCGCTCGTTCTCGGCCCGGTAGCGCTCGCTCATGAGCTTGTACCAGATCCGGCGGGCCGCCCGGAACTTCGCGATCTCCTCGAAGAAGTCCGAGTGGGAGTTGAAGAAGAAGCTGAGACGCGGGGCGAAGTCGTCGACCCGCAGGCCCCGTTCGATCGCGTGCTCGACATAGGCCATCCCGTCCGCGATCGTGAACGCGAGCTCCTGGATCGCCGTCGAGCCCGCCTCGCGGATGTGGTAGCCGCTGATCGAGATCGTGTTCCATCGGGGCAGCTCGTTCGTCCCGAACTCGATCGTGTCGGTGACAAGGCGCATCGACGGCTCGGGCGGGAAGAGGAACTCCTTCTGGGCGACGAATTCCTTGAGGATGTCGTTCTGGGTCGTGCCTTCGAGGGCCGCCCGCGGCACGCCGACCTTCTCGGCGGCGACGATGTACATCGCCCAGATCGGGGCGGCCGGCGAGTTGATCGTCATCGACGTCGACACGCGATCGAGGGGCAGGCCGTCGAGGAGGACCTCCATGTCGGCGAGGCTCGAGACTGCCACGCCGCACGTCCCGAACTCGCCCTCGGCCTCCGGGTCGTCGGTGTCGTAGCCGTACAGCGTCGGCATGTCGTAGGCGATCGACAGGCCGGTCTGGCCCGCGGCGAGGAGCGACCGGAAGCGCGCGTTCGTGTCCTCGGCGGCGCCGAAACCCGCGAACATCCGCATCGTCCAGAGCCGGCTCCGGTAGCCCGTCGGATGGACGCCCCGGGTGAACGGCGGCTCGCCGGGCAGGCCGACGTCGCGCAGGGGGTCGAAGTCGTCCCAGCGTCCAGGGTGTCGGCGGAGGCGATCGCCGTGGTGGTCGACGGCTGTCGGACCGCCACCCCCGGCCGGGCTGGCGTCGGGGGCCGGCTGCCACGACCACGGGCCGTAGAGGCGCTCGACCTCGGTATCGCTGATCGTGCTGAAGCGGGGCCGGCGTTCCGGTGCGCGGTCGAGCGCGGCGGCGAGGCGACGCGCCTCCCAGGCGCGCTTGCGGGCCGACCAGGTCATGGCTCCGACTCTAGCACCGGTTGCCGGCGGGTCGGATCGACCGCAGATTGGCGGCCGCGCCGCAGGACCCTCAGCGTTGGTCCCGCGTGGCGGGCGTGGCCGACATGGTCGGTGACCCCGCCGGCGCGGTCCGCGATTCATCCGGCTCGTTGACGGCGATTGGCTTCTTCCGCCGGCGCACCGAACGAATCAGCAGGACGGCCTCGACGATCGTCACGACCGGCAGGATCCGCCGGGGCAGGAACCGGAGCAGGAGCAGCCGGGCAGCGGCGCGGAACATGGATCCAGTCTGGCGGAGGCCGCGCCCATGGGGCAAGACGGGTTCACCGCGAGGTGTGACGGTCGCCTTGCGACTCCTCAGCCGCCGTACGCCGCGAGGGCGGCGGCCACGACCTTGTCGTGCGCGTCGCGCGTCTGGATCTCCCGGATGAAGTCGGCCACGATGACCACGGCGACCCGCCCATCGCGCGGCCAGATGACGACGGTCTGAAACGACTCACCATTGAGCACGTCGATCCGGCGCCCGGCGATGTCGCCGCCCGGCGCGGGGATCGGAACGGACGTCGGGTCGACCGTCTGGACGTTCTTGCCGGCACGGGCGCCGGCCTCGTAGAACTCGGCGAGCCACGCGGCGTCGAGGGGCGGGCCATCTGCGTCGACGAAGACGGCCAGCGTCAGGCCGCTGTCGGTGCCGGTGCCCCACGTGGCGCCGGCGAAGTGGAGCTCCTTGACGCCGTGGCTTGTCAGTGTCCCGAGGGCGTCGCTCGAGCAGGTCCGGCCGGAGTCGACCTGGCGCGGTGGGTTCCCGTCGAAGTCCTTCGGCACGACCGCCTCGAGATCGGGGTAGGCGCCGGGTGCGGTGCCGTCCGCGGCGCACGGTCCCGTCGGGTCGAAGGAGCTGCCGCAGGCGGCGGCCACGAGCGTGACGAGGACCATGGCCGCCACGAGGCGGACGGATCGGCGCGTGCGGGACCGCGTCGTGGGGACCGGGGACATGGCGCGATGATACGGCGCGATGACGCCGGACCCCGCTCATGCCTTCCGCCTTCGGGTCAGCGACGTGCCGCCCCCGACGGCCGACCTGGTCGTGGTCGGCGCCGGCGTCGTCGGCTGCGCGACGGCGTTCCGCGCGGCCCGGGCCGGCCTGCGGACCGTCGTCCTCGATGCGCGCCCGCGACCGGCGACGTTGACGACGCCGGCTGCCACCGGGGCGTATCGCCTCCAATTCGACAACGCGGAGGAGATCGCCCTCGTCCGGGAGGGCATCGAGCTGTACGAGGACTTCGGGGCGCGCGCCGGGCTGCCCGGTTACGACGTCGGGCTCCGGCCGCAGGGCTACCTCTTCTGTGCACGGGACGAGCCAGCGCTCGAGCGCCAGCGGGAGCTCGTGGCGCGGCAGCGGAGCTTCGGCCTCACCGACGTCGAGCTGCTCGATGGCGACGAGGTCCGGCGCCGCTTTCCGTACGTCGCCGACACGGTTCGCGGCGGCCGGTTCCGGGCCGGCGATGGCTTCATCGACCCGGTACGGCTCGCCTGGGGCTATGCCCTGGCGGCATCGGGTGGGCCCGGGGTCGACCGTGCCGCGGACTCATCCGACGCGACGTTCGTCCTCGGGCAGCGAGCCGTCGGCCTGCGCTCGGTCGGCGGGCGGATCGTCGCGGTCGAGACCCACGACGGTGCGATCGCCGCGCCGCTCGTCGTCCTCGCGACGGGTCCGTTCCTGGGCCGCACGGCCGCCCTGGCCGGCGTCGACGTCCCAATCGCGCCAACCCGGCGACAGAAGGTCGTCGTCGCCGACGCCCCGGAGGTCCCCGCGGGGGCGCCAATGACGATTGACGAGGAAACCGGGGCCCATTGGCGGCCCGCCCTCCGC
>Ga0207646_10007465_pt1 | contig 11110 bp, 13 predicted proteins | sample KBSK5502metaG_FD_184343 | JGI IMG/M metagenome (GOLD analysis project Ga0207646, IMG submission 184343) | Corn, switchgrass and miscanthus rhizosphere microbial communities from Kellogg Biological Station, Michigan, USA - KBS K5-50-2 metaG... | ecosystem: Host-associated > Plants > Roots >...
GGGACTGGGCTGGCTTCGTGGTTCGCCAAGATCTTCAGCATTGGGCTTCTAGTTCCCGCCCGATAAACAAATGGGCTCAAGTGGGGGTGGAGACCGGCGTGCCATGGATTGGCCCTGCCCAATTGCTTAGAGCGTATTTGTCCCGGTTCGCTTGAGTGACTTGTGGTTTTGTTTATCCGGATTTGCCTTCCGTCTTAAGAGCGAGTTCTTGTTTGTGCTCGATCTGTTTCTGTTCTATCTCCTCGTAGTGGTTGCACCAGCCGCGGCCAGAGACGACGAGCTGGTAGATCTTGAGCTTCGGATGAAACACTCCGCCCTGTCAAACAGATTAGCGTTTAGCGGATCTTTGTTGCGAAACAGATGCAGGATAGACAGTTCCCGTTCTGCCACTGTATGCCCTTCAACCGCTTCTGTAGTTCAGACTCACGTCCAGACATGATGTTTCAGTGTTCGACCGAGTGCGTTATCAAGGCTCACACTTAGTTTCAGCTCAGAACGAATTGGCTCAAGGTTTCGAAACATTCGGATTGGACCCTCGTCTCCTCCAGGGTGTCAGGGACATGGGCTTCTACGAACCATTCCCAATACAGTCCGAAGCAATAACGCCACTCTTGAAAGGGCGTGACTTAATCGGCCAGGCCCAAACCGGGTCCGGCAAGACACTGGCCTATGCGCTGCCAATGCTTCAACGGATCGAACCACACTCACGCGAAATCCAAGGACTAGTGCTTGTACCTACCAGGGAGCTTGCAGTTCAGGTTGCTGGGGAGTTCGAGCGCCTTGCCAGACATCTCCCCTCACGGACAATGCCAGTCTATGGAGGAGCAAGCATGCGAGCACAAATCGAACAGCTCCGACACGCCTACGCGAAAATTGTCGTAGCGACGCCTGGCCGACTACTCGACCATCTGAAACGGAGAACTGTCGACCTGCACAGTACACGGTTCGTCGTCATCGACGAGGCCGACAGGATGCTGGACATGGGCTTCATCGACGATGTCAAGTCAATCCTCGAGAATGTTCCCAAGGTCCACCAGACAGCACTTTTCTCGGCAACAATGCCAAACGAAGTCATCAGACTCTCCCAACGATATCTTTCTAACCCGCTCCGAATATTTGTTGATAGCGAAGAGATCGCGGTAGAGTCACTCCGCCAATCCTACATAAATTCGGAAGAGGGAGCAAAATTCCCAATTCTTCTGGCAATTCTGAAAACTGAGAGGATGGAGGGAGCGCTCGTCTTCTGCTCGACCAAGATCAGATCAGCTCATCTCGCAGAAGCACTTGCGAGAAACAATGTCAATGCTGAAGCCTTGCATGGCGACATGTCTCAAGGCCAAAGAAACGCCGTGTCCCAAGCGTTCCGGCAGGGAAGGATCGACGTGCTCGTCGCAACAGATGTTGCCGCCAGAGGTCTAGACATACCATGGGTTAGCCACGTCGTTAACTATGATATGCCTGATGATCCCTTGATGTATTTCCATAGAGTTGGAAGGACGGCCCGCGCGGGAAAGAAGGGGGCTTCAATCTCACTCGTCAGCCGCGAAGATCACACTATTTTCAACCAGATCAAGAGCATGACCGGGTCCCATATCGACCAGGACATGAGGTTCGCAATAGAGGGCACAGCTCGAACACGTATGTTGCTGCCTCCACGACCCACAGGCTTTGTTGGTAGACGAGGCGGCAGGAGAAGAAGAGATAATCGCGGAAGACAAAAGCGGAACAGGAGCGGAGGCAGGTTTAGGCACCATGGAAGACGCTGAGGCGAAAGATATCTTGACGTCCATTAGTCGATCAGATGTCTAAGACGTTGCAGCAGGAATCGCTCTCCCGCAATATGGAACAATTGCTTCCCCTGAGACAATTCTGCGCGTCGCGGTGGAAGCCGAGCAGATGGGTTGGATTCTTGGGGACTAGTGACCCCCCGAGATTTTGCCACAGTCTATGATCCAATTGAGACGCTACCGTTCACTGCAGCGAGGACGTTGAAGGTTAAGCTCGGCACGAGCGTGATGAGCGCTCTCTTCCAGAATCCCACCCTCGCCCGGCGTTTACCTCTGGCCTGGAAGTGGGAAGTATCCACCAGCTCTTCGCAGCGTAGGCACACCGAGAAATCGGAAGATGAATCTGCAAGACCGCGAAATCTTGAAAATAATCTTTTCTAGAGACGCAAAACTCGCGTCTGAGCTTTTCTCCAGGAGATATTAAGTCGGGTTTCGATTCCATGTCCCGTGATCGCAGACAAGCCAGCGGGGGGCCTGATAGTCCCCTGGAAAACGCCTTGGAATCCCCTTAGAATCAAAAACCTGCTCATCGTCATGCTAATTCTGCCAGATGGGCAAGGACAGGTCAACCGGCCACTCTAACATCTCGCCGGTAAATCTCGTCGGTCCCAGAGGTTTAGAATATTTTTGAAATCGGCCTATCCTCGTGAGACGGATGTGTCCGGGATTCTAGAGCCCGGTGATTACGAATAGAAGCTTCAGAAAAGAATGTGGTTATGCTGCTTTCTCTAGAACGATCTCGATAGTCGAGACGTTTCGTGTATCTCCTTCTTCGCCTAGGACTTCTGAGGCTATTCGTACTTCTTTGATGGTGAGTTTTCCTTGGAAGAACCTGCGCCGGACGACCTCGACAACGTCCACCGCGTGGCTGATCGATTGTCCCCGAGCCTTGACCGTGAGAACGTTCTGGCCGCTATTGAAGTGCATCATGACCGCTGTCGCATAGGCCATCAACGGCTTCTTGCCGATGAAGACTGTATCTGGTGGAATCTGCCCACGAGGCCTTTCTACGCGTGGTCTCTCTTCGCGCCTTTCTGGAGCGTGCTCCATTTGTGCTTCTGGGGCGTGTTCTGTTCTCTCTGTACGGGGCTCGTGTCTCTCACGTGCGGGCTTGTGTTCAACTTTCTCACTCATTGTTGTTGTCTCAGTTGTCAATCGATTATGCTCGAATAACGAGCACGGAGCGAAGCGTTGCGTCTTAAGGGTTTGCTACCTTAGCAACGAAAACAAGGTAAGAGATAGGAGAGAAAAAAAGGAGGATACGAGGGGAGGGGTTCTTGGAAGGTCGTGTTTAGAGTATCTCTCTTGTGAGAGCTTCTCTGAACTTGACCCTGCAGTCCTGGCACTGGAAGAGCCCGATTAGCACGTTCTTCTTCGACTTGCCGCCCTTGAGCTCCCAGACCTTCGCCGGCTTTGGAACGTCAGCACCGCACTTTGGACAGACCACCTTGTAGAACTGGCTTGGAGGCGCGAGGCCGACCGAGGACAGGTCCGGTGAGCCTTGAATGCCTGGAACAGTCTCTGTGCCTGGAATCGCTGGCTGGACTTGTGCAGTCTCTGTTGTTGCTGCGGCGGTGGAAGCGTCGAGTGTTGGGATGTCGTCTACGACTTTGACGACGAGCGCGTCAGCAATATCCTCCGCAACGTCTTGTGCTTGACCGGAAGCGAACGACTCCTCTAGAGTCGAGGACGCGATGTCCGAGGACGATACGGGTGTGCTGGCTGGTGCGGTGGAGGCTGCGAGAGCGTTGTATGGGGTAGTGGATGGAGCGTTGGTTGTTTCTTGAGTAGGAGAGCCGGTGCCGTTGCTCTGTGGAATAGCTGGGACCGGAGTGGGTTCTGCGTGCTCCTCGACAACATTGCTCGGAGCGAGGGTAGCCTGTGCTGGGACAGCTGTGGCAACAGGAGTTACTGGTTGTGGTTGGGCTGGAGTCCATGGTTTTGCAGATGCCAGGGCGCCGATCCCGACCCAGCTGATACTGGTGGGGGGTTTGTTCTCTGGGTATGTCTGTTTGAACTCTTGTGGGATGAGTGGTCTTGTTTCGATGTGGCTGAGTGTGTCTATCATTTGTTTGACTTCTTCGATGCTCTTGAGATTGTTCTCTAGTAGGCCTTTGAACTCTGCGCGCTGAGCACGATACTCGGACTCGTTGACGTCGCCAGTCACGAATTTCATTTCTAGATTCAATAGTCGTTGTGGTGTTGTCGCCATCTGGTCCTTTGTAGCTTTCAAGTGCTCGTTCAGTGTATAGCCGAGTACGTTGATACGGTCTTGCAAGTCTTGCGAGGCGTGTCCGTATTCTTCGTGTATTGTCCGCATCTTCTCCTTGTAGCCGTTGATCTCAGTGATCAGTTTCTCTATGGTCAGATCGTTTAGACCCATTTTTTCTACCTAGGATTCCGTCATCTATGAGGTAAAATGGTAAAAGCGTTCGAACGCAAAAACATGCGGTAAAACGGGGTCAAGAGTCCGATTTTCGATACATGATAACAAAAACAGTGTCAATGATCGAACGGATCGCGGATGATTCTAAGCTAGCAAAGATAAATCGAAATTGTGCAAAACACAAGATCGATCAACGTTTTCAGGACCGCATATAAACCAAAACCTTCCTGTGGACCCCACAACAAGCACCGAGAATAATTGTCGCAGCCACGTTCTCTATTGCCTAGCCTGCGAAAACCAGGCCTGTAATCTGTTCAAACCACACCTAGCCATGTCAAGAATTCAATTGGCAAAACCCGCCATCTACCGGGCTTTCAAGAGGAAGAAATTCCCACATGTCCTACAAGTCCATGAAAAACTGGGACCGCGGGAGCAGAGAACCACTGCTCTCGAAAATAACCGAGCGCGTCCACCACCAAGAACCCCTCAAAGAAAGAATCAGCCAAGTCATCTACAAGCTGAAAGTACAACAGAACAGGCTTGAAGGTGCAAACCTCAAGACGCAGCAGCACGACAAGTCGCTATTCGACAAGTGCGTACAAGCACAGATGGCTCACGACACTGCACGCAGCACAATGTACGCCAACGAGATCGCAGAGATCCGCAAAATGGCAAAGATCACACTCCGCAGCGAGCTCGCCCTAGAACAAGTAGGCCTACGACTAGAGACAATCCAAGAATTCGGCGACGTCGCAGCCACAATGGGCCCGATCGCAGGCGTAGTAGCCGCCATCAAGAACCAGGTACAGGGAGTCATCCCACAGGTCGGCTACGAACTAGGCGAGATCTCTGAATCACTCAACAGCGTAGTCATGGAAGTCGGCGAAGCAACAGGCCAATCATACGACTTTGAGGCGTCCGGAGCAGAGTCGCAGAAGATTCTCTCCGAAGCAAACAGCGTAGCAGAAACCAGGATGCGCGAAAAGTTCCCGGAGCTACCATCACCCGCTCTCGGCGCACTAGAGAGCACGGTGCCGAGGTAGCCCGGACCAACCTTTTTGGAGAATATGTTCATGCCCATAACCCTTGAACAGATCAGAAGATTCCTCGGCAGACCTCTACAGGACCCGTACGGGAGAACCTTCGGCAAGGTCGTAGGAATCAATGCCAACCTAAAGGATGAAGTCACCGGCGTAGGAATAGAAGTTGGAAACGGAGAATTCGTACAATGCCCCGGCGACCGGGTAACCATCAGCGCCGACACACTCCTGCTATCGCCTTCGTGGAAGGTTGAGGCAGAAGAATTCCGCAAAGAATTCGACGTAGTCACACGGCGACTAAGAGCCCTCGACGAGCTGTTCAGCGTCGGCGACATCCAGAAAGACGTCTACGAAGACATGAGAAAACAGCACGAGGACGCTATCAACGAGCTCAAGTCCAAACGGAAATCGATCCTAGACACTCTAAGCCAGAGAAGCAGCACCCTCAACACCCAGCTCCGACAGCTCCAGACCCATCTCGCCGGCAACAAGATGTTCCACGCATCAGGAGAATTCGACGACCAGAGCTACAAAGCCGTCAGCGACGCCATAGACACGGGCCTAGTCCGCGCAATGGCCGAGCGGAAAGAGGTCGACTCCATCTTCGGATACCTCTCAAAGCTAGACTCCTCCAGCTCCACCGTCCCAGCGCCCACAATCCAGACACCGGTAGCCGCCCCAAGCCCCGCTCCATCTGCAACAAGCCAGCCGAAGGACCAGGTCATGGTCCTTCATGTACGAGAAACCTAGGGGGTTTCGTGGCCTGTTCAGAAGCCTCGAGGAAAAAGTCCATCCGATTCCTCTGAAGGAACGAGTGGATCAGGCTCTCTATCGGCTCGCAACCCAGAAAGAAAAACTGGAGCACATGTCGTCAAGGCTCCAACAGCGAGACAAAGAGATGTTCCAGCGCTGCATAGGCGCGCAGCTATCGAAGGACAGCGCCCACGCAGCCCTCTATGCCAACGAGTGTGCTGAGATTCGAAAGATGGCACACATCACACTAAGCAGCGAACTCGCCCTAGAAAGGGTCGTACTCAGACTTCAGACAATAGAGGAGTTCGGAGACATCATGGCCCAGATCGCCCCAGTCATCGGAGTCGTACGGGAGACCCGAGGAAGAATCGCAGGAGTCATCCCCGAAGTTGCCACCGAACTCGGAGAAGTGAACAACATGCTCAGCGACATGGAACTCGAGACAGGAGAGATCCCGGACCAAGGAGCCGACGTTCAAACCTCTAGCGATGAGGCAAAGAAGGTCCTCGAAGAGTCAAGCGTAATTGCTTCCCAACAAATGAAAGAGCGCTTCCCAGAACTACCCTCGCCCGAGCCGAGACAAACTACCCCCGTCGCCAAGCCACAACCCGCAGAACCCAGAATTCCAATAGCAGTCACCTCGGGTGGAATCGAAGAAGAGCCAGAGTTGCCTTTGGAGGAACGGGTTCTGGACTACATCAAGAGTCACAACGGCGAATTGAGCATCAATTCCGCCTCGGAGGAACTAGCTGTTCCCGCCGATGACATTCGCGGGTCTCTACAGAAGCTCAAGAATGACGGAAAGATAGTCATGGACTAGGGCGAGGCCAACGTCGCCGCGTCCAGTTAAGATCACATGGAGGAAAGGCAGATCTCAGCTTCAGAAGAACTAGAATCCCTCGCAGTAAAATACGCCAACGAAGCGATAGAACTTGAGAGAAAAGGCTCCAAACGAATCGCCGGGACAAAGTATCAGCGAGCCATCGAGGTTCTCCTGAAGCTCTGCGCACTCTATCCCAACGCTCCGCAGAACAAGGTGTACCTAGAGCACGCGGAAGCCTACCGCAAGCGGGTCCAAGAACTACAATCCGACTCCGAACCAATAGCACACCCAGCAGACTCTACCGAGACGAAGGATTCGAAGAACATCAAGTTCGACCAGTGGGTCCTCACCGAGAAACCTGACATCAACTGGGACGATATCGCGGGCCTCGAAAAGCCGAAGCGCGCCATAGAGGAATCCATCGTCTTCCCGGTCCGGCGTCCTGATCTCTTCCCTCTAGGATGGCCCCGCGGAATCCTATTCTTTGGTCCGCCAGGATGCGGAAAGACCCTGCTCGCCGCGGCCGTAGCGAGTGAGATCAAGGGGGTCTTCTTCTGCGCAGACGCGGCCTCTCTAATGTCAAAATGGCTTGGAGAATCAGAAAGGAACGTCTCTCAACTCTTCGCGAAGGCGAGGGAGAGCTCTGAGAAAGGTCAACCTGCAATCGTATTCATCGACGAGATAGACTCCCTCATGGGAGTTCGAGGAGAGGAAGTTGGAGGAGAAGTCCGGGTCCGAAACCAGTTCCTCAAAGAAATGGACGGGATTCTGGACAAGAACAAGAAATTCCACGTTTACCTGATCGGAGCCACCAACAAGCCCTGGGTCCTCGACGAGCCCTTCATCCGCAGATTCCAGAAGAGAATCTACGTCCCACTTCCGGACATCAAAACACGAATGGACATGTTCCAAATACTCGCACACGATCTGAAGCTCGACAATAACGTCGACTTCGCAGAACTTGCTCGGATGACCGAAGGATACTCAGGCGGAGACATCAGGGACCTCTTCCAGTCAACCCAGCTAAGAGTCGTCCGCAACTTCTTCACGCACGGAAACGTCAGCGACCTCAACTCCGTCCCAGACGCCATAACAATGGAAGACTTCCAATCAATCATCACCGGCCGGAGACCCAGCGTTTCACCTGGAATCCTCAAGCGATACTACGACTGGGACGAATCGTTCAAGGCAAGCTAGGAGAGTGCAAGAGTGAACCTCGACGGAACTGACTATCGAATCCTCGCAGAACTCGTGGAGAACTCCAAGCAGTCCTACGTCGACATCGGTCGAAAGCTAGCGCTCCATCCTAACGTTATTGCATACAGAGTCAACCGACTGGAGGATCAAGGAGTCATACGCGAGTATACGACACTCGTCGATTTCTCAAAGCTCGGGCTACCGGAGCAAGTTGTCGTAGCGGCCAACTTTCCTTCCGACTCGTCAAGAGACGACATCATGAAGCAGATCTGCGAGATTCCCGAGACAGTCAACGTAATCAGTTCCCTCGGAACTCCAGAAGGGCTCGTGTTTATTGTTGCTAGAAACAAGGAGGACGTCAATGCGGTTCTCGGCAAACTGCGAGCCATGAACCTTGACATCGACTTCGCATCCTCTGTGATTCGAACTTATGATGAGGGTCGTTTAGGAACATACTTCAGGGCCATGGCCGGGACTGACGAGAGGTAGTTGACCATTGGAGAGACCCACCTGGGCTCCAGTCATACTCTCAGGAGCACTTCCAAGAGAATTAGCAGATCTGCTAGCAATAGCGATACTAGCTCTCGCCAGCCTCGAGAGCATCTTCGCTAGACTCCAACCCCTCAATCAATCCGGATGGTTTGCAACCCTTCTCGTACTGGTCCCGTTGACCTGCGCATTGGCGGCTCTGTCGAACTCGTCTAGGACACAAAGAGAGGAGCTTGCACTATTCGCCTACGGAGGCGCTCGGTGGCAAATCCAGCTTCGATATGTGGTACGAGGCTTCGTTGTAGCCGTCATCGGACTCTTGCCTCTATGGCTGAGATTCATCGCAACCGAGAACATACTCTCAGTCAACCTAGTCCTGCTCCTGGTCTCAGCAACCATAGGCGGACTATCCTACGCTGCCCCCGCTCTCAAACGAACTCGTTCCTTAGCCTTCGTTGAACAATACAAGGGTTGACCAGATGAAACCACTCTTAGAATGCAGAAACATCACAGTCGCCTACCCGATCGCTGACGGGATTCTGAGACTATACGGCGAAGGAGTCTCATTCGCCCTAGAAGGGGGTGGGTTCCTCTCGGTTGTCGGAGGCTCAGGCTGGGGCAAGTCGACACTAGTCAACATTGTACTCGGATTAGAGAAACCAACACGAGGAATGGTTCAGCTGGACGGAGAAAACATGACCAAACAGTCATTCGTAAAACGCTCAGCACGGGTAAAAACTGCAGCGGTGTTCCAGCGACCAACTGCGCTCCCGCAACTCACAGTTCTACAAAACCTTCACCTCGCGCTCTCAATGATGGGGGTTCCCAAGCGGGAGAGGGATGAGAGGATCAAGGAGTCAATGACCTTCTTCGGATTGGAGAAACTATCTCACTCGTACCCAGACTCGCTGAGTGCGGGACAGAAACGGAGGATCGACCTTGCACGAGCACTCGCTGCAAAACCCCGATTCCTGGTATTGGACGAGCCAACTGGCGATCTCGACTCCTCCGTAACAAATCTGGTAATGCCATTGCTAAGGGGTTTGAACAAGGATCACGGCATGACAATCCTAATGACAACCGCACTCGCTCGACATGCATCCGCGGCAAAACACCAGATTCACCTGAGACCTCCGACATTCCATACTGAGCAACCGATAGCTAGGTGAGAACCATGTTCAGAGAAAACCCTTCCATCACGGACAGGCTTCGTGAGGCAATCAAGCCGACCCCAGTCAAACGAAGAATCCAGATGGCAACCTTCAAGCTACGCACTCAGACCACAAGGCTCGAAAAATCGATCGGTCAAATGGAGTCCAGAGACAGAACGTTGCACGACAAGTGCGTCAAGGCACTAGAGGTAAGAGACACTCAGAGCGCGACTCTCTTCGCGAACGAATGCGTCCAGATTCGTAAGCTAATCAAGACATCGCTCAGCAGTCAGATCTCTCTAGAACAGGTACTTCTCCGCTTGGAGACCGTTGAGCAGTTCGGCGATATGATTCACAGTATGGGGAGTGTAAGGGGCATTCTGACCACCGTCAGGAGCGAACTCGAAGGAAAACTTCCAGAGATTTCAACTGGATTACACGACATCGAAGATTCCTTGGAGAATCTCACAACTGAGATTGGAGAGGTCGTAGATGCCGACGGAACCTATGTGCTCCCAAGCGATGATTCAGCCAAGATCCTCAAGGAAGCAGATCTGATGGCAGAACAGAAGATGAAAGAAAAGTTCCCTGAGATTCCACAGATACCAGTCGACGCGCACAGAATAAGGTAAGCTAGCTATGCTCTCTCCGGAGCTCGAGACCCGTGCTTTCCTCGGCCGACCGGTTGTAGACATCTATGGAAGAAGCCTCGGAAGAGTAATCGGAATTGAAAGAAACGCTTTCGGCGAACTTGAAGGTGTTCAAGTCGAGGCTGCTGGAGGGCACATCGTCGCTGCAAGAGCTCGCCAGCTCGGTCTCACTCCGAAGCTCATCACTCTTACACCCGATTGGAAGTTGGAAGCTGTTGACATCATCTCCGAGCTCTCTCTCTTGCGCAAGAGAATCAGCGCTCTGGAGTCACTGAAAGACTCGAAGGAGATAGAGGGCGAGATCTACACGGAACTGTTGGATTCGCAGAAGGCAGGCTACCTCGACAAAGTGAAGACAGCAGAGGCTCTCTCAACTTCGATGAAGCACAGACTGTCAGAAGTAGGTAGTCAGATCTCGAGCCTGACACGATACCTCGTGAATGCCAAATTGGATCATAAGAGCGGAGAGCTCGACGAAGAGTCACTAAAATTGGCTCAAGGATCGATAGAGCCAACACTGCATCCCCTGATCGCCGAGCGAAACGATTTGGCGGGTTCGTTGAAGACCCTCGAAGAAGTTTTGCCTTCAAGGGTTACGGTTAGTCAGACACGACAGTAGCCCCAGCTCAGTAGACACCATCCTCACACCATCCTCACACCATCCTCAAGCGCCCTCGCTGGTTCTGTTAACTTATCGTTGGATAGGTTAACTTGCTCTCATCGACTCAGGATTACCGTCGTCGTCGGGTTCCGTTTCATCGCTTCAACTGGGAGCCCTTCCGCCTCAGAAGCAAGTAGCTTCGTCTTGGCCTCGAACGGTCGAACCTTAACCGT
>Ga0207646_10007466_pt1 | contig 11110 bp, 10 predicted proteins | sample KBSK5502metaG_FD_184343 | JGI IMG/M metagenome (GOLD analysis project Ga0207646, IMG submission 184343) | Corn, switchgrass and miscanthus rhizosphere microbial communities from Kellogg Biological Station, Michigan, USA - KBS K5-50-2 metaG... | ecosystem: Host-associated > Plants > Roots >...
CTTCGCGGCCTTCTACTACTGGTGGCCGAAGATGTTCGGGCGGTTCCTCGACGAGCGGCTGGGGAAGATCAACTTCTGGCTCTACTTCGTCGGGATCAATCTGACCTTCTTCCCGCAGCACTTCCTCGGGTTGCTCGGGATGCCACGTCGCGTCTGGACCTACAATCATCACGGCTGGTGGGCCGCCTGGAACCTGGTCTCGACGATCGGCGCGTTCGTGATGGCCTTCGGCACGCTCGCGTTCCTGATCAACGTCGCCATTACAAGATCGCGCGGCCGGCGAGCCGGCCATGACCCCTGGGTCGCCGACACGCTCGAGTGGTACACGAGCTCGCCACCCCCGGCGTACAACTTCGACAAGGTTCCCTACGTGACGAGCGCGAGGCCTCTGCGCGACCTGCGGCGCCGGCTTCAGGAGGGTGCGGTCAATGCTTGACCTCCGCCCGGGCCCCTGGCTGCGGTTGATCGCGATCGTCGCTTCGGCGGGCGCCGCGCTTGCGGTTGTCTCTGGCGCGTTGTCGCTACACACGGCGCACCGGGCGCTTGCCGCGCTCGCGGTCCCGCCGCTGGCGGCGCTCGTCTCCGCAGCGTGGGTGGCGCACCGGCGGCTGCTCGGGCCGTCCGTCGCCGCGCTGGCACTGTTCGTCGCGGCCGCGCTCGTGATTGGGCGGCCGCTGCACATCGCGTTCGCCGCGCTGGCCCTGGGGGCGGCGCTCGTCGCGACGGCCGCAACCCTGCGCGGCGAGCCGGTCGCAGCGGCTCCGCTCCGCGACTACGTCACGCTGACCAAGCCGCGGATCATGAGCCTGCTGTTGCTCACCGGGGCCTGCGGGATGATCGTCGGTGCGGGCGGCTTCCCGTCCGCGTGGCTCTTCACCGTCACGATGGCGGGCCTGGCGCTCGCCTGCGGCGGCGCGAGCGCGCTCAACCACGTGCTCGACCGTGACATCGACCGACACATGCGGCGTACGGACCGGCGTCCCGTCGCAGCCGAACGCGTCGCGCCGACCCGGGCGCTCGAGTTCGGGCTCGCGCTGTCGGCGCTCTCGTTCGTGCTGCTCGCAAGCCTCGTCAACGTACTGACCGCGCTGCTCGCCCTGGCCGGCAACCTCTTCTACGTCTTCGTCTACACCCGCTGGCTGAAGCGCTCGACGCCGCAGAACATCGTCATCGGCGGCGCGGCCGGCGCGATCCCGCCGCTGGTCGGCTGGGCGGCGGCCACCGGGAACGTCACCGTCCCGGCGCTGCTGCTGTTCGCGATCGTCTTCTTCTGGACGCCGCCTCACTTCTGGGCACTCGCGCTGCTGATCCGCCGCGATTACGAAGCCGCCGGCGTGCCGATGCTGCCGGTCGTGCGCGGCGAGCGGGAGACGACGAAGCAGATCGTCCTCTACTCGACCGTGCTCGTAGCGGTGACCGCGTCACCGTTTCTCTGGGGGACGCTCGGCGTTGCCTACCTCGTCGCGGCGCTCTTGCTCGGCGCAGTCTTCCTCATGCTCGCGCTCGGCCTTCGCCGCGAGCCGACACCGCGCCGCGCGGCGCTGCTCTTCCACTTCTCGCTGCTCTACCTGGCGCTGCTCTTCGCAGCCATGGCGGTGGACGCCGCGCTATGAGCGAGAGCCTTCCGGAGCCGATGCCTCCTCAGACCGAGCCCGTGGAGCCCGACGCCGAGCTCGCCCGGCGAAACGTGATCTTCGGCCTGGCGTTGTTCGGCTTCGTCCTGCTCCTCTACGGCGCCACGATCCTCGTCGCGTACGTCTATCTCGCCCTCGACTGACGGCATCTTCATCACCCAGGTGGAGTCACCTCCACCTGGACGCCGCCTGGCCGTCAAGGATCTGTTCGACACCGCCGGGCTGAGAACGACGTACGGCTCGGCGATCTTCGCGGACCACCTACCGGCGCGGACGGCCGAATCTGTGCTCCTGCTCGAAGCAGCCGGCTACGCGAACGTCGGCAAGGCCAACCTGCACGAGTTCGCGTACGGCGTCACCTCGGAGAACCCGCACTACGGCCGCGTGCCGAACCCGCTGGCCGCGGGGAGGACCGCCGGCGGCTCGAGCGGCGGCTCCGCCGCGGCGCTTGCCGCCGGCCTGGCCGATGCGGCGCTCGGCTCGGACTCCGCCGGCTCGATCCGGATCCCAGCCGCCTGCTGCGGTGTCGTCGGCTTCAAACCGAGCTTCGGGCTTGTCCCGATCGACGGCTGCTTCCCGCTGGCGCCGAGCTTCGACCATGCCGGGCCGATGGCAAGAGACGTCGCGGAATGCGCGCGGATGATGGAGGCGCTCGTTCCGGGGTTCGAGCGCATGGACGTCGAGCTGTCTGAGCTCGTAGTCGGCCTCGCCTGGCTCGGCGAGGCAGACCCGCTCGTTCGCGCTCGAGTCGAGGAAGCGGCCGCGAAGTTCCCGAACCGGCGCGAACTCGAGCTCGGCGTTCCGGACCGCGAGCAGTGGGGCGCAGGCTTCCGCCGCGAGGTCCTCGAATCACACGCGGGCCTCTACCCGGAGCGGGCCGAGGACTACGGCGACGACGTGCGTCGGTCGCTCGAGGCCTCTACCGAGCTGACAGACGGGGAAGTCGAGGCCGCGCGGCGGCTAAGAGAGCGCTTGCGGGAAGAGGTGCCGGAGGCGCTCGCGGATGTCGACCTGCTGTTGACGCCGACGCTCCCCTGCGTCTCGCCGCCGTACGGCCACGGCTCCCGCACTTTGCTGACGAAGCTGACCGCCCTCTTCAACCTGACCGGTTGGCCGGCTCTGGCCTTGCCCTGCGGCCCCGCCGAAGACGGCCTCCCGGCCTCGGTCCAGCTCGCCGCTCCAACCGGACGGGACGTACTCGTTCTCGCGGCCGGAGCCGCCCTCGAGCAGGCGTTGTCCCTGACGTAGGGTCACCCGTTTGAGGGACGCCTCGGGCGTGCGTGCTGCCGACCTATACCCCGATGGCCGTGCGGCTCTCATTCGTGGCGCCTCTCGTCGCGCTCTTCCTCGCCGGGCCGGCGCAGGCCGGGGTCAAGCCCGCGCCTGTCAACAAGCTCACGGCAGTGACAGGCGTCAAAGCGTTCCTCCTGCGCGCGGACGAGCCGGTCACGCACACCTTCTCGCGGACACCCGCCTTCGCCTGGCAGCCGGTCCGCGGCGCCGTCCGGTACGAGTTCGAGCTGGCGACCAGCAGACGGTTTACGGACAATGCGACGCTCTGGAGCGCCACCAACGTGCGCAGCCCGGTCGTCTCGATCCCGATCGCGCTCCCCTGGATCACCGGAAATCCGTACTCTCTCTACGCGCACGTTCGCGCGATCACGCGCAAGGGCGCGACCCCGTGGAGCACCCCGTATGGCTTCAACATGCACTGGGCGAGCGTGCCGACGCCGATGTCGAGCTACCCGGGGCTCGTCCGCTGGACACCCGTCGCCGGCGCCACGCAGTACAACGTCTGGTTCGTCGACGCAGGCAAGGTCTTCACGACGATGACCAACGTTGCCGACGAGCGCGAGTACTACAGCTTTCACGAAAGCGCACCGTGGACCGGAGTCGTCCATTGGCGCGTACGCCCAGAGCGATACCTCTATGGCGCGACCACGAACGGGCTACCCGCAGTCTCGTTTGGTCCTTGGAGCCCCGTCTACACCTCCTACAACCCGCCTTTCGCGGTTGGCCCGCTCTCGGCAGTCGCCGCCGTCTCGGACACCGCGAGCAATGCGCTCGGCGCCCAGCCGCATCGGCTGATGCCGGGCTTCGCCTTCAACGGAGACGTCGGCGTCGGCGGCACCGGGTCGTTGTTCCGCGTCTACATCTCGACCGACCGTGACTGCGTGAACATCGTCTACCGCGGCGCGATCGTCGGCAGCCCAGCCTACGCCCCGCGGCCGACCGGACCCCTGGCCCTGCCGACGGCCGGGGACGAGCTGCCGGCCGCAGAAAGCGAATATCTGAAGGACGGACCCGAGGGCACGACCTTTATGAGCGACGGGTTCGGGTACTTGACCACAGAGTCGACGACCACGCCGGGGGCTGGCGGCGGTGGAACATCGGCCCCCCCGTCGCAGACAGTCACCGGCGCGAAGGTCGACCTCTGGGACACCGACTGGCCCGAGGGCCGGTACTACTGGACCGTCGTTCCGGTCACGGTCTTCGACGCCTCCGGCGCGCTCAGCTACCACGACACGGAGCTGCCGCAGGATGCCTGCCAGGCCGGGCGCGTCCTCACCTTCGGCAAGGTCAGCCAGCCCACTGTCACGGCCGAGCAAGGCGCGTATGCGTCAGGGCTCTCGCCGCGCGGCCAGCTGTTCTCGGCGAACAAGGCTGCTGCCAGCTTCTACGGGCCCCCGCTCGTGGCGTGGAAGCCGGCGCTCGGCGCCTACGAGTACGAAGTGCAATGGGGCCACAAGGCCTACCCGTTCTCGGCAGTCGGCAAGATCACGACCCCGACGAGCTCGACGTCCTACGTCCTGCCCGTCGGGCCCGGCACCTGGTACTACCGCGTGCGCGGCCTGAACGCCTTCATCCCGGGTAACGAGCCGACGATGTCGTGGTCGAGTCCGACGAAGCTCGTCGTCACCCGGCCGAGCTTCCGCGTCGTTCACTGAGGCGTCGCTTGCGACGCCGACCTGGAGGTCGTAGCGGCTTTGCCGCTGCGACCGTATAAACCCGAGAGTTGGTCGATCGAGGGCACACAGCACAAAGGGCTGGCGCGTTTAGCTCCTAGCTTCGTTCGAACAGGCGGCGGTCTCGGAACCGGCCGGCTGCGATGAACGCGGCGCCGAGCAGCAGCAGCGGGCCGGCGACGATCAGCGCGTAAACCAGGATCTCGGCCTCACGGAGGAGGACGCTCCCGGCGTCGCTCATCGTCCGGTCGAAGCGGCCGCTCGCGGCAGCGGCGTGCTTCGGCTTCGTCGTCAACTCGAGCCTGACGCGGGCGAGCTCCGCACGCCGAACGGTCGCGGCCTTGTGCCTCATCAGGTAGTCGAGCCGAGCCTTCGCCTCGCTCAACCGATACCGCTCTGCGGGGGTCACACCGCCGGCCTCCAGGCGTGCGATCAAGGTCTGCAGCCGCGTGATCTCCCGCGACTCTTCCTCGACGGCTTTCGTCACATCGACGACGGAGACCTTCTGCGAGAGAATGGTGCCGAGGTTCGAGTACTCCTCGATCACGTCCTGGACGCGGTCAATGGGGACGCGGACGATCAGCGCTGCGGATCCCCGTCCGTGCGCGGGCGAGCTGTAGCGGACGTAGGCGACGTAGCCGCCGACAAGGCGCGCGAAGCGCATTGCTCGCTTCGTCGTGTCCGAGAGCGCGTCGAGATCCTTCACCTGCAGGCGCATGAAGGCCCCGTATTGCTGGAGGCGCGAGGCGGTGTTCGGCAGGGCCGTGCTGAACGGCTGCTTGCCGGTCAGGACGTCCTTGCCCACCACCCTGGGCGGCGGCGAGGCCTTAAGGTGACCTGCGACCGCCGACCCGCCGGCACCCGTTCTCACAACAGGAGCAGCCTTCTCCGCGCTCTTGCCTGAGTGAACCAGCCCGTGCACGAGCGCGCCTCCGACAGCGAGGGCGACAGCAACGGGAGCAGCGACCATGGCCAGTCGCCGCAGCGGCGGCAGCGTAAAGCGAGGCGGGCGCCGCGGTTCCTGTCGAGTGGCAAGCGCAAGCACGCGCTCGCACAGCTCGGGCGAAGCGCTCGGCCGGGCCGCGCGCAGTTCGGTTGCGAGCTCAGGCGACAGCATCGGCGCTCACCATCCCTTCCAGCTTCTGAAGCGCGCGGCTCAACCGTGTCGAGCACGCGCTAGGACTGATCCCGAGCACGCGGGACGCCGTCTCACCATCGAGCTCGAGCACGACCCTCAGCGCGACGACTTCGCGTTCTGCCCGGGACAGCTCTGCGAGCGCGTGCTCGAGCTCAGAGGAGAGACCTTCGCCGAAGCTCGGCCCCGGCACCTCGCGGAGCTCCCGCACCGCGTAACGCTCCTCGCGCCGCAGCCGTCGAGCCTCGGAGCGGAAGTGGTCGAGCGCCGCCGAGCGAGCGAGCTGGCAGAGCCAGGTGCGCGCGCCGCCGCGGCGGGGGTCGAAGCGCTTCCAGCGTCGCAGCGCCCGCTCGAAGGTCTCGACCGTGAGGTCTTCGGCGAGGGAGGGGTCAGCGGTCAGGTACACGAGATAGGCGAGAACGTCGTCGAGGTGTTGCTCGGCGATCGCGGCGAAGCTAGGAGGCTCCGCGTTCACGGTTTTATTACGCCGCCGCTCGCGCCTACGTCACAGCGGCCACGACCGCAGCCTCGTACACAGGGTCGCGGGAAAGCTTGTCGAGCTCGTCCGAGAGCAGGTCCGCCGGCAGCGGCGGATCGCCGGGCGGGAACGGCGCCGGCTCGCCGTCGAGCTCAACGCCGACGAGCTTGTTGGAGCGCTTGTGCTGAAGCCCGATCGACCGCCCCAGGCGCGAGCGGAGCCAGCCCACAAGCAGCTGGGCCTGCGCCTCTGTGCCGGTGACCTTGATTCGCTCCACCTTGCCGATCGACGGCCAGAGCGAGGCGAGCATCGGCCGCCAGCGGCTCGTCCGCGCCCAGGCGATGTCGGAGACCGCGACGCGGTCGAAGATCTCCGCCAACCGTGCGTACGGCTTCGGCAGGCCCGGCCACTCCGTGCTGTCGACGATCAGCCGGTCGGCGACGCCGATCAGCTCCTCGAAGGCTGGCTCGCCGAACGGAGGCACGCCGCGCCAGCGCAGGAAAACGGGCAGGTCGGGGACGAGCAACGGCTCGACGACGCTCGCCGGGTGCTCTGCGCTCGTGCCGTGCAGCCGGATGCGGATCGTGTCCGTGCAGATGGTCAGGCTCTCGCTCATGGGGAAGGACTCGCCCTCGACGTCCCCCTCGAGACCATCGCCCCCCGACTGCGGAAAGAGCACGATCGTCCGTGACGGATGGCGCTCCGCGAGCCCCGCGAGGACGTCCTCGGCCGCCTCGACCCATTCCTCCGGCACCCAGGCGATGTGGGTCATCACGCTCGTGCGGAGGCGGGAGCCGCCGTCGCTGAGGCGGAGCTCCGCGAGCTTGCGCTCGATCGCCGAGACCGTTACTAGTGTCGTCGCCATGAGCGCCCGTCTCGTTTGAGCAGCTCGTCCGAGCTCGGCGGCCCCCAGGTCCCGGCCGCGTAGTTGGGGAACGAAGGCCGGTCACGCCGCCAGAACGCGACGATCGTGTCGACGAGCTTCCATTGCTCGATCACCTCGTCCTCGCGCGTGAACAGGGAAGCGTCACCGCGCATGCAATCGACCAGCAGCCGCTCGTAGGCCTCCGGCAGGTCGGTGCGGAACGCCCCGCCGTAGAGGAAGTCCATGTGCACGGTCCGGATCTGCAGCCCCTGCCCCGGAACCTTGGCCCCGATCGCCAGGGAGACGCCCTCGTCCGGCTGGATGTTGATCAGTAGCACGTTCGGACGCAGCCCCTCCGCCGCGAGCTCCTCGAACGGCGGGTGCGGCGCACGCTTGAACTCGATCGCGATCGTCGTCTCGCGCCGCGCCAGGCGCTTGCCGGCTCTGATGTAGATCGGTGTGTCGGCCCAGCGCCAGTTGTCGACGAAGAGCTTCGCCGCGATAAAGGTCTCCGTCAGCGAGCTCGGATCGACACCCTGCTCCTCGCGATAACCCGGCACCTCCTGGCCCTCGATGTAGCCGCGGCCGTACTGCCCGCGGACGATGTGCTTTGGCCCCGGCGTATGAATCGACTTCAGTACCTTGACCTTCTCGTTCCGGACCGAATCGGCGGCGAAGTCAATCGGCGGCTCCATCGCGGTCAGCGCAATCAGCTGCAGCAGATGGTTCTGGAAGATGTCCCGGATCGCACCGGCGTGCTCGTAATAGTCGGCCCGCCCTTCGATCCCGATCGTCTCCGCGACCGTGATCTGGATGTGATCGACGAACTGGCGGTTCCAAATCGGCTCGAAGATCCCGTTCGCGAACCGCAGCGCCAGCATGTTCTGGACGGTCTCCTTGCCGAGATAGTGGTCGATTCGGAAGATCTCGCTCTCGTCGAAATGCTTGTGCAGAAGCGTGTTCAGCTTCTGCGCCGACTCCAGGTCGTGACCGAAGGGCTTCTCAACGATCAGCCGCGTCCAGCCCTGCGTCGAGCGGTGCTTGCCGATTCCCTTGACGATCGTCTCGAAGGCCGGCGGCGGGACGGCCAGGTAGTAGACGCGGTTGCCGCTGGTGCCTCGGTCACGGTCGAACTCCGTCAGCGTGTCGTCGATGTTGACGAAGACATCATCCCCGTCCTCGGCCGTACCGGCGACGTAGCGCATCCCGTCGGCAAGCCACTTCCAGACGTCGTCGCGGAAGTCGTCGCGGCCGAACTCCTGTACCGCGGCCTTCATCCGCTCGCGGAACTCGTCGTCGGTCTCCTCGGTCCGGGCGACGCCGACCACGCCGAACTTCTCGGGCAGAAGCTGCCGGTACGCGAGTGAGTAGAGAGCCGGGAAGAGCTTGCGTTTCGTCAGGTCGCCCGAGGCGCCGAAGATCACCATCGCGCACGGCTCGGGCCGGCGCGTGAGCTGAAGCCCCTCGACCAGAGGGTTGGCGAGCCGTTGATCCTCTGCGATCGCCATCAGCTCGGGTCCGAGCTTGCCTTCGCCTTCTCGACCTCACGAATCGCGTGGCCACCGAACTCGTTGCGCAGTGCTGCGGCGACCTTGGCCGAGAACTTGGTCTCGTCGCGTGAGGCGAAGCGGGCGAAGAGCGAGGCGGCAAGCACCGGCGCCGGCACACTCATATTGATCGCCTCGTCCAGCGTCCAGCGTCCCTCGCCCGAGTCCTCGACGTAGGGCGCGATGTCGTCGAGCTGGGAGCCGTGCTGCTCGAAGGCCGAATGGAGCAGCTCGAGCAGCCAGCTGCGGACAACCGAACCGTAGCGCCAGATGCCGGAGATCTGATGCAGGTCGAGCTCGTACTCGCAGTGGTCCATCAACTCGAACCCCTCCGCATAGGACTGCATCAGCCCGTACTCGATCCCGTTGTGGACCATCTTCACGAAGTGCCCAGCGCCGCTCGGGCCGACGTGCGCATAGCCGTCCTCGGGTGCGAGTGTCTCCAGGATCGGCTCCAGGCGCCCGAACGGCTCGTCGTCGCCGCCCGCCATCAGGCAGAAGCCGACCTCGAGCCCCCAAATCCCGCCGGAGACGCCGACGTCTACGAAGTTGACGCCCTTCTGCTGCGCTTGCTCATAGCGTCGCTTCGAGTCGTGGAAGTTCGAGTTGCCGCCGTCGACGATCGTGTCGCCTTCGTCGAGGATTCCGAGCAACTGCTGGAACGTGTCCTCGGTGATCTTGCCCGCCGGGATCATCATCCAGACCGCACGCGGCTTCTCGAGCTGTTGAGCCAGCTCTTCGAGCGAGCTCGCGGTCGAAGGGACTTTCGGGTCGTAGGTCTTGATCTCGTGACCGCCCTCGGTGAGGCGTTCGGTCATCCCGCTGCCCATTCGGCCGAGGCCGATCATGCCTAGCTCCATCAGACGTCCTCCAATCGGATGCGCGCGACGCGGCGGCCGCGCTCCTTGAGAGATTCGAAGTCGCCTGCCGCCTGTGCGCGGATCAGCCGCGCGAACCCGAAGGGCTTGCCGGGGATCGGAAGCTCCTCGCCCTGATCGTCGACGACCTGCAGGAAGAGACCCGTGTTCGGGCCTCCCTTGTGCAACTGGCCGGTCGAGTGCAGGTAGCGCGGGCCCAGGCCGTGCGTGACGACGCAACCCGTCTTCTGGCGGGCCCGTTCGATCAGCGGCTGCAGCTTCGCCTCCTGCCTCGGGTCGATGAAGGCCTGGATCGCGACGTAGTCGCCCTGCTTGGCCTGGGCGAACAGCTCCTCGGGCGAGGATTCCGGCTCCAGCTCGACGTCGCCGCCGGCGAGCACCTCGTTCGTCTTGTCCTTGGCCCCCTGGACGTCCGGCTGGTCGAAGGGGTTGATCTCGAGGTACGAGCTGCCGACCGCCACCGCGAACTCCCAGCGGAAGAACTCCTGGCCGAGCTCGTACGGATCCTCGAGCCGCACCTCGCCCCTCTGGCGATCGGGTCTGTCCGGCGACTCTCCCGGCGCGGGCACAAGCCCCTTGCCGTTCTTGCCCGTCGACTCCGCGATCAGCTGCTCGGCCCAGAGGCCGAAGCCGCCCTCGCTCTCGTCGATGCAGACCTTGTCTCGCCCCTGGCGCCAGCCCTCGCCGAGCTGCTGGCCGAGCTCCAGGCCCGGATTGCCCTCGGCAAAGCGACACGCCTCGACCATCTCCGCCGTTCGCTCGAACAGCCTGTCCAGGTCTAGCCCGAGCAGCGCGGCCGGCACCATCCCGAACGGCGACAGGGCCGAATAGCGCCCGCCGATCGTCGGCTCCCCCGCGAAGACCTCGAGGAAATCGCGCTCGCGCGCGAGACTCTCGAGCTCGGTGCCTGGGTCGGTGATCGCCACGAAGAACTCTCCGCGGCCGCCGTTCCGCTCCCAGAAGAAGTCAAGGTGCGAGCGGGTCTCGAGCGTCGTCCCGGACTTCGACGAGGCGATGAACAGCGTCCGGTCGAGGTCGAGCATCTCGACCGAGTGGCGGATCATGGCCGGATGCGTCGTGTCGAGCACATGGAGCGAGCGCTCGCCGAAGCTTCGCTTCAGCACGATCGGCGCCAGGCTCGAGCCGCCCATGCCGAGCAGGACGAACGTGTCGATCACGCCCGGAGAGCCGACCTCGTCCGCGAACCGCTGCAGATCGCCGATCCGATCGCGCATCCGCTGCGGCTCATCGAGCCAGCCGAGCCATTTCTCCTCGCCCGAGCCGGTCCAGACGGTCGGGTCGCGTTCCCAGATCCGCTCGACGAGCTGCTCCGTTGCGACCGGCACGGCTAGGTGGCCTCGAGCTGTGCGAGAAAGCCGAGCACGAGCTCGTCGAACTCGCGGGGCTTCTCCAGGTTCGGAAGGTGAGCGGCGCCGGCGATCGTCACCCGTGTGGCGCCGATCTCCCGCTCGAGGCGCTCTGCGACGACGTGCACGTCCTGCGCGTCGTGCTCGCCGACGATCGCCAGGGTCGGTACCGAGATCTCGCCGAGCCGATTCCCGACATCGAGGACGAGCGCCTCTTCTTGTGCGTCAGGGACTTCGAGC
>Ga0207646_10007468_pt1 | contig 11103 bp, 12 predicted proteins | sample KBSK5502metaG_FD_184343 | JGI IMG/M metagenome (GOLD analysis project Ga0207646, IMG submission 184343) | Corn, switchgrass and miscanthus rhizosphere microbial communities from Kellogg Biological Station, Michigan, USA - KBS K5-50-2 metaG... | ecosystem: Host-associated > Plants > Roots >...
TGAACGTGCTCGCCGGCGCGGCCCCCGCGGTCGCGTTGAACGTCACCGCGGGAAATCCCGCCGACGTCGCCTGCACCTGATGATTGACCGCATTGCCGAGCCGCCAGGAATCGAGCTGTGCCTTGCCGTCGAATCCGGTGGTCTTCGTGGCACCGGTGATCTGCCCGTCACCCTGGGTGATCTGGAAGGTGACCACCACGCTCGCGACGGGATTGCCCACCCCGTCGGTCACACTGATGGAGGGCGTCGTCTGCACGAAGTTGCCGAAGAAGCTGTTCTGCGCCACCGGCGACAGCGCCGACGCATTCGCCACCGTGCCCACGATTCCCGTCGCCTGAAAACTGAGCGGATCCTTGCCGAGCACCGTGGCTTCGGTGACGTTGTTGCCGGGGGTGGTACCGAGAATCCACCTCGTGGCCCGCGCGATGCCGTCGGCGCCGGTCGCGACCGGAGTACCCTGCACGGTGCCGCCACCGGTCGTCACCGCGAAGGATACGAGGACACCGGCAATGGGGGTGCCGTCGTCTCTCCCTGCGCGAACCGCGGGTGGCGTGGCCACGGCGGTCCCCGCGTTGGCGGTTTGACCATTGCCCGCGACGACGGTGAAGGTCGCCGGGACACCGTGCGCTGCGAATGTCGCCTGGGCGCCGCCGGCGATCCGTGCCCGCAGGATGTAATCGATCACGTCGGGACCGATGGTCCATGACCCGACCGACGCCGTTCCGTCGGCGGTGGTCGTGGCGGTCCCGCCGGTGACCGAGCCGCCCCCCTCCGGTTCGAACGTCACCACGACACCGGCCACCTCATTGCCGAACAGGTCGGTCACCCTCACCCGCGGAATGGTGGTGACGGCGCGATTGACGACGGCGAGCTGGAATTGTGCGTTCACCGGAATGATGAGGCTCGGCGCACCCGCCGTGCCCTGCGCGGTGACGGAAACCGACGGAACGCCGGTCGTGGAGAAGGTGAGGGTCTGGGTGCCGATCGTGCTCCCCAGCGTCCAGGTGACCTGTGCTTCACCGTTGGCCGCGGTGGTGACAGTGGCGGGAGAGGCGGACCCTCCTCCCTGGCCGCCGGGAGCGACGGTAATCACCACACCCGCGAGGACCCCCTCTCCGTCGCTCGCGCGCACGATGATCTTGCCGGCCAGCCCTTCGCCGATCGGCCCGGTCTGATTTGCGCCACCGACGATTTCGAGCTTGGTCGGAACTCGCGGGCCGGTCGGGCCGCCGCCGCAGCTCGCGGCCGCCAGCACCGCGACCAATGCTCGAAAAACGCGCCGTACGGTGCGACCTGCGTTCATGGCGCAATTGAGCCTGTCAGGAGTGCTCAAGCTTAGGAGGTTCTGTCTGGAGAAGGAAGGATCAACGCGTGCACTGCATAGGAGACGACAAAGTCGCCGGCGCATCCACAGCGTCGATGGGAGAGGATGAAAAAAGCGCTGGTGAGGCACGGCGGCGGCATCGTGCCGCCGCGTGCTCACCAGGTCGGACTAGGTCATCGCCTGCTCGCGCTCTTCGACGGGGCGCGCTGCCGTTGTCGCGGCTTCCGATCTGTGGCGCCGGTCCGGCCACTCTTCTCGACTGCTTTCCCGGTGGTGTCCCTCTCAGTGTCGTCGCGCACCGCCGCCGCGGGATTGATCCCCGACGCGATACCGGTGAGCGCGCTGTCGGTGCCCTCCTCCTCATCCAGCGTCACCTCGAGGAGCCGGGCGGATTCGGTATGGCCGAGGATGCGCGCCCAGGTGCGGAGGGTGCCGTAGGCCGCCATCTCGTAGTGCTCGACCCGCTGCGCCGCGGAGATGAGCGCCGCGTCCTTGACCACCGGATCGGCGTCCTCCTCGATCGTTTTGTTGCCTTCCTCGAGCAGCCCCTTCATGCCTGCGCAGGTTTCCCGCGCGGGGGTCTCGCCGATTTCGTTGAAAACCTCCCCGAGCCGGGCGATGTGCTCCCGGGTCTGGGCGAGGTGTTCCTCGAACGCCGCGGCGAGCTCGGGGTCTTTCGCCGCCGCGGCCAGTTTCGGGAGCGCCTTCACGATCTGGTGCTCGGCGTCGTACAGGTCCTTCAGCTCATGGTGAAAGAGCTTGTCCAGCGTCGTGAGTTTCATGAGCAGGTTCCTTTCAGGGCGGACACGGCCCGGGTTTGGAGTTGGGCAGAAAAAGAAGTGCGGGCGAGGTCCTCGAGGCCCTGAAGCCCCTGGACCACGCCCGCACCCTTCGGCGCGCCTTCCGCCGGTCGGTCGGACTACCCGGCCGGGCTCGTCTCCCGGCCAGTATTGAGATACGCTAACAAATCATTGAGAGGTGGAACAGGGTACGGGAATCGTGCGGTGAGGACGTCGTGAATGTCCGACTTGACCCGACGCGCAAGTGCTGATAGCTTAAGAGTCTGTCGCCAAAAATGGCGTTCGGCAGAACAAGTCAACCGTAGTGCCCGAAAGGTACCCAAGCTCCACCGGATGCCCACGATCAATCAGCTGATCCGCCACGGGCGCAAGTCCCCTGTCGGCAAGGACAAGTCTCCCGCGCTCAAGTCGAATCCGTTTCGGCGGGGCGTGTGCACCCGGGTCTATACCACGACCCCGAAGAAGCCGAACTCGGCCCTCCGCAAGGTGGCCAAGGTCCGGCTCACCAACGGGTTCGAGGTCATTGCCTACATCCCCGGCGAAGGGCACAACCTGCAGGAGCACTCGATCGTGCTGATTCGCGGCGGCCGGGTCAAGGACCTTCCGGGCGTGCGCTATCATATCGTGCGCGGCACGCTGGACGCCGCCGGAGTGACCGGGCGCAAGCAGAGCCGCTCGAAGTACGGAGCCAAGGCGCCCAAGGAAGCCGGGAAGGGTGGGAAGAAGTGAGCCGCCGAAACAAGTCGGTCAAGCGCCCGGTCCCTCCCGATCCGCGCTATGACAGCCAGACCGTCTCCAAGTTCATCAACAACCTGATGTACGAGGGACAGAAGAGCATTTCCGAGGGCATCTTCTACCGCGCGATGGATCTCATCGAAGAGCGGACGGGACAGCCCGGGGTGACGGTATTCAAGGCGGCGGTTGCCAACGTGAAGCCGGCGCTCGAGGTCAAGAGCCGCCGGGTCGGTGGCGCCTCGCTGCAGGTCCCGGTCGAGGTTCGGCCGGAGCGCCGCACCGCCCTCGCCATGCGCTGGTTGATTTCTTTCGCCCGCGCCCGGAACGAGAAGACCATGGCCGACCGGCTTGCCGCCGAGCTGATTCTCGCCTCCAAGGGCGAAGGCAACGCCATCAAGAAGAAGGAAGACACGCACCGGATGGCGGAAGCGAACCGAGCTTTCGCGCACTATCGGTGGTAGCAGAGTAGGCACTGGGTTCTGGGGACTAGGTGCTGGGGACTGGGTCGGAACCACCAGTACCCAGCCACCAGAACCCAGCACCCGAAGAAATCGAACTGCGTGACCGCGGAGTCCCGCGCTCACCTCCAGTTCTCAAATGACAACGCGTGGGACGCTCAATGAGTGTCCCCATCCTGGAACCCCTGGTTCCGGATGCGCGCGGAGCGATACCACCGGATTCGTCCGGGTCGGTCGCCCCGTTTTTTCGTTGAATGGGATTGTGAAACGCTATGGCCCGTGAAACTCCGCTCGAACGGTATCGCAACATCGGCATCATGGCCCACATTGATGCCGGGAAGACGACTACCACCGAGCGTATCCTGTACTACACCGGCAAGAACTACAAAATCGGTGAAGTGCATGACGGTGCTGCCACCATGGACTGGATGGAGCAGGAGCAGGAGCGCGGGATCACGATTACGTCCGCCGCGACGACCTGTTTCTGGAAGCGGGACGAAACCCTCTACCGCATCAACATCATCGATACGCCGGGCCACGTGGACTTCACCGTCGAGGTGGAGCGCTCGCTCCGCGTGCTCGACGGCGCCGTGACCCTGCTCGATTCGGTCGCCGGCGTCGAGCCGCAGACCGAAACGGTGTGGCGCCAGGCCGATCGCTACGGCGTTCCCCGGATCATCTTCGCGAACAAGATGGACCGGGTCGGCGCCAACTTCGAGCGCTGCCTCGAGATGATCCGGGACCGGCTGACCCGGCGGGCGTTTCCGCTGCAGCTCCCGGTCGGCTCCGGCGAGCTGTTCACCGGCCACATCGACGTGCTCCGCCGGGTGGAAATCGTCTTCGACGACGCCACGCTGGGCAAGACCTTTACCGAGATGCCGGTGCCCGAGGCGTTCAGGGAGCGGGTCGAGCAGGCGCGCCACGAGATCATCGAAGCCGCGGTCGAGCACGACGACAAGCTGATGGAGAAGTACCTGGGCGGCACCGACCTCACCCTCGAAGAAATCCACAGCGTCATCCGGAAAGCCACCGTCGCCGGAGCCATCGTCCCGGTGCTGGTCGGTGCGTCCTTCAAGAACAAGGGCGTCCAGGCGCTGCTCGACGCCGTGGTGGATTACCTCCCGAGCCCGGTGGACATCAAGCCGGTGCAGGGGCATCTCCCGCAGCACGACGACACGCATATTTTCCGCGCCGCCGCGGATACCGAGCCGTTCGCGGCCCTCGCGTTCAAGGTGGCCACCGATCCCTTCGTCGGCCGGCTCACGTTCTTCCGGGTGTATTCGGGCTCGATCAAGTCGGGCAGCTACGTCTACAACAGCACGAAGGACAAGCGCGAGCGGATCGGCCGCCTGCTGCAGATGCACGCCAACAAGCGTGAAGAGATCGAGGAAGTGCTCGCCGGCGATATCGCCGCGGCCATCGGCCTCAAGGATACCCGGACCGGAGACACCCTCTCCGACGACGACAATCCGGTCATCCTGGAGGCGATGAAGTTCCCCAATCCCGTCATCGACGTCGCGATCGAGCCGAAGACCAAGGCCGACCAGGACAAGCTGGGCATCGCCCTGCAGAAGCTGGCGGAAGAGGATCCGACCTTCCGCGTCCGCACCGACGTGGAAACCGGCCAGACGATCATCGCGGGCATGGGCGAGCTGCACCTCGAGATCATCGTCGACCGGATGAAGCGCGAGTTCAAGGTCGAGGCCAACGTGGGCCGTCCGCAGGTGGCCTACCGCGAGACGATCCGCAAGAAGGTCACCGACATCGAGGGCAAGTTCATCCGGCAGTCGGGCGGCAAGGGCCAGTACGGCCACGTCGTCATCGACCTCGAGCCCGCGCCGCACGGCACCGGCTTCCTGTTCGAAGACAAGATCGTGGGCGGCGTCATCCCCCGCGAGTTCATCAAGCCGGTGGAAGCGGGCATCAAGGAGGCGCTGGAGACGGGCGTCCTGGCCGGCTACCCGGTGGTGGACGTGAAGGTCTCGCTCGTGTTCGGCAGCTACCACGACGTCGACAGCTCGGAGATGGCGTTCAAGATCGCGGGCTCGATGGCCTTCAAGGAGGCCGCACGCGCCGCGCATCCGATCATCCTGGAGCCGATCATGGAGGTCGAAGTGGTGACCCCCTCGGACTTCCTGGGCGACGTCATCGGCGATTTGAGCAGCCGGCGCGGCAAGATCGGGGGCATGACCCAGCGCGGCGACGCGCAGGTGGTGGCCGCCGACGTGCCGCTCGCCGAGATGTTCGGGTACAGCACCGAGCTCCGCAGCATGACCCAGGGCCGCGCGGTGTACTCGATGCAGTTCGATCACTATGAAGAGGTGCCGAAGGCGGTCGCGGAACAGATTGTGGCGAAGACGAAAGGATAGTCGTCGGTCGTGAGTCTTCAGTCTCCGACTGACGACCCTCGACTGAAGACTGAGGACTGAAGACTGAGGACTGAAGGCACTAACGGGAGATTCGACGCATGGCAAAAGCCAAGTTCGACCGGACGAAGCCCCACGTGAACGTCGGCACGATCGGGCACGTGGACCACGGGAAGACGACGCTGACGGCGGCGCTGACGAAGATCAGCTCGGACAAGGGGTGGGGGTCGACGTATATCCCCTACGACCAGGTGGCCAAGGCGAGCGAGAGCCAGGGGCGGCGGGATCCGACGAAGATCCTGACGATCGCGACGAGTCACGTGGAGTACTCGACGCCGAACCGGCACTACGCGCACGTGGACTGCCCGGGGCACGCCGACTATGTGAAGAACATGATCACCGGCGCGGCGCAGATGGACGGGGCGATCCTGGTGGTGAGCGCGGTGGACGGGCCGATGCCACAGACCCGGGAGCACATCCTCCTGGCGCGCCAGGTGAACGTGCCGAGCGTGGTGGTGTTCCTGAACAAGTGCGACCTGGTGGACGACGCCGAGCTGCTGGACCTGGTGGAGCTGGAAGTCCGCGAGCTGCTCTCGGTCTACAAGTTCCCCGGCGACGACACCCCGGTGATCCGGGGGAGTGCGATCAAGGCCATTCAGGGGGATGCGGCCTGGATCGCCAAGATCGAGGAGCTGTTCACGGCGATCGACACGTTCATCCCGGAGCCGAAGCGGGACATCGACAAGCCGTTCCTGATGCCGGTGGAAGACGTGTTCTCCATTACGGGGCGCGGCACGGTGGCGACGGGCCGGGTGGAGCGGGGGATCGTGAAGGTGGGGGAGGAAGTGCAGCTGGTGGGCTTCGGGGCGGAGAAGAAGACCGTGGTCACCGGGGTCGAGGCGTTCCGCAAGCTGCTGGACGAGGGGCGGGCCGGGGACAATGTCGGCCTCCTGCTGCGGGGCGTGGAAAAGACCGAGATCGAGCGCGGCATGGTGCTGGCGAAGCCGGGGAGCATCCCGCCGCACACCAAGTTCGAGGCGGAAGTGTACGTGCTGACGAAGGAAGAGGGGGGGCGGCACACGCCGTTCTTCAAGGGGTACCGGCCGCAGTTCTACTTCCGCACGACGGACGTGACGGGGAGCGTGGAGCTGCCGGCGGGGGTGGAGATGGTGATGCCGGGGGACAATATCCAGATGTCGATCGAGCTGGTGGCCCCGGTGGCGATGGACGACGGGCTGCGCTTCGCGATCCGCGAGGGTGGGCGGACGGTGGGGGCCGGAGTCGTGACCAAGATCTTGAAGTAGCGAATAGCGAAGCGCGAAGAGGGAAGGCCTCTTCGCTCTTCGCGACTCGCTCTTCGCTAAGGAGCAAAGATGCCGCGCGAGAAAATCATTCTTGAGTGTACGGAATGCAAAAACCGGAACTACTTCACGGATAAGAACCGCCGGATTCATCCCGAGCGGGTCGAGCGCCAGAAGTATTGCCCCCGGTGCAACAAGCACATGAAGCACAAAGAGTCGAAGTAATGGAGCAGCCTCAGGCGCTCCAGCAGGGCAGCTCGCGGCCGGTGGAGTGGTTCCGCCGCGCGCGCGATTTCCTGGTCTCCGTGCGCGCGGAGCTCGGGAAAGTGAGCTGGCCGACGCAGGATGAGCTGGTCAAGGCCACCCGGATGGTGGTCGTCCTGTCACTGATCATCGGTGTCGTCCTGGGCCTCCTCGACCGGCTCCTGCAGCTGGTCCTGGTGGACGGCGTCGCCGCACTCGCACGTTAGGCGAGGGGGCGGCATGGAGTATCGATGGTACGCCGTGCAGACGACGGCGGGGCACGAGAACAAGGTGCGGATGCTCCTCCAGAAACGGATCGAGGAGGATCCCCGCTCGGCCGAGCAGAAGCTCGTGCGCCAGGCCCTCGTCCCGGTGCAGGAGGCGATCGAGATCAAGAACGGCAAGAAGGTCGTGGTGGAGCGGAAGCTCTACCCCGGTTACGTGCTGATCGAGACCACGATGAGCCAGGAGGCCCAGCACCTGGTCAACAGCGTGCAGGGCGTCATCAAGTTCGTCGGGACCGGCAAGTTGCCGCAGCCGCTCCGCCAGGACGAGGTCAATCGTCTGCTCGGGATCGCCGAGGAAACGGCCGACAGCGGGCCGACGGAAGAGATCCCCTACCTGGTGGGCCAGGCGGTTGAGATCACCGAGGGGCCGTTCGCCGACTTCAGCGGTACCGTGGAAGAAGTGCTGTCGGACAAGGGGAAAGTGAAAGTCTCGGTCTCCCTCTTCGGGCGGCCGACGACGGTGGAGCTGGATTACTTGCAATTGCGGGGACACTAGAAGCGAGGGAGTAGCGAATCGCGAAGCGGCGTGAGGAAGGGCAGTTCCCTTCTCGCTCCTCGCTCTTCGCGACTCCCTCGCCACCGCCACCGCACGGAGTTCTGCGGGAGAAATAAGGGCGGCGGCCAGACCGCGGCCCGATTTCGAAACCAGGAGAAGCATGGCAAAAAAGGTTGTAGCGCTCGTCAAACTCCAGTGTCCCGCTGGAGCCGCGAATCCCGCTCCCCCCGTGGGAACGGCGCTCGGGCCCCAGGGTGTCAACATCATGGAGTTCTGCAAGCAGTTCAACGCCCGCACCCAGTCGCAGGCGGGGATGGTCATTCCCGTCGTGGTGACCGTCTACGCGGACCGGTCCTTCACCTTCATCACCAAGACGCCCCCCGCCGCCAACCTCCTGATGAAGGAGGCCGGCATCGAGAAGGGGAGCGCCCAGCCGAACCGCACCAAGGTCGGCAAGGTGACTCGCGCGCAACTCAAGAAGATCGCCGAGATCAAGATGGCCGACCTGAACGCCTCCGACGTCGAATCCGCCATGCGGATGGTTGCGGGCACCGCGCGCTCGATGGGCCTGGAGGTCGCCGACTGATGAAGACTTCGGGCAAGAAGTTCCTCGCCGCGGTCGCCACCGTCGACCGCACCCGCGGCTACACCCTGGGCGAAGCCGTCCAGCTGGTGAAGGGCGCCTCGTTCGCCAAGTTCGACGAGACGGTGGACGTCGCCGTGCGGCTCGGGGTCGATCCCCGGCATGCCGACCAGGTGGTCCGCGGCACCGTCGTCCTCCCGCACGGCACCGGCAAGAAGGTCAAGGTGCTGGTGATCACCCAGGGCGACCGGGTGAAGGAAGCGGAAGCGGCGGGCGCCGATTACGCCGGCATCGAGTACGTCCAGAAGCTCAAGGACGGCTGGCTCGATTGCGACGTCATCGTCGCCACCCCGGACGTGATGGGCCAGCTCGGGCAGCTCGGCAAGATCCTCGGGCCGCGCGGCCTGATGCCGAATCCGAAGGCCGGTACCGTCACCATGGATGTCGGCCGGGCGGTCCGCGAGATCAAGGCGGGCAAGATCGAGTTCCGGGTCGACAAGACCGGCAACGTGCACGCGCCCATCGGCAAGGTGTCCTTCAGCGCCACCCAGCTGCAGGAGAACCTGGCCGCGTTCATGGACACCATCGTGAAGGCCCGCCCCTCCGCGGCCAAGGGCATCTACCTCAAGTCGGCGACGGTCTCGAGCACCATGGGCCCGGGCGTTCGGCTGGATACGGCGGTGTACCGATGAGCAAAGTCGAGCGGCAGAGCCAGGTCGCGGTCCTGACCGACCGTCTCAAGGACACGAAGAACATCTACGTGACCGACTTCAGCGGGCTGTCGGTGGGCAAGCTCACCGAGCTGCGCCGTCGCCTCCGCGCGGCGGGCGCCCGCTACGTCGTCGTGAAGAACACGCTGGCCCAGCGCGCCCTGGCCGCCAACCAGATCGGTGAGCTGGACGATCATCTGGCCGGTCCTACGGGACTGGTGCTCGCGGGGGCCGATCCGCTGGCCGCCGCCAAGGTGCTTGGCGAATTCGCCAAGGAGAACCAGAAGCCGTCGGTGCGGATCGGGCTGGTCGACGGCAAGGCCGTCAATCCGGCGTATGTAAAGCGGCTCGGGGAACTCCCCGGACGCGAGGCGCTCCTCGGCCAGTTTGCCGGATGCCTCAATGGCGTGCTCTACCAGATGGTCGGCGCCCTCGAGGCGCTTCGCGAAAAGCGTCAGGCTGAAGCCTCCTAACTGCACGGAGAAGGAAAAAGAGAATGACTACCATGACGAACGACCAGATCCTCGAGGCCATCGGCGGCAAAACGGTGGTGGAGCTGGCGGACCTGATCGAGGCCTTCAAGACGAAGTTCAACGTGACCGTCGTTGCCGCAGCCGGTCCGGCTGCCGGGGGCGCCGGCGGGGCCGCGGCGGCCGCCGTCGAGGAACAGACCGAGTTCACGGTCATCCTCAAGGAGGGCGGCGCCAAGAAGATCCAGGTCATCAAGGTGATCCGCGAGATCACCTCGCTCGGTCTCAAAGAGGCCAAGGATCTGGTCGACGGCGCGCCCAAGACGGTGAAGGAAGGCGTGACCAAGGCCGAGGCCGAAGAGCTGAAGAAGCGTTTGGAAGAGCAGGGCGCGGTCGTCGAGCTGAAGTAGGGCGTAGCCCCATCCCGAGCGCCCGGAGGGCGCGAGGGATCTGGTCTACCCCCTACTTCGGTGAGACGGCATGCGAGCTTTCGACCGCGCTCTGCAACATCAGTCCAGTACCCGCCCCGGGGCGGCCTTCCGCATTTCGGCGGAAGGGCGCCGCGGCGTACCTCTTTTGTGTCATTTCGGGGTAATCGATGCCTGAGACCCGACCGCTGATTTCGTTTTCGAAGCGCGAGGGCGGCATGCCGATGCCGCACTTGCTCGACATCCAGACCCGCGCCTTCCAGTCGCTCCTGGTGCCCGACGACGTGTCGGGTGACCGCCAGGACGTCTCGCTGGAGCGCGTCTTCCGCGACCTCTTCCCGATCTCCGACGTGAACGGGAAGTACGAGCTCGACTTCAAGAGCTACGCGCTGGGCGAGCCGAAGTACTCCGTGGAGGAGTGCATCGAGCGCGACATGACCTACGCCGCGCCGCTCAAGGCCACCCTGCTCCTCAACGTCTTCGAGGACGTGGACGGGCAGCGCCGCCTGAAGAACCAGATCGAGCGCGAGGTCTACCTCGGCGAGCTGCCGATCATGACGCCGCTGGGCACCTTCGTCATCAACGGCGCCGAGCGCGTCGTGGTGAGCCAGCTGCACCGCTCGCCCGGTGTCGTGTTCGAGGAGGAGACCCATCCCAACGGACAGCGCCTCTTCTCGGCGCGGATCATTCCGTTCCGGGGCTCGTGGGTCGAGTTCACGATCGACATTCACGACGTGATCTACGTCCACATCGACAAGAAGAAGAAGTTCCCCGCCACCGCGCTCCTTCGCGCCTTCGGCTACGGGACCAACGCCGACATCCTGCGGCTCTTCTTCGCGACGAAGATGGTCAACATCACCGGCAAGCTCGAGGGCCGGCAGGAGCGCCGTGAAGTCATCGGC
>Ga0207646_10007471_pt1 | contig 11098 bp, 8 predicted proteins | sample KBSK5502metaG_FD_184343 | JGI IMG/M metagenome (GOLD analysis project Ga0207646, IMG submission 184343) | Corn, switchgrass and miscanthus rhizosphere microbial communities from Kellogg Biological Station, Michigan, USA - KBS K5-50-2 metaG... | ecosystem: Host-associated > Plants > Roots >...
CAGCGGCAGGATTACGTCTTCGGCGTACATGCGGCTCTCGTCATAGCCACCAACTGTTTCGAAATCTTCGCGCCGGCAAAAAGACAATCCGGTATCAATTCCGGTGAGGAACACCATCGGCATCATCAGGCAGTAGGTAATCAACAAAGGGAACGACTTCCGCTCCAGGACCACGCCTGACGCGCCCCAAATGTAGCCGCCGCTTTTTAACGCCTGGTCGATGGCATTGAAACTGTCGGGATGCACGGCTGAATCGGCATCAATAAAGCAGAGAATTTCCCCGCAGCCGGCGCGCGCGCCGCCATTACGCGCCGCGGCGATGCGCCGCTTGCCGACGGTAATCACGCGAGCGCCGTGGGCTGCGGCAACTTCTGCCGTGCGATCCGTCGAAGAATTGTCGGCGACGATTACTTCTCCTTGAAGGTTATGTTCCCGGAATGCTCGCTGCGTTTTTTCAATGCACACAGCGAGAGTGTCTGCTTCGTTCAAGCAGGGCATGACGACGGTGACTTCGGGTATAGTTCCTCCGTTGTCACTTAGTTGGAGGTTTCTGTTCTCAATTTGGGCGACAACTTCGGCCATCATCGATGCTTTCCTTGCGCTTAGAAATTGGCGCCGGCTTCCGCCGCAGAGTTCGCGCCCAGGCTATTAGCGCCGGTTTCGGCGACCAGGTTGGAAGCATTGAGCAGACTCTCAAATGTGCCGGCGTCGGTCCACCAGCCCGTAAGCTCGTCCCAGGTCATTTCACTTCGTTCGATGTAAGCGTTATTTACATCGGTGATTTCCAGTTCGCCGCGACCCGAGGGTTTGAGAGTTCGAATAATGTCAAAGACTCGTGCATCGTACATGTAGATTCCAATCACGGCAAATTCTGATTTGGGATGGACCGGCTTCTCTTCGATTCGCAAAACCCGCTTGCCGTCAAGCTCGGGCACACCGAACCGCTGCGGATCCGTAACCTTTTTCAAAAGGATTTTTGCGCCGCCTCCTTGTCGACCATACGATTCAACCGCATGGCAGATATTTCTCTCAATGATGTTGTCGCCCAGAATTACACAAATCGGCTGAGCGCCGGCGAAGTGCTCGACCAGCGACAACGCGGCCGCGATACCGCCTTCTCCTTCCTGGTAGGTGTAGTTCAGGTGCTTGAGACCGAAAGCTCTGCCGTTGCCGAGCAGCTTCAGAAAGTCTCCCGCCGAATTCCCGCCGGTGACGATCATGATGTCCGTGATTCCCGCATTAACGAGAGTCTGGATCGGATAGTAGATCATCGGCTGGTTGTAGACGGGCAGCAGATGCTTATTAGTAACCGCAGTCAGTGGGTTCAATCGCGAACCAAGACCTCCGGCAAGGACGACACCTTTCACAACAAACTCTCCTCAAGCAAAAATAAAACAGCTAACACACAGTTGATGGGCTTAGGGCGCTGTAATTACGACTTGATCGCCCAGGTTTCAATGTAGGTGCCCCACTCGTTCAGCTTGCTGACGGCAGTTACTGCATGGGCGGCCAAACCTTCAATCACTCCCAGCGGGCCGGAACTTGCCGGTAGCATCGCGCGACCGGGATAGACTCTCCATAGTTGCGGCTTGAGTCCGTGTTTTGGCCAATAGTGCTTTCAGCGAACGAGGGCTGAATCCGAAAACATGATACGGAGAAAACGTGGGAGCCACATTCACCACCCAGTCACGGCCCCGCAATCTGTGATAAAGGTTCCCCACCTTGAAATATAAACCGTCTTCGTTGGGAACGTCGATGAAGACCGCGCCCCCAGGACGCAGGATGCGAGAAATTTCGCCGATGGTCTGATCGGGATTGTAAAGATGTTCCAGCACTGCACCGAGGACCACGCAATCAAACGAGTCGTCTGGGAAACCGCACTCTTCCAACGGCTCCGAGTGGATGCGGACTCCTGAGAGTTCTTCGGCGTATGAAGCGAACTTCGAGGACGGCTCGATGCCGGTGATGTCCCAGTGCGCGGCATGAGCAGCGCGCAACAATTCTCCACGCCCCACACCGATGTCGAGCAGCCGGCCTTTGCCGCCGATTAGCGTCTCAGCCTGGCTTATGAGACCAAGGGCTGAGAGATTCTTGCTCTCAGGCTGGTGATTTTCGAAGTATTCGTCGGCTTCAACGGCGTAGTGCTGTTCAAATCCGTTAACCGGAATCGGCATCGGGTTGGGGAAAATCAAACCGCATTGGCAGCAGCGCCAGATTTCGCATTCGACGCCGGTACCTGTGCGATGCGCCGCACCACCGCGCCGGCCCAATCGTTTTAACTGAGACGCTTCGCAGATCGGGCAATCCTGATGCCGCCAATGATACTGCGCAAAGCTGTTTGCGTTCTCCTGTACTTCAGCAGCGCTCATCTTCAGAAAGTGACTCTCGAACCAGCCAATGCTTGCCGCTCGGTCCGTGTGATCTTCAATCAATAAACCTTTGGAACCACAGTTCCAACATCAGCAACGACCACAAACGATGCGAGTGATCGATCTTACCTTCGACATGCTGATCGACGATCTGTCGCACCTTGTTTCTCTGGAAGAGATTGCGACCGAGCGCCTTCTCTGAGAGCAGAGTCTCGCGCAAAAACGGTTGCATTGTTCCACGAAACCAATGACCTATGGGCACGCCAAAACCCATCTTGCCGCGACTAAGGTTTTCCGCCGGCACCAAATCTTTCAGGATACGCTTGAGCAGATATTTGGTCGTCATCCGCCGCAACTTTAATTTCTCAGGCAGGCTGGCTGCAAATTCCATCAGATGATGATCCAGAAACGGCGAGCGCGCCTCGAGTGATACGGTCATGCTGGCGATGTCCATCTTGACCAGTAAATCGTTGGGCAGATAAGTCATCGTATCAGTGAGCAGCGAAGCATCGACGATTCCGGCGCCGTTGGCTTTGGCGAACCAGGGCTGGATGATACCAACAGTTGAAAAACCTTTGGTCTGTTCGCGAAAACCGTCTGAATACAGATCAAGTTTTGCGTTTTCATCGAACGCGCTGATCCAACGCAGGTACCTCTGGATCGGGCTCAAAGACGCGGCCTTAAGAAATCGCTTTCCTTTGCCCAGCGCACCTCGCGATTGAAACTCAGGCAGAGCATTGGCGAGGTTGGCCACCACGCCGTTGCGTAAAGCCGCCGGCAGCAGTTTGGTATATCTTTGCGCCAGATTCATCGCGGCGTATCGTTCGTAGCCGGCAAAGCACTCGTCGCCGCCGTCGCCATTCAACGCGACAGTTACATGCGCGCGCGTCTCGCGCGAAACGTAGTAGCTGGGAATCGCCGACGAATCGGCAAACGGTTCGCCGTAATGCTCAACCAGGGTCGGCAGAACCTCCATAGCGTTCGGTCGCACGATGAATTCATGATGATCCGCGCCCACATGCTCAGCGACGCGACGCGCATGATGCAACTCGCTGAAATCCTGCTCTTCAAAACCAATCGAAAAAGTCTTTACGCGTTCCGATGACTCCTGGGCCATCAAGGCGACCACTGCACTGGAATCAATGCCGCCGGAAAGGAAAGCACCGAGCGGAACTTCGGACATCAGGCGGACGCGCACGGCATCCCGTAACAATTCGGACGCGCGCTCGCCGGCTTCCTGCTCGCTGATATTAACCTTCCGGGAAAAGTCGAGTTGCCAATATCGTTCCGACTTGATCTCGCCGTCTCGCCACAACAGCCAGTGACCGGGCTCGAGCTTTCGAATCGCCTGATAGGCGGTTAGCGGCGCGGGAACAGAGATGAATGAAAGATAATGATGGATCGCTTCATAATTCACTTCGCGGCTGACGGCAGGATGTATTAACAGCGCCGTGAATTCAGACCCGAAGATCAATTGATCATCCGTCCGGGCGTACAGGAGAGGTTTTTTGCCGACGCGATCGCGCGCCAGGAAAAGCGATCTGTCGCGCTCGTTCCAAATTGCGAATGCGAACATCCCGCGCAGGTGTTTTGGGCATTCGGTGCCGTATTCATCATAGGCGTGGACGATCGCTTCGGTGTCGCTGTCCGTGTAAAACGTGTGACCCAGCGCTTCCAGTTGTTTGCGAAGTTCGCGATAGTTATAAATCTCGCCGTTGAAAACGATCCATGCGGTGCGGTCGGCGTTGTGGATAGGCTGTTGTCCGCTTTTTAGATCGATAATCGCCAGGCGCCGCATCGCCAGGCCCACGCCGTCGCTGAAATAGAATCCGTCATCGTCGGGCCCTCGATGACGAATCGCATCATTCATCCGCGCGAGCAAATCACGATCGATCTGCGCGCCATCGCGGCGAACAATGCCTGTTATGCCACACATTTGACTCGTCTAATTTGGAAAGTAAAAGCCGGGGACGCTACGGAACACACTTGTTGGCGGCGTTGGCCGCGATTTACCCTGCGAACATGACTTTCCAATATCGCTGGCCTTAATATTAGCGGACGCTTGTAGTCAAGTCCAAAAAGCGCCTTCGCCATACCTTTCAGATTTTTGCGCGGAATTTAAGTTTACCGAGATGCAATCGAAACCCAGGATGAAAGCGGCGGGATCTGGAAAGCGGCTCTTCCAACTCAAGTTTCTGATTTTGGCAGCGGCCGTCTGGCACGTTTCGGTTACGCTGGGGGTGTTTGCTGCCGGCAAATATCAACTCATGCCGGCGCAAGTTCATCCGAGCGGAATCGGAAGATTTGCCTCAGACGGCGAGATATATCAGGGTCAGGTCGCTGAGTTGTGCCAAATACTGAAGAACGAAGGACCGGTAGCGTGGGCCACCTGGCCGACACAATTACACGTGAGATTGTATTCCCTGCCGCTATTTCTCGTGTCGCGCTGGTTTGGTTTTAACATTCTCACGATCGAGCCGCTTAACTTAATTTACTATCTGGGAATCCTCATTTTGGTTTTCAAGCTAGGCGAGGCTGTATTTGATTATCGGGCCGGCCTGGTAGCGGCCGGGCTCGTCGCGCTTTGGCCATCGTTCCTCCTTCATACGACCCAACTGCTCAGAGATCCCCTGCTCATCTTTGCGGTTCTAATCGTCATTTGGACCATTACCGAGTCGTTGCGCACCGGCTTGCGTTGGCGTCGAGGGTTGTGGTTGGGAATTGCGGCTTGCGCGGCCGTTGTAGTTATCAGGATTACGCGACAGCCGATGTGGTATCTGCTTATGGTGACGGTAGCCGGCGCAACTGTTTTGCTGCTCATTCGAGCCGCACGTCAAAGACAAGTTGCTGCCGGCACCGCGTTATTCGCGGTGCTGATGATTACGGCGATGGTTGTCACGCCCCGATTTCAACCCTATTTTCATAACCAACAAGACCCACGAATCCCCACGACGATAAAGCAAGATGTGGACGCCTTACCCCTTCCGCAACAGATTTTCGCCCGCCGCGCCGGATTTAGAATAAAGATCGAGGACGGTAAGATCGTTCCGGCGGACGACGGATCGAAAATCGATGCAGATGTGAAACTGAATAGCGGCCGCGAAATAATTCGTCATTTGCCGCGCGCCGTCATGATTGGATTTTTTGCGCCGTTTCCAAACATGTGGTGGCAGACGGGTAAAGAGGTGGGGGCCAGTGGACGATCAATATCGGGATTTGAGACATTGCTGACATACATGCTTGAATGCTTCGCTTTGTTTGGACTGTGGAGAGGACGTCGAAATTTCTCTGTCTGGTTTATCTTCAGCTTTGTAGTTTTGGGATCAATTGCGCTGGGACTGGTAGTCAACAACGTGGGAGCGCTTTACCGGTTGCGCTATCCGTTTTGGATCTTGATGGTTATTCTCGCCGCCGGCGGCCTCGAACTGGTTCGCACACGTTTTTCGAAATCAAATCAAGTCACTGGATAATCCGGCCAAGCCGGGAACACTCCGATTGATTAAGCTAAGTTTCATACTCGCAGGACTGGCGATCTGCAATGCTGTGCTCGCCGTGTTGATGCCCTGGTATGTCGTCACGCGACTGGGTGTCGGTATTGAAACGGACGCATTCTTTGCTTCCGGAGCGCTCCCGCAGCTTATTTTTCTCGTAGCCAGTTTTTCACTCACGCAAGTGCTGGTGCCCCTGCTGGCAACTGAAGATGAAAAGACATTCCGCCGGGATTCGTGGGCGTTCTTTCTCGGCGTCAGCGGTTTCTTCAGTTTGCTGGCCATAATCCTGTTCGTCACCGCAGGGATCTGGGTCGATTTGATCGTTCCCGGGTTTGACGACCAGGGACGTCAGCTGACGATTACGCTCAGCCGTATTCAACTATTGGCAATGATCGGCAATGCGTCAGTAGTGGTGCTGTGGTCCGTTTATTACGCGCGGCAGAGATTTCTCTGGGCCGAGTCGTCGTCGGTCTTTGCCAATGCCGTAGGCCTGCTGGTCTTATTCTGGACCTTGCCGCGTTATGGCATTGCCGCGGCAGCTTGGGCGACGGTCCTGACGCTGGCGCTCAAAGTTGCGTTGTTGATTCCGGTATTGGGTGCGTGGCAAGAGCCGCAATGGAATTCATATGCGGTCGTTGAGGCGTGGCGGCGGATTAAGCCTTTTTTGCTGGGCCAGACTTACGCGAAATCAGATCCGCTGGTGGATCGATTTCTTACCTCGCTCACCGTGGCCGGCAACTTATCGTTGCTGTACATCGGCCAGCAGGTTTACTCAGCGATCAATCTGGTCATCACCCGGGCGATTACCACCCCATCCGTACCCCGTCTGGCGATTGCGGCAAAGTCAGGCGAATGGTCTGGCTTCCGGCATGTCTACCGCCAACGCCTGCTGCTAATGTTGGGGCTGACGCTCGCCGCCTCCACCGGTCTATTCTTCATGGGCGAGCCTTTTCTGCGTTTATTGATTGGTCATGGCGGTATCACCGCCGAGAACGTTCACATGCTGTGGTTGATCATGGTGGCGTTGAGCGGACTGCTTATCGGCGGTTGCGCCGGACAGGTAACTTCCGGAGCGTTTTATGCGATGGGTGACACTCGTACCCCTACGATGCTTTTTATCGTGACCTACACCGTTTACGTACCCATCAAAATCATCGTGTTCCTTCGCTACGGAATGATGGGATTAGCGGTCGCAACCAGCTTGCACCTCATCATCAACTTCCTGATGCAACTGGTAATGTTGGAAATGACGCGTTTGCCAAAAGAAGGTTGAAAACCCGTGGCCGCGGAATTGCTGTAATGCATCAGCCGGCGACTGGCATTTCGCCTTTGTGGCGTTCGGCGGCCCATTGCGCGCGGGAATGACGGCGAGCTTCGTTTTCTTCCTGTTGCTTTTTCGCGCGCGCCTCGCGCCGCTCTTTTACCAGAACGAAACCCACAGCTACAAAAAGGAAATAGAAGATCAGCAACTGCGCTCGCTGTCTATAAGCGGTACCCACGTTGCCTTGGACAATTGAATACGTGAGGGTGAGTAAGCTGGTGAAAATCAAGATTGGCGCGATCTCTCTCAGTCGATGCTTAATCGTAAACCAGGCGCCGAGCACGAGTAACGGAATTGATGCCCACCAAACGACCATCTCCGGCAGCGTGATCACTTGTCGCAGCGAAGCTAACTGCCACGGAAACGGTGCCAGGAGCAAATAGGTCAGTCCAAGTGGTACGGTACTTAACGCTCCCGAGGTGGTAGAGACGTCTACGTCTTCGGCAAATCCTGATGCTGCTGAATGCGATGCGTCGAGACGCATTCGCTGTAATTGATCAGTGTTGCCAAAGGTTTCAATTTGTTCCGAGGCGTAGCGGGTAACGCCGAAATAACCCAGGCCCAGCCCCATCAGAATTATGATCATCATTTGCCTGGCAAAAGACTGGGCAGTCAGTTGACGCCGGCCCAGGACAAAGGCTGCCACAACGGCGATCACGACGATGTAAAAAACATAGAAGCGAAGAGTCAGCAAACAGATCAAAGCCAGAACCAACGCGGAAACAAACTTGACACTGAATTTCTCGCCGAGTTTCAGAGTCGCGAGCATCGACAGGGTTAAGAGGAAAATGATTGGCCCATCCTTCAACCCCTGGCAAGACCACAGCACCAGCGAGGGAAAGAAAGCTGACATCAGCGCGCAAATTCGCGCGATCCGCCGGTTGGGAAAAATCTCTATGCTAATCAGGTAAGCGAGTGGGGCCGAAGCCGCACCGATAACGCAATTAACATATTGAGTTGCGAGCATGTTTTGGCCGACGATCTTATAAACGGCGGCTACCAGATAGAGCATCCCCCAGCCGCTGCCGGCGCCTTTGCTCGAAAACATTTCGACGGCCCGAATATATTCAGTGTGCCCTTCCCAAACCTGGAGCAATGCGTTCCCGAAGAAATCGTAAGTGAGCGCGTCCCCGCCAAAAAAATCCTGCAAATGAAAAGCGTAGATCAACGTGCCGACGAAGACTCTAACCAATACGGCGCTCAGGAATACTTTAAGTAGGAAGTTTCGATCGTTGTCCAGACGGTAGATCATGAACGACACCAGGGCTACGAGCGGTATGAGAAGCAGGACCGCCGGACCACCGTCGTTTGGAGTGAGCAGGAAAACAGTGCCCAGAATAGCCAATGCTCCAGCCATTAGAAACGCGTTCATCTTATCTCTCGTTCGGTCCTAAACGTCGTCCGGCAAATCAGGTCGGGTCTTGCGTTCGACCAGGAACTGATCCTCAGCGCTCAGTTCTTTAATCGGCCTGGCCGGAACCCCTGCAATCAACCACCCATCGCTGTCGATTTTCCTGGTAATCACGGAACCAATGCCTACGACACAACGCGACGGCAGGGAACTGCCCGGCGCCATGCGAATCTCAGAACCTACGTAGGCAAAGTCTCCAATCGTAATCGGTAAAGTGCGCTGCCGATTGTGGGTCCACAATGACGAGTTGCGCCCACCAATAATCGCCCGCCTCCCGATTTCAACGCGATCGGTAAAATCAATTTTATGACCCGCCGTGATGATACTGCCGTTTCCCAGCGTGAAGCGCGGGTCGACTGGATTAACCACGTCGGGCTCGGGGATTGAATTGATCTCATTCATACGAATCAGCTCGGAATATCTGCCTAAACTGACCAGGTCCCCGCCCCGAATAATATTCAAATGCCCAATCTTGACATGGTCACCCAGAACCAATTCTTTCACGCCGATAAAGACATTCAGGTGTCCAATCCGCGAATCATCGTCGATTTGGCAGTGACCAGCATCGATTATGCTCAATCCGACGCGCACGTGTCGACCTATGCGGTAACCGAAGAAAAGCCGGTAGCACGGTCGTTTGAGAAACGACGGAAACAAAGCGATGCACCCAAGGACCAACAGCCTGAATTTTCCGGTTCGATGCATCCGGTTTTCGGAGGTGGCACGCGCATCTTGCGCGTGATTCACGGGCGGGACGCCCGGGCCACGTTCAACCTTTTTTTTCCTTCCGCCGCCTCTCGCAGCGCATTAGCTAACTTGTCAGCTTGAGCCTCGAGCCCGTAGTGCTCAATCACATGACGTCGTCCGGCTGCACCCATTTGTTGTCGACGGGTAGCGCTGGCCAGCAGATTATCCAGCGCTTGATGCCATTCTTCATTGCTGGTCGCGAACAAGTGTGTGGTTCCCTCAAGGCCGATTTCTGCCGAGCCTCCCACCGGTGTGGCTATGTAAGGAACGCCCACGGCCATGTATTGGACGGCCTTGAATCCGGATTTACCCGAAGCCCAACCCGAATAGAGTGAAGCGTCAATGGGATAAAGTCCAATGTCAATGGATTGAAAGTCCTCGACCTCGCGATCGATTTCCCAGGCTGAATTTTCAACTTCTACGCCCGGCACTGAGATGTTTTCTTTCCCCGCGCCGACGACTTTGAGACGAAATTTGTGACGGCCCGCCAGGTCACTCAACACCGGGAAAATCGATTCCAGGTAGGGAAAAGTCGAATGCGTTCCTATCCAACCAAGCACCAGCGGATTTCGGGCAGCGCGTCCTGGACCCGGCCGAAACACATCCGTGTCGACGACCGTAGGAATAACCCGCGCCGTGGCGCCTTTGCTGGAAACATATTCAGCAATTCCGCGGTTACCGCAGGTAACGACGTGGGCCCACCTGATCAAATCGTCGGTCTTGCTGAACCATTTCAAAACTGAGCCCAGGCCGCCGTAAGTCGGGCTAGTATATGAGACGTAAGTTGCGTCATCCAAATCCAACACCATCGGCCTTTTCATCACCTGCACGCCCAGCCATTCGATGACCGGTGGCCCAAACATCATTGCTTCACGTTGAATCAGAATTACATCCGCCTGACGCGCTGCGTCGAGATCTTTTAGCCTTCGCAACGACGACTTGAACAAACCCATAGCCGTGCGCGGCCATGATTTTTGCCGATAAAGTTGCTTGAACTGTTGCGAGTCGAGGAATGAATGAATCGAAAGCGTCACGCCCCGCGCCGCCAGTGGCTCGACAAATTGTTGCAGTCGAAACCGGGTGGCGGCTGCCTCCACCGGATATGAGGCTAGGGCTAAAACCTTCATGGTTATTTCAGCGAGAAAGGATGGCCGGCTTGCGACCTGTTCCGATCCAGCCATACGCGGCGTTGACTTTGGTTTTCTCGAGTTGGGCGCGATTCAGCCAGTCGGCTACGTCTTGTCGAGTGTAGCGGTTTTCGATTGGAGCAGAGAATCGATCGAGTTGATCATTCACACAGACGCGGAAGGGAAAGTAGGCGTACTGCTTCATGGGCAGCTTTTCGGCAAGTGATTTCAAACCAGCTGCTTTCAGAATTCGATATGGCCAGACAAAGAAAGCAAATGCGGCGACCGCTGCCGGGAAAGCGAGCGCGTACACCGCGCTGTGCGGCAGACGGGTCGTCACCTGACGCGTGGCCCCGACGATCGACAGCAGGGCACGTTTGATTGGCTGACCCTCAGGCCGCCAGTACAAGTAGATCTGGACCTCGCCCTGCGGCTTGAGATAACGAAGGAGATTTTGAAAGGCCGCTTCGGGGTCCGGCAAGTGGTGCAGCACGCCGATCGAATAAATGAAATCGAAGCTTTCCAGCGCAAATGGCGGATGATGCAGATCAGCCTGGATGACCTGAACCTGACCGGTCTCTTCGGTGTTGCGGCGAGCCACCTCAACTGCCGGTCCCAGATCAATGGCCCAA
>Ga0207646_10007472_pt1 | contig 11097 bp, 7 predicted proteins | sample KBSK5502metaG_FD_184343 | JGI IMG/M metagenome (GOLD analysis project Ga0207646, IMG submission 184343) | Corn, switchgrass and miscanthus rhizosphere microbial communities from Kellogg Biological Station, Michigan, USA - KBS K5-50-2 metaG... | ecosystem: Host-associated > Plants > Roots >...
AATGCCCAGCGAGTTCTATTCGAGGGCAACGTGCTCGAAAATGTTTGGGGTGGTTTTAGTCAAAGCGGCTTTGCAGTTCTGCTGACACCAGCCAACCAAGACAATGCCTGTCCGCTCTGCCGGTGGATGACATTGACGGCCAAGCCTACAAAGGGTTTGGCAATTTCCTTACGATTGTCTCCATCAACGTGTCGGCGGATCCTCGCCGCAGCTAACCTCCTGTTAGTCTTATCGACATGCCACGCATTCGCCGACAAGGTTCAGATCCCGGAATCGATCCGGCTACAGCTGGGCAGGCTTGAAAATGGCCCATCCTCGAATTGTTTTTCTGATGTATCACGAACTTGAACTTCCGGATCGGCCACTCTGCCAGTCCGAGGCTGGTTACGTACGTTACATCTTATTCGCTCATGATTTCCTGGCTCAGATGGAACGCCTTAAATTAGCGAACTGGCGGGGCGTAAGCGTTACTTCGGCGCTACGGTTTCAAGACACGCACAGTGTTGCAATAACGTTCGACGATGGCTGCGAAACCGACCTGCTGACTGCAGTTCCTATCCTGCAAAAGCTGCATTTCCGCGCTACCTTCTATGTTACGGCTGGATTCCTGGGACGCCGGGGATACATGTCTCCGGCGCAATTGCGCGAGCTTTCCAGCCTCGGGTTCGAGATCGGATGCCATTCAATGAGCCATGCATATCTCAGCGATTTAGATGATGTCGGGCTGTATCGGGAAATCGTCGAAGCCAAACTGCAGTTGGAACAGACGGTGGGAAAACCTGTCGAACATTTTTCCTGCCCGGGAGGGCGTTATAGCCGTCGTGTTGTGCAGATTGTCCGTGATGCAGGCTATCGCAGCATGGCCACCAGTCAGGCTTACGCAAATTCTCCTTCCACCGATTCGTTCGAACTGGGGCGCATTCCGGTCAAGCGCGACACAACTCTCAACATGTTCGACCAACTTTATCGCGGACACGCATTGTGGAAAGTCAGCTTGCAGAATGCCGCCCGCGACAGCGCCAAGCGGCTTTTGGGCAATTCTTTCTATGATCGCGTCAGGTACTTGATCCTTCACGGAAGAAAGTCCCGCTAATACAAGCTTGTCCTCGCAATAGGAATTCCTCGTTTGCTACGGTTGACCGTGCACGTCGCCGAATTGCTCCAATTCCGACTCACAAACAGCCGAACGCTCAGCCGAACATGTACCTCCGTGCCCCGCAAGGTCACGGCCTCCGGTTATCTGTTCGTTGCACACATTCGCACCTAAAGTCCAGGTCAGGGCTCGAAAGCTAGTCCCCCAATCTCAATTTCGAGGATGGTGCGATGTTCCCCTTATATATACGCGTCTGTGTCGGCACATCCCCGAAATACCTGACTCTCGCAAGGTTGAATGTAATTCTTGTCAGGGCATTGCTCATACTTTCGATTATTCTAACGGGTTGCGGAGTTTCTGGAGTTTCTGCCTACGCCGGTACCAGTAATACCACCCGCACGAATACTCGCGAGTCCAGATCTTCCACCAAACAAGAACGTTCAACTGGTAACCGGAAAATTTTACCCGCAACGGGCCAGGAACCTGCGGTCATTACTAGCCCGGGACCTTCATCCCCGGGTCACATCAAGGTGCAGGCTATCCTGCCTTTGGCCAAGGTTGGAAATGCATACAATGTAGTGGTCTCAGTCAGTGGTGGCGCATCACCTTATCAATTCTCGATCCTGTGGGGGGCACTTCCTCCGGGACTGACTATAAATCCAGCTACTGGCACAATCTCCGGAACGCCGCTTACCCCCGGAACCTATGCATTCGCCGTCTTGGCCACCGACCTTCCGCTGGGGGATCGTGGTGACCGTCGCATGTCGATCTCAGTGGCCCCGGCGACTGTCCCGGGTATCACGGTTCAGGTATCGCCGGCGAATTCGATCATTGCCTCGGGTAGTGCAAAACAATTCGGCGCGACTGTGGTTGGAACAAGTAATGTAGCCGTGAACTGGTCGGCAACCGGCGGCACTGTATCCAACACTGGTCTGTTCACTGCTCCGGCGGTCTCCACTACGTCTACGGCCATTGTCACCGCCACCAGCGTGGCGCTCTCCAGTAGCAGTGCTTCTGCTACCGTGACAATCGCGCCATCAGCGCCCCCACCGCCACCGGCTCCCACGATCACGACCACGACGATTCCGGACGCAACAGCCGGTGTTTCTTATCAGGCAGCCCTGGCGGCAACTGGCGGCACACCGCCTTATCAGTGGTCGATCGCTTCCGGCTCACTGCCGAGCGGAATGCAGCTAAGTAGCACAACCGGAGTGCTCAGCGGGTTAACTAGTGTTTCAGGATCATTCTCGTTCAATGTCCAAGTTAGCGATGCCGCCGGACAGAGCGCCCAGCAGAGTTTCAGCCTGGTGGTTCTTTCGTCCGGTAGTAATTGTGGACCGCCGACTTACAACTGCTCGCGTACCGACTTAGCACCCGCGCCGACGCCTGCGCCTCCCAATGTAGGCAATTTGACTGGAGTAGGTACGTGCTTCAACGACCCTGACTTTGGCTCACGCGTTTGCCGAATCACCGATGCAGCTTTCAGCTCACACACGAATGTCATCGGGATGGGCGGATCAGGCGACACCAACCCGTTTAACGTGGATTCCACGAAAATCGCCCTTGGCAATACCGGCGGAAATCAGATCATGGTGAATTTCAACCCAACCACCATGGCTGTAAGCAAAATGTATGGCGGCTGGTCCATCAGCGACAACGTTACCTGGAGCCACAACAATAAGGATGTCTTTTACGGAATCAAGCAGACCGGGGGAGCCTATCTCCGTTACGACACCAGCGGTCCATCTATCCCCACGCCCACCGTAGCGGCGGACTTCAAGGTTGCGGGATGTTTGGGCACTGGATTCACGGTTACTTGGACGACTGCTGGCGGAGTCAGTAACGACGAAACTATTTTTAGCGCCGGTTTCTCCAACAATGGTGGCCAAGGGGCGGTCGGCGCACTCTACGTTGCAGCGATCACTCCCAATGGTTGCCAAGTTTTGGATACTAGTACAGGAGTGATTACTTCTTCAGGCAATCTGCCTTCTGGGATCGTCCCCAACTGGGCGACCCTTACCGACGCCAACGGCTTCACGATTCATAATGTGAAGATGGCGAAAAGTGGGAGCTTCCTAAGCATCACTCCCACACTCTCTTCGTGTGCGCCCTGCGCCAATACCACGTTCATGTGGCAGATTGGGACGACGAACGTCTTCAAGTCAACGGTGAATATGGGCGGGCATTTCACCGAAGGCTACAACCATTGGATTAACAACAACGTCAACGGCAATTTCAAAAGCCGCCTCTACAGTAGCCCTAGTTCCCCGACCACAGTTATTTCATCGACGCTCGTGCCAACGGGCATTGTCCCAGTGTTGGACACTCACCTAGGTTGGAACAATGTCGATGTCAACGACACAAACCCGTTCTGTTTCACGTCCTATAGCACGAACAATCCCGTACCGAGAGTAGCCTGGTACAACGAAGTCATGTGTACCTCTCCCGTGAATGGGACCACATGGCGATTCGCACATACTTTCACCACAGCTAGATCGCACCGCTTCAATGATAAGGTAGCCATTGGGGCGATCTCTCAAGACGGGCGTTTCTACGCCTGGTCAAGTGACTGGATGGGAACCTTGGGATCTGAATCCGGTGCCAGCACTTGCACGGTAGGTGTAGATTGCCGCGGCGATGTCTTTGTGGTGGAACTGCAGTGAGATTCACTGCGAACTCGCAAATATCTCGACAGCTATAGATCCAGCTTGAGGAATGGATCGTCTTTCTTTTTCGGATGCACTGCGATTATTGAGAATTCAAACGTGCGCGCAGATCCCGAACAATTGCATCTGTGAACACGGTAGCCCCCTTCTCATTCAGGTGAAACCGGTCATTGCGGAAGAACTCCGGGCCAAGTGAACCTGAAGCAATGGGGGCATCAACATCGACGTGTTCCAGAGTACCCGCTTGCAGCAAAAGATCGTTCCGGCTCCCGAATGCCGGCGGCATCAGCAGGACGAATTTGGTACCGTTTTGGCGGCAGAGTTGGTCCAGTGCGCGCAGCCGTTCCCGGCTTTGCGCCAGCATCTTCTCCTCTGAAGGCAGAACAGGAGGATGCCTTGCCAGCCTATGGAGCTCAGCGGCATAACTTGGATCGGTCACGTTAAGGATGTAGTTCCGAATCCCTCCGCGGCCCGCGTAGAACGCGCTCCAATGGGCAAACGCCAGGCCGCTGGTCTGCGTGGTATCCATGCCGGCGTCGCGACTGATCGCCAGCAAATCACGCGCCCCAAACAGATGCCAGGCGCTCTCGTCCAGCACTCCATGGCTCAGGGTCTGCCCAAGGTTCAGACATAGAACCACCATGGATGGTCTTACCCCTTCTGCGAACAGGCGGCGCAGGCCGTAGTACCAATCCAGATATTCCGTGTTCTCGATCACATATCGTACCGGGCGCGCGGTGGGTGTCAGATCATTTTGAATTTTCGGGTAGTCCAGCGCATGAAGAAGCAACGAATTCCCAATTAGCAGCACGGTTGGAGGAGTTTTCTGGGACTGGTCAACTAACGACTTTACCTCCTTTTTGTCTAAAGTGATCCTTCGCTCGATGCGGCTGAATTTGGGGTATGGGTATCGCGCACCCAGTTCAACAATAACCATGAGCAGAGCGAGCATCGCAATCAAGGTCACGGTTGCGAGCCTGACCCGGCGCATCTCCGCTGGGTCGCCTGCCGGTGGAAAAAAGTCGTGGTCTCGACTTTCCACTAATTGTTGGTCAGAACTGGAAATAGATAAAGGCATTAGTCTCACTCGCTGCGAATGCAATCATCAGGACTGACATAGCCAACGCTGTGACAACCGGCACGGCAAGGCTGCTTCGCTGAAAGACGTATTCCTCATCACAGGCTTCGAGACGAAAATCAATGGCGAGCCCTAGTGAAGAAACGAGGAGCAGAAATAGAATTTCCGGCCCATACTGACCCTGCCACTGAAAGTGGCCCGCATTTGCGACCATGTGGAGGGCCTCGCTCACTGTCTTTGCGCGAAAAAAGATCCAGCCGAGTCCCACCGCCGCAAGAGCGGCCAATCGGTTAAGGACGCGGATGCTGGTTTTGCCCCTGGTCAAGAACCGCTCTACGGAAAGCCATCCTCCGTGAATCCCGCCCCAGATCACGAACGTCCAATTGGCGCCGTGCCATAGGCCGCCGAGCAGCATCGTTGCCATCAAGTTTCCATAAGTACGAAGCGTGCCCAGATGGCTTCCTCCCAGAGGGATGTAGAGATAGTCGCGAAGCCACGTGCTCAGGCTGATGTGCCAACGCCGCCAGAAGTCCTGGAGACTGTCCCCCAGATAGGGCTGCCTGAAGTTCACCATAAAATGGAAGCCTAGGAGTTGAGCGCTGCCGCGCGCCAGGTCGCTGTAGCCGCTGAAGTCCCCATAGATCTGCCAGGCAAAAGCATAGACACCGATCAACACTGAAAAGACATTTGATCCCAGGCGACCGTCAAACGCCGCGTTGGCCAGGTTGGCGCAGCTATCCGCAATAACAGTTTTTCGAAAGAGGCCCGAGACAATGAGCATGCAACCGTCAAAGAAAGCACGCTGGTTAAATTCTCTGGGGCGCTGTACTTGCGGGAGAAGATGGGAAGGCCGCTGGATTGGTCCGGCGATCAGGTGAGGAAACAGGCTGACGAAAAGGCCATAATCCAGAAAAGACTTGGCGGGAGTAAGTTTGCCCTTGTAAACATCGACCACGTATGCGACTTCCTGGAATGTGTAAAAGGAAATTCCCGGAGGAAGGATGATGTTGAGCAAGCCCACTGGCAAGGTATGCACACCCAAACTGGCGGCCATGGCGCTGAACGACCCGATGAAGAAGTTGCAATATTTGAAGAAACCGAGAAGTCCGAAATTGATGCAAAGCGATATGATCAGCAACGCGCGACGCCGGGGACCGACCGGCATTCTGGCGATCTGGTTAGCGATCAGGTAGTCGCCGACGGTCGAAAAAATCATCAGCAACAGAAACCGCCAGTCCCACCAGCCATAAAAAAAGTAGCTGGCACAGAGCAGGAGGGCATTTTGCCGTCTCCAGCTCAGGCGCCAGTAGAGAAACACTACGGCCGCTAGGAAGAGAAAATAGGCTGGCGAGTCAAAGAGCATGGGTCGGCGGTACGGTTCGCGGTTTGGACTTACGAAACGAAGATTTTCTCGGCACTAAACTTAGCGGAAGGATTGGTAACGCCCTGTAAATAATGTTGCTCCTCGGGGGATTGTATCTCTTACACCCAAGATGTCAACGGTTTCAAGAAAGGCAATTCTGCCTTTCTCCAAACCTTGCCTACATGCCACGAGTACGTCGTCATTAATACCGCCCACAGGCCAGCTGCAATGCCAAAAAACAGCAATGCCTGGTAGTGGCTCAATCAACTTGAGCCACTACCCAATGCCTGTGTCTCTTGCCCTTGGCCATTCTTACGGCTATACTCCCGCGATCGGATGTAACCAGCCCATCGTGCTGGCCCACCTGATGTGATATTGAGGCTGAGATTCGACCCTTGCGGAGTCCCATGTTATCGCCTGACTTGCTGGCGTTATTGCGGTGCCCGTCCTGCGAAAGTGAATTGAATGCTGCGGATGAAGCTGGTTATCGCTGCTCGAGCTGCGAAAGAGTCTTCCCTGTCGTGCGCGGAGTCCCACGATTTGTGGATGCGCACACTTATGCCGACAGCTTCGGCTTTCAATGGCAGCGATACGCCCGCACCTGGATGGATGAAGCAAATCGCCACGACGCAGAACTGAATTTTCGGAAGCAAACCGGCTTTACACCAGAAGAGCTGTGTGGAAAGCTAGTGTTGGATGTGGGCTGCGGCATGGGCCGATTCGCGGAAATCGCCACCCGATGGGGAGCCCGCGTTGTAGGAATCGACCTAAGCGCTGCAGCGGAAGTGGCGGCTCGCAATTTGGTCGATCGTGAATTTGTTGCTCTTCAAGCCGACGTCTTCGCTTTGCCTTTTGCGCCAGAATCCTTCGACCACATTTACAGTATCGGCGTGCTGCACCACACACCGGACTGCGAACAAGCGTTCAAGGGCTTACCTCGATACCTTAAGCCGGGTGGGAATATCGCGGTATGGCTCTATAGCGCCTACAACAAATGGTATCGCTTTACCGATATTTATCGTAAGGTCACCAAGCGCGTATCTGCTAGAAACTTATATAGGTTCGGCCGTGTGGCGGTCCCAGCTCTTTACCATCTCGATCGCGGACTGCGCATGTTGCCTTTGGTTGGACGGCCGCTGGCCGGCGTGGTGCATCACGTTTTTCTGGTGTCGCTGCAATCCGACCCCGAGCGAAGACTCTTATCGACGTTGGATTGGTACTCCCCAAAGTATCAGTCGAAACACACGTACGAACAGGTTTTTCGGTGGTTTGAAAGTTGTGGACTGGAGGATCTGCACGTCGTTGAGATGCCCATAGCTGTGAAGGGTCGTAAGCCCCTTCCTAAAACCCTCACATGACCAGGCACGGATGACGAAAAGCGGCCGAATCGGAGATTAGTCTGACGGCTGCGACGCTAGTCAGTGTTATCCTCTTAATGGTTGCACAAGAAGAAGATCATGGCCTTCTCCAGATCGCGCTCATCCCTTCTCACCGCCCTAATTCTGCTGTGGATACTCTCCACTTCAATTGTCGTAGAGTCCGTCGCTTCTCCCATGGCGGGCGATCAGGCCGTCAAGTCAGGCCATTTTGACGGCCCCGCGGAATTGCCGCGCATCTACGTGCAAAGTCAGCTCACTGACACGCCCGCGCTGGGCAAGGTGCGCCTCGTCAAGCAAGACGACAACCTTCAAGACGCCATCGACAGCGCAAAATGCGGTGATACTCTCAAGTTACAGGCCGCTGCGACATTCCGCGGCTTGTTTCGCCTGCCTGCGAAGCCTTGTGACGATTCTCACTGGATCATCCTGCGCACCAGCGCCCCCGATGACACTCTGCCTCCTGAAGGCACCCGTATTACGCCCTGCTACGCCGGAATAGCTTCTTTGCCGGGCCGCCCCGATTTCCACTGTGCCGCGGTGCACAATGTTCTGGCCAAAATCGAGTTCGACCGCCAGGCTGACTCCGGACCGATCCTGTTCCAAGATGGCGCGAATCATTACCGCTTAATAGGATTGGAGATTACGCGCGCAGTACCGGGACTTCACATGCGCAACCTGATCCAGCCCGGTACGCTCGAAAGTACAACTCATCACCTCGTCTTCGATCGCGTCTGGCTTCATGGAACGGCCCAGGATGAAACCAAAGGTGGCATCCACCTAAGCGGAACAACATACGTAGCGATCGTTGATTCCTACTTCACCGATTTTCACTGCATTGCCCTGAAAGGCTCCTGCACGGATGCACAAGCCATCAACGGAGGCGGCCGCGATGCACCCGGTGGTCCCTATAAGATCCTTAATAATTTCCTCGAAGCCTCTGGTGAAAACATCATGTTCGGCGGGGCGCCGGGCAGTACGACCCCGGCCGACATCGAAATCCGGCGCAACCATTTTTTCAAACCCATGATCTGGAAACCTGACCAGCCCGGCTTCGTGGGAAGTGCCACAGGCAATGCTTTCATCGTCAAGAATCTCTTCGAATTGAAGAATGCCCAGCGAGTTCTATTCGAGGGCAACGTGCTCGAAAATGTTTGGGGTGGTTTTAGTCAAAGCGGCTTTGCAGTTCTGCTGACACCAGCCAACCAAGACAATGCCTGTCCGCTCTGCCGCGTCACCGACGTCACCATTCGCTACAACAAAATTAGACATTGTGCCAGCGTACTGCAGGTCGCAATCGCGTTGAACAGGTTTGGGACCTCCGCTGCGGCTGGAGAGCGTTACAGTATCCATGATTTGGTTGTGGATGACATTGACGGCCAAGCCTACAAAGGGTTTGGTAATTTCCTTACGATTGTCTCCATCAACGTGCCTATCAAGGACGTTCTCATCGATCATGTGACAGCTTTCCCCCCCAAGGCATTGATTACTATTCAGAATCCCGCCAATCATAAGTTGGGAAATTTCACCATTACCAACAATGTTTTTAACGCCGGTGTGCGCCAAATCGCTTCCGCCGGCGGTGGCCGCACCAATTGCGCAAATGTTCCGGGCAACCAACCCGAGGACATGTGGAAGAGTTGTTTTGAGACCTCCACCTTTACTCACAATTTGATCATTGACGCCAAGGGATTCTGGCCCGGGGACAACGTCTTTATCGGCGCAGGCGAAGCAGGCATTTCAGATTTGCACAAGGTCAATGCCACCCAATATCGCCCATGCGCAAAGAAAGGCGGCACCGCATGCAAAAAGTTACCGCGAGCTGGCGCCGACATCGAGGCAATTGAGAAGGCGACTGCTGGAGTGGATTAACCCATCGACCCTGGTTCGGGTCTCAGAAGAGATATCCTCACCGCTTTATTGTACTGATAAAATCAAGGCCTCAAACACTGTGACGCAAATAGAAAGCATCCGCGGCGTGCGCCTGCCCGCTATCCGCAACTCGGGGTCAAACTCTGGGAAATGATCGCCCAATAGAGCGTGCGAAGTGCCCGGTCTTCGTCGTGGGATGCCATCGATCCGGCACCAATCTCATTTACAACAATTTGATGTCGGCCGGCGGATTTGCCGTTTACCGCGGATACTTGCCGATTTACAAAATGCTGATTCCCCGTTTCGGCACTATGGAGAAGATGCAGAATCGGCGAAAAATAGTGGAGACATGGCTCCGCAGCAAGGGATTCCGCAGGTCGGATCTCGATCCCAATCAACTGATGGAACTGGCCATCAGTGGCTGCCGCACGGGTGGGGACTTTATTCGGGTCGTCATGGATACCATTGCCGAAAATCAGGGAGTCGATCGCTGGGCCGTTTATGATCCAGACAACGTCCTGTATATTCCAAGGATTAAGGCCGACATTCCCACAGCGTTGTTTATCCACATCATTCGGGATGGACGCGATATCGCTTTATCACTCAAAAAAATGGGAGGATTTCGTCCTCTGCCCTGGGATCGGAAATCCGGCAGTTTATTGGCCACAGCTCTGTACTGGGAATGGACGGTTCACAAGGGCAGGCATTACGGCAGTCAGATTCCGGACGACTATATCGAGGTCCACTACGAGGACCTTGTCCGCAATCCAGCCAGCACGCTAGCGACGCTCGGCGCGTTCTTGCATCACGACTTGGATTATGAGCGGATCCACAGCGCCGTCAACCGGCTAAAATCAAACTCTTCGTTTGTGGAAGAGGAAAAACAGGGTCGCGAAACCCCAGTTCAGCGCTGGAAGGACAAGCTCTCGAGCCAGGACATTGCCGCCATTGAAACTCTGGTCGGCCGGTCTCTGGAGGAATTCGGATATCCTCTCACGACGCCTCAGAGTAAGAGAGAACCGGGTCTCCGAGAAAAGTGGATGCGGGCTGTCTACCCTTTGTTTCTCGACACTAAATTGGCATTGAAAATTAGGACTCCTTTGGGCAGGATGGCTGACTTATCGGCCCTCGAATTGACGGACGCTGCCGCCCAAGAGGATTTCCCGGCGTGAAGACCACCGCGGACGGTCCGAGACCCAGCCTCAACAAAAAACTGGATAAGCATCTGGCCCATAGCCTCGCCTGGAGAGCGGCGACCAATTGGGCCAGTCAGGTGGTCAGTTGGGCCTCGCTTTTTGTTGTTGTTCGTCTCTTGACCCCTGCCGATTTTGGCATCGTAGCCATGGCCTTGGTCTTACTCCCGTACCTGCGAATCCTTGGCGAGTTTGGCATACCCCAGACCATAGTTAACCTGCGCGATCTTACCGACGAACAATTGGCGCAACTCAACAGCGTATCTCTGATGCTTAGCATCGGATGCTTTGGTGTCGCCGTCGCCCTGGCCTGGCCGCTCGCCCTGTTCTTCAAAACCCCACGGCTCGCTCCTGTAGTGATAGTGACCTGCATCGGCTTGATCCCACTCGGATTTCGGTCCGTTTCTGAAGGGCTGCTCAGTAAGGAAATGCAGTTTCGCACCCTGTCGTGGTTCG
>Ga0207646_10007474_pt1 | contig 11091 bp, 8 predicted proteins | sample KBSK5502metaG_FD_184343 | JGI IMG/M metagenome (GOLD analysis project Ga0207646, IMG submission 184343) | Corn, switchgrass and miscanthus rhizosphere microbial communities from Kellogg Biological Station, Michigan, USA - KBS K5-50-2 metaG... | ecosystem: Host-associated > Plants > Roots >...
ACGTGGTGGTTTCGAAGATGTCCGGATCAGGCCAGAACGTGATGATCGTCCCAGTCTTGTCGGCGCGCTCACCCTTCTCAAGCGGACCGGTCGGCTCGCTGTACGCATACGACTGCCGCCAGACGAAGCCGTCCTTGCGGATCTCCACGTCCAGCCGGGTCGACAGCGCGTTGACCACGGAGACGCCGACGCCGTGCAGCCCGCCCGAGACCGCGTAGGACTTGCCGTCAAACTTGCCGCCCGAGTGCAGCGTCGTTAGCACGACCTCGACGGCGGGCCGATTCTCCACCGGGTGGTTGTCGACCGGGATGCCCCGGCCGTTATCTACTACCCTGACGCCGCCATCGGCGAGCAGGGTAACCTCGATCCTGTCGGCGTAGCCAGCCAGCGCCTCGTCGACGGCATTGTCCACAACTTCCTGGACCAGGTGGTGCAGTCCGCGTTCGCCGGTCGAGCCGATGTACATGCCCGGGCGCTTGCGAACCGCCTCCAGGCCCTCAAGGACCGTAATCGAGCGTGCGTCATAAGACAAACGGTTCGCTCCTCCTGAAAGCGGGACATGCGCACGGGCGGCCTGACGGCTCTTTTCCCGACTGCAGCTGTCCCTCTACGCTTACCTATTTTACCTGCTTGCGCCGTCAGCATCAGCCGTACGGGCCGCCCGGGCGACGAGGCGGGGCTCAGTTCCGCGCGTCGCGCGGACGTCACTGCCGCATCACGGACATCAGGCGTATCTCTTGCGCGTGCCCGCGATGACCGCACCGCCGTTCTTAGCCATAGGTGTCGCGCGGGCCCCGGCTGCCGCGCACCCGCCACTCGCCGGGCCGCCGCCGCTGCGTCCCAGGTCCGCGCACCCTCACCCGGCGCACTGCGCCGTCGCCGAGTTCCGCGTTCAGCTTGCGGACAAGCTCGGCCGCGAGCAGCCGCAGTTGGGTCGCCCAGGCCGTCGAGTCAGCGTTAACCGTCAGCTCGCCGTCGGCCAGGCCGTCCGGCGCGGTGTGCGCGGCCAGATCGGGGCCGACAATCTGCGCCCAACGGCCGAAGACTGATCCGGTCGCTACGGCTAGTTCCCAGCCCGTCTCGGTAATGAGCCCGTTGATGGCGGCACCGAGCGGTGCGGGGTCCTCCCGGCGCTGGCGTGCGGCATGCTGGCTAGCTGCAGGCACTGGCGCGCTGGCTTTTCGTTGCGCCAATGTATTCTCGGCTCCCGCCGACGGACGGTTCCCGCGGGCGGCGGCGTCTGCCTTGGCCTGCGCCAGGGCTTCGGCCGCCAGCGCAGTCCGGTCGGGCTCGGGAGGATGCGCATCGGCGCCGTCCGGGACGGCCCGTCGGTCAGGCGGCATCGCTGAGCACCCCCTCCGCGACTGTATAGCCGGTCCCGGCCAGCCGCGATGGCACGTCGGCCGGGACCGCCGCGGTGACGAGGACCTGCTCGGCGTCGCCCGCGAGCTCCGCGAGCCGGTCCCGGCGGCCGGCGTCCAGCTCGGCGAACACGTCGTCGAGCAGCAGAACCGGATCCTCGCCGTCGGCTCGCAGTAGCCCGAAGGCGGCCAGGCGCAGCGCGAGGGCCAGCGACCACGACTCGCCGTGGCTGGCGTAGCCGCGCGCGGGCAGGTCGCCGATCCGCAGCTCGAGCTCGTCCCGGTGCGGGCCGACTAGGCAGACGCCGCGCTCGAGCTCCGCCCGGCGCAGGCGGTCGATCGAGTCCCGCATGGCCTGGGCGAGCTTGGCCGGCTCAGGATCGGGGTCGGACACCCCGGACCGCTCCGAGCCCTGCCGGTAGCTGATCGACGCGCCGCGCGAATCGCCGGAGACGTCGGAGTAACGCGCGGCGACCAGGGGCCGGAGCGCGGCGGCGAGCCGCAGCCGGCCCGCCGTGAGCTCGGTGCCGTGTGTGATGAGCTGATCGTCCCAGATGTCCAGGCCGACCGGGGTGCCGCGCCCGGCGGCGCTGCCGTAGCCGGATCTGGCCGATTTGAGTAGTGCGCTGCGCTGCCTCACGACCCGCTCGTAGTCGGCCCGCACGGCGGCGTACCGCGGCCGGCTGGCAACTAGCAGGTCATCGAGATACCGGCGGCGCTCGGCGGGATCACCCTTGACGATCGACAGGTCCTCCGGTGCGAACAGGACGCACCGCAGAGTGCCGAGCGCATCCCTCGGCCTGCTGAGGGGGGCCCGGTTGAGCCGTACCCGGTTCGCCCGGCCCAGATTGAGCTCGATCTCGATCAGGCTGTCCCTGGACCCCGTGCGGACCGAGGCCCGCAGGATGGCCCGGTCGGCACCCGACCTGACCAAGGGGGCGTCAGCGGCGACGCGGTGACTCGCGAACGTCGCGATGTAGTAGGCAGCCTCGATCAGGTTCGTCTTGCCTGCCCCGTTCGGGCCCGTGACGGTGGTGACGCCAGGCGCGAGGACGACCTCGGCCGACTCGTAACAACGGAAATCGGTGAGCGCGAGCCTGGCCAGGTACACGCCAGGCAGACTAACCCCTCCCGCGGTCGCTTCTCGCTCTCCACCTCTTCTCCCTGACCCGCTGAACGGGGTGGCTCGTGCTGGCCGCCTCAGCTGTTCAGGCGGAACGGCATCAGCAGGTAGCGGTAGTCCGGGCTCCCGTCTGGTCCTGGCTTGCCGGTCAGCAGGGCCGGCTTTCCTGGCTCGGTGAACGCGATCCTCGTGATGTCGCTGTCCATGGCGGTGAGCCCGTCCAGCAGGTAGTTCGGGTTGAAGGCGATCGTGAGGTCTTCGCCGTCGAAGCCGGCCTCGATCACCTCGTCGGCCTGCGCCTCGTCTCCGGTTCCTGCTTCCAGGGCGAGTTGGCCTGCGCTGAAGCTGAGCCTGACGGCCGTGTTGCGTTCGGCGACGAGGGCCACCCGCCGGACCGACTCGGCGAGCAGGCTGGTCGATACCTCGGCCGTCGCGTTCACGGCTGCAGGCAGCAGCGTGCGGTAGCGCGGGAACTCGCCGCTCAGCAGCCTGGTCGTGGTGCGACGGCCGCCTGCCTCGAACCCGATCATGCCGTCACCGCCATGCGGGCTGATGCCGAGCCGGCCGGCGCCCTGCGGGCCGGCGTCCTCGCCCGGCAGGGCCAGGGCGATCGAGACCTCGGCGGCGGTGGTGAGCGACCTGGCCGTGTCGGTCAGCGCCCTGGCCGGGACGAGCACGGCGGCGGACAGATCAGGCCGGGCCGGAGACCAGCGCAGCTCGCGGACGGCGAGCCGGTACCGGTCGGTTGAGATCAGGGTCAGGGTGTCGCCCTCGATCTCGATCCGAACGCCGGTCAGCGACGGCAGCGTGTCGTCCCGCCCGGCCGCGACGGCCGTCTGGCTCACCGCCGTGGCGAACGCGTCGCTGCCGACCGTGCCCGCGGCGGGGGGCATCTCCGGCAGGGCCGGGTACTCGTCTTCGGGCATCGTCAGCAGGTTGAACGTGGCGCTACCGCAGGTCAGAACGGCACGGCCGCCGTCGGAGGCGATTTGGACGGGACGGCCCGGCAGGCTCCTGCTGATCTCGGCGAGCAGCCGGCCGGAGACCAGGGCGCTGCCAGGAGCCTGGGTGTCCACGGCGATCCTGGCGAGGGCGGAGACGTCATAGTCGAAGCTCGACAGGGTCAGCTCGTCGCCGGAGGCGTGCAGCCGCATCCCGGCCAGCACGGGCACGGTGGGACGGGCAGGCAGCGCCCGCGCCGTCCAGGCCACCGCATCGGCGAAGAGATCTCGTTCGATGTGGATCTGCACGGGCAAGCCGCCTTTCGTTCTCGCTCGCCGCAGAGCAGGCGAGCGCTAGGCGAGTTCTGGCTCGGCACCGCTGGCAGCCGGGCCGTTGATGCTCGGTGAAAGCCTAGCGTGCCTGGTGGCCGGCACACCTGGGCTTCACCCAGGCACGTCTCCGGCGCGAGGGGTGGTGACGGCGGGCGACGCAACGACTGTGCCGGAGCGCAATGGGCGCGCGGGCGACTTGGCTCTTTGATGTCGCTATAGAGATGAGTGGTAGTCGTAATAGACGCGGTGGATTCTGGGGACGGCGGCGTCGGTGCAGGTCAGAGCCGCTCTATCGTGCACAGCCGGGGTGGATAAGCCTGCGGGGCCGACCGGCCGGCTGTGCACGACGGGCGGTCAGCTCGCCGTGACGGGCGAGGTTGTCCCCCGCAACTCCCAGTCCGGCCCGACCTATCCGCAGGGTCATCCACAAGGTCATCCACAGCCTGTGTGTACGGAAAGTGATAACTGCCAGCGTTGTGTCGGCGTCTGTTCACGCTAGGTGTCATGGCGGCGATTGCGGTGCCGAGAGCTTCGGACAGTTCAGTCAGCTTGGCAGGGCCTGCTGCTTGATCCGGTTGGTGAGCTCGGTGACCTGGTTGTAAATCGATCGGCGCTCGGCCATGAGCGACCTGATCTTGCGGTCGGCATGCATCACCGTGGTGTGGTCGCGGCCGCCGAAGTGCTGGCCGATCTTGGGCAGCGACAGGTCCGTGAGCTCACGGCACAGATACATGGCGATCTGGCGGGCCGTGACCAGCACCCGGGACCTGGAGGTGCCGCACAGGTCATCGATCGACAAGCCGAAATAGGACGCGGTCTGGCCCATGATCGTGGAGGCCGTTATCTCCGGTCCCTGGGCTTCGGGGATCAAGTCCTTGAGCACGAACTCGGCGAGCTGCAGATCGACGTGCTGGCGGTTCAGGCTGGCGAACGCGCTCACCCTGATCAGGGCGCCTTCAAGTTCCCTGATGTTGGTGGAAATGCGGCTGGCGATGTACTCGAGCGCCTCGGGCGGGGCGTTGAGCCTGTCCTGGACGGCTTTCTTCCGCAAGATAGCGATCCTGGTCTCGAGCTCGGGCGGCTGGATGTCGGTCAGCAATCCCCACTCGAACCGGCTCCTGAGCCGATCCTCCAGCGTGACCAGCCGCTTGGGGGCGCGGTCGCTGGAGATTACGATCTGCTTGGTCGCGTTGTGCAGCGTGTTGAAGGTGTGGAAGAACTCCTCCTGGGTTCCTTCCTTGTTCTCCAGAAACTGGATGTCGTCGACCAGCAGGACGTCGACGTCCCGGTAGCGGCGGCGGAAGCCGTCCTGCTTGCCGTCCCTGATCATGTTGATGAAGTCGTTGGTGAACTCTTCAGAGCTGACATAACGGACGCGCACGCCCTGGTAGAGCCGCTGCGCGTAATGCCCGATGGCGTGCAGCAGGTGGGTCTTGCCGAGCCCTGAGTCGCCGTAGATGAACAGCGGGTTGTACGCCTTCGCGGGTGCCTCGGCGACGGCTACGGCGGCCGCGTGCGCGAACCTGTTGCTCGACCCGATCACGAATGTCTCGAACGTGTACTTGGGGTTGAGCCTGGTCTGGGTCGGCCGGGCAACGCCGTTCCCCGGCAATCCCGGGCTTCCGCGCAGGCCGGTTGCGCTCGTCATGCCTGAGCTGCCGGGCAGGCTGCCACCGCCTGGCAGTCCGATCGGCTGGGATAGGTCCGCCTTGCCGTCCGCGTGCTGGCCGTTGTCGCCGTGGCTCGGCCGGTTCGGTCCGCCACTCCCGAAGCTGGAACCGAGGCCGGCGCCGTGGCTCGCTTCGTCCGTATCGCCGGGGCCGTGGGCTTGGCGGCCGGCTTGGTGGCCAGCGAGGTAGGGCAGGCCGGCTGGCCCCGGCTGCAGCGGCAGCGGAACCTGAGTCGTGCCGAAATCATCGTCCTGGCCGGCCTGGCCAGCATCGACACGGCCGAGGTCCGTCCGCAGCCCGGCGTGCTGGCTGCCGTCGGCGGCCGGCCTTCCGGGCTGAATGTCTGGGCGATCGGTGCCGAACGGCATCCTGATGCCCAGCGGGTCCGTCGCAAAATGCGCGTCCTCGCCGGGTGGCATAGACGCCGAGACAGCCGGGTCGATGATGACGGCGAGCTGGATGTTGCGGCCGAGCTCGCGAGACAGGGCATTGGTGATCAGAACCCGCAGCCTGTTCTCGAGCTGGTCCTTGGCGAACTCGTTCGGGGTCGCGATAAGAGCTGTGTTCTCGACCAGGCCGAGGGGCCTGGTGAGCTGGAGCCAGGCGCGCTGGTACGGCTCGATCTGCATGTCGGCGAGGTCATTAAGCGACCTGGCCCAGATCTCGGCGAGGTCTGGTTCGCTCAAAGCCTGTTCACCTCGCGCCCCCCAACGTGTTCAACAGGTTTTTCCACAGCATGTGCAACGCTGCGATCTGGCGCAATGTCCGGAGATCATGGCACCGTCTGACGCAGCCGCCCGACACCTGCCGGCCGAGCTTTCCACAGCCTAGGCGCGGCATGGGGAGTACGTTCGGGAAACGGCTAGTGTCATGACACAGCGCGCATGATCACCGAAGGTCAGCTGCGAGTGCTTACCGACATTTCGGCGCCGCCTCGGGGCGGGTCAGCGGGGGTCGCCGGCTCCGGCGGTCAGGTCGCATCGGCCGCCTCCGATAGGGCGTCGCGGGTCCAGGCCGCAGAGCTTCGGGGCGCGCGCGCCTCCGGCAGGGTGCGTCGCACGCTAACCTTAAGTTGTGGTGGTAGCCGCGCGTTCGCGGTTGCCTGAGGACTTTTACCCGCATCTGGAGTTTTCTGTGAGCAAGCGCACGTTCCAGCCGAACAATCGCCGTCGCGCGAAGACGCACGGCTTCCGGCTGCGCATGCGCACCCGTGCCGGGCGCGCAGTGCTCTCGGCACGACGCCGTAAGGGCCGTGCGCGAGTCAGCGTCTGATCGGCGCTGCCGTCGTCAGCGCGGCGGTGATACCCGATGCTGCCATCGGCTGCTCGGATGCGCCGCCGCACGGAGTTCAGTGCTGCGATCCGATCAGGCAGCAAGGTTGGGCGGCCGCTGCTCGTCGGTCACCTGCTGGTGCGGGACGGAGTCACCGAACAGCCGAGGATTGGCTTCACGGTGAGCCGGGCGATCGGTCCCGCAGTTGTCCGGAACCGGGTCAGGCGGCGGCTGCGCCACCTGGCCGTGGGGTATCTGCAGTCGCTTCCGGCAGGTAGCCTTCTAGTGTTGCGCGCTAACCCCCCGGCCGCGACTGCAAGCCAGGTGGATTTGGCCGCTGAGCTGGCTCTGGTAGTACGGTCACTGCTTCGGCGGCAGGGTGGTGCGGTGTGAACAAGCGGAGGAATCCCGCAGGGACGACGCAGGCGTGGCGGTTGGTGCCTGCACGTTTGCTGATCGGGCTGATCTCCGGCTACCGGATGTTCATCAGTCCGCTGCTCGGACCTCGATGCCGGTTTTACCCGTCGTGCAGCGCGTACGCGCTGGAGGCGGTCAGGGTGCACGGTGCATGGCGAGGCAGCTGGCTGGCCGTGCGTCGGATCAGCCGGTGCCATCCGTTCCATCCGGGTGGCCTGGACCCGGTGCCTCCAGCGCGGCACATGCAAGCCGTGCAGCCAGCCGCGGGAGCGGCCGCAATCGACGACAGAGCAAGGGAACTGACCCGTTGAACACCATCCTCGCCCCGGTCAACAACGCAGTTGCCTGGATCATCACGCAGCTGTTCAACCTGTTCAGTCCCGTATTCGGCCAGGGCAGCGGAGTGACCTGGCTGCTGACCATCATGGTCCTGGTCGTGCTGATGCGGCTGATCCTGGTCCCGCTCTTTATCAAGCAAATGCACACCCAGCGGGCGATGACCGCGCTCACTCCTCGGCTCGCCGAACTTCGCAAGAAGTACAAAGGCGATAGAGAAACGCTGAACGCCGAGACGATGAAGCTGTACCAGGAGGCCGGTGTCAACCCACTGATGGGCTGCCTTCCTGTCATCCTGCAGATGCCTATTTTCTTCGCCCTGTTCAGCGTCATCAGGTACATCGCCGAGTGGCATAAGGGCATTCCGCTTCAGTATCACCTCACCCAGAATCTGATCGAAAGCGCGAGGCACGCGAAGATCTTCGGCGCGACGATCGCTGACAAGGTTCTGTTCGTCAAGCCTCCTCTAGTCGTCCCGCTGGAAGCGAAGATCGTGATCGTGATCGTCGTCGTGATCAGCATGACGACGACGTACCTGACGGTCCGGCAGAGCATGAAGCGCGGCATGATGCCTACCAGCAAGGACTCCCCGATGGGCCAGTCGCAGAAGCTGATGGCCTACATCATGCCGCTGTTCGCGCTGACCGGTCTGTACTGGCAGTTCGGCTTGGTCCTGTACTGGGTCACGACCAACCTGTGGACGCTGGGCCAGCAGTACGTCCTGCTGCGCAAGTACCCTGTGGGCGCTGCGGCGATGGCCGCCGACGGCAATATCCCGATCGGCGGGACCGCTGGCAAGCCCGCCACGGCCCCGGGCCTGACCGGGCGGCCGGCCAAGCCGAAGCCGGGCGCGACGCCCGGTGGCGGCGCCGGCAAGCCCGGAGGCGGCCCGGGCAAAGCCGGAAGCGGCCCCGGCAGAGCCGGTGGCGGCGCCGGCAAGCCAGGTGGCGCCGCCGGCAAGCCTGGGACTGGGGGAAGATCAGGGGCCGTCGCCGACAAACCACCGGCCTCGGCTGGCAGGAGCAGCGAGGCCAGCCGGAGCGGCGCAGCTGGCAAGCCGGCCTCGCTGAGCAAGGGGTCTGGCCAGGCGGACAGCAAGCCAGGGCAAGTCGGCAAGTCTTCCACGGGCCAGCCCGCGGCCGCCGACACCGGGGCGGGTTCAGCTAACGGGCACAAGCCGACCTCAGGAGAAGGCGGGGTGCTGCGCAGGTTCGGCAAGGGCCGGTCCGAGCCCGAACCGCCGGCCCCGGCGCAGCCCGAGACTAAGATCGTCAGGCAGCAACGCCAGCGGCAGTCGCGCAGTAAGCGGTCGGGCAAGCGCTGAGCGTCGCGTTGGGCCCGCGTAGGCCGTACGCGGCTGGCGGCGGCCCGCACTGACTAGGAGGATCTTGTGAGCCATGGTGATAACGCGCTCGCTGGCTCTGAGCGTGGGTCATCGGAGGAGCAATCCGGCGTCGGTACCGAAAACCTCGCGGACGTCGCGGATGAGGATGAAGGCGTCGTCGATGAGGACGAGGCTGGTGACGCTGACGACGCTGCGGCGGACGGGCCGGCCGAGGCGACCACGGCTGATCTGGAGCTCGAGGGCGAGATAGCGGCTGACTACATCGAAGGTCTGCTCGATGTGGCCGACCTCGACGGCGACATCGACATGGACGTCGAGGGCGATCGGGCCGTTGTGTCGGTCGTCGGCGCCACGCTGGACGAGCTCGTCGGAGAACGCGGCGAGGTGCTTGACGCGCTGCAAGAGTTGACCAGGCTCGCTGTGCACAGGCAGACGGGCGGCCGGACTCGGCTGATGCTCGACATCGGCGGTTACCGTGCGCAGCGGCGGGCCGACCTAAGCGAGCTCGGTGCCAGCGTGGCCGACGAGGTCAGGCGGACCGGAGAGGCAAAAGCCTTGGCGGCGATGAATGCCTTCGAGCGCAAGATCGTGCATGACGCCGTCGCGGCGGCTGGGCTGCGCAGTGAGTCGGAGGGCATTGACCCGAACCGAAGAGTGGTCGTTCTTCCTGTCGGCTGACGGTGGAGTCGACGTGCTGGTGCCGACGCAGGCAGCGCGCGAGCTGTTCGGCCCGAAGCTGACTCAGGCGCAGGCCTACGCGAATCTGCTCGCGGGCCCAGGTGTCGAGCGCGGGCTGATCGGACCGGCTGAGGCAGAACGCATCTGGGACCGTCATCTGGTTAACAGCGGGCTCGTGGCAGAGTTGCTGCCCGGCGGCGGGGGAGAGGCTAGTGCAGACGCCGCGCCGATTCGGCTCGCTGATCTGGGTTCTGGCGCCGGGCTGCCTGGAATCGTGCTGGCGATCCTGCGCCCGGATATGTCGGTCGTGCTCGTCGAGCCGATGGCGCGCCGGACTGTGTTCCTGGCCGAGTGCGCGGCTGAGCTGAGGCTCGGCAACGTGGAGGTCTGCAGGGCCCGGGCGGAGGAACTCGCAGGGAAGGTCGAGGCTGACGTCGTGACCTCGCGTGCTGTCGCGCCGTTCGATCGGCTTGCGGTGCTTGCCGCTGGATTGTGCCGCCCAGGCGGTCTGGTGCTCGCGATCAAGGGTGCCTCGGCGAATGCTGAACTGGAGCGGGCGCGGCCCGTTCTGAGCCGGCTCGGTGCGGCGGATGTGGACATCGTGACCGCGGGGACCCGACTGTCTGGCCTGGTTCAGCACCCGACGACGGTGATCCGGTTCAGGACCTGCAGGACCCGGAGAGTGTCCGAGTAGCGCAGGAACGCGTTGGCCTCGCAATGCTCAGCGACGACGCCGATTTCGGATGCTCGTCGACGGCGCCGAGCCTCCTGGGTGAGGGCCACGAGCCTCCTCCGGTTCGAGGCTGAACGGCTTAGGCTGGCGGTGAGCAGGCCGGCTGATCCGGCTGTTGTGGACCGGGCTGCACTGAGTGGGCTGGGCGGACCGGGCTGGGCTGACCGAGTGGCGTCGACTTGAGCTGCCTGGCGACCGCGCAGATTTGGCGGGCGGCCGGAGAGTCGCGGCGCGGCTGGCGCAGGCTGGAGACGAGACCGTTCAGACGAGGTGGCGTGTCGGAATGACCGAGACCGGACGTGGCCTCGGCTGGCCTCCACACCTCCGCGCGAGCGAGGGACTGCGGACCGGCGGTCTGCCTGACTCCGGACTGGGGTGGCCCGTGCGAACCTGGATATCCGGTACACCTGCGGCTGCTGTGGCGAGGTCTGCTGCTCGGCATCAGGATGCAGGAGCCGGGCCGACCACTCAGGCCGCCGCCGCTTTGCGCGTCGCGGTTGCCGAACCGTCTCCGCACGCCGAACCGTCTCCGCACGCCGAACCGTCTCCGCACGCCGAACCGTCTCCGCACGCCGAACCGTCTCCGCACGCCGAACCGTCGCCAGTTGCCCGCCCACTGGCGAGCCTCGGTCAGGCTGCGGCCGCAGGCGCTGTAGGCAGGTACGTCCGTCGGGTTGCGGATGGGACCGGAACGGCCACATCGTTCGAGTGCGGCCCTCCGATTGCGCGGGGTCTCACGCGTGCGACGTCATCAGGGGGCGCCGGCGCGGCCGCGCCCGCGGCGGTGCTTGCTGTGTCGTCTACGGTCGTCCGCCCCGACTCGTCGGAACCTGCCGAGCGCGTGTTGGCTAAGAATGCGAGCCTGGTGACGCCTGCGATGGT
>Ga0207646_10007475_pt1 | contig 11090 bp, 8 predicted proteins | sample KBSK5502metaG_FD_184343 | JGI IMG/M metagenome (GOLD analysis project Ga0207646, IMG submission 184343) | Corn, switchgrass and miscanthus rhizosphere microbial communities from Kellogg Biological Station, Michigan, USA - KBS K5-50-2 metaG... | ecosystem: Host-associated > Plants > Roots >...
AGCCAGCGTCGTGACCTTCACCCCCTGCGGGCGGACCTCGAGCATCAGGCAGCGGGCGAAGTGGTCGAGCGCGGCCTTGCTCGCGCAGTAGGCGGCCATGCCCGCGATCGCGTTCTGTCCGGCCAGCGACGACACCATGAACACGTGGCCGCCGCCGCGCACGAGATGGGGGAGCGCCGCGCGCGTCAGGCGAAAGACCGCGGTCAGGTTCGTGTCGAGGACCCGGGCCCAGTCCTCGTCGCTGGTGTCGGCCACCGGCGCGCGGACGCCGATGCCCGCGTTGTTCACCAGGATCTGGAGCCGTCCGTGCGCCTCCACCGCGCGGGCCACCGCCGCCGTGCACACGCCGGCGTCGCGAATGTCTCCGGGGAAGGCGAAGGCCCGGCCGCCCTCGGCCGTGATCTCGCGGACGAGGCGGTCGAGATCGGCGGGCGTGCGTGCCACCACGGTCACGCCGACTCCGGCCGCAGCGAGACGGCGAGCGATGGCGCTCCCGATGCCTCGGCTGGCGCCGGTGACGAGCGCGGAGGCTCCGCGCAGCTGCATCTTCGGAGTATAACCGACGCGTCCGTCCTTGAATCGGCGGGTCTTGCGATCACGCATGCCTCAGCAGGAAGCGGAGCGGCTGCGCGTAGTAGGTCATGTAGAACTCGACGACTCCCTCCTCCGGCAGGCCGGGCTGGGCGGCGGCGAACGCCTGGTGGTCGGCCCGGAAGGTCCGCCCGTAGTCTTGGAGCCTATCCAGGATCAGGTGGCGATGGCCCGGCGAGATCGCGAGGCCGGCCAGCTCTCCCCGCACGGCCACCTCGAGCTCTTCCAGGCGACGGATGTAGTCCCGCCAGAACGTGGCGCGGGCGTCGAGTATGGAGCGCCGGTCCTCGAGAGGCTCGAGCCTCAAGGACCGGTCGGCGGCGATGGCCTTGAGACGGCCGAACGCGGGCCACTCGTTTACCTCGTAGTCGAGGGCGCTCTTCAGGCTCCCACGCACGCCGTGCCAGACCTCGCGGGCGTCGTCCGGCTCCAGGAGCACGAGCCCCGGGATCCCGTAGTGGGGCTCCGACCTCACGCAGGACGGGTGCCGCCCGTTGAAGAGGGACACGTAGGCGAAGGAGCCGGCGCCCGGGGCCAGGGCCCGCTTCAAGGTCGAGAGGGCGTCGGGCACCGAGCGGACGTGCTCGAGGACGTCCGTGCAGAAGACGACCGCGAAGGGCCCGAGGCCCTCGGGGAGGCCTTCGGTGGCGATGTCGAGGACGTGCAGCTCGATCCCCGACCCCGCGCACAGGCCGCGCGCGGAATCCAGCCGCTCGTTCGAGATGTCCACTCCTGCGAGCGGCCAGGCCCCCGCCTCGCGGGCGGCCAGCAGCAAGGATCCGTTCGAGCACCCGAGGTCGAGGCAGCTGCGGCCCCGCAGCGAGCCGACCTGCTTCTCCAACTCGGCGATCAGCTGAAGTTGCCGCTCCCGCGCGCCCAGCTCGGCATCGAGGTAGAGGGGCGCCCGGGGATTGCCTGCGTGGTCGCGGATGAGGCTCTCCAGATAGGCACTCACGTAGCTCCGCGGCATGTGCGGGTAGCGCTCGTAGAGGGCCCGCAGGACCGCAGGCTTGTCCTGCCCGATGCGCCTCCAGAGCCGCGCGCCGTCCTTGAAGAGGGGCCGGTGCCGTCGCGTCCTCCAGGTTGCCCACAGCGTCGTCGCCAGATGCTTGAGGTTCAATCGCGCTCCCGGCCGAGCAGAGGTATGCATGCTATGGTGACAGGCAGGCGGCAGGGTAGCAGGGAGCCATGGAATACAAGGACTATTACAAGATCCTCGGCGTGCCGAAGAACGCGACCGAGAAGGAGATCAAGGCCGCGTACCGCAAGGCCGCCCGCAAGCATCACCCCGATGTGAACAAGGGCGATCCCAAGTCCGAGGCGCGCTTCAAGGAGATCAACGAGGCCAACGAGGTGCTCTCGGATCGCGAGAAGCGGAAGCGGTACGACGCGCTCGGTCCCGACTGGCAGTCGCAGCTCCGGACGGGCGCGGGCGCCGGCCGGCCCGGCAGCCGCGGCGGGACCGTCGAGGTGGACTTCGGCGACGACGCGGGCGGCTTCTCCGACTTCTTCCGCACGATCTTCGGCGGTGGCGGCGGCTTCGGCGGTGGCCGTGAAGGCGGCTTCGGCGGCGGGTTCCGCACGAGCAGCGGCGGCTTCGAGGAGATCTTCGGCCGCGCGGCGCGGGAGCCGGTGGGGCAGGACGTGGAGGGCACGGCCGACCTCACCCTCGAAGAGGTGGCGCGGGGGACGACCCGCACGGTGAAGGTGGGCGAGGGCCCGTCCGCCCGGACCGTCGAGGTGAAGATACCGGCCGGCGTCCGTGAGGGTTCGCGGGTCCGCGCGGCCGGCGAGGGCGGGGGCGCACCCGAGGGCCCGCGGGGCGACCTCTACCTCCGGGTCCGGACCCGGCCCCATCCGCAGTTCGAGCGCAAGGGGGACGACCTCGAAACCAAGATCTCCGTGCCCCTCACCACCGCGGTCCTCGGCGGCGAGGTCCAGGTGCCGACGCTGGAGGGGCCGGTCGGCATCAAGGTTCCGCCCGGCTCTCCGGGGGGCCGCACGTTCCGCCTCCGCGGCAAGGGGCTGCCCCGGCTCGACGCGCCGGGTCGCGGCGACATCCTGGCCGTCGTGAACGTCGACATTCCCCGCGACCTCAAGCCACGAGAAAAAGAGATCTTCGAAGAGCTCAAGCGCCTCGGACGCTGAGATCGTGATCGGGCGCACGGCTCCCGGCCGTGCCTTGACCGTTTCTCATCCTGTCAGCGATAATCTGGCGGTTTCCCGAGGAGGAGGGGCATAGATGAGAGGCAAGCTGTTCCTGGGCGCCGCGGTCATGGCGGCCACGGCGTTCCTGGCGGGTCCGGCCCACGCCCAGGACAAGTCCAAGCGGCCCACGGTGGCCATCATGGACTTCGATTACGGCACGGTCGCCTACCACTGGTGGGGCGACTACAACATCGGCAAGGGCATGGCCGACCAGGTGGTCGACGCGCTGCTCGAGGAGGGCTCGTTCCGCGTCATCGAGCGCAAGAAGCTCGACACGGTTCTCGCCGAGCAGGACTTCTCGCACAGCGACCGCGCCGATCCGAGCGCGGCCAAGCTGGCCAAGCTGGGCAAGGTCCTCGGCGTGAGATACATCATCGCCGGCTCGATCACCAAGTTCGGCGGCGAGGAGAAGAACTACGGCGGCGGCGGCCTCATCAAGGGCAAGCTCGGCGGTCTCGGGCTCAAGAAGGCCAAGACCGAGGTCACCCTCACGGCGCGGATGATCGACGCCACCACCGGTGAGATCCTCGTCTCCGCCAAGGGCGAGGGTGTCTCCACCAAGGGCGGCGGCCTCAAGGCGGGAGCGGGCGCCTTCGGCTTCGGCGGGGCCGGCTTCAGCATGAGCTCCAGCGATTACAAGGCGAGCGCGATCGGCGAGGCGCAGGAAGCGGCGACCAAGGACCTCGTGGCCAAGTTCATCGCCAAGAAGGAACGGCTGAACTAAGCGCCGCCCCGGCCGGACACGGAGCAGGGGGTCGCCGTCGCGGCCCCCTTTTTTGTGCCCGGCGGGCGAGGAGCCCGCTGGCATGACCGCCCCCGTCTTCACCGTCGCCAACCAGCTCACCCTGCTCCGCATGGGGCTGGCGCCCCTGCTCGTCGTCCTCGTCCTGTCGCAGAGGCTGCGCTGGGCCCTCGCCGTGTTCGTGGTGGCGGGAGTCACCGACCTCCTCGACGGGCTCATTGCCCGCCTCGGCCACCAGCAGACGACCCTGGGCGCCATGCTGGACCCGGTGGCCGACAAGGTTCTCCTCACCTCGGCGTTCGTCGCGCTCACGTGGACCTCGCACCTGCACGTGGCGATCCCGGCCTGGCTGACGGTCACCACGCTGTCGCGCGACGCCATCATCCTCGTCGGCGTCGCGATCGTGAACCTGACGATGGGCCGGCGCGTCTTCTATCCCTCGCTGCTCGGCAAGCTGAGCACCGCGAGCCAGCTCGTCACCGTCGGGGTGGTGCTGCTGCTGAACGCGTTCTCCCTGCATCTGCCCGGGCTGGAGGGGCTGTTCGTCGTGACGCTGGCCCTGACCGTCGGATCCGCGCTTCATTATCTATACAGCTCTTCGGCGCGGAAGGGCGCGGCGCGCTGAGAGCTACACTCCCAGCTTCTTCTTGAAGTACTCGAGCGTCCGCGGCAGGCCCTCGTCGAGGCCGACGCGCGGCTCCCAGCCCAGCAGGTGGCGGGCGCGCGTGATGTCGGGCTGGCGGATCTTCGGGTCGTCGACGGGAAGGGGCCGGGTGACGATGCGGCTGCGCGAGCCGGTGAGGGCGATGACCTTCTCGGCGAGCTGCCGGATGGTCAGCTCGTGCGGGTTGCCGATGTTGACGGGATCGCTGACGTCGGACGACATCAGACGGAAGATGCCGTCGACGAGATCGGAGACATAGCAGAGGCTCCGGGTCTGGCTCCCGTCGCCGAAGACGGTGACGTCCTCGCCGCGCAGCGCCTGCGTGAAGAAGGCCGGGATCGCCCGTCCGTCCTCGATCCGCATGGCCGGGCCAAAGGTGTTGAAGATCCGAACGATGCGCGTCTCGACGCCGTGTACGCGGTGGTAGGCCATGGTCATGGCCTCCGCGAAGCGCTTGGCCTCGTCGTAGACGCCGCGGGGGCCGACCGGGTTCACGTTGCCCCAGTAGTCCTCCCGCTGGGGATGGACGAGGGGATCGCCGTAGATCTCGGACGTCGACGCGAGCAGGAAGCGGGCCTTCTTCGCCTTGGCCAGCCCGAGGGAGTTGTGGGTGCCGAGGCTGCCGACCTTCAGCGTCTGGATGGGAACGCGCAGGTAGTCGATCGGCGAGGCGGGGCTGGCGAAGTGGAAGATCCAGTCGAGCGGCCCCTCGAGGTTGATGTAGTTGGTGACGTCGTGGCGCACGAAGACGAAGTCGCGGCCGGTGAGGTGCTGGATGTTCGCGAGGTCGCCGGTGAGGAGGCTGTCCATGCCCACCACGGAGAACCCGCGGTCCAACAAGTGCCCGGAAAGATGCGATCCGATGAAACCGGCAGCGCCGGTGACGAGGGCCCGCACTACTCAATACGCATGTTTCTGGCCGAAGCCGCGGAACAGGGTGAGAATCAGGATCTTCACGTCGAGCAGCAAGGACCAGTTCTCGATGTAGTAGAGGTCGTACTCGATCCGCTTCTCGATCGACGTGTTCCCGCGCCAGCCGTTGATCTGGGCCCACCCGGTGATGCCGCTCTTCACGCGGTGGCGGAGCATGTACTGCGGGATGCGCTCCTTGAACTGCTGCACGAACGGCGGGCGCTCCGGCCGCGGCCCCACGAGGCTCATGTCCCCGAGGACGACGTTGATGAGCTGGGGGAACTCGTCGAGGTTGAACCGGCGTAGCCAGATGCCCACCGGGGTGCGGCGCGGGTCTTCGGGGCTCGCCCACACGGGCCCGGTGTCCTTCTCCGCCTCGTCCACCATCGTGCGGAACTTGAAGATCTCGAACGTCTTTCCGTCGAGCGTCATGCGCTCCTGGCGGAGGAAGACGGGCCCGCGCCCCCCGCGCCAGCGGATGAGCAGCGCGATGAAGGCGAAGAGCGGCGTGACGAAGAGAAGGATCAGCGAGCCGAGCACGAAGTCCATCACCCGCTTCAGCATGCTGCTCCAGCCGCGGAGCGGCACCTCGTTGAGGCTGATGATGGGGATGCCGTCGAGGTCCTCGAGCGCGGCCTTGATGGTGGCGTACTGGACGAGGTCGGGCACGACCTTGATGTCCAGGCATTCGTTGCTGACGCTCTTGATCAGCCTCAGCAGCTTGGCGTGCTCGTCGAGGGGCAGCGCGATGTAGAGCTGGTCGACGCCGTGGCCGGCGGCCACCGCCATCGTCTCGTCGAGCCGGCCGAGCACGGACAGCCCCGCCGCGCCGCGCGGGCCGGGGTCGTCGTCCACGAACCCCACGACGCGGTAACCCAGCTCGCGATGGGCGACGATCGTCTCCGCCACCGTCTGGCCCAGCTCGCCCGCGCCCGCCACCAGCACGCGCTTGACGTTGTAGCCGGCGGCCCACATCCGCTGCAGGTAGCCGCGCAGCGCGCCCCGCGCGGCGTTGAGCGCGAGGACATCGAGGACGACGAAGATCGCGATGACGCCCTGGCTGTACTCCCAGAGCGGCGCGACCTCGGGCTGGTAGCGGTAGTAGACGCGCACGTAGAGCGTGAGGCCCAGGGTGAGGGCCGCGCCGATGAGCACGCTGAACAGGATGCCGAAGAACTCGTCGATGCGGCTGCGCCCGCGCTTCACCTGGTACAGGCCGTGGAAATACAGGACCGAGGGCCACAGCACCGTGATCAGGGGCATGAGCACCAGGTAGCGGGTGAGGGGCGGGATGCCCTTGGTCACCGGCAGGTAGGCGGCCACCACCCCGGAGTAGAAGCGGAGGTAGTAGGAGAGCACCCAGGCCAGGTTGGTGGCGAGCACGTCCACGAGGACGAAGATCCCCACCATCACGCGGGTCTGGTGCTTCACCATCGATGCTTCATCTTTTTCTATTCTGGTCGGGAGAGACGGCGGCGGCGCGGGTCGGAAGCGGCCGCCTGGCTAGACATGTGCCTCAGCCAACGCCATCTCCACGAAGTCGCGGACGCGCGCCTCGAAGACCTGTCGGCTCTGCGCCTCGGCTCGGGCCCGTAAAGTCGCGATATTAAAGCGCATACCGGCCAGCGAGTCAACGGCGGCCCGCAGCGACGTGGGCGTGGCGTCCCGGAAGAGCACGCCGGTGGCGCCGGGAGCCACCGACTCCGGTCCGCCTCCTTCGGCGAACACGACCGCCGGCCGGCCGCAGGCCATCGCCTCGAGCGGCACGATCCCGAAGTCCTCCACTCCCGCCATGACGACCGCCCGGCATCCGCGATACAGCTCGCGCAGCGTCTCGTCGTCCACCCGGCCCAGAAGCGTCGCTTCGGGCGGCAGCCGCTCTCGGAGCCGCACCTCCTCGGGGCCGGCGCCCACGATCTTCAGCGGCCAGCCGGTGCCCCGATAGGCCTCGAGTATGAGGTCGATGCGCTTGTAGGGAGCAAGGGCCGAGATCACGAGGTCGTAGCTTCCGGGTCCCGGGTCGGCCGGGGGGGTGAAGAAGTCCGTGTCGACCGGAGGCGGGATCACCGTCGAGTCGCGGCCGTAGTACCGCTGGATGCGTCCCGCGACGTGACGGCTGTTCGCGATGAAGCGACTCACGCGCGGGGACGTGGCGACGTCCCAGGCCCGCAGACGGCGGGCCACGAGCGGGATCACGGCGCGGGCGGGGCCGCGCACGCGCCCCGGGCCGAAGTAGTCGTCGTAGCGGTCCCAGACGTAGCGCATCGGCGTGTGGCAGTAGCAGACGTGCAGCGTCCCCGGAGCCGGCTTCACGCCCTTGGCCACGCAGTGGGAGCTGGAGATGACCAGATCGAAGCCGGCGAGGTCGATGCTCGCGGCGGCGGCGGGGAAGAGCGGGAGGTACTCGCGGTAGCGCCGGGCCACGCCGGGCAGGCGCTGCACGAAGGTCGTCCGGATCTCCCGCGCCTCCAGCTCGGGGCAGAGCGAGCCCTTGACGTGGAGCAGCGTGAAGATCGGCGCCTCGGGGAAGAGGCGGGCGAGGCTGAGGAGGACCTTCTCTCCGCCCCGCATCCCGGTCAACCAGTCGTGGACGAGGGCGGCCCTGACCGGCCTCAGCGCGTCTCCTCGGCCGCCACCGCGGGAACGCTCACGCCCAGGGCCTTCATGTACCCGGCGTGGATCGCCTGCGCCGAGCGCTCCCAGCTGAACTCGTGGGCGCGGGCGCGGCCGCGCGCGGACAGGTCCGCCTGCAGCGCCGGGTCGGACAGGACCTCTTCCAACCCCCGGGCGATGTCCTCGGGATGGTAGGGATCCACGAGCACCGCGGCGTCACCCACCACCTCGGGCAGCGACGACAGGCTCGAGGTGACGACGGGCGTCCCGCACGCCATCGCCTCGAGAGGGGGAAGCCCGAAGCCCTCGTACAGCGACGGGAACACGAACACGGACGCCAGGCGGTAGAGGGCGGCCAGGGTGTGGTCGGGAACGAACCCGAAGAAACGCACGTCCTGCCGCACGCCCGCGGCCTCCACCGCGCGCCGGAGCGAGCCGTAGCGGTTCACCTCGTCGCCGATGATGAGCAGCTTCACGTCGTCGTTGCCGGGGCGCTGTTTGAGCAGGCCGAAGGCCACGATGAGGCGTTCGAGGTTCTTGTGGGGCTTGATGTTCCCCGCGTAGAGCACGAAGCGGCCGCGGATCTGGTAGCGCTCCTTCACGCGCTGCGTCTCCTCCTCGCCGGGATCCTCGAGAATCGCCTCGTCGATCGCGTTGGGCACGACCTGCAGCAGCTCCGGGTCCGCCTCGGGGTAGAAGCGCAGGATGTCGCGGCGGGACGCCTCGGACACGGTGAAGATCAGGGCGCTGCGGTGGATCGCGCTGCCCATCATGAAGCGCGCGTACTGCCAGGCGAACCGGTTCGGCAGGTACTGCGGGAAGAGCAGGTGGATGCAGTCGTGGATCGTCACCACCGCGGGGGTGCGGCACAGGAGCGGCAGCACGTAGTGGGGAGAGTGGAGGAGGTCGGCGCCGAGACGCCGCAGCTTCAGCGGGATCGAGTAGTGCTCCTGCAGGCTGTAGCCGGCCGAGTCCTCCACGACCGGCACGAAGTTCTCGGCCAGGTCACGGAGCGTGGCCTCGTCGGCGCCGTGGCAGAAGAGGAAGTAGGTCGTCTCCCGGTCGAGGTGGGCGAGATGGCTCACCACGTTCCTCACGTAGGTGCCGATGCCGTAGTCGCGCCACTTCCGGGCGTCGATCGCTATCTTCATCCTTTTCCCGTGCTGCGCGCGGCCAATGCCCTTGCGATCCTAACATGACCGGCTTTCGAGGCGACAGCTTTGTCGGAGGGTAGAATCGTCTGTCCATGGGTCGGAGGGGACGCCAGCGGAGGGAGCACGCGGGCGACCGAGGGACGGCGCCGGCGGCCACCGCTGACTCGCGGGGCTGGCGGATTGCCATCGTTGCCCTCGGTGGGGTGGCGCTGTCGATGGCCGCCTTCGCGGGCTGGCGCGCGCTGGCCGGGCGGCCGCCGCACCGTGATCCCGGTCTCAGCGTCCTCCTCATCACCATCGACACGCTCCGCGCGGACGCGCTCGGCGCCTACGGACGGGCCGGCGCCGAAACCCCGTGGATCGACCGCCTGGCCGCGGCGGGGGTGCGCTTCGAGCGCGCCCACGCCCACAACGTGATCACCCTGCCGTCCCACGCCAACCTGCTCTCCGGGCAATACCCCTTCCGTCACGGCGTGCGGGACAACAGCGGCTTCCGTTTCCCCGCCGGCACTCCGACTCTGGCCACGCTCTTGAAAGCGAACGGCTGGCGGACAGGGGCGTTCGTGAGCGCGTTTCCGCTCGAATCCCGGTTCGGGCTGGGCGCGGGCTTCGAGGTCTACGACGACCACCTCGGCGGCGCGCAGGAGCACACGGCATTCCTCGTGCCCGAACGGCGGGGCCCGGTGACGGTGGAAGCGGCCTTGCGTTGGCTGGGTGAGCATCGCGGTGAGCGGACCTTCGGCTTCGTGCATCTCTACGAGCCGCACTTTCCCTACGATCCGCCGGAGCCCTTCGCCTCGCGCTTCAGGAGCGAGCCGTATCACGGCGAGGTGGCGGCGGCGGATGCGGCGCTCGAGCCGCTGCTCCGGCCCCTGCTCGAGGCCGGCGAGCATGGCGGCACCCTCGTCGTGCTCACCGCGGATCACGGCGAGGCCCTCGGCGAGCACGGAGAGCTGACCCACGGTGTCTTCGCCTACGAAGGGACGCTGCGCGTCCCGCTGATCTTCTTCGCGCCCAGGCTCTGGTCGCCCTCGACGGTCGGCGCGCCGGTGCGTCACGTCGACGTGCTCCCGACCGTGCTGGACACTCTCGGGCTCGCGGTGCCCCCGGAGCTTCCCGGCCGGAGCCTGCTGTCCATCATGGAGCACGGCGGCCAGGGAGGAGAGCCTCGCTCGTACTTCGAGGCCCTCTCCTCGTCGCTGAACCAGGGATGGGCGCCTCTCCACGGCCTCCTCGACGGCTCGTTGAAGTACGTCGACCTGCCGATCCCGGAGCTCTACGACCTCGAGGCCGATCCCGGAGAGACTCGGAATCTGGTCGCCTCGCGGGGGCAGGACCGGGAACGGCTGCGCGGCCTGCTGGCCACTCAGCTGAGCCAGGATCCAGGCGCCGTTCGGGTGAAGGAGGACCCGGCCACGCTCGAGAAGCTCCACGCTCTTGGCTATCTCGCCGGGGGCGCCGCGGCGACCAAGCCGCGCTACACGGCCGAGGACGATCCCAAACGCCTCATCGACGTGGACACGCGGACGCGGGACGTCATCCGCCTCTACCGCGAGGGCGACATCGAGGGAGCGCTCGCGCTCTGCCGCGAGAACATCCGGCAACGTCCCGACATGCCGCTCGCCTATCTGCACCTCGCGTATCTCGAGCGCGCTCGCGGGAACATCGGAGGAGCGGTCGTGGCCGCGCACAAGGCCTTCGAGCTGCGTCCTCTCGACGCGGAGAGCGTGTCGCTCTACGCGGTGTACCTGACGGAGGCGGGCCGGGCCAAGGAGGCGGCCGAGGTGCTGGCGCCCTACATGACCGCAGTGCAGCCGGACCTCGACGTGCTCACCGCGCGCGGGATGGCGCTGGCCTCGCTGGGGCGGCGCGAAGAAGCGCTGGAGACGTTCGAGCGCGCGCGCGCCACCGATCCCGCCAACGCCCGCGTGCTCGTCAACATCGGGACCGTCTACCTGATGGCCGGCGACCTCACGCACGCGCGCCAGGCCTTCGAGGCCGCTCTCGACGTCGATCCGGGGGTCGCGCGCGCCCACAACAGCCTCGGCGTGATCGCCGCGCGGGAGGGTCGGACCGACGAAGCCATCGAGCGCTGGCGGCGCGCGGTCGCGCTGGACCCGCGCGACTATCAGACGCTCTTCAATCTCGGCGTCACGCTGAGGAAGGCGGGGCGCGAAGCGGAAGCCCGGCCCTACCTCGAATCGTA
>Ga0207646_10007476_pt1 | contig 11090 bp, 10 predicted proteins | sample KBSK5502metaG_FD_184343 | JGI IMG/M metagenome (GOLD analysis project Ga0207646, IMG submission 184343) | Corn, switchgrass and miscanthus rhizosphere microbial communities from Kellogg Biological Station, Michigan, USA - KBS K5-50-2 metaG... | ecosystem: Host-associated > Plants > Roots >...
CCGAGCGTGGCGCGGGCCGCGGCCTCGACGGGCACTGTCACGGCGGGCCCGCCGTCCGCGCCCGGGTCCGCCACCTCGTCCGGCACCTTGCCCAGCGAGGAGATGTCGCCGACGATGTTCACGCCGAGCGCCTCGATGTTCCTGGCCATCTCGGCGCTGATCTCGGCGGCGCGGGCCAGCGCCCAGGCCGGGGTCGCGATCCTCGGCTCGTCCGGCGACGGCTGGCGGGCGTCCTTCATGTGCTCGACGGCGCCGTACCGCATGAACCTGGCGTAGCTGCGGTGCGGCCAGGCCCGGCGGCTGAATTCCTCGTTGAGCCGCCGGACGAGTTCGGCCTCCGCCACCGTGAGGGACCGGTTCGACGCCCTTTCCTCAGGTACGAGGAAGCCGCCGGGCAGGCCGAGCATCGATTCGAAGACGCGCAGCAGCATCAGCCGGTCTGATTCGTCGAGCACGATGACGGTGACGTTTTCCGGGCCGTTTTCCGCAGCCCAGCGGGTTACCAGCGCATCATGCCTATGCCGGCGCCAGAAACCTGGCGTCGGCGTGCGCGGTGGATCGCTGAGTATTCCTTCGAGCCATTCCAGGTACCGGAAATGAAAGCCGTTCTGCAGATATTGCTGCCATTGTGACGGCATGATCCGGGTCAGGGAGCGCAGCGTCACCACGACGTGGACCCGGGAGCCGCCCAGGTCCGCCATCACGCGGCGGGCCGCGGCGTCGTCCGCCTCGGCGAAGAATTCGCTGCTCAGCACCACGCGCTGGTCTCCGGCCGCGCGGACCTCGCGGACCAGATTGTCCCAGTAGGAGATCTGGGGGCGCGGGCCGCCGCGCAGGGCGGGCTGGCCCGTGACGGCGAGGATGGGCCACAGCGGCTGCCGGCCCCGGCCGGGGTAGACCACGCCCTGGGCGGCCAGTCGTTCCCTGGCCAGGTGCAGCGCGCCCTGGATGGCGGTGGTGCCGGTCTTGTGCGGGCCGATGTGCAGCAGGCGGGTACCCGGTTCCAGCAGGGCCGCAGCCATAATTCTCCCGGCTTGTTCGCGGCCCCGCGTGCAGGATTCTAGGGCTCCGGGAGAGCGGCGGGAGGGCAATCACCGATCCGGGCGTGTCGCCCGGTTTCCGCTTCCTCAGGTGGCGATGTCGGGGTAGGGGAGCGTGATGTGATCCATGGCCCGGGCGTAGGCGATCTGGTACTCCAGCGGGCCGTGGTCACGCTCGAACATCGCGATGAACAGGGTGAGGGTCAGGAACGGGTGGGCGCCCAGCTGGAACAGCGCCACGTGGTCGTGCTCGCGCAGGGCGCGGCGCTCCGCCTCCTCGAACGCCAGCCAGGTCGACTTCTCCGCGGCGTGGCAGTTCAGCACGGCGTTGGCGATCTCCCGCTCCCACCAGTCCACCGTGCCGCCCGGGTCCTCGCGGTAGCGCTCGACCAGCTCGGGATCGCGGTCCACCGTGTACAGGAACTTGTCCAGCAGGTACTTGCTCACGAGGGCGCTCCTTCCGGATACCAGGTGAAGTAGGCCTCCATGGTGTGGAACAGGTCCAGGCTGTCGGTGTAGTCGGCCTTCACGCCGTCACCAGCCGCGCCCATCATCAGCATGAAGTCCATGAATCCGTGGGTGGCGTTGCCGGGGGCGTGCAGGCTGGCCAGGGTGACCTCGGACAGGCAGCCGTCGACGTCGCCGTTAGCGATCCAGGCCACCGCCTTGCGGTCGAATTCCGGATCCGGGCCGTGCGGGCCGAACTGCCGCGGGCCGCCGAGCTCCAGCGACAGGTGCCCGGTGCCGATGATGGCCACCCGCTTGTCCGACGGCCAGGCCTCGACCATCCGCCGCAGCGCCCGGCCCAGCTCGACGAACCGCGAAGGCCGCGGCATCGGCGGCGCGAAGATGTTGGTGTAGACCGGCACGATGGGCAGGTCGGCCTGCGGCCGCAGGGTGATGATCGGGCAGGTCACGCTGTGGTCGATCCGCAGCTCGTTGCTGAAGGCCAGGTCGAAGCCGGCGTCCAGGCCCTCCCGCAGGAGGTAGGCGGCCAGGTCCTCGTCGCCCGCCAGCCGCATCCGCGGCAGGCCGAACTCCCGTTCCTCGTTGTGCCAGTTCGCGTCGAAGAACGGCGCCTTGCCCACCAGGAACTGCGGCATGTTGTCCAGCCACAGCTGGTGGAAGTGATCGCTGCCCACCATGACCAGGACATCTGGCTCGGCCCGGGTGAGCGTCTGGCGGAAGGCCTCGATCTTGGCTACCCACTCGTCGGCGAAGGGCGGCCGGTCCGCGCCGGTCGAAGTGCTGGCCCGGTAGTAGAACGGGTGATGCGTCGAGGCGATGACCGCGGCGACGGTAGCCATGCGGCACTCCCTTCTTTAGCTGGCCTTCTCAGCCGGCGTCGTCCGAGGGGTCGACGTAGACGGCGTTGCGGTCGACGGTCGTGTAGATGTCCATGCCGATCGGGCGGCGGCGCTCCTCGGCGATCTGCCCGAGCAGGCCGGCCGCGCGGGCCAGCAGGGCGAAGCCTCGGAGCAGTTCGACGGGCAGGCCGAGGTCGGCGAGCGCGGCGCCGCAGACGCCGGCCCCGTTGAGCGGGAGCCTGCGGCCGAGCACCTGCTCGTGCACCCGGCCGATGGCCTCGAACAGCCGCAGATGCGGGCCGCGCAGCCCCTCGGCCTCGGCGATCCCGATCAGCACCGGCGTGCGCGGATCGGTCACCTTGTGCACCGGATGCCCAAGCCCGGGGACGTAGCGCCCGGCCGCCTTGGTCTGCTGGACCGCCTCCAGCGCGACCGCGTCCCAGCCGTCGTCGTCGGACGGCAGCCCGCCGTCCAGGGATTTCAGCACGTCGTGCAGGTAGCTCCCGCAGTCCTCGGTCACGCCGAGGAACCGGGACCCGCCGCCGAGCAGCCCGGCGGCCAGCGCCCCCTGCAGCGAGTCCGGGGCGGACAGGTAGGTCACCCGCGCGGCGATCGCGGTCGGGGTGAACCCGTGGTCGGCCAGCGCCACCAGCACGGCCTCGAACACCCTGGTCTCGGACGGGGTCGGCCGCCGCAGCGTGACCAGCCAGAAGGCGAGTTCGCCGAAGCTAACCTTGCCCATCAGGTCGGCCGTCAGGTCCTGGCCGAGCAGCCTGATCTGATCGGCCGTCGAGGTACCGAGCGAGGTGGGGAAGGAGAGTCCCGCGGAGTCGCTCACGGGTCCGCCTCCTCGTTGCGGGCCGCGTCCTCCGGTTCGGCCAGCCAGCGGCGGATCTCATCGCCGTGCTGGTCCAGGGACGGCGGTGGCAGCCGGTAGCTGGCCGGGGTCGCGGAGAACGTGATCGGGTGACGCACCAACGGGATCGCCTCATCACCCTTGCCCACGACGACGACCGGATCGAGCCCCACCTCGTCGGCGAACGCCACGCCCTGGTCGATGCTGTTGATCGGCCCGCAGGGCACCCCAGCCCCGGTCAGCTCGCGGAACCACTCCATCTTGGGCCGGGTACGCAGCCGCTCCACCAGCAGCGGCCGCAGCTGATCCCGGTTGGCCGTGCGGTCCTCGTTGCGGCCGAACCGCGGGTCGTCGGGCAGTTCGGGTAGGCCGAGCACCTGGGCCAGCTTGCGGAACTGGATGTCGTTGCCCGCGGTGATGATCAGCTCGCCGTCGGCGCAGGGCAGCGGCTCGTAGGGGAACAGGCTCGGGTGGCTGTTGCCCATCCGGAACGGCACCACCCCGCCCGCGACGAAGGCGCCAGTCTGGTTCACCAGCCCGGACATGGCCGAAGCCAGCAGGCTGATCTCGACGTGCTGGCCGCGACCGGTCTCGTGCCTGTGGTTCAGCGCGGCCAGGATCCCGATGGTCGCGTGCAGCCCGGAGATCACGTCGAACACCGCCACGCCCGCCCGGTACGGCTCGCCCTCCGGGTCTCCCGTCACGCTCATCAGCCCGGAGACGGCTTGGACGATGAGGTCGTACCCGGGCAGCGCGGCGCCCTTGGGCCCGCTGCCGAATCCGCTGATCGAGGCGTACACAACGGCCGGGTTGGCGGCCGAGACCGAGTCGTAGCCGAGCTTGAAGCGGGCCAGGCCGCCCGGCTTGAAGTTCTCGATGAACACGTCGGCGCGCCGCGCGAGTTCGTGCGCCGCGGCCAGGTCGCCGGGGTCGCGCAGGTCGAGCGCGACCGAGCGCTTGTTGCGGTTGACGCTGAGGTAATAGGTCGAGATGCCGTCGCGGACCGGCGGCTGCCAGGTGCGGGTGTCGTCGCCGCCCGGGCCCTCGACCTTGACCACCTCCGCGCCCATGTCGGCCAGCAGCATCGTCGCGTACGGCCCGGCCAGGATCCGGGAGAAGTCCGCTACCAGCAGCCCGGCCAGCGGCCCTTCCGCCTGGTCCACCGTCATCGTAGGATCGGTCCTTTCGTCAGGCTGTCCGTCATGCGGACAATCGTCCATGATCGGCGTACGGACCAGCCTAGGCCTGCGAAGGTACCTGTCAAGGTCGGCCACCAGGTGGGTGGCTTGACAGCCGTACCGCCGCTGGCCGACAGTGACAATGGTTAAGCCGAACGGTCGTATAGCGGACGTTTGTCCGTAGGGAAATACCCGGAGGTTTCGATGACGAATCCCAACGAGGTAGCAGCGGGCCGCCCGGTGGTGCTGCGCGGCGGCACGGTGCTCACCATGGACGACGCCCACACGATCCTCACCGACGCGGACGTGCTGGTAACCGGCGACAGGATCGCCGCGGTGGGGCCGCGGCTCGAGGCCCCCGAGGGCGCGCTGGAGATCGACGCGAGCGGCGGCATCGTGATGCCGGGGATGATCGACACGCACCGGCACATGTGGCAGACGGCGATGCGCGCCTACGGCGCGGACTGGACGCTGACCCAGTACTTCGTGTGGAACTACCTGGAGCACGGCCGGAAATTCCGCCCCGAGGACATCTACGCGGGCAACCTCGTCTCGGCCTGGGAGTCCCTCGAGGCCGGCGTGACCACCACGGTGGACTGGTCGCACAACCTGCAGACCCCCGACCACGCCGAGGCCGCCGTCGACGCGCTGCGCGCGGTACCCGGCCGGTTCGTCCTGGCCTACGGCAACATCCAGGCCGGCCCGTGGGAATGGACGGCGGACCCGGCCTTCTGGTCGTTCTTCGGCCGCCGCCCCGCGTCCGACATGCTGGGCTTTCAGATCGCCTTCGACGTCACGGGGGACCCGTCGTTCCCGGAGAAGGCGGCGTTCGAGGTGGCCCGCGAGCTCGGCCTGGCCGTCACCACCCACGCCGGCGTCTGGGGCGCCACCAACGACGACGGCATCCGGCTGATGCACGAGAACGGGTTCATGACACCGGAGAGCATCTACGTGCACGCGGCCACGCTGAGCACGGACTCCTACCAGCGCATCGCCGCCACCGGCGGGTCCATCTCGGTGTCGACCGAGTCCGAGCAGAGCGCGGGCCAGGGCTACCCGCCCACCTGGCAGGTCCGGCGCCACAGCATCCCGGTCTCGCTGTCGATGGACACCAGCGTCTGGTGGAGCGGCGACCTGTTCTCCGCCATGCGCACCACCCTCGGCGCCGACCGGGCCCGTGAGCACCTCGAGGCGCATATGAAGGGCGAGACCGTCACCCACCACGCGCTGCGCGCCGAGCACGTCGTCGACTGGGCCACGCGCGGCGGCGCGCACGCCTTGGGCCGAAACGACCTCGGCCGTCTCGAGCCCGGCTTCAAGGCCGACGTCGTACTGATCAAGAACGACAGCTCCCCGGTCTCGTTCCCGCTGGTGAACCCCTACGGTCACGTCGCCTTCCAGGCGCAGCGCGGTGACGTGCACACCGTGCTGGTCGACGGGCGGGTGGTCAAGCACGAGAACCGGCTCGTCGGCGCCGACCTGGGCGCGGTGCGGCGCACCGTCGAGGCCACCGTCGATTACCTGCGCGCGGAGCTCGGCGAGGAGGCCTGGGCGGCCGGGATGAACCCGGACCTGCCGCCGTCCAGCGAGGTGCTGGACAACCCGTACCAGTACACCGAGTTCAAGTCCGAGTCCACGCACGGCGCGCGGGGCAGCATGTTCGGCGAGGACGGCTAGGGGAGCGGATGGCCGGGCGCGGTAAGGGGCCGGACTTCGTCGAGGCGCTGGCGCGCGGGCTGGACGTCCTGGCCGCGTTCGGCGCGGACCACCGCGGCATGTCGCTGAGCGAGGTCGCGGCCGCGGCCGGGCTGACCCGGCCCACCACCCGCCGCCTGCTGCTCACCCTGGAGGAGCTGGGCTTCGTCCGGTCCGCGTACGGGACCTTCGAGCTGACCCCGAAGGTGATGAACCTCGGGATGGCGTATGTCAGCTCGCTGGGCCTGTGGGACATCGCCCGGCCGCACATGGCGGCGCTGGTGGCCCGCACCGGCGAGTCATCCTCCATGGCCCAGCTCAACGGCTCGGACATCGTCTACGTGGCCCGCGTCTCGGTGCCCAAGCTGATCGCGCTGCGGGTGGAGATCGGCACCCACTTTCCCGCGGCTCAGACCTCGCAGGGCAAGGTGCTGCTCGCGGCCCTGCCCCCGGATCAGGTGGCGACCGTGCTGGCCCAGCCCAGCCGGTCCGGCCTGCCCCCGTACATTGGCCGTTCGGCCGCCCAGTTGCGGGACGAGCTAGCCGAGGTACGAGCGCGCGGCTGGGCGCTGGCCGACGAGGAGCTCGCGCCCGGCGTCCGTTCGGTAGCCGTCCCGGTGCGGGACGGGACCGGGACGGTCCGGGCCGCGATGAACGTCACCGTGCACGCGGCCGAGACGACCACGCACCGGCTGCTGACCGATCACCTGCCGCTGCTGCTGACCACGGCCGGCCAGATAAGCGCCGAGTGGGCGATCTGGCTTTCCCGTCCGCATATGGAAATCGGTCGGCCCGGCGAAGCCGGTCCTGCCACTGCGTGAACGGCGTTCGTACGCACAAATATTCGATAGGAATTGTCGTCGGAATTTACCCGTAAAGAGCCGGAAGGCACCGAGCGGAGTAATGATGACACGCCGTGCGACCTGGACATCTATGGTCTGACGGCCACAAAGGGGGAGCATTAGCGCTGTGCAGACAAATCCTTGACAGGAAAGGTCACGCCAATGCTCCCGGAGCCGACCCTACCAAAGCGGCGGCGCGCCGCCCTGGCTCAGCCGCAGCCCGGGGCGATGACGCCGTTGTTCGCAGTGCCGGACAGCCCTGACACGATCCCGCCGCCCGGCCGCCAGGACACGCGGGCGCCCGCGCGCGGCCGGCGGCCGAATTCGCGCCAGGGCCGGCCTGATAGCCCCGCTAAGCCGCGTAAAGAGCCGGCCGATTTGCTGACGGTTACCGCGGAACGGCTCCGGCGCGCGCTGGGACGCAGTTTCCTGCGGTACGGCATTCCCGGCGACCCGGAAACCGCCGTGCATGCCGCGATGAACGTCTTCGAGCCGGTGCTCGACGCACGGGACACCGAGATCCTGCGCCTCAGGCGCCTGATGGGCAGCAAGCTCCCGGGCCGGTAATCCGCCCGGGCCGGGCCGCGGGTCCCTGCTGGCGCGCCGCGAATTGCCGTAGCCGTCGGCGACAACCCCTGGCTGCCTGCCGTCGGTCTGAGGAGGTCCGCTAGCAAAGGCCACCCCGGAGCGGGCCTGGCTGGGCGAGGTGTCCGCGGTGGTGCTCCAGCAGGCGCTCGCGGACCTGAACGCTGCGTACCGGAACTTCTTCGCCTCGCTCGCGGGTCGGCGGAAGGGCCGACGGCCGGGCTGCCCCGGTTCCGGTCCCGGAAAGACACCCGGCAGGCGATCCGGTTCACCCGCAACGCCCGGTTTTCGGTCACGCCAGGCGGCAAGCTGCGCCTGCCCAAGATCGGAGACGTTCCGGTGCGGTGGTCGCGACCGCTGCCGTGCGAGCCGTCGTCGGTCACCGTGATCAAGGACGCGGCGGACCGGTACTTCGCATCAGCCGCCCGCGACCTCGTCCAGGGGCACCGCGGCGTCGGCCAGCCGGGCTGGATCCACCGGGCGGCCGTCGTTGACCAGGGTCTGGATCGCGTCGTTGACGTCCCAGACGTTGACGTTCATGCCGGCCAGCACGCGGCCGCCGCCCAGCCAGAAGGCGACGAACTCGCGCCGGTCCACGTCGCCGCGGAACACGACCTGGTCGTAGCCGCCCGGCTCGACGTAGCCCGCGTACTCCATGCCCAGGTCGTACTGATCGGTGTAGAAGTAGGGAACCTTGTCGTAGGCGACGTCCTGGCCGAGCATGGCCCGGGCGGCCGCCTGCGGCTGGTTGAGCGCGTTGGCCCAGTGCTCCACCCGGATGTGCCGGCCGAGCACCGGGTGCAGGGCGCTGGCGACGTCCCCGGCCGCGAAGATGTCCGGGTCGGAGGACCGCAGCCCGGCGTCGACCACGACGCCGTTACTGACCTGCAGGCCCGCGGCCTCGGCCAGCTGGGTGTTCGGAGTGATCCCGACGCCGGCGATGACCACCTCGGCCTCGACGTGGCTGCCGTCGCCGAGCCGGACGCCATTGGCCCGGCCGCCCGCGGTGGTGATCTCGCTCACCTGCACGCCGAACCGCAGGTCCACGCCGTGCTCGCGGTGCAGGCCGGCGAAGACGCAGGCGATCTCGGGGCCGAGCACCCGCAGCAGCGGCAGCGCGGCCGCCTCAAGCACGGTGACCTCGACGCCGGCCGCGCGGGCCGCGGCGGTGCTCCCCAGGCCGATCCAGCCCGCGCCGATGACCGCGATCCGGGAGGCGGTCTGGAAGGCGGCCTTGATCTGGTCGCTGTCGCCCACCCGGCGCAGGTAGAGCACGCCGTCGGCGTCGCCGCCCGGCACCGTGAGGTGCCGCGGCGAGGACCCGGTGGCCAGCAACAGCCGGGCGTAACCGATCCGGCTGCCGTCAGCCAGCGCCACCTCGTGCGCGGCGCGGTCGATGCCGGTCACCGGGACGCCGAGGCGCAGCTCGACGCCGCTGCCGGCGTACCACGACTGCGGGTGGACGTAGATCGTGTCGCGTTCGGCCTTACCTAGCAGGTAGTCCTTGGACAGGGGCGGCCGCTCGTACGGCCGTTCGGCCTCATCCCCGATCAGCACGACCGGGCCGTCGAACCCTTCCCCGCGCAGGGTCTCGGCGGCCTTCGCCCCGGCCAGCCCCGCCCCGACGATCACGTATGCACTGCTATCGGTCATCTCCCGCTCTCCTGTCTTTATGGCCCTGTCGTGAATTGCGCTGTCATGAATGGCACGGATTGCGCAGCTTGGCGGCCAGCTGGTCGCTAAGCTCCCGCCAGCTGGCGTCGAACAGTTCCAGGCCGCGCTGCTCCAGGCCCGCGGTCACGTCGTCGTAGTCGATGCCGGCCGCGGCCAGCTCGCTCAGCACCCGCCGGGCGTCCTGGTAGTGGCCGCGCACCGAGTCGGCGGGTATCTGGCCGTGGTCGGCGACGGCGCGCAGGGTGGCCTCGGGCATGGTGTTGACCACGCCGGGAGCGACCAGGTCGCTCACGTACCTGGTGTCGGGGTAGGCCGGGTCCTTGACCGAGGTCGAGGCCCACAGCGGCCGCTGCGGCCGGGCCCCGGCCGCCGCCAGCGCGGCCCAGCGCGGCGAGGCGAGCATCCGCTCGTAGTGCTGGTAGGCCAGCCTCGCGTTGGCGATCGCGGCCTGGCCGCGCAGCGCGGCCGCCGCGGCGGTGCCGATCTTGTCCAGCCGCGCGTCGACCTCGGTGTCCACCCGCGAGACGAAGAACGAGGCCACCGACGCGATCGGGGCCAGATCGTGGCCGGCCTGCCGGGCCCGCTCCAGGCCCTCGAGGAAAGCGTCTATGACCTCGTCGTACCTGGCCAGGGAGAAGATCAGGGTGACGTTGATGCTGATGCCCTCGGCCAGGCAGGCGGTGATAGCAGGCAGCCCCTGCCGTGCCGCCGGGATCTTGATGAACAGGTTGGGCCGGTCCACCCGCCACCACAGGGCCCGCGCCTCGGCGATGGTCGCCTCGGTGTCGTAGGCCAGCCGCGGGTCCACCTCGATCGACGCCCGCCCGTCCACGCCGTCGCTGGCGTCGTAGGCCGGCCGCAGCACGTCGCAGGCCCAGCGCACGTCGTGCGTGGTCATATCGCGCAGCGCCTCGTGCACGCAGGTGCCCCGCGCCCACAGGTCGTGCAGCTGCCCGGCGTACGCCTCGCCGCCGCCGCTGATCGCCTTGGCGAAGATGGTCGGGTTGGTCGTCACCCCGGCCACGTGGTCGCGGGCGACCAGGCTGGCCAGACTACCGCTGGTCAGCCGGTCGCGGCTCAGGTCATCGAGCCAGATCGAGACGCCTCGGCTGCTCAGGTCCGCAAGTTGATCGGTCATGATCGTGATCCTTTCCGGCGTCACCCTCCGGGTGCGCCATCTCTAAGCGCGGCACGCCGGCCAGAGCGAAGAACTCGGCTCGGCTCGCCGGGTCGGAGCGCAGCGTGCCCAGCAGGGCCGACGTGACCGTCTTCGCGCCGAGTGCCCGTACGCCGCGCAGCGTCATGCAGGAGTGCTCCGCCTCCAGCACCACACCCACGCCGGGGGCGCGGAGACGGGTGGACAGGCACTCGGCCACCTGCTTGGTCAGCCGTTCCTGGACCTGGGGCCTGGCCGCGAAGTGCTCCACCAGCCGGGCCAGCTTGGACAGCCCGACGATGCGCTCGCCGGGCAGGTAGCCGACGTGCGCGACACCGGAGAACGGCAGCAGGTGATGCTCGCAGACGGTGCGGAACGGGATGCCGCGCGCCAGCACGAGCTCGTCGTAGCCCTCGTCGTTGGCGAACGTAGTCAGCCGCAGCGGCCGCGAGCTGAACAGCTCGGCGTAGGCTCGGGCCATCCGCCCCGGGGTCGCCCGCAGGTCCTCGTGGTCCACGTCGATGCCGAGCGCGGCCAGGAAGTCGGCCGCCGCCCGCTCGGCCGCTTCGACATCGACCCCGGTGTTGTCCCGCGCGATGTGCAGCGACGGTCCCGCCGTCATGACCGGTCACCGCCGATCACGACGCAGCAATGACCGGGCCGCGGGTCGAGAGCCGGACGCCAGCCGTCCACGCCGAGGCCCGCGACCAGCCCCTCCACCAGCGCCAGGTTCATTCCGCAGACCACCTCTCTGTGA
>Ga0207646_10007477_pt1 | contig 11089 bp, 8 predicted proteins | sample KBSK5502metaG_FD_184343 | JGI IMG/M metagenome (GOLD analysis project Ga0207646, IMG submission 184343) | Corn, switchgrass and miscanthus rhizosphere microbial communities from Kellogg Biological Station, Michigan, USA - KBS K5-50-2 metaG... | ecosystem: Host-associated > Plants > Roots >...
ACGCGCTCGTGGCCGAGCTATACCGCCGGTACCGGGTGCCGCTGATGGCCTACGCGCTGCGGCTGACCGCGGGTGACCGGCAGCACGCAGAGGACGTGGTGCAGGAGACCATGCTCCGGGCCTGGCGTCAGGCGGGCAAGCTCGATCTGACCGAGCCGTCACTGATGCCCTGGCTGGCCACGGTGGCCCGGCGTATCGTCATCGACGACAGGCGCCGCAGAAGCGCCAGGCCCGCCGAGACGGGGGACGAGATGCTCGAGAACGCCCCCGTCGCCGACTCGACGGAGGACTTGTTGCGCAAGGTCGTGATGGCCGAGGCGCTGCAGCTGCTCTCGCCGGCCCATCGCGAGGTGCTGAACGAGACGATCCTGCGCGACCGCACCGTGAACCAGGCGGCGGAGGTCCTCGGGGTCCCGGTCGGCACGGTAAAGTCGCGCGTGTACTACGCGCTCCGGGCCCTGCGGGTGGTCCTGGACGAACGGGGGGTGCCGCTATGAGCGAGCACACCGACGTCGGCGCCTACTCGATGGGCCTGCTCGAGGAGCGGGACAGGCAGGCGTTCGAGGACCACCTCGCCGGGTGCCCGGCCTGCGCCGCCGAGCTGGCCGAGCTGTCGCCCATGGCGGCCCTGTTCCGCGGGGTCGAGCCGGTCGAGGCCGTGGCGGAGGAGCCCGCCGGAGCGCAGGTCACCGAGCTGATCCAGCGCCGCGTCAGGCAGCAGCGCCAGCGCCGCCGCTGGCAGGTCGCGCTGGGCGCGGCGGCCGGCATCGTGCTGATCGGCGGGGGCGTCGGCATCGGCATCGCGGCGGCTCCGCGGCACAACGGGACCGCGCCGCCGCCCGCGGTCGCCCTGGGCCAGGCGCGCTCCGCCACCGATCCGGTCACGGGCGTGGCCGGGACGGTCCACCTGGTGGCCAAGGCCTGGGGCACCCAGGTCACCCTGGACCTGTCCCGGGTGCACGGGCCGGTGGAGTGCCAGCTGGTCGCCGTGTCCAAGGCCGGGGAACGACGGGTGGTGATGGGGTGGCTGGTGCCCGCCCCTGGCGACGGGGTGCCCGGCCACCCGGCCCACCTGGTGATCCAGGGCGGCACGTCGATCCCGCGCGCCGACCTGGCGCAGGTCGACGTGAACGTGGTGGACGGGCGCACCCTGCTCACCATCCCGGTGTGAGCGCTAGACGGGCAGGCGTACCAGGGTCAGGAAGAACGTGTCGATCTGCCGGATGGCTTCGATGAAATGCTCGAAGTCGACGGGCTTACTGACGAACGCGTTGGCGTGCAGCGAGTAGCTGCGCACGATGTCCTCTTCGGCCTGCGAGGTCGTCAGCATGATCACCGGGATCGTGAGCAGCTCGTCGTCCTGCTTCAGCTCGGCCAGGACCTCCAGGCCGCTGCGCCGGGGCAGGTTGACGTCGAGCAGGATGAGGCCCGGGCGCGGCGCGTCGGCGTACCGGCCGGTCTGGTGCAGGAACTGCAGGGCCTGCTCGCCGTCGCCCACCACGTGCAGCCGGTTCCGGATCTTGTAGTACTCGAAGGCCTCCCTGGTCATCAGGACGTCGCCTTCGTCGTCCTCCACCAGCAGCACGTTGATTACCTTCGCCTCATCGCATTCAGTCATCGGCTTCCTCGTCTTCGCGCAGCAGGGCGTCGGCCGCTTCCCGGGTAAGTGTTCCCGATGGCTCCGGGACCTCGTCCTCCGGGTCCGGGTCCATCGTTTCGGCCGGCATGGGCAGCGTGAACAGGAACCGCGCCCCTTCGGTGTAGGTCGTGTCGAGCCAGATCCGGCCGCCGAAATACTCGATGATCTTCCTGGTCATGGCCAGCCCGATGCCGGTGCCTTGGTAGGCGCTCCGTTCGTGCAGGCGCTGGAAGATCACGAAGATCCGTTCGGCGTACTCCGGGTCGATCCCGATGCCGTGGTCGGCGAAGGAAAACAGCCAGAAGGACTCGTCGCGGCGGGTGGTGATCACGATGCGCGGCGGCTTGCCGCCGCTGAACTTCAGCGCGTTGCTGAGCAGGTTCTGGAACACCGCGGTGAGCAGTGTCAGCTCGGCCAGCACCAGCGGCAGGTGCCCGGTCTCGACGGTGGCGCCGGTCTCCTCGATCGACGCGGCCAGGTTGTTCCTGGCCTGCGCCAGCGCGGCGTCGCTCGACACCAGGGCGGGCTCGCGCGCCGACCGGCCCACCCGGCTGTAGGAGAGCAGGTCGTTGATCAGCGCCTGCATCCGCCGTGCGCCGTCGGCCGCGAACTCGATGTACTGGTCGGCCCGGGCGTCGAGCTGGCCGGCGTAGCGGCGCTGCAGCAGCTGGGTGAAGCTCGCCACCTTGCGCAGCGGCTCCTGCAGGTCGTGCGACGCGAGGTAGGCGAACTGCTCGAGCTCGGAGTTCGAGCGCTCGAGCTCGGCGGCGTGCGCCTGCAGGACGGTGTTCGCGTCTTGCGTCGCGGCCAGCTCCTGCAGGATGCGCTCGCGCATGCTGTTCACGTCCACGGCCAGGTCGGTCATCTCGCGCGGGCCGGCCAGGCCGACCTCGTGCGCGAAGTCGCCCTCGGCCACCCGGCGGGCCTCGGCGGCTAGCCGGTGCAGCGGCCTGATCACGGCCGCCCGCAGGCCGAGCGCGAGCAGCACCACGATGGCCGTGAGGCCGGCCGCGACCGCGATGAACACCACCACCCGCTCGTGGTCGTCGTGCAGGCTGAGCAGCGCGAGCCCGCCCGCCACCATGGCGGCCACCGAGACGATCAGCAGGACGAGCAGGGCGGCACCGATGATCCGGCTGAGCGGCCACCGTCGCGCCGAGGCGGCCAGGGCGGCGGCACGGTCCGCCCTGGACCGCGCGGTTCCGCTGGCCCCGGCCGGCGGCGGGTCCGCCGGGCGCGGCCGGGCTTCGGCGTTCACGTCAGTCATAGTTCGCCTGGAAACCGAGGGCCAGCACGGCCAGGTCGTCGTCCAGGTCTCCTCCGTTCAGCTCGCGGACACGATCGATCACCTTGTCGAGCAGCTCGTCCGCGGGCTGGTCCAGGCCGCCGCGGGCGTCCCTGATCAGGTCCATCAGGCCTTCGCTGCCGAGTCGCTCTGCCCCCTTCCCTATCCGGCCCTCGATAAGCCCGTCGGTGTAGAGCAGTATCGACCAGCTGCCGTCGAGCCGGATCGGGGTGCCCGGCCAGTCACGCACCTCGGACAGGCCGAGCGGCGCGGCCGGGCGGGTGGGCAGCTCGGCGACGCCGCCGCGGCTGAGCAGCAGCGGCGGCAGGTGGCCGGCCATCCGGACCCAGCCGCTGGTCCGGTCGGGGTGCACCGAGATCATGCACAGCGTGGCGAACATCGTGTCGTCCTGCCGCTCGTGCTCGAGCAGTTCGCTGAGCGTGGACAGGATCTCCTCGGCGGGCCGACCGGCCAGCACCATGGCGCGCCACCCCACGCGCAGGCAGACGCCGAGCGCGGCTTCGGCCGGGCCGCGCCCACAGACGTCGCCGATGAGGGCGTGCACCCAGCCGTCCGAGGACTCGACCACGTCGTAGAAGTCGCCGCCGAGCAGATGCTGCTTGCCGCCGGGCAGGCAGCGCGCGGACACGCTCAGCCGCGTGTCGGCCAGCAGCAGGCCGCGTTCCAGCCTGGCGTTCTCCTGCGCCAGTATCTGCGCCACGTGCAGGGCCCGCTGCGCCTCCTCCGCGCGCCGCCGCTCGACCGCGTACCGGATGACCCGGTTCAGCATGTTCCCGGCGACCTCGCCCTTGACCAGGTAGTCCTGGGCGCCGGCCCGGACCGCCTGCTCCCCCAGGTGCTCGCTCGCCTCGCCGGTCAGCACCACGATGGCCGCCTCCGGCTCGAGCTGCAGCAGCTGCCTGAGCCCGTTCAGGCCCTGCGAATCCGGCAGCCCCAGGTCGAGCAGCACGCAGGCCGCGCCGGACACCAGGCTCTTGGCCTGGGTGAGCGAACGCGCGCGCCGTACCACGACCGCGGCTCCCACCTCGCGCAGCAGCTCGCCGACCAGCAGCGCGTCGCCGTCGTCGTCCTCGACGAGCAGGACCTGGACCTGATCGTCGCGGCCGGGCGAGGCCGCGGTCCGGAGTTCAGCGTTACTTGTCATCGGAACCTACATCGGTGAGGCGAGCGTTTCGTGGAGATACCATCATGCCCGCCCCGCCGCACCGCGCTAGACGGCCTGCGGGAACCTGAACACGCGCCCCGGATCGTACTTGGCCTTGACCTGCGTGAGCCGGGTGAAGTTGGCGCCGTAGTAGGCCTGCCGCCAGTTGGTCAGGGCCGGGTCGATGTAGTTCTGGTAGGCCTGCCCGCTGGCGAAGGGGCGCATCGACTGCCAGAACGACTGCTGCCAGGCGTGCTGCCTGGCCACCGCCGCGGCGGACGAGCCGACCGGCCAGGTGGTGGTGTACTGGGCCTGGAACAGCGCGTTCCTGTGCACGAACGCGGTGGCGCCGGGGGCGACCCGGTTGACGGCCCCGCCGAGCGCGTCGAACGCGATGCCGCCGGACGCGCCTGGTGCGCCGGCCACCTGCTGGAAGCTCTCCACGCCGGCCAGCAGGGTGCCGATACCGTGGCTGCTCAGCGGCGTGGTGAAGAAGTCGGACTTGGCGTACTCCGAGGCGCGGGAGAGCTGCCCGGCCGGGTTCTGGGTGGGCAGGTGGCACTCGTTCACGGTCAGGCTGGCGCAGCCCGCCTCGACCAGCATCGCGTGCAGCCAGGAGGTCGTCTCCATGAACGGCGAGGACGGTTGCGACCCGGCCGCCGCGTACAGCTTCTCCAACTGGGCGGCCGCGGCGCTGATGCTGCCCAGGTAGGTGCCGCCGACTTCGATGGCAGGGACCGAGCCGCCCGGCGCGGCGGCCAGGTGCACGTTGGACCACAGGGCGTCCGGGGCGTGCGGCGCCCAGGACTGCCAGGCGGAGATCACCCGCGCGGCCTGCGACCACGGCCAGGACAGGAAGAACAGGACGATCTCACCCGCCGGGTGGGTGGTGAAGGTGAACGAGGTGACCACGCCGAAGTTGCCGCCGCCCCCGCCGCGGCAGGCCCAGAACAGGTCGGAGTTCTGGCTGGAGTTGCACGTCCTGACCTGGCCGTCGGCCGTGACGATCTGGAGGGACTGCACGTTGTCGCTGGTCAGCCCGTAGGCGCGGGAGACCACTCCCACGCCGCCGCCCAGGGTGAGCCCGGCGATGCCGACCGTCGGGCAGGACCCGCCCGGCACCGCCCGGCCGTGCGCGGCCAGCCCGTTGTAGAAGTCGATCAGCCTGGTGCCGGCCCCCACGGTGGCGGTGTTCCCGCTCACGTTCACCCCGGCCATCCGGGTCACGTCGATGATCAGGCCACTGCTCGAGGACCAGCCGGCGTAGCTGTGCCCGCCGCACCTGGCGGCCACGGGGACGCCGAACGTGCGCACGAAGGCCAGGCAGGTCGCCACGTCGTGCGGGTTGCGGCAGTAGGCGATGCCGGCCGGGCGCAGCGAGTCGAAGCGGGGGTCGAAGAGCCGCTTGGACACGGTGTAGGCGGCGTCGCCCGGGCGGATCAGCGGCCCGGACAGGTCGTGGCCGAGGGCCGTCCAGTCGGCGGGGCCGGGCGATCCCGTGGCCCGGGGCACCGGGGCGGCCCTGGCCGAGCCGTCCGCGGTCGCCGCGGGCGTGGCCGCGGTCCCGCCGGCCGTGGTGCTCGGGGCGCTCCTGCCGCTGCCGCGGCTACAGGACGAGAGCAGCCCGGCCCCGCCCGTCGCCGCCGCCAGCCGCAGGAACGCGCGCCGTCCTTGCTCGTTCGCCATCGCGTGAGCCTTTCCCTCGACCGTTCTCCAGTGTGAGCGCCCAGCGGTAAGACGCCACAGCCGCCCCGATAGTTGAGGCCGCCGCGGGCCCGGGGAGATTCTGCCCGTTATTGACTTGCTTGCACCGGCAAGCGGGAATATAGTTGAGTTACTCAATGGTTGAGAGACTCAGGCAATTATCTAAAGGATTGGCGGAGGTGAGGACAGTGCTCGAGACCGCGAAGCTGGACGCAGCGAACGTTGGCACAGAGCCGGTGCCGCACGTAGAGCCGCTGACCGACGAGCAGCTCAACCAGCAGATCAGCGATACGCTTCCCGAGCTCATCAAGCACTTCCATGACCTCGGACAGCGCATCGCGATCGAGTTCGGGCTGAACGGCAGCGATGCCATCGCCCTAGTCAAGCTCGACGCTCCGATGACGATGAAGGAACTCGGTCAGCGGATGGCATGCGACCCCTCCTTCATCACCACGATTGCGGACTCCCTGGAGAAGCACGGGCTGGCCCGCCGCGAACCCTCGCAGCGGGACCGGAGGAGCAAGAACATCGTGCTAACTCCCGAGGGCGAGGCGGTCAGGGACAGGCTGTTCCGCGAATTCACGACCCGGGCGCCGTGGTGCAGCGCGCTCGACACCGGCGAGCGCCAGTGCCTGCTCGGGCTCATGCGGAAGATGCTCCGGTCGCGCGGTGGGAGGTGATGCTGTCACAACCGCGGTGGCTGTGGCGTCTCAATGGTGCACGTCTGTTCGTCGTCATCGATGAAGAGCCAGCCACAGGGTCGTCTAACCAACGGGGGCGACCGCACGGGGAAGGAATGAACTCTACGGGGAAGCAGAGAGCTCGGCCCGTTCGGGTCCAAAAGATCTTAACCGAAAAGTACGGCGCGCGACCTTGGCCCCTGGCCGGTCACGGCGCTAGCTCTTCACGCCTGAAATTAGGGAGATTGTCTTGTCCGCCACATCACCAGACACCGGGCAGACCCGGCAGGTCAGTATCGCGGCGGCGTCCAGCGCCGCCGCGACATCCACGGGGCCCCCGCGCCGGCTGGGCCTGGCGCTCGCCGTCATCGCGACGGCCCAGCTCATGGTCGTGCTCGACGCGACCATCGTCAACGTCGCCCTGCCGCACGTCCAGAACGCGCTGCACTTCTCCGGTAGCAACCTGGAGTGGGTCGTCAACGCGTACGCGCTGGCGTTCGGCGGGCTGCTGCTGCTCGGCGGCCGATCCGGCGACCTACTGGGGCGCCGCCGGATCTTCATCTTCGGCATCTTGCTGTTCTCGCTGGCCTCGCTGCTCGGCGGGTTCGCCACCGACCAGGCCTGGCTGCTCGGCGCGCGGGCCCTGCAGGGCGTCGGCGGCGCGCTGGCCGCGCCCACCGCGCTGTCGCTGATCGCGGTTACCTTCCCCGAGGGGCCGCCGCGTAACCGGGCCATGGGCGTGTACGCCGCGATGAGCGTGGCCGGCGGCGCGGTCGGCCTGATCGCTGGCGGGCTGCTCGTCCAGTACGCCAACTGGCGCTGGGTCTTCTTCGTGAACGTGCCGATCGGCCTGCTGATCGCGCTGGCCGCCCCGCGCGTGCTCGGCGAGTCGCAGCGGCGCCGCGGCGCCTTCGACCTGCCCGGTGCCATCACCGGCAGCCTCGGCCTGGCCGCCCTGGTCTACGGTCTGTCCAGCGCCGCCACCAGCCCGAACGGCGTGTCGCACTGGGGCGACACCAAGGTGATCGTGTCGCTGGTGGCCGCGGTGGTGCTGCTGGTGGCGTTCGGGTTCATCGAGGTCCGCAGCAAGCACGCGCTGGTGCCGATGCGGGTGCTGCGCAGCCGCGACCGGACCGGCTCCTACCTGATCATGCTGTGCGTGGGCACCGCCCTGTTCGGCATGTTCTTCTTCCTCACGCTCTTCCTGCAGAACGTGTGGGCGTACAGCGCGCTCAAGACCGGCGTGGCCTACCTGCCGATGATCGCCACGGTCATGGTGGGCTCCGCGGTGGCGTCTCAACTGGTGAACCGGATCGGCGCCCGGCCGCTGCTGCTGGCGGGCAGCGTGATCGCCACCGGCGGGATGTTCTGGCTGTCCCGGATCAACGAGAACAGCCACTACGCCTCCGGGCTGCTCGGGCCGATGATGGTCACCGCCGTCGGCATGGGCCTGCTCTTCGTGCCGCTGTCGCTGGTGGCGCTGTCCAGGGTGGCCAACAACGACGCGGGCGTGGCCTCGTCGCTGCTGAACACCGGCCAGCAGGTCGGCGGGTCGATCGGGCTCGCGATCCTGGGCACGGTGGCGTGGAGCGCGGTCGCGACCAGCCTCCACTCGCAGGCGGCCGCCGCGGCCGCCGCCGCGAAGCACGTGACCGTGCACCTGTCCGCGGCCCAGCAGGCCGCGGCGGTCAGGGCCATGACCGACCACGCCCTCTCGGTCGGCTTCTCAAAGGGATACCTGGTCTCGGCCGGGATCGCGCTGCTCGGGCTGATCATCACGGTGATCGCGATCCGGGTCAAGCGCGAGGACCTGTCCGGGATCAACCCGATGGCGGCGCCGACCGACTGAATTTCCTTGGTCAGGGGGCCCCGCGGCGGTTTGCCGTCGCGGGGCCTCGCCGTCCCGCGGCCGGGTCCCGCCCCCGCGGGTCATTTGCGCACTGGTCATTTCGATCTACCGGCGCGCAGGCGTCGGCTAGCCGTATCGTTAGTCACTGCACCAAACGGGCGTATCGGGAGGTTCCGGGTGCATACCGGCAGTTACGGTTTAATGTCGGCGGACGGCTCGCAGGCTACGGGAGGAAACCAGGGCCACACCCCATCCTGGCCGGTCTGGTCGGGTCCGGTACCTCCGCTCGCGGAGGGTTTCACGGTCAGGCCTGACACCGTGCCCGGCCTCGAGACCACGCTGATACCCGGCGCCACGGTGGCGCTGGTGTCCGGGCAGGCGGCGACGCCCTCCATGGCCTCCATGGCCTCCCCGGGCGGCCCGGGCGGCCCGTCGGCTCCGGACTGGCGGGGGCCCGGCGGCAAGACCCAGCTGGCCCGGTACTTCGCCGAGTCGCTGTGGCGCTCCCCCGGCCTGGACGTGCTGACCTGGGTGGTGGCTAGCAGCCGGGCGTCGGTGCTGTCCGGCTTCGTGCAGGCGGCCGCGGCGATCGGAGCCAGCGACGCGGGCGACGCCGAGGCGGTCGCGTGCCGGTTCGTCGACTGGCTGGGCAAGACCGGCCGGCCCTGGCTCGTGGTGCTCGACGACCTGCGCGACGCGGCGGACCTGCGGGGCCTGTGGCCCGCCGGGCCGACGGGCAGGCTGCTGATCACGACCCCGAACCCGGCGACCCTATCCGCCGAGCACCGGGTGCTGGCCCTGGCGGTGCCGGCCTTCAGCTCCCGGGAGGCCATGAACTACCTGTCCGACCGCCTCAGCACGGACCCGGACCAGCGCAGCGGGGCGATCGACCTGGTGGGCGACCTCGGCGGCGAGCCGCTCGCGCTGGCCCAGGCCAGCGCGGTGATCGCCAGCTCGGGGATGTCCTGCCGCGACTACCGGCAGCACTTCACGCAGCGGCAGAAGCAGCTCGTGGAGGCGGGCCGGGCCGAGCCGTCCGCCGCCGCGGTCACCTGGACGTTCTCGGCCGAGTACGCCGAGCACCTGTCGCCGGGCGTGAGCATCCGGTCGCTGGTGTCGCTGGCCGCGCTGCTCGACGGCCAGGGGATACCGGGCTCTGTGTTCACCACGGTGGCCACGGGCCAGTACCTCGCCGAGGACGGCGTCGGCGCGCAGATCGACCCGCAGCGGACCTGGAACGCGATCCTCAGCCTGGAGCGGGCGGGACTGATGACCGTCGATCCGCCCGGCAGCCCGCCGGCCGTCCGGATCAGCCCGGTGATCCAGGCGGCGATCCGCGCGGCCGTGCCCAGGGATCTGTTCGACCGGGCGGTCCGGGCTGCGGCGGACGCCCTGCTCGAGGTGTGGCCCCGGGACGATCCGCGGTCGCGGCTGGCCGCGGACCTGCGGTCGTGCGCCGTCAGCCTGCGGGCGGCGGCGGGCGACCTGCTCTGGGCCGATGGCCGCGGCCACCCGCTGCTGGTGCTGGCCGGGCAGAGCATGGACAGCGCCCGGCTGACCGGGCCGGCCGTCAGCTACTGGCGCAAGCTCGTCGCGGACAGCGAGCGGGTGCTCGGCCACGGCCTGGACACGCTCGTGGTGTGCGGCTACCTGGGCGAGGCGCTGATGGCGGCCGGGCAGGCGGCGGAGGCCGTCCCGTGGTTCCAGCGGATCCTCGACGGCCGGGCCAGCGTCCTCGGGCCCGATCATCCCGGCGCCATCGCGGCCAAGGTGACCCTCGGCCGCGCCCTGGTCGCCGTGGGCAGGCCAGACGACGCCGTCACCGTCCTGGAGGCGGCCGTGGCGGGCAGCGAGCTCGTGCGCGGCGCCGATCACGTCGAGACGCTGGCGGCCAGGGAAGAGTACGCCGCCGCGGCCCGGGCCGCGGGCAAGTCCGCCGAGGCGATCCGCTCGTACCGGCACGCGCTGGCCGACCGTGAGCGCATCCAGGGGGCGCAGCATCCCGACACGATGGCCGCCAGCATGGGGCTGGCCGACGCCTACCTGGCCGGCGGCCAGTCCAAGGACGCCATCGCGCAGTACAAACGGGTTCTCGCCGACCGGGAAGGCGCGCTGGGGCCGGACCATCCGGACACGCTCCTGGCCCGCGGCAGCCTCGCGTCGGCGTACTTCGCGGCCGGCCGGATGGGTTCGGCGCTGCAGCTGTATGAGGAGACCTGCGCGGGCTACGAGCGCACCCTCGGCGCCGATCACCCGACGACCCTGGCCTGCCAGGCGGACCTGGCGCGCGGGTACTACGCGACGGGCCGGCTGGGCGACGCCCTGACCCTGCTCACCGACATCATCGCGCGCGGCGAGCAGGCCCTGCCGACGGGCGATCCGCTGACCCAGAAGATGCGGGCCACCCTGGCCAGCATCACAGGGTGATAATTGGGCGCCATGACGGGCAGGCTCACGGCCGGCTGGCCATATCCGATCGGTTTCCTCTACGTAAAACGACTATTTACGACGAGATCGACCGATATATTAGCCTCCGCTACCACATGACGGCCGGGCCGCACCGGCCGGCGACATATACCGATCGGAGGAAACCCGCACTCGAAAACCTCCGGCAGACTTGCACGCTCCCGGCCAGTTCGTTGCGCCTGGCACGCTCCACAATCGCCGCAGTCCTGTGGCGTGCACCCGGACGCCTGCTCAATGGGTTCGGATGTGCCCTTTAATGTTCTGCGTCGAGCGGCCTATGGCCGTGCTCCTCGGCCTAGGC
>Ga0207646_10007480_pt1 | contig 11088 bp, 14 predicted proteins | sample KBSK5502metaG_FD_184343 | JGI IMG/M metagenome (GOLD analysis project Ga0207646, IMG submission 184343) | Corn, switchgrass and miscanthus rhizosphere microbial communities from Kellogg Biological Station, Michigan, USA - KBS K5-50-2 metaG... | ecosystem: Host-associated > Plants > Roots >...
TATCGGCTCTGCTACATCCGCGGACCTGAAGGACTTCTCATCGGGCTGGCCCAAGAACTCGGCTGAGTCGCCGCGGTTTCACGTGGATCGCGGCTGGACTAGCCGAGGCCATGGGCGTAAAATAGGAACAGAAGTAGGAAACCTCGCCACTGAGACCTGCGGTCTTGCGCCTTCTCGCTGATCGGGCGGTTGGTCATGAGAGTCAAGCGGCTATAAGGTTAGAGGGATGGAAGAGCATCCGCTGTGTGAGCAAGGCGACGCCTGCCCGGCCATACGCTTGCCGCTTCAGCAGTTTGAGGCGATGGAGAAAGCCTTCCGTTGGCCCGTTGCTCCACGCCAGAGTGAGCCCTGCTTGTACGGCAGACTCCTCTTTGTGCAGATGGCGTGCACATGCCTGCAGTTCAGGCTCGCCATGCTGCTCCACTTCTTCCAGCCACCCCCGCAGCCGATATCCTTGGCGTTGACGCAGCATATGACAAAAGGCCTCCACTTGGCCTGCCGTGCGAGCCAGCGACTCGTCGGCTTGGATCAGCCGCGCCCACAGGATGCAGAGCGCAGCTGCATTTTCGATTGAAGCACCTTGGCAGGCTCGTTCAACACTCGCGCTTGTGCACGGACAAGGGTTCAGACATCTTCTCTTTCTCGAAAAAGAGAAGCGATGAAGAATGCTCTCAAACCGGATTGCTGTTGAGGTAAAACTCGTTGCGCATCCCGTGGGAACAGACGGGGGAAGGTGCCGCGCTTGGCTCCTCCTCGTGAGGAGGGCCGGAGATAGAGCCAGTCATGACGCCAAAGCAGCACCAAAGAGAGGAGGAGACAGACCATGAGCACGAACAGAGGAAGAGCCATACGAACCCTCGCTGCTTGAACTGAGGAGAAGGGAGAGCTCCTCGAGAAGCAAGGATACGGTGTCTCTCCCATGCTGTCAAGCGAGTGGGAGAGCAGTACGAATTATCCACCACTGTGAATCGCTGTACCCTACAAGCTACTTGAGAAATTCTGTTGTATCCTTTCGCTAAAAAAACACTTGCAGGCCTTCTGAGTCGCCCTGGGAAGGCACGTCAGCAGGTGTCGTGGATAGTGGAATATCATTGAGGAAGAGCGCCACCACCACAGTTGCGACACTGAAGATGAACACCGCGATGAAGCCGTGCTGGATGGCGACGGCCAGCGATTCTTTCAGCGCGGCGAAGACCTGGTTCAGCAGCGTGATGGTCTGGTGAATGGCCTGCGCCGCGACCTGGTCGTGCAGCGGGCCGGGCGGGATGTTGGCAGTCGCGGCGCGCACGGCGAACGATTGCGCCGTTTTCACCACCGTATCGTGGTAGGTCGAGTTGACCAGCACCTGCGGGTTGGTGGCCAATTTCACGCCGGCGGGTGTCAGCCTCTGCACTGTCTGGGGCGGGAGACGCTTCACGATGTCGGTGGCAACCGTGCTGTTGACGATCGAGCCGACGATGGCAACGCCCAGGACTGCGCCAAGCTGGCCCAGGAAGCGTATCGCGCCGGTGCCGACGCCCAGGCTGGTGCGCGGCAGCGTGTTCTGCGCGGCCAGTGTCAGTACCGAGAAGAAGACGCCCAGGCCGAGGCCCGCGATGACCATGAAGATCGCGGCCTGCAGCAGGCTCGTCGAGATCGTCATCTGCGCCAGCAGGAAGACGCCGATGGCTGACACGATGCCGCCTATGATCGTAACGAGCTGGTAGCGTTTGAACGTGGCGACCAGGGCGCCCGCCACCGACGCACCTACTACGGAGCTAATGGTCAGCGGCGTAATGACCGCCCCGGAGTAGGTGGCCGATTCGCCCAGCACACCTTGCAGGAAGAGCGGCAGGTAGATGATCAGCCCGACCAGCGTCATCAATTGCAAGAGCGAAAGCAGCGAGGCCGCCGCGAAGACGCGGTTGCGGAAGAGCGCAAGCGGCAAGACAGGCTCGGCGGCGAAGCGCTCGGCGATAAAGAAGATGATGTAGAGCACGGCGGAGGCTGCCAGCACCCCGATGACCTGCGCCGAGTTCCAGTCGTAGGTTTGATCGCCGCCCCAGGTCAGTCCCAGCAGCAGGCAGATGGTGGCGGCTGCGGCCAGGATCGCGCCCACGAAATCAATGCGCCGCACGGCTGCCCAGCCGGTATAGCGCGAGTTGCGCACGGAAATGCCGGCGGGCAGGTAGACGAGCAACGCCAGCAGGGCCAGGACGCCCACGGGCAGGTTGACGTAGAAGACCCAGCGCCAGCGTGTGCTATCCGTCACCAGGCTTCCCAGCAGGGGCCCGTGGTCGGTGAGCCAGCCGCCGAGCGTGGGCCCGAACAGGTTCGAGAAACCATAGACGACGCCGAAGATGCCCTGCCACCTGGCGCGTTCCGCCGGGGGGAAGATGTCACCGACGACGGTGAGGACCAGCGCGATGCCGATGCCCGCGCCCAGTCCCTGCATGGCGCGAAAGGCGATCAGCTCGTTCATGGTCTGCGAAGCTCCGGCCAGCGCCGAACCCGCCAGGAAGATGACCGTTCCGGCGATCAGGAACCGCTTGCGCCCAAACTGGTCAGAGAGCTTGCCGACGGTGGGAATCATGATCACCGAAGCCAGCGTGTAGGCCGTGACTGCCCAGGTATAGCGGTCAAAGCCCTGCAGCGACCCGATGATGCGCGGCAGCGCCGTGCCGACGACGGTCTGGTCCAGCGCCTCTAATAAGAGGGTGAGCATCAAGGCGCCCAGCACGCTGAAGAGGGCGAACCCGCGCAGGCGGCGACCGCTCTCTGGCCCGGCCTGCTGTTGTGATACGGACGATCTTTCCATAGCTTTCTCATCCATAGATTTTTTCTCCTCTGCGGAGCCATCGCTCTTCATGATATAATGCAGAGAGCGGTTCTCCGCTCGATTGCGACGCCTCCCCTGTACTGGTCTGAGAACTGGATCTGCTCAGCATGACCATGCTTACCATCGCCAACAAGAGCGTGGACGCGCGGATCAGTGTGACCAAAGTACGAACATTGCCGGTTCGGACAGGCGAACCCGTCGGTAGGTATGCGCTTGGAGGCTCCCCGTCGGCTTTTCACCTCACACCACAGATCTATTTCGGCCTCACTGGACTAGTCCAGCTGCTCCTCAATGGGCCGCAAGATCACCATCGGAATCTCCCGCGACGTGCGTTTCTGATACCCCGCATAGAACGGAGCGATTTCTATGAGGCGCGCCCACAGTTCGCCGCGCTTGTCCGGTCCAGCGATTTCTGCCACCGTGCGCAGCTGCCGATCTTGCACCTCTATAGTGACCTGTGGATTGCTGCGTACATTGAAAAACCAGCCAGGATGGCGCTGCCTGCCACCATACGAAGCGGTCACAACATAATTTGCTCCATCGCGGATATAGATCAGATGGACGCTGCGTGGTTTGCCAGACTTGCGCCCGGTCGTGGTAAGCTTGAGGAAGCCCGCCGGGCTGTCCGCGCTGCCTCGGTAAGCACGTTCTCCCGTCAGGTGGTACAGTATCACAGAAAAGTAGTTCAGTCTGGGAGCTTGTTGTGGCATGGCTCGCTTCCTTTCGTCTCGTGCACGGTTCCTGGGCTGCTCAACAAACCGCGAAAGCCGGGGCACCCACTCGTGTTTCCTCCTCGAGGCTGCCTCAGATCCTTCGCAAACAATGACCTCATCGAATCTGCACATGTACACTTGTCTGCTTTGAGTATAGAAGGAGGCTCTCGTGAAGTCACCCGCTCTCAGGTGGTCTTTCACTTCCACTTTTCCTTCCTGCTGTGCCACACAGGTGAAGAGCTGTAATGGCTACTTGGAATATCCGTTCTCAAAAAGGCCAGCTTCGTCTACCCTATCACTATTTTCCTTTGGCACGGAACTCGATGGAGGGACAAGGGGAATTTGTTCCTCTCGCCGCTCCAAAGAGGAAGTCACCATCAAACGAAAAAAACAGGCGCTTCCTTGCAGCATGCGCTCAAGGAGGCTATGCGGATGCAGGGCTATCAGTCTAAGGAATCCTCATCAACGACGATGAAATCTTGGCACACCTCGACTCTCTCCTATCTCGTCGACTCTGCTTGACCTTCTTTAGGCAACCTTTCGGTAGTCATGGTGCAGCCCGGCCAAGATCGGAATGGCAACCACCCTGTTTCCTTCGTGCGGGGTAGAACGAGATGATCCAGATGATTCGGGGATCTGCTGCTGGATGCCTTGATGCGGTCGTGCTTGGTTGAAGTACTCTACATATGCATTGAGGATGCGGCTCGTGTTGTCTCCCATGAAGGATCAGCAGGTGGTCGAGGCATTCTTGCCGCACACTTCTCAAGAAACGTTCACAAATGGCATTGGCTCGGGGAGCGCGATGCGGAGTCTTGAGAATCTCGATGCCACTCGTTGTCGCCACCCGAGCAAAACATGGTCCAAACTTGCTGTCGTTATCACGAATCAGGTACTTTGGCGCTTGCCCGTACGGGGTAGCTTCTCGCAGCGGTACGCGCCACCCAGGCATCTGTCGGAGAGCGTATCACGCCTATGTGGATCACCTTCCGTGACTTCAGCTCGATGAGGAAGAACGCAAAGAGCGGCCGAAAGAACAGATCAGTGACCTGGAGGCGCGTCACACGCCCAGACCTGTGCGGCGTGGTGGCGCAGAAAAGTCACCCACCTCTGGCCTCGTGGCTGGTGGGTGCGAACTCCTCGCATGTACTTCTGGATGGTTCGCTTGCAGACCCGAAGGCCCAGTTTGAGCAGTTCACCCCGGATCCGTTCTGCTCCCCAGAGTCGGTTGTCTTTGGCCATTTCTCGGATCAAGGCAATGGTTTCGGCGGCGACCTTGGGTCGGTGAGAATTGGCCTTGGACTTGTGCTTCCAATAGAGGCGGAAGAGCTCCCGATGCCAGCGCGAGCCTCGTCTCTGGCTGGACGATAAGCAGGGCTTGGTTCCAGGTTCGAACCAGCTTGGCTAAAAACACGAGGAGCACCCGATCCGTTTTCGTACAGACCGGACGCTAGACCTGCCTTTTGAGAATGATGAGTTGTTGTCGCAAGAGAGCATTTTCCGCGATCAGCTCGGACTTGCTTCGGCCCAGATCGGTCAGGGTTGCCAGTGGCAAGGAGGTCACGAGCGGTTTGGTCCAACGAATCAAGCGAGAAGTGAGCGCATCCAAGCAGATCTTCTTCAGCTGCCGGAGGTGGGTCAGCCATACCAGCCATACAAGAAGCTTCTCCATCTCCTGAGAGTATCGGTGTCCAAGCATAAGAATGCTAGTAACGACGTCTGATTCTACATAGACCCGCCTGTGTTTGCAAGCAGGGAAAGGATTTCTTTTTCCGTCTTGATAGGCTGGTTTTTGAACGGATGATCCAAGTAACCAATACAGGCACCTCGGTGGCTTTTGACCTCGCGCCAGGGCCGCACAGGCGCAGATGCTGGCACTCTACCTGACGAAGGAGTGGAAGTGAGACGACAGGCGGGGCAGTCGTCCGGGGTGCGAGGCTTGAGCAGACGGGGGAGCGCGGTGCGTTTGGCCGCGCCTTTTGTGGAAGCAGACCGAAGTCTTCAACGCCTATGGGCGGCACTACCGTATCGCCGACGTACTCAAGGTCGAGGCTGGCATCAACGAAATTACGCCTTCTCTTGGCCTGGTCGAGGATGTGGGCATCCAGCGCACCGCTACGCTGTTCGGCTTCAATACCTCGTGGGGCTACTCGCGCTCCCTGAACCAGGTCATCGCTATCGCCAATAGCGGCGAGCCGGTCATTGTCGGCTGGCCACCCGCGAAGTACGACGGCGGTCACCTGCTCGTCGTCATTGGCGGCAATAGCACCACCCTCTTCCTCGCCGACTCGTCCCTCTATAACCGCACCTCGCTGACGCACGCGCAATTCATGAACTGGTGGGCGGGCTTCTCTGCTGTCGTGACGCCGGCCTAATCCGCTTCCTTTTTCTCCTCTTTCGGCACGTACAGCTTGATCCTGCGGAAGCTTTCGGCGTATTGCATTTCCAGGCCTTTCTTTTCTTTGGCCTCTTTTGCCGTGCCTGCGAACCATTCTTTCATCATGTCGAGCAAATTAGCTTCCGGGCCGAATTGCGTGACATGGTATTGCAAACCCTTTGCCTTTAGCTCAATGGTTTCGCTGATGTCGATGTAGGTATTATCCTGTCCTGAGAAGAACAGGTACAGCTCGTGAACCTGGTAGGGCGGCAGGCCCTCGGCCAGCAGTTCGCGGTAGGCGCGCGGGTTGCCCACGGCGGGGAAAATGGCATCCAGCACGATATTGCCGGTGGCGCGGTGATCGGGGTGATTGAGGTAGGCCGTCTCCTCCGGCTTTTCGTCGGGGTCGGGCGCGTACATCTGCTGCGTCGGGTCATGCGTGAAGACAACGCGCGGGCGATACTGGCGGATCAGCCGCACGATGGCCTTGCGCGCCGCCTCGGAGTTGGTGAGATGCCCGTCGGAGAAGCGCAGGAATTCGACGGCCTGCACGCCCAGCACTTCGCAGGCCATGCGCTGCTCCTGCTCGCGCGCCAGCATGAGATCGGTATCGATCAGGCTCGGGACCTCGCTGCCCTCCGCGCCATCGGTCATCACCACCCATACGATTTTCTTGCCCTGCTTTGCCCACAGGGCGCTTGTGCCACCCACGCCAATATCATCATCGTCAGGATGCGCCCCAATCACCATCGCCTCGTAATCAGGAGTCTTCATAACCTCTAACGCCCCAGGAGCCTTTCTATCTGCCATGTAAGTGTGTGCCCTTTCTTGCTGTAATTCATTCGGTTGCAAACCATTCATCGCTATACCTCGTAGGGGCCGGCTCACCGTGCCCACCGCCGATTTATCGGCCTGTGGAGCACCTCGACGACCAACCGTTCTGCCCGCTAATTGAGGGAGGACGAGGATCACTGCAAAAACCACTCAGAAGAGAAAATGCTTGTGATAGATTTTCGCAGTGATCCTCGTCCTATCTTTAATCTGCTCGCTTTACTGCCCAGCCATCCATTTCATGACTGACCAACTCCTGGACATCACCGACCGATTCTCTGGTATTTTCGCAAATTTGACAGCGGTAAAACCATCAGAGATCGGTTTATTTACAACTTTCTCTGATGTGCCTGTAGGTGGGGAGCGGTTTTTCTAGATAGGGAGGCATCGAGTTCCATCCTTCAGTGAAAAATTCCATCCTTGTGTGCAAAATCGGTCAGCCCTTCAGTGAATTTACCACGTGCGGTCGATCACTTCCTGGCCCTCGAAGACTTCGCTGAGCGCCTGCACGAGTGGCCCATTGAAGCCGTCGGCCATATTCGTCGTCAGGACGGTCGGCACTCCCAGCAGTTTGGCTGCGCGGGCGAGGGCGAGCAGGTGGTGCTGCGTCTGCTCTGGCTCGAAGATTCTGCTGAACCAGCCCTCTTGCTGATCGACGATCAAGACCACGGCGTTGTCCGGCGTGATCGGATCGAGCGGCGTAGATCTTGTTGCGCTCGACATGGATCGTATCCTTTCATTCATGTTTGTCCTACTGCCAAAGGTCGGAGCCGCCTTGTTAGCGCTCGACGGCGAGCGTCGTCAGTAGGCTCACGGTGAGCAGCGCTGAGGCACAGTGCATCACGATCATCGTCCAGAAGATGTGCAGATTCATCCCTGGAGCTGGAAACGCACCGTTCAGCAGCAGGATGGGATAGAGAAACGACACCAGCAGGGCGACCAGGGCCAGAATGCGGTAGAACCACACGGGGCGGCGCGCAAAGCGACCAACCAGCACAAAGGCCAGGAGCGCCAGCAACAAAAAGACGATGGTACTGCCAATGACAAAGGGTGCCTGCAAGTAGGTGAAACCACCTGGAACGCCGAAGAAGGCGACGGCGACGCTCCGTATCACCACGTTGACCAGGGCAGCGACGACGATGGTCAGCGGCCCGACCCACACCAGCTTGCGCAGTGCAAACCTTTGCCGCGAGGCCGGACGAAGAGGAGTGGATGCCATAGTTTTCTCCTTTCTTTACTTATGATTATAGAACTCGGTTTTCCACCGCCACTCGCTGCCATCGGCAGCATTCCACCATTCCAGCAGGGTACCGACTTCGCCTCCCGGGAAGATCACGAGGTTGCCCTGGTCCGCCGCCTCTGGCCAGCGATCCTCGCGCCGTATGTTTACTCCGTCTAGAAACAGGCGTGTCATCGGAAAGCGCTGCCCCGAGCGTGTCAAGCTCTCGCCTCGCGCGATGACCTGGCCATTGCCAGCACGGACCGTCACCTCCAGCGTGGGGGGGCAGCATGTACCCAGAGCACCTCGGTTGGGTTGAGCCGTCCACGGGCAAACGGCACTCCGGTCGCGCCTGCTTCGGGATACCAGAGGTCCCACAGCACTGTCTCACTCTGTGGCAGAAAGTCGTGGAGATGGACGTTCATCGATTCTCCTCCTTAGTTGTAGGCAGATGACTTGCAGGAATACAAAGAAGACGACCTGCCCAGCGCAGTATCGATCAACTAGCATGTGTATGCTCTGGCAGGGATGCAAATGCTCCAATTAAAATCAAACTTGATGTCTACACCATGCGGGTCAACGCCTGTCCAGGGTTGTATGGAAGAGCTGTCAGGCGACCTTCTGCACTCTCTCTTCTCCTCTTCTATCAGAGCAGATTTTCCAGCAGGTACATTTTGGAATTCAACGGGCGGATTCTGAAGAAATTTGACAAGGAAATGGGCGAGTTCGTAGGAGGCCAGAAACGGCCCGCAGAGCGGAAGCAGCTTTCTTCTGGCCGATGTACCAAAACGTTTCTGTACCATATTGCCCGTTTTACCGCCCGTTTCAAGATCAAATTTCCGCCCATGTTATAAAAAGATTTACAAATAACGCAACTGGTTTGATCCCACCACTGTCACTATGCCGCGAAGCTGGTGGCAACAGGTGCTCATGCCGTGACGCGCACCCTTTCCCCTTGCTACGAGACCAACCGCGAAAGCCGGGGCACCCACTCGTGTTTCCTCCTCAGGGATGCCTCAGCTCCTTCGCAACACATGACCGCATCGCATCTGCACAGGTCCCCCTGTGCGAACAGGCCCAGTGCTCTTGGGCCTCGGGTCGCGCATGGGACGGCTGTCCACGTCCGCTCTCCCCGAGGCCCGGGAAGTGTCTCTTGCCATGCAAGCTTGACCGACGACCAGGCAGCTGTCTGCTGGTCGATGGACACTGGCGTTGGTGGCCTGACCTTCGGGCTCCGAGTCTGGTCTGCTTTGAATATAGCAGAAGGTTCCGGAGAAGTCACCCGCTCTCAGGTGGTCTTTCACTTCCACTTTTACTTCCTGCTGTGCCACAGAGGCGCAGAGCGCCTCTGCCGGCAGCGGTGAACAGGACAGCAGCGCGATGACGACGACTCAGGCGAGGCGCGCGATGGGCGCCCGTGCAGAGCTGGAGAGCAGCTGGCAGGGAGAGCGCCTGCCAGGTCCTCGTGCTCGAGCGAGAAAATGTGCTATCATAGAAGCTTGAACTGGGCAGGGTGAGAGGAAGTCCCGTCTCGTGGCCCTCTCACCCCACACACGCGTGGACCTGCTTGGACCACAGCTAGAGAGAAGTAGAGCAGGAGGAGGGCAGCCATGTCAGTCGCCAGGAGCTGCCATTTCACTTCCACTCACTTCCACTTGCTTCGTGTCGCGGGCGGGTCAGACGGAAAGGAGCGCGGCTCGTGAGGCGATCTTCCTACGGGGAGCGAGATTATGCCTTTGGACAGCTCATCCTGACCCTGCGCAGTGCCATCGGACTCACGCAAGCGGGATTGAGCGATCAGCTTGGCATTTCCAAACGAGCGGTGGGGGAGTGGGAAGGGGGAAGCAGTTATCCCAAGGCCACCCACCTCCAATCGTTGCTTGCCCTGGCCGTCAAAGAGCAGGTCTTTCCTGTCGGCCACGAAGCAGAGGAGATCCGTGCGCTCTGGAAGGCGGCCCGCCAGAAGGTGCTGGTAGTAAGCGTGAAGAGTGGTCAGATTTTAGGGCGGCGAGTGATCACTCGGCGCGACGAGTGAGCAGCTCAACCATTGACTGCTTGAGAAGCTGCTCCCCATCTTGCTTTTTCCAGCAACGTTTTGTAAATTGGTATGCAAAGGGTCGAGCGAATTAGTGAAAAAGGAGGCGAGCATGGCAACCTTTGTGCTGGTGCATGGGGGCTGGCATGGGGGCTGGTGCTGGCAGAAGGTCATCCCTTTCTTAGAAGCGGCTGGCCATGAGGTGTATGCCCCCACCCTCACTGGCCTGGCTGAGCGTGCCTCCGAGCTTTCACCCGATATCGGATTAGATACCCATATTCAGGATGTCGTCGGCTTGCTTCAGGAAAAGCATCTGCATGGGGTCATCCTGGTGGGTCACAGTTATGGCGGGATGGTCATCACCGGCGTGGTGGATCAGGTGCCGGAGCGCATTGCTCACCTGGTCTATCTGGATACCTTCGTGCCCCGTGATGGCGAATCGCTGGCCGATGTCTCGCCGATGGTTGCCCTGGTTATCGGTCTGCTCCGCAGACAAGCACAGGCCCACGGGGATGGCTGGCGCATCGATTCTCGCGGCACCTACGGAGTGACGACAGAGCCAGATCGCAGTTGGGTGCTCTCGAAGGTGACGCCACAGCCCCTGAAGACGTTGGAGCAACCTCTTCATCTGAAGAATCCAGCCATCGTGGAAGCTACACCCCGTACGCATATTGACTGCACCGGCAGTGGCTTCTAAAGCGGGTACCCTGCGTGAGTGTTCAGTTACACAAGAATGCGGCCCTCTTTTTTGATTTAAAGATGATACTCCCTTGAAAAAGGGGATCGCCGAGAGTGGAGGGGCAGAGGGTACAAGAAGCTAAGCCGACGACATGTCAGGTCGTCAGCGAGAAATGAACTGGCTTTAATTCATCAAGCAAGCTACATGGCAGGAGAGGCTGGCTCTAACTTCACTGCGTAGTCCAGCTTCTCTAACCTGCGCACGAGCCGCTTGTGGACCGCTTGCCGATCCCATTCATCGAAGTAATTGCCTCCCAATTCCTGTTAACCTAAGCGGAGGAGTCACCTCCCCCGCTCGGCTTCAAAACCGTGCTTGATGGTTTCCCATCACACGGCTCCTCGATCACCTGGCCTTTGTCA
>Ga0207646_10007481_pt1 | contig 11088 bp, 15 predicted proteins | sample KBSK5502metaG_FD_184343 | JGI IMG/M metagenome (GOLD analysis project Ga0207646, IMG submission 184343) | Corn, switchgrass and miscanthus rhizosphere microbial communities from Kellogg Biological Station, Michigan, USA - KBS K5-50-2 metaG... | ecosystem: Host-associated > Plants > Roots >...
GCCGCCCGCGGCCTGGATCTGGTACTCGATCTTGATGCCGGTGGCCTTTTCGTAGGCAGGCGCCATCACGTTCTGGAAGTGCACGTCGAAGTTCTTCACGTAGGAGCTTTCGCGCGCGAACACGATGCTGACCGGCTTGGCCTGGGCATTGCGCGAGACCCAAGGCCCCGCGGCGGCGCCTGCGGCGCCGGCGGCAATCTTCAGAAAATCACGACGGGTGGCGTTCGACTCTGAGGGCTCTGCCATAGATTTTCCCCTTCTGTGTGACGTGGATGATCCATCGGACACATCGACGCCAGCTCGCATCACGCGGCGCCATGCGGCGGGCATCCAAGCCTGGATTCTCGATCCCGCGTGCTGCTGGATGCGGCCGAGAATCTGCCGAAAGACGCTTCCCGTCAAGTAGCTTTCGGCGAGTTCCGGGGTGAATGGAAGGGCACTTCTCATGACGGCCCTTCCGGGCCATAGTGAAATCGGACGGGCATGGAGGAGGCGAGATGCTGACGACGACGATCGTGGGGAGCCTGCCGAAGCCTGCCTGGCTCGCGGAGCCCAAGCGGCTGTGGGCGCCCTGGCGTCTGCCCGCCGAGATCCTCGCCGAGGGCCGGCGGGACGCTGCGCTGGTGGCGCTCAGGGAGCAGGAGGCGGCCGGCATCGACATCGTCACGGACGGCGAGCAGTTCCGCCAGCACTTCGTCCACGGGTTTCTCGAGCGTCTGGACGGCATCGATTTCGGAAAGCGCGTGACGATCGGGATCCGCGCCGATCGCTACAAGGCCGAAGTCCCCACGGTGGTCGGCCCCGTCCGGCGGCGCGGCCCCGTCCATGCCGACGAGGTGCGCTTCGTGCGTGCCCATACCGAGCGGCGCTTGAAGTTCACGCTGCCGGGGCCGATGACCATCGTGGACACGCTGGCCGATGAGTTCTACCGGGACCGTGCCCGTCTGGCCGTCGAGTTCGCCGGCATCCTCAACGAGGAGGCGCGCGAGCTGGCGGCCCTCGGCGTCGACGTCATCCAGCTCGACGAGCCGGCCTTCAACGTGTATCTCGATGACGTCGCGACATGGGGCGTGGAAGCGCTCAACCGCGCCGTTGCGGACGTCCCCTGCCGCACCGCCGTCCACATCTGCTACGGCTACGGCATCCCCGCCAACGTCGAGTGGAAGCGCACGCTGGGCAGCGAGTGGCGTCAGTACGAGCGGACGTTTCCGATTCTCGCCGCGAGCCGGATCGATCAGGTCTCGCTGGAGTGCGCGAACTCGCGCGTGCCGCTCTCACTCCTCGGCCTGCTCCGTGGCAAGGACGTCCTGGCCGGGGCGATCGACGTGGCCTCGGACGTGGTGGAGACGCCGGAGCAGGTGGCCGCCACCATCCGGCGCGTCCTGGAGTTCGTGCCGCCCGAGCGTCTCTACCCGTGCACGAACTGTGGCATGGCGCCGCTCGGCCGAGACGTGGCGCGTGGCAAGCTGCGCGCGCTGGCGGCGGGAGCGGCCATCGTCCGCGGCGAGCTCGTCCGCGGCTGATCCAGGCCGGCCCCGCCCGTCGCGGGCCGGGGTGTATTGTTGGACTCGCGGGAGTCTCCGCAGCGTTGCGGGGGTACCACACCCAAAGACGGGAGGCTGCGATGTTCAATCGGCGGCAGTTCCTCAAAGCAACCGGCGCCGCGATCGTGGCGCCAACGATTCTTGCCCGGCGCGCCAGCGCCGCCGGCACGCTCAAGGTCTTACAGTGGAGCCACTTCGTCCCCGCCTACGACCAGTGGTTCGATCCGTGGGCGAAGAAGTGGGGGGCATCCAAGGGCATCGAGGTGACGGTGGATCACGTCGGCTTCGCCGACGTCGTACCCCGCGCGACGGCGGAGGTCGCGGCACAGTCGGGTCACGATATCCACATGTTCATCGGGCTGGCCAGCGCCTTCGAGGAGCACGTCATCGATCTCGGAGAGGTCGAGCGCACGCTCGAGAAGAAATACGGGCCCCAGGTGGAGCTCGCCAAGCGCAGCACCTACAATCCGTTCACCAAGAAGCAGTTCGCGCTGTCCGACATGTGGGTGCCGGATCCCGGCGACTATCTCAAGTCGGTCTGGACCGAGATCGGTATGCCCAACGGGCCCGTGACGTGGGAGGACCTCGTCAAGGCCGCGCCCGAGATCAAGAAGAAGCACCCCGAGATGCAGATCCCGATCGGCATCGGGCTGTCGCAGGACATCGACTCGAACATGGCCGTGCGCGACATGTTGTGGTGCTTCGGCGGCTCCATCCAGGACAAGGACGGCAATGTCGTCCTGAACTCGCCGGAGACCTTGAACGCGCTGGACTACGCCAAGCGACTCTACAGCGTGGGGATGACGCAGGCGGTGCTGAGCTGGAACGCAGCCTCCAACAACCAGGCGCTCAACGCCAAGGAGACGTCGTACATCCTGAACTCGATCTCGGCGTACCGCACGGCGCAGGACAACAAGCTGCCCGTGGCCGACGACATCTTCTTCACCCCGGCCCTCAAGGGCCCGTCGGGCATCCAGCTCGCATCCGAGCACGTCATGAGTGGCTACGTGGTCTGGAAGTTCTCGAAGAACCAGGACGCGGCCAAGGAGTTCCTGGTGGCCCTGGTGGACGCCTCCCGGGATTCGATGACGGCCAGCAAGCTCTACAACTTCCCCTCGTTCTACGGCGCGGCCGCGGATCCGGGCACCGCGATGAACAAGAAGATCGAGTCGGGCGCCGCCTGGATCGCCAAGCAGTGCAACAGCGACCCGTTCGGCTCGAAACCGGCCGACAAGCTGGCCGGGCTCGCCAAGGCGCAGCCGTGGTCGACGAACCTCGGATATCCGGGGTACGCCAACCCGGCGGAGGGCGAGATCTTCGACACCTACGTGCTGACCGACATGTTCGCCAAGGCCGCCACGGGCGCGCTCTCGCCGAAGGACGCGCTGGCCGAGGCCACCACCCGTACCAAGCAGATCTTCAAGAAGTGGCGGGAGAAGAAGATGGTCGGCGGAGGCGCCAAAGACCGCTGAGGAACCGCCGGCGGGCATGGCGAAGATCGAAGCGGCCCCGCTCCTCGCGATACGGTCCCGGCGTCTCGAGGGCCTCCGTCGCGAGGAGCGCACGCTCGGCATCGCCATGCTGGCGCCGGCGCTCGCGTACATCTTCCTGCTCGTCGCGCTTCCGTTCGCCCTGGCCGTCGTCCTCAGCCTCACCAACTCGTCCGCCGGCAGCCTCGACTTCTCGTTCATCGGTCTCCGGAACTTCGCCAATGTCGTCGAGAGCCCGGTCTTCCGGCGGGCGCTGCGCAACACGTTCGTGTTCACGTTCGTGTCGCAGCTGACCGTCATCGTGCTCGGGAATGTCCTCGCCCGTGCGCTCATGAAGACGTTCCGGGGCAAGTCGATCGTGCGCTTCCTCATCCTGATGCCGTGGGCGGCTCCGATCTCGCTGGCCACGCTCAGCTGGCTCTGGATCTTCGATTCGACCTTCAGCGTGGCGAACTGGCTTCTCAAGGTCTCGGGCTGGCTGGGCCCTGGCCAGTGGTACTACTGGCTCGGCGATCCGACCCTCGGGATGCTCGCGATCATCGTCATCCACGTCTGGCGGATGCTGCCATTCTCGACCGTCATCCTCCTCGCGGGACTCACGTCGATCCCGAAAGAGGTCCACGAGGCCGCCGACATCGACGCCGCCGGCCCGTTCGCGAAGGCGTTTCAGGTCACCCTGCCGATGATGTTGCCGCTCCTCACGGTCGCCGTGCTGTTCGGCGTTGTCTTCACCTTCACGGACATGAGTGTCGTCTATCTGCTGACGCGGGGCGGTCCCTACAACAGCACGCACGTGCTCGCGAGCCTGGCCTTCCAAGAGGGTGTTCTCGGCGGCGACGTCGGTCGAGGCGCATCGATCGCGATCTTCCTCCTTCCGGTACTCGTCGTGATGGCGGTGCTCATGCTCCGGGTGTCGCGCCGGACGGAGGTGCTCTGAAGTGCGGCGCCGGGGACTCCGGGGTGCGGCGGCCACCGTTGGTCATCGGCTCCTCATCCTCGGCTTCACCCTCTTCGCGGTGTTCCCGTTCTACTGGATGCTCATCACATCCTTCAAGCAGAACAGCGACCTCTATGTCGGCGCCACCAACACCGCCCACAACCCGTTCATCTTCAATGCCCCGCCCACGCTCGATCATCTGCGGATCCTGTTCGGACGAACCTTCTTTCCCACCTGGCTCGGCAACACGCTGACGGTCGGGATCGTGGTGGTGGCGATCACGCTGATGCTGGCGGTGCCCGCCGGTTATAGCCTCGCGCGCCTCACGGGGCGGTGGGGCGAGCGACTGTCGATCGGCATCTTCCTGACCTATCTGGTGCCGTCCACCCTGTTGTTCATCCCGTTCTCGCGCCTGGTGTCGACGCTGGGTCTGCAGAACAGCACGTGGTCGCTGATCCTCGTCTACCCGACGTTCACGGTTCCGTTCTGCACCTGGCTCCTCATGGGATTCTTCAAGTCGCTGCCGAAGGAGGTGGAGGAGTCGGCGATGGTCGATGGCTGCAGCCGGCTAGGCGCGGTCACGCGAATCGTCCTGCCCCTCTCGGTGCCGGGGCTCCTAACGGTCGTGATCTTCGCCCTGACCCTGGTCGTCCAGGAGTTCGTCTACAGCCTGACGTTCATCTCGTCGGTCGAGAAAATGACGGTGAGTGTCGGCGTGCCGGTGGCCCTCATCCGAGGCGACGTCTACTACTGGGGTTCGCTGATGGCTGCCTGCCTCGTGACCAGTATCCCCATCGCCATCCTCTACAACTTCTTTCTCGATCGGTTCATCGCGGGCTTCACCGTCGGCGCCATCAAGTAGGCGCGTGATATCCTACCCGCGCCCATGACCGACCCGCGACGGTACTACGACGAGATCGAGGTCGGCGAGGAGTACGAATCACCCGGCCGGACGATCACCGAGACCGACGTCGTCCTCTTCGCCGGACTGTCGGGCGACTACAACGTGCTGCACACCGACGCGGAATTCATGAAGACGTCGATCTTCGGTGAGCGAATCGCTCACGGGCTCCTCGGCCTGGCCATCCAGTCGGGTCTGTTCTCCCGGGCCACGGGCGCGTACGCGACGCTGGCCTTCGTCGGACTGCGCTGGAAGTTCAAGGCGCCCATCAAGATCGGCGACACGATCCGGCTGCGCGCGCGTGTCCGGGCCAAGCGCGACATCGGCAAGCCGGACCGGGGGCTCGTCACGGTGGAGCGAACGGTCGTCAATCAGCGCGACGAGGTCGTCCAGGCGGGCGAGACCGACCTGCTGGTCGAGAAGCGGAGCCCGTGAGTCCCTCCCACGGGATGTATTTCGAGGACGTCGAGATCGGCGACGAAGACCTGACGCCGGCCATGACGCTGACCGAGGCGCACGCCGCCCTCTACCGTGGTCTCACGGGCGATGCTCCCGACGACCCGGCGGCGATTCCCGATCTGCTTCCGCTCTGCCTGTCGACCGGTCTGGGCTGGCGCATGGCGCGCCCGCCCCTCGTGGTGCTGGCCTTCATGGGCGTGGAGTGGGCGATCCACCGTCCACTGCGGATCGGCGAGACGGTGCATGGCCGGGCACGGGCGGTGGTCAAACGGTCAATGCGCGAGGCCGGCGTGATCATCGAGGGTCACGAGATCCTCGATCAGCGCGGCGATGTCGTGCAAGGCGGCCGGTTCACCTTCCTCGTCGCCAAGCGGACTCCGGCGCGCCCGGCGGCGTCCGCCTGAGCCCGATCTTCTGGGCCCTCCTCGAGGCGGAGCGCCTCGAGACCTCCACCGCGCTCGACGTCGGGACGGGCACGGGTCGGCTGGCCCTGGCCCTGGCGCCCCGGTGTCGCCGCGTCATCGGCGTCGATCGTCAGCCCGAATCCATCGCCACGGCCGAGCGACGCGCGACGGCCGCCGGGCTCGCCAACGTGACGTTCGTCGTGGCGGACGCCGAGGCGACGGAGTACGACGTGTGGTCGCCCGATCTGGTCGTCGCCCACCTGTGCATGTCCGATGCGATCATCGCCCGCGCCGGACGCGCCCTGGCGCCAGGACACGCCTTCGCGTTCGTCGCGCTGCACACGGACCACTGGAGCGAGACTGGACGGCCCTCTCGCTTCGCGTACGATGAAGATCACGCGCGGACGGCGCTGGCCGACGCGGGCTTCGCAATCGAGCATCGCTCGGTCGAGCGCGAGGTGACGACCTTCCGGTCCGTCGAGGAGGCGCTGGCTGCCGTGCTGGGTCTGGAGGAGCGCTGGAGAGTCGACGGCCGCTGGGTGCGCTACATCCGGTTTCTCGAGCAGGGTGGTCGCACGCTGACGCGGAGCCATCTCATCGTGAAGGCCCGCCGGGCATGACGCTGGCGGCGATGGCGCTGGCCGGCGCGGTGAAGGACGAGGCCTGGCGCCTGGGCTTCGACGCCGCGGGCATCGGCCCCGCGACACCGCCGCCCCACGGCGAGGCGTTCGAGCGCTGGCTCGACGACGGGTACGCCGGCACGATGGACTATCTCGACCGCACGCGACGCGAGCGGCGCGACCCCGCGCGGCTGCTGCCCGGCGTCCGCGCCGTCGTCGCCGTCGCGATGAGCTATTACCCCGGCGACGACGGCGCGGACGCCGGGCAAACCCACCCCGAGATGCGGGTGGCGCGCTATGCGGGCGGCCGCGACTACCACGAGGTCATGCGCCCGCGGCTCGAGGCGCTCGCGGAGTTCATCTCCCGCGCCGCCGGCCCCGGCGTCGAGAGTCGAGCGGCCGTCGACACCAGTGCCGTGCTGGAGCGCGATGTCGCGGCCCGGGCCGGCCTCGGCTGGGTCGGCAAGAACACCAATCTCCTGACGCAGTCGCTCGGCTCCTGGTTCTTCCTCGGCGCCGTGCTCACGACGGCGGAGCCCGCGTTCGACACCGAGGTCCCCGACCGCTGCGGGACATGCACGGCGTGTCTCGACGCCTGTCCGACCCGGGCCTTCACCGCTCCCTACGTACTCGACGCGCGTCGGTGCATCGCGTACCTCACCATCGAGCATCGTGGCGACATCGACGCGACGCTCCGATCGGCGATCGGACCGTGGGGCTTCGGTTGCGACGTCTGCCAGGAAGTCTGCCCGTGGAACCGCAAGGCGCCCACGACACGGGAGCCCGCGTTCACGGGCACGGTCCACGTGACTCCGGAGGCGTTGCTCGCGCTGGACGACGCCGCCTTTCGCGAGCGCTTCCGGGGCACGGCGCTCTGGCGGGCGCGTCGCTCGGGCCTCCTGCGCAATGCCGCGATCGTCCTCGGAAACCGTGGCGACCGCGCCGCGGTGCCGACGCTCCAGCGAGCGCTCGATGACACGGACCCGGTCGTGCGGCGCGCCGCCGCCTGGGCATTGTCCCGATTACAGGAGCCATCATCCGGCGACGGCTGAATGTAGAACTGACCCGAGCATCTGGCTGGTATGCGTGTTGCGTACTCTCCATGTCGGCAGCATCCAGCTGCATGGGAGGACAGTGACAATGGGTCAGAATCGCGACCAGCGCGACATGGGTCGTAACCGGAACGAAGAAGAAACGGGCGAGCCGCTCCAGCTCGACGAGAAGCAGAAGAATCAGAAGATCGGCGAGCCGCATCAGGGCGGCGGCCAGCAGCAGCAGGGCGGCCAGCACCAGGGTGGGCAACAGCCAAACCGCCCCGGCCAGCCCCGACAGGACGACAAACAGCACAAGCCCGCGTAGCTTCTCTACGCAGGCGGCCCCTCCCCCTCCGCGGGGGAGGGGTCACCCTTCCTCGACCAGCGGAGTGCCATTCAGCAGCGTGCGTCCCGTGACGGGAACGGGTCGCAGGAGCGCCTGCATCACGAAGCACCCCCGCTCGGCGTTCCGGACGACGCGGGCGATGAGCGTCGGCGAAGCCGAGGAGTCGAGCTCGAGGACGGTCTCGGCGCCGAGCATCGCCGCCTCGATGGTGTCGTTCAGGACGGAGCCGTCGACGCGATAGCGCGCGACGACCTTCATCCGCATCTTGCCGACCGTCACCTTGAGCATGTGGCCGTATCTGGCCACTTGGGTCATCAGTCAAAACGCCAGGGCGGCGCTGAAGTACATGAGCGGCGTGGGTGCCGAGCCGAGCCCTCCGAGCATGGGGCCCTCGTCGCACGCGAACGTCATGTGACCGGTGCCGCCTCGGCTCACTGTGGCGAGCTTGAGGAACGGCGTGACGGCCGAAACGTCGGCCTCGAAGACGATCTCTCGCGTCCGGATGGAGGGATCGAGACCTTCGGGAGTCGAGGACATGGCGATCTCCTTGTGAGGGGCGGCGGCGGCCGCCTGTTACGGGCATGCTACAATTTTGGGCGTCATGGCGATCCTGAAGGTGGCGCGTCTCGGGCATCCGGTGCTTCGTGAGAAGGCGCAGCCGGTCCCGCTCGAGGCGATCGGCTCCGCCGAGTTCCAGCGGCTGATCGACGACATGGTGGAGACCATGCGAGAGTACGACGGCGCGGGACTCGCCGCCAACCAGGTCCACGAGCTTGTCCAGGTCGCGGTCATCGAGGTCGCGGCCAACCCACGCTATCCCGATGCGCCGCAGATCCCGCTGACCGTCGTCGTCAACCCCGTGGTGACGCCGCTCACCGACGAGCTGGAAGAGGGCTGGGAAGGCTGTCTCTCGGTTCCCGACATGCGCGGGCGGGTTCCGCGCTACACCGCCGTCCGGCTCGAATGCCTCGACCGCGAGGGGCGCCGCGTCGAGGTCCTCGCCGAGGATTTCTTCGCGCGGGTCATCCAGCACGAGACCGATCATCTGAACGGGATCGTCTACCTCGACCGCATGCGCGACCTGTCTTCGCTCGCTCACCTGGCCGAATGGCAGCGGTATGCGCTCGGGGTTCGCGAGCAGGCGGACTAGCTCGTGACGCCCAGCGCGACCGTGCTCGCCATCGTCAAGGACCTCTTCTTCGTCGCCCGCATCCGCGAGACGGCGCGCCTGGCCGGAGTGCCGTTGACGTTCGCGCGAACGCCGGAGGAGATCACGACGGGCCTGGCGGCGCGCCCGCGCTTCGCCCTGCTCGATCTCACGGCCGGGCTCGACTACGACGCGATCCTCGGCGCGGCGGAGACCGCGGCGGTCCCCGTGCTCGCCTTCACCACGCACGCTCTCGCGCGACAGACCCAGCCCTGGCATGCCCGATGTGAGCGCGTGGTCACCAAGGAGATCCTCACGGCCGAGCTGCCGAGCCTGCTGCGGGACGGCGTGACCGCATGAGCCTGGTGACGGCCGAGGACTTCGTCGCCCGCCTCGATGCCGACAACCAGCGCCTGCTCTCCCGGCTCGCTCCCGACGACACCCTGCGGCCCGAGGTCGAGGGCAACCTGAACGTCGTGAACCTGCTCAAGGTGGCGCTCAAGAACGAGATCGAGGCGACGGAGATCGCCGCGCGCTGGCTCGTGACCACCGACGACGTGGGCGTGAAGCTCGCGTTCGCCCGTCAGGTCGGGGACGAGGCCAAGCACTACCGCATGATCGCCGAGCGCCTGCGCGCCCTCGGCGTCGACACCGCCGGCTTCGATCCGCTGGCCAAGGGCTACGGTCCGCTCTTCAACTACCTGCTGACGCTCACGACGACGGTCACGCGTGTGGCCGCGGGCCAGTTCACCCGCGAGGCGATCGCGGTCGTGAAGAACCGCCAGTTCATCGAGTTCTGCGAGCACGCGGGCGACCGGGAGACGGCGGCGCTCTACCGCGACGTGATCGAGCCCGACGAGCGCTACCACCACGAGCTGGGCCGGGCGTTGCTCCTGAGGCTGGCCACGACGCCGGAGGCCCAGGCCGCCGCCGGGGCGGCCGCGCGCAAGACCCTCGAGCTGGCCGACGAGCTGCAGCGCGCCGCGCTGACGACGGCCGGCGTGCACCACGCGCCCGGCTGCTGATGGACCCGGCGCTCCGGGCCTGGGCCGACCTCGTCCACGTCCCCGAGCCCGAGATCGACCTCGCCGTGGGCGCCCTCGCCCTGGCCCGGGTCGAGTACCCGACGCTCATCACCGAGCACCATGTCAAGCAGCTGGACGAGCTCGCGGCGCGCTCGGGGGCGGGCGGCATCGACGACCCGCTGCGGGCGCTGCACCGGCTGCGGGAGTTCCTGTTCGACGAGGAAGGCTTTCAGGGCAATGCCGGCGACTACTACGATCCGGACAACAGCTGCCTGAACCGGGTGATCGAGCGGAAGCTCGGGATCCCGATCACGCTGTCGGTCCTGTTGATCGAGGTGGCCCGGCGTGTGGGCCTGCGCGTGCAGGGCATCGGGTTGCCCGGCCACTTCGTCGTCAGCGCCACCGTCGGCGCCGACTGCGTGCTCCTGGATCCCTTCGATGGCGGGACGATCCTCACCCAGGAGACGGCAGCCGACGTCGTCGCGCGCGCCGTGGGTCGCCGGGTCACGCTCTCCGCCGACCACTTCACGCCGTCGACGAAGCGCCAGATCCTCGGCCGCATGCTGCTCAATCTCAAGGCGACGTACGTGCGGCGCGAGGAATGGGCAAAGGGCCTGGCCGTAGTCGAGCGTCTGCTCGTGCTCGACGGAGGGGTCTCCACGCATACGCGCGACCGCGGTAGCCTGCTGGTCAAGCTCGGTCAGCTGCTGCGCGGCGCCGCCGAGTGGGAGCGCTATCTCACCGCACATCCGCAGGCGGCCGACGCCGAGAAGATCAAGCGCGAGCTCCGTCGCGTCCGCCAGCGCCTGGCGACCCTGAATTGATCGAACACCCCGCGGACCCCTCCCCCTTGCGGGGACGGGCAGGGGCGGGGCTATTCGTCGGGCTCGGCATCCTGTGCCTGACGTGTGCCGGCTGCGCCGGGCATTCGAGGCCGCTCCACGACCGGGCGATCGCCGCGCACACCGAGAGCGAGGAAGCGGCGCTCGCCAAGCGCGTCAAGACGTACGACGATCCTCGACTCGTGGACTATCTGGCGACGATCGCCGGGCGCCTGGTTCCGGCCGGCGCGGCCGCACCCCGCATCACCGTGATCGAGGACCCGACGCTGGCCGCCTTCGTCATGCCGAACAGCCGGCTGTACATCCACACGGGGCTGCTGAGCCGTGTCGAGAACGAGG
>Ga0207646_10007485_pt1 | contig 11084 bp, 14 predicted proteins | sample KBSK5502metaG_FD_184343 | JGI IMG/M metagenome (GOLD analysis project Ga0207646, IMG submission 184343) | Corn, switchgrass and miscanthus rhizosphere microbial communities from Kellogg Biological Station, Michigan, USA - KBS K5-50-2 metaG... | ecosystem: Host-associated > Plants > Roots >...
TCCTCGAAGTCGGAAAGTTCTCTGCGGCCGCGGAAGGCGGCGCTCCACCGGACGGCTGGAAGCCGCTGACCTTCAAGAAGATCGAGAGGCACACCGCCTACACGGTCGTGAAAGACGGGGACACCACCGCCATCAAGGCGGTCAGCGAGGCGTCAGCATCCGGCCTCACGCGGGAGATCACAATCAACCTCAAGGAGTATCCGATCGTCCAATGGCGGTGGAAGGTCGCGAACGTGCTGAAAAAGGGCGACGTCACGAAAAAAGAGGGCGACGACTACCCCGCCAGGCTCTACATCACGTTCGAGTACGATGCGGACAAAGTCAGTTTCTTCAAGAAGGCGCAATACGAAGCGGTCCGCTTGCTCTACGGGCAATATCCGCCGCTCGGCGCCATCAATTACATCTGGGAGAGCAAGGCGCCGAAGGGCACGGTGGTGCCCAATCCCTATACGGACCAGGTCAAGATGATCGTGGTGGAGAGCGGAACCGCAAACCTCAATCAGTGGATGAGCGAGGAACGCAATGTCTACGAGGACTACAAGAAGGCGTTCGGCGAGGAGCCGTCGCTGATCTCCGGCGTCGCCATCATGACCGACACGGACAACACCGGCGAATCGGCCACGGCCTACTACGGCGACATCGTCTTCAAAAAAGCGATCAACTAGGAATGGCCGCCCTGCGCGGGCAAATTGCCCTCTCCCGCCCTGTTGTGGTATTAATGATACGCACGGAGGGAGCATGGCTGAAGAAGAAAAAGGCTTTGTCATTCGGGATCGTCGGGGCGTAGGAGCCGAGCCGGAAGCCAAGGCGGAGGCGGCGCCGAAACCGCCCGAACAGCCCAAGCAGGCCGAACGCGCGCAGCAGGCTCCCGGCCAGCCCGCTCCGCCCGTCAACTTTCTGTCCTTTGTCTATTCGATGGGAACGTCCGCCCTGATGCTTCTCGGGGAGCCGATCGGCGAGGGCGCCGCCGGCCAGCCGCCCAATCTCACCCACGCCCAGGAAATCATCGACATCCTGACGATGCTGGAGACCAAGACCAAAGGCAATCTCACGACGGATGAAACGGCCCTGCTCGAAGAGATGCTCTACACCCTCCGCATCAAGTTCGTCGAGAAAGCCAGCGCCGCAAAATCCTGAAGGGAGACCGGGTGGCTAGACGACGCCCTTTGATCCTCCTGGCGGTCCTGCTTGCGGTCGCGGCGACGGCCGACGGCGCCGATCCAGCCCTGCAGTTCCGGAAATTTGAGAGTCGTCATTTCACCGTACGGTTTGAAGGGCGGGAAGATCCGGCCCTCGTGTGGGCGCTCCTTGAGCGGTTGGAATCCGCCTCTCGCGATGTCGGACGGAAGCTTGGGACGTTTCCCGCGAGCCGGGTGCCGGTCATGCTGTACACGGATGGAGAATTTCCGGTGCATGCGTCGGTCCCGCAATGGGCCCAGGGGCTGTTCGACGGGCAGATCAGGCTGGCGGTCTCATGGGCGGCGTTGCACGAAGAGAGCCTGGACAAAACCCTCCGGCACGAGTACACGCACGCGGTCGTTCACGCCCTGACGCACGGCCATGTGCCAACCTGGCTCAGCGAGGGACTGGCCGTCGCCAATGAAGGCCGCGGCACGGAGCGTGAATGGAACCTGGCACGGGCGGCCGACCGGCTGATTCCCCTTGACGAACTGCACGGGTCTTTTCTGAGTCTGCCGTCCGCTCAAATCCAACTCGCCTACGCCGAGAGCGCGGCGGCGGTCGACTATTTGGTGAGCCGCCATGGGGCCTCGTCAGTCCGCGCGCTGCTGGCGCGATTGGGAAAATCGGGGAACTTTGCCGCGGCGTTCCAGGAGACGGTGGGCGTGCCCTATGCCGACTTCCAGGCGGCTTGGATGCGCAGCGTCGTTGATTCCCGAAGGGCCGGCGGTTAAGATGTCTGTCGTGAGTCCATCTCCCGCAAAGCCGGTTCGCGCGCCGTCAGGGCGTCCCAAGACGGACGCCGACCGTCCTATTCATCACCTGCGCCCCGTCCTGATCGTCCTCGCCTTCCTGATCCCGATGGTCTTGCTGACCCTCTACTACTCTGGTGAATCCGAGCCCACGCCCTTTGTCCCCAGCAATATCCTGGTGCTGGCGCTGCTGAACGTGGACGTCATCCTACTGGTGGTCTTGGTCTTGCTGCTGTCCCGCAACCTGGTCAAAGCCTACTTCGAGCGCCGCCAGCGCCTGCTGGGCTCGGGCTTCCGCAACAAGCTCATCGCCGCCTTCGTGGGCTTTACCCTGATCCCGTCGCTCCTGCTCGTGGGGTTGGCCAGCGGGCTGCTGTCCAAGAGCATCGACAACTGGTTCGGGCAGGAGGTGGAGCACGCGCTCAAGGACTCGCAGGATGTGGCGCAGGCCCACCGGCGGGGCCACGAGGCGGTGACGGTGAATTCCGCGCGGGCGATCAGCCGGGAAATCTATGCCGACGAATTGCTGGCGGCTGAGCTTCAGGAGACCCTGGCAGTGGCCATGCAGCGCAAGCGCATGGAGTATGGGGTCAGCGGTGTCGAGGTCTATTCGGCCACGAAGCAGCTCCTGACCCGTTCCGTGGACCCGCAGATTCCCCTCTCGGTCCTGAACGCTCCCGAAGACCGGCTGGTGGAGAACGCCTTGGCCCAAGGGGAGGTCAAGACCTTTCAGTTCATCGAGACCGGCGATCTGATCCGCGCTGCGGTCACGATCCCGTCGGCCTCGGACCCGTCCCGGGTGGCCGGCGTCGTGGTGGTGGACACGTACCTGCCGGAGGCCCTGGTGAAGAAAATGGACCGGGTCACCCAATCCTACAAGAACTTCAAAGAGGCGATGGTCTTCAGAGGCCCCATCAAGGCGCAATATATCTCGCTGGTGTTGGGGATCGCGCTGGTAATCATCCTGTCGGGGACGTGGTTCGGCTTCCAGATCGCCAAGGGGATCACCGTGCCGATTCAGCGGCTGGCGGAAGGCACCAAGGCCGTCGCGGCGGGAGACCTGAATTTCCGGATCACCGTCAAGGCGAACGATGAAATCGGCGTGCTGGTGGACTCCTTCAACCGGATGACCCAGGACCTCCAGGTCAGCAAGCTTCAACTGGAACAGGCCAATACGTCGCTCCAGCAGTCCAACCTCGAACTGGAGCGCCGGCGGGCCTACACGGAAACGGTCCTGGATAACATCGGCAGCGGCGTGGTCTCCGTGGACGCGGTGGGACGCGTCACGACATTCAACCATGCGGCCGAGCGCATCCTCGGACTGAAGGGAGAAGAGATCCGCGGCCTGCTCCTGAATGATGTCTTCAAGCCGCTGGGGCTGGAGATGTTTGTGGATCTGGTCGAGCAGATCCGCAACGGCGAGCGCGAAGCCCTCGCGTGGGAGGGGCAGGCTGAGGTGGGTGGGAGCGCGCTGGTGCTGGGCTTGAACGGGTCGAGACTGCGGGACGACAGGGGACAGAGCCTTGGCGCCGTGGTGGTCTTCGAAGATCTCTCGGCTCTCATCAAGGCGCAGAAAGCCGCCGCCTGGCAGGAAGTGGCGCAGCGGATCGCGCACGAGATCAAGAACCCGCTGACGCCGATCCAGCTCTCCGCCGAGCGCCTGCGCAAGAAGTTCTTCGAGGGCGCGCCGGACTTCAACGACATCGTGGACCAGTCGACGCAGACGATCGTCAAGGAGGTAAGCGGCCTCAAGCGGATGGTGGACGAGTTCTCGAAGTTCGCGCGGATGCCGGTGCCGGTCCTGGAGCGCCAGTCGCTTCTCGACGCGCTCAACGAGGTGATCATGCTCTACAAAGGGGCCCATCGCGACCTCAAGTTCGTGACCCGCCTCGATGAGCAGCTGCCCCTGATCATGATGGACCGCGAGCAGATCAGGCGGGTCTTCGTCAACCTGTTCGACAACGCCGTCCAGGCGATGAACGGCAAGGGATGTCTCTGGGTGACTACCCGCCATGAAGTCCGGGACGGCAAGGTCGTCATCGAGGTGGCCGATGAGGGCGTCGGCATCCAGCCCGGAGACCAAGAGAACCTGTTTCTGCCCTACTTCTCGAAGCGGAAGACAGGCACCGGCCTCGGGTTGGCCATCGTGCACCGCATCATTACGGACCACAACGGCCGCATCCGCGTGGCCAATCATGCCCCGAAAGGGGCGATCTTCACGATCGAACTGCCGGTGTGATCGGCTCGGCGACGATGTCCCATCACATTCTGATCGTGGACGACGAGCCGGCGATTCTCGATACACTCTCCAGCATTCTCCAAGATGAGGGCTACGAGATATCCCTGGCCAAGGACGGCCAGGAAGCGCTCAAGCTCATCAGGTCGGACCCCGCCCCCGATCTGGTCCTCCTCGACATCTGGATGCCCGATCTCGACGGCATCGAGACCCTCCGGCGCGCGCTGGAGACCAACCAGCGTCTGTTGGTCGTCATGATGTCCGGGCACGGGTCCATTGAATCGGCGGTCAAGGCCATCAAGCTCGGGGCCTACGACTACATCGAAAAGCCGCTCTCCCTCGAGAAGATCACGATTCTCATCAAGCACGCCCTGCACGAGCGCAATCTGGAGCAGGAGAACCGGTCCCTCAAGGAGCAGGCCGGCCGGCGGGTGAAGATGGTGGGCGACAGCGTGGTCATGAACGAGCTCCGCCACCAGATCTCGATGGCCGGCCCGGCCCCGAGTCGCGTGCTGATCTCCGGCGACAACGGGACGGGCAAGGAGCTGGTGGCCCGCGCGATTCACCTGCAGAGCTCCCGCGCCGAGCAGCCCTTCATCGAAGTCAATTGCGCCGCCATCCCCGAAACGTTGATCGAGAGCGAGCTGTTCGGGCACGAAAGGGGGTCCTTCACGGGGGCGTCGTCCACGCGGCGCGGCCAGTTCGAGCTGGCGGACGGGGGGACGCTGTTCCTGGACGAAGTCGGGGACATGAGCCTCGCCACGCAGGCCAAGGTGCTGCGGGTGCTGCAGGAGCAGCGGTTTCAGCGGGTCGGCGGGACCAAGCCGATCACGGTGGACGTGCGGGTCATCGCGGCGTCCAACAAGAATCTGATGGAAGAAATCCGCAAGGGCACGTTTCGCGAGGACCTCTACTTCCGGCTGGCGGTCCTGCAGATCGACGCGCCGCCGTTGCGCGAGCGGCGGGAGGACATTCCGGCGCTGGTGGAGCACTTCATGCAGATCAACATGGTGGAGCAGGGGCTGCGCCCGCGCACGTTCACCCCGGAGGCGTTGGAGGTGCTGGCGCGGCACGACTGGCCGGGGAACGTCCGGGAGCTGCGCAACCTGGTGGAGCGGGTGGTGATCATGGCGCGCGGCGCCGAAATCCAGGCGGCCGACGTGACGCCGCTCGTGCGCCAGTCCGGCGAGATCCGTTCTCCGGAAGTGCCCTCCGCGTTCGACTACGTCTCGTTGCGGGAAGCGCGGGCGGCGTTCGAGCGCGAGTACATCGGGCGCAAGCTGCGCGAGCACGGGTGGAACGTCTCCAAAACCGCTGACGACCTCAAAGTCGAGCGCTCCCACCTCCACCGCAAAATCAAACTCCTCAACATCGAAGTCCGACCTGAATCCTAATCAAACTCCTTCATCTCTGCGTAGGCCTAGTTTGGAAACGGTAAGAGTTAAGACTGTTCAGGGCGTCGAAGAAAGAGAGCTCTCTGTTTTACCTGAGGGCAGTAGGCTTGAGTACTTTGCGGCAAAGCAATTTCTTCAGATATACAATGAGACCAGCAAGAAACGATACGAAGTTGATGTGCTACAGGATTGCCCAGACGTAGCCTGTTGCCCTTCTCCTTTTTTTATCGAGGTCGCCACCATTTTTGACACACCAACAGATGCCCCCAAAATTCTAGGTCGGGCTGAAGGAATAGGTGGTGTTCGGGAAATTCACGCAGCAATACGGCAGATAAACTCTATACTCGAGAATAAGGCCTCAAAAAGATATGGAGTTTCCAATTGTTTTCTCGTAATTCGACATGGAGTCCCAATATTTAGTGGTAAGGATTTCCGCATGTTCATCGACGAATTTGATATTCCACAAGCTCATGAATTCACCGAAATCTATCTACTGGCATTTCGTGAAAAGAATGGCTTGCTTCAGGTTGGTAGCGACCTGATACGTTTGTTCCCCTCCCGCTGATCTCTTCCGCTGCCACAGACAATAACTTGACCAGTGTATCTTTTCTCAAAATCGTCTGTATCGGTTTTCATACGTTGGATGTCATTACCGCTACGTCCCTTAATCTTTTTGATCTGAAATATTAAAAGCTTTTGCAATGTCACTGCCTGGGAATGATAATTGCCTTTCAGGAATTAAGAGCCAAAAGCGAATGCCGTTAGAGGTAACGACCATGGCGACAATTCTTGTAGCTGAGGATGATCCCGATATTCTTCATGTTCTCCGAGATCTCTTGATTAAGCACGGCTATACTGTGATCGGTGCGCCGGATGGCATGAAGGCGTTGGAAATTTGCAATGAGCAACCAGACCGCATCAATCTCGTTATTACCGGTATCCACATGCCTGTGATGAATGGCATCGAATTGGGTGAACAACTAGCAACACATCACCCACACCTGAAAGTGATCTATAGTTCGGCAACACCTAAAAAGATGCTGAAGCTGAATGAGGATTGCGTGTTCCTGGTGAAACCCTTTACCGAAGAGATGCTGCTCTCGGCGGTGAATTCCGCTTTACAAGGGACTTCAAAAATCTAGCCCCCCTTGGTTCATGGACCTAAACCTCCCAATTTCTCCGTTGCTTGCTAGGTGTAAGAACCTGCTCATTGCTGGGATGGGCGGCGGGTTCGACATTTTCTGCGGGCTGCCGATCTACTTTGAATTACAGAAACAGAGCCAGAACGCACATCTGGCAAACTTCAGTTTTTCCGAGATAGCGGAGCTCAAAAGCGGGAAGCGATTGACGCCGACTCTGGTGGGCGTCAATGCCGACGTGAAAGACTTCGCGATTTACTTTCCTGAATTGTATCTGGCGCAGTGGTTCGCGGAGAAGCGCGACCAAGCCGTGACGGTTTGGTGCTTTGAGAAAACGGGCGCGCGTCCCTTGCTTGAAAACTATCATGCTCTTCTCAAGCATTTATCCGTCGACGGCATCTTGTTGGTCGACGGGGGCGTGGATAGCCTGATGCGGGGTGACGAAGCGCAGACAGGGACCATGATTGAAGATGCCATATCGTTGTTCGCGGTAAATGAACTCTCTCAAATTCCTGTGCGGATTATTGCCTGCCTTGGCTTTGGGTCTGAACGGGATATGGCCTGCACTCACGTTCTAGAAAACATTGCGGCACTCATGCAAGCGGATGGTTTCCTCGGCGCATGTTCTCTGGCGCCATCAATGGAAGCGTATAAGGCTTATGAAGATGCCGTGCTCTATGTGCAAAACAAACCCTATCAGGATGCCAGCGTGATCAATTCGTCTATCGTTTCTGCGACTCGAGGGGAATTCGGGAACAATCATCTCACCGAGAAAACCAAAGGCAGCAGGCTATGGATTTCACCGCTTATGTCCATTTACTGGTTCTTTGACTTGTTGCAAGTCGCTCGGCACAATCTGTACTTGTCGGAGCTTCGAGATACAAACACGTTTATGCAAGCCGTATTTGCAGCGACATCAGCCTTGAGGTCTGTGCCTCGACGCAAGACGCCAAGCCTTCCCTTATAGGAGAGAATGGAGACTGCCAAAGAGGCTCAGGGATGATTCGGATCAAACGCGTCTATGAGGAGCCGGGCGCGGGCGACGGGATGCGGATACTCGTTGATCGGGTCTGGCCACGTGGGATCAGCAAGGAGCGGGCGCGCCTCGCGGACTGGCGGAAGGACCTGGCGCCGAGCACGCCGCTCCGCAAGTGGTTCGGGCACGATCCCGCCAGATGGAAGGGTTTTCGCGACCGCTACCGGGCGGAGCTGAAACGGTCCGGGCAGCTCGACGCGCTCAAGGAACTGGCGCGGCTCTCCCGCCGAAAGATGGTCACGCTGGTGTACGGCGCGGCCGATGAAAAGCACAACCAGGCCGTGGCCTTGAAGGAATTCCTGGACGAACTGGCCTGATAGAGGGGTGCAGGGAAATGCTCAGGGTTTAGTTTTGGATGGCTTGCGGGATGCTTATTTCTTTAAGGCTCCGCATTCATCGCAGTGCCATTCCCGGGGGAGCGTAGAGAAACTGCCCTTCGCTTCGTTTTCCAGTAGCGTCGGCCGCATGCGCTTGCGGCACACCGGACACTTCGGCGGATAGTCTGCTTGCATGGTTCATTCCTCCGTAAAGTTCGGCCCTGCTCTGCAGGGCTGTTAGATGCCTCATCATAGCTTGAAATGGAGGCCACGTACCGTTTATCTCAAAACTATTTGGCAATGCTTCAGAAAGACCAACGATACGGCGCTCTTAGATCGGATCAAGGACGGGGACAGGCGCAGCACGCGGCGCCCCTACCGCAAGATTGGGATAAATAGGGGAGACGGAGTCTAGGGTTTGGGTTTGGCCGTCGGTTGCTTGTGGGGCGGTCTCTGGAGGTCGGACTTTTTCATGCGCTGGATCTGCTTCGCGTTGTCCTTGGGGCGGACGATTTGACGGTTGGCCTGTGGTGGTCTCATAGGTGCGTCGCTCCTTGTTTCTTTGTGAATCTTCTCCTGAAACCCTGAAATTGTCAATGCCGAGCAAGAATGAAGCTGATCGCTTCCGCCGCCGTTAGACGAATCCCCTGAAATAGGTGTCTCATCGCTGACGGGCCGAGTTGTCGGTTGACATGAGTTAACTTATCTGTTAACATGATTTGTGTCGAAACGCTGTGCGCGGGGCCGGCTTTTACCATCCGGGTCGTTGTCCAGGATGGCCGGAATGCCGTCGTCGAATTTCTCAGGGACGACTTACAGCAGACGGAGCGGGCGAAGGTAATGGCTCTTCTGGGATACGTCGCCGAACACGGGCCGCCGCTCAATGAAGAGAAGTTCCGCCATGAAGGCAACGGCGTCTATGCTCTGAAAACGTCGACCGTTCGAGTCTATGGCTTCTTCGACGGTCAGAGGCGGATTGTGTTGACCCACGGATTTAAGAAGCATGCGCGAGGCGGGAAGAAGGTGCAGGCGCGTGAGCGAGAATATGCAGAGCGAATGCGGTCGATGCTGCTAGCTGAGAGGGCGAGTGGGGGGACGAGATGAACGCTGAGAAGTGGTTTAAAGACGAACTCGAGACCGTTCGCAAGACGTTCGAGTATCGCCTTGAGAAAATCCTGATTCAGTTGGGAGAGGATATCTGCCGGCTGATGCGGGATCAGCAGATCAGCCGCGCCGAAGTGGCGGAGCGGCTTGACGTCTCGCGCGCGTACGTGACCAAGGTGCTGAACGGAAATCCGAATCTCACGATTAAGACATTGCTGAAGCTGTCGGATGCGCTAGGGCGCGAGTTGGCGATCCGCTTTATTCCTAAGTCTGCTCGGAAACTATTTTCTTCGGCGCATCGTCCGCGTCGCGCTTTTTCACAGGCCGACCCCTCACGCTGATCGTTTCCGCTGCCGCGGTCAACGCTGACGAAGTATCTGTTTAGGCGATCAATGCGCTTGGGGTTTATCGGCTCTATGGATATCGATCACCTGACCGCTTTCGTTGAGCTCGACGGTCACGGGAGTGCCTACCGGCAAGGTTGAAAATTTCTTAGCATCTTGTTTGATCGAAAATGTTTTTGGGCCATCCGGCGTCCATAACTTGATCGCAGACTTGTCCTCATTCGCATAAGAGAGCTTTCCGGTTACAAAGCGGTGTATCGCCACGTCGCCTTTTTTGTGGACATCCACAACAATGTTGTCTTCATTGACCCACACGGTTACTGTGTCCCCTACCTTGAGAGCCGGATGGCCATCCCGAATGCCTGATTTCGAAGTCAGGTGAAGCGTACCGACTGGCGTTTCCACATAAATGAGCCCCGATTGGATTTTTGAAACGACTCCGGTGACTCTCATGTGCTCGCTCCCCGGTGGGGCGGGCGTCTCCGCGGCAGAGGACAGAGGAACAATCAGAAATAGTAAAAGTACTGCGATCAATGACACGGTTTGTAGGCAGCGAATGGGTCGCACAGCTGTACCTCCTCTTCGGGGTGGTGAACGAGAAAACTTACCAGGTTACCTGAAAAGGTTCAAGACCCCTTCTTCAGCAGCGGAAGGCTTGATTCTGCCCGCGTGGATGCCGTACCCTGCCGGCTTGCTGATCAGGAGCGAGCCATGGAGCGATTAATCCCGGTCACGGCCCAGTCCGATATCCTCCCGGTGTACCACAAGACGCCGATCGAGGCCCTGCTGGCCTACCAGAACTTGAATCGGCCGCACGGCACCCATGACAAGGCCGAGCTGCTGATCGGCATGTGCATGGACAACCGCAAGCATCTGCGGATCCCGGAGAACTTTGCCTACATCATCCGGTCGGGCGGCGGCAACCTGCGCTACAGCGAGTTCAAGGTCTCCTATGCGATCGCGATCGGCGGCATCTCCGCGGTTGCTCTGCTGGCTCACACCAACTGCGGCATGGTCAACCTCTCGAGCAAGCGCGAGCAGTTCATCGCCGGTCTCATCGACAAAGCGGGGTGGGATCCGGAGTGGGCGGAGGCGCACTTCATGCATTTTGCCCCGATGTTCGAGATCGGCAATGAGGTGGACTTCGTGCTGAGCGAGGCCAAGCGGCTGCGCCTGCGCTACCCGAAGCTGCTGGTCGCGCCGCTGCTGTACCGGGTCGAGGACGGGCAGCTCTACCAGCTCCGCGAGGGAACGCTGTAACGCATAAGGTGGGGGTCCTGTCGCCGAACAGCCCTGACGTGCGACGGGGAACCCGTTGCTCTTTGAGCGGGTCCTGCCCCCGCATAGCCCAGCGCAGCTGGGCGTTTCGCCGTCGAAGTCCCGGAACCCGGCTGTACGCCCCACGCTGCTTCTGGGCGCCCATGCGGTGTCACCCGCTCGATTGCAACGGGTCGAAACGGCGTCGCAGCCCCGATGACTCGCCTGTACGCTCTTCCGCTCCGCCCGGGCGCCCGTTCGGCGCCACCCCATCATTTTTGCAACGAGTCAGGAGGTCGGAGCGGGGTCTGGCTCTAACGCGGCCG
>Ga0207646_10007487_pt1 | contig 11081 bp, 7 predicted proteins | sample KBSK5502metaG_FD_184343 | JGI IMG/M metagenome (GOLD analysis project Ga0207646, IMG submission 184343) | Corn, switchgrass and miscanthus rhizosphere microbial communities from Kellogg Biological Station, Michigan, USA - KBS K5-50-2 metaG... | ecosystem: Host-associated > Plants > Roots >...
GACCGCTTCACCGGATTTCCGGGGCGGCGGCCGCCGCCGGTCGGCGAAGAGCGCGTACACTGCGGGAAGGACCAGCAGGGTGAGAGCTGTGGAGGAGATGAGGCCGCCGATGACCACGCGCGCCAGCGGCCGCTGGATCTCAGAACCGATCCCCTGGGACAGCCCCGCGGGGAGGAAGCCGATGATGGCGACGATGGCCGACACGATGATGGGCCGGAAGCGAATCTCGCACCCGCGGGCGATCGCCTCGCCCAGCGGCAGGCCGTCGGCGAAGGCCTGGCGGATCGACGACACCAGGACCACGCCGTTGAGCACGCTGACCCCGAACACCGCGATGTAGCCGACGGCGGCCGAGATGTTGAAGGTGGTGCTCCAGAGATAGAGGGCCACGGTGCCGCCGATGAGCGCAAACGGCAGGTTCAGCATGATCAGGAGGGCGTCCCCCACCGACTCGAACGCGCCGAAGAGCAGCACGAAGATGATGAAGACCGCGAGCGGCACGATGACGTAGAGCCGTGCCAGCGCCCGCTGCTGGTCCTCGAACCGACCGCTCCAGACCATCTGGTAGCCCTCGGGCAGCTTCACCGCGGCGTCGATCTTCTGCATCGCCTCCGTGACCAGGCTGCCCATGTCCCGCTCGCGCACGCTCCACTTGATGGCCAGCCGCCGGACGTTGCCCTCCCGCCAGATCTCCGCCAGTCCGTCCGTCTTGACGAACTCGGCGAGCTGCGACAGCGGGATGCGTTCTCCGCTCGGCGCGCTCACGGTGAGGTTGCGGAGGCTGGCGACGGGGTCCCCACCCTGCGCGACGCGCACCACCAGGTTGAACCGGCGCTCCTTCTCGAAGATCTCGCTCACCACGCGTCCCTTCGTCGCCGCCTCGATCGCGTCCTGCACGTCCTGGATGTTGATACCGTAGCGGGAGGCCGCGCCCCGATCCACCGCGATCTGAAGCTGCGGCTGTCCCGGCGCGTGGTCATAGTCCAGATCCTCGACCCCGCGAATGCCGCGGAGCACATCGGCGATCTGCTTCGCCTGGGCATCCATCACGAAGAAGTCGGGACCGTAGAGCTTGATCGCCAGCTCGCCCTTGGTCCCCGCCAGCGCCTCGTCCACGTTGTCCTTGATGGGCTGGGAGAAGTTGGTCGTGAAGCCGGGGAGACTGCTGATGGAGGCGTTCATCGTCGCGATGAGCCTCTCCTTGTTCTCGGTGGTCGTCCACTCCTCACGGGGCTTGAGGCCCACGTAGAACTCGACGTTGTCGGGTGCCTCGGGGTCGGTGCCGTCGTCCGGCGCGCCGAGCTGCGAGACCACCGTGCGGACCTCGGGGAACTTCAGGAGCCGCTCCCGGATCTCCCGCACGTAAGGCTGCACGGCCTCGATGGAGATCCCCACCGGGAACTGGGTGCGGACCCACAGGTCGCCCTCGTCCAGCTCAGGCAGGAACTCCTTGCCGAGCAGCGTGAAGACGACGAGTGAGAGAGCGAGGCAGGCGGCGGCGCCGGCGATGGGCACGAGCGGGTGCCGGAGGCACCAGCGGAGGACGGGCAGGTACGGCCGCCGGAGCCAACGCAGCAGCGGACTCTCCCGCTCCGAAGGCGGCCGGGGGAAGAGGAGACTGCAGAGGACAGGGATGAGGGTCAGCGTCAGCAGCAGCGAGCCGATCACCGCCAGCGAGATCGTCACCGCCATCGGCCGAAACAGCTTCCCCTCGATCCGCTGAAAGGTCAGGATCGGCACGTACACCGTCATGATGATCAGCACCGCGAATGTCAGCGGCCGCGCCACCTCGACCGCCGCATGCTGCACCTCTCGGAGCACGCGGTGCCCGCGCGGCTTCCGCTCGCTCAGGTGCCGCACGATGTTCTCTGTCATGATCACCGCCCCGTCCACGATGATCCCGAAGTCGATCGCCCCCAGCGACAAGAGGTTGGCCGGGATCCCCCGCAGGTCCATGAAGATGAACGCGAACAGGAGCGACAGCGGGATCGTCAGCGCCACGATCAGCGCCGCCCGCAGGTCGTACAGGAAGAGCGACAGCAGCACCACCACCAGCCCCGCCCCCTCCACCAGGTTCCGCAGCACGGTCCTGACCGTGGTGTTCACCAGCCGGTCACGGCTGTAATAGGGGCGCATCTCCACGCCCGCCGGCAGCATCTTCTGGATCTCGGCCGTCTTCCGCTTCACGCCCTCGATGACCTGGCCCGGATTCTCGCCCTTCCGCATGAGCACGATGCCCTGGACGAGGTCGTCCTCGTGGTCGCGGCCGAGGACGCCGAGGCGGATCGCATGGCCGATGCCGACCGCCCCGACATCCCGGACCCGGACCGGTGTGCCCTTCTGCGCCGACACGACGATCTTCTCGATATCGCCCGGCGACTGGATGAGGCCGAGCCCGCGGACCGTGACCCGGTAGTCGCCCTGGACGATGTACCCGCCTCCGGCGTTGGAGTTGCTGTTCGACACGGCGTCGAACACCTGCTTCAAGGTCAGGTTGTAGGCGCGCAACCGGGCCGGGTCGACCGTGATCTGGTACTGCTTGGTGCCGCCGCCCCACGACACCACGTCGGCGATGCCCGGGACCTTCTTGTACTCGCGCTCGAGCACCCAGTCCTGGAGGGCCTTCAGCTCGATGAGAGGCAGGCTCTTCGATTCCAGGGTGTACCGGTAGATCTCGCCGATGACGCTGGACAGGGGGCCGAGCTGGGGCTTGGCGTCGGACGGCAACTCGGCCTGCGCGAGGCGTTCCTGGGCCTGCTGACGCGCCCAGTAATCGTCCGTCCCGTCGGTGAAGAGCACGCGGATGTTGGAGAGCCCGAACAGCGTGTCCGAGCGCAGGAACGTGACGTTGGCGATCCCGTTCAGCTCGTTCTCGAGGGGGATCGTGACGAGCCGCTCGACCTCCTCGGCCGAGTGGCCGGGCCAGAGTGTGATCACCTCGACTTTCACGTCGCCGACATCGGGGTAGGCCTCGATGGGGAGGCGCGAGTAGGAGACAACGCCACCGGCCGTGAGCAGGAGGGCCAGGGCCAGCGTGATGAATCGCTGATGCAGCGCAAAGGCGATGATGCGACTGATCACTTGACGGCCTTCTTCAGGAGGATGCCCCCCGCGCTGACCACGCGGTCCGCCGGCGTGACACCGGCCAGCACCTCGACGGAGCCGTCCACCTCCACGCCCAGCTTGACCGACCGGCGCTCGTAGTCGTCCTTCCCGCGCGCGACGAGCACGAAGGTCTCGCCGCCCTCGCGGTGGATCGCGCCCTCGGGGAGGGCCAGCACCCGCGTGGCGCCGGTGTCGATCGCGACCTTCACGAACATCTCCGCCTTGAGCGAACGGCTGCGGTTGGGGACGACGGCGCGCACCTTGAGTGTGCGCGTCTCCTTGTCGACGGCCTCGCCGATGTTGACGACGCGTCCCTCGTAGCGCTCGCGCGGGCAGCACGGCGGCGTCACCACCACCGGCTGCCCGAGGCGCACCTTCGACAGGTCGGGCTCGTACACGTCGGCCAGCACCCACATGGTGGAGAGATTGCCGATGACGAACAGGTTGACCGGGGTGTCGGACTGACCGTAGGCCACCACCTGGCCGGGGGTGACGTTGCGCTCGACGATGACACCGCTCCGCGGCGCCGTCACCACCATGATCGTCGTGGCGTCGGCCCGCGCGGCGATGTCCTCGAACTGGGCGTCGCGCACCCCGAGGGTCCGGAGGCGCGAGGCGGCCCGCTCGCGCTCGGCGACCGCCTTGCGGTAGTCGTTGCCGGCCTCACGGATCTCCTTCTGGGCGATGGCCTTGACCTCGAACAGCTCGCGCACCAGCCTGAGCGCGGCCTCCGAGCGCTCCAGGTCGGCAACGGCCTTGGCGTAATCCGCCTTCCCCGAGCCCAGGTCCGCGCTGTCGAGCACGAAGAGGTGCTGGCCCGGCTCCACGACGTCGCCGGGACGGGCGAGCACCTCCACCACGCGGCCGGTGGCCGGAGCGTGAACACGCACCAGCGCCTCCTCGTTGAACTGGACCTTGCCGCTCGTCTCGAGCACGGTCGTCCGCGTCCGGTACTCGGGACTGACGGTGGTGATGCCGGCCGCCGGGGCGGCCGGCGGCTTCGTCTCGGCGGCCAGCTTCGGCGCGGCAGGGGGGGTATCCCCCCGGGAGCTGTTACCGCATGCGGCGCACAGCAGCGAGACGAGCGCGGAGAGAACGAAGGAGAGGCGCATGCTAGTTCTCCAAAGAGCCGCCGACCGCGGCCTCCAGTTGATAGACGGCGGCCTGGTAGTTGCCGAGCGCGCGGAGATACTCGATCGACGTCTCACGGTAGGTACGCTGGGCATCGAGGAAGTCCAGCAGGTTGACACCGCCCCGGCGGTAGGCGAACTCCACCGTGTCCCGCGCCTGCCGGGCCTTCGGGAGATAGGTGTCACGGAGGGCCTTGACCTTGTCCGCCTCGGTTCGCAGCGAGCTGAGGGCCGTATCCACCTCGGAGAGCGCCTGGATCGCCACCGCCTGACGGGTCGCGTCGGCCCTCGAGGCATCCGACCGCGTCCGCGCGATCTCACCCTGATTGCGATCGAAGATCCGCAGCGGAACGCTGATGCCGAACCCGAGCGTGTTGTCGGGTCCGATGCGCTGGTACTCGATCTGCGGTGTGATGTCCCACCACGCGTTGGCCCGGGCGAGGTTGACGTCCGCCCGCGCCTTCTCGCGCGCGGCCTCCGCGGCGCGAATGTCCGGGCGGTTTTGCATCACCCGCCGGTAGAGATCGCTCGGGCGATAGGAGACGTCCCGGTAGGCGAGATCGCCGATGACGTCGAAGTCTTCCGCGATGCGATCCGGGCCGGCGACCGTCCGCAGCGCGATCTTCGCCGCGCTCACCGCGTGTCTCGCATCCGCCGCATCCCGCTCGAAGGCAAACCGCTGGACCTGGATGCGCAGCAGCTCCAGCTCCGAGATATCGCCCTTCTCCGCCCGGAAGCGCTGGATCCGCTCCAGCTCGTCGAGCGTCTTCAAGTTCTCCTCGGCCAGGCCCAGCGTCTCCCGGGAGACCAGGATGTCCGTGAACGCCTTCTTGACCTGGAAGACGGTCTGCCGCTGGAGATCGGCCAGCTCATAACCGGTGACCCGCGTGGCCGCTCGCGCGCTATCGAGCCGCCGCTGGCGTTTGGGGCCCAGCTCGATGGGCTGGCCGATCGAAACCGTGTACTGTGTCTGGCTGGCGCTTCCGCCGCCGAATTGCTCGGCGAGGAACGAGGTCTGGGGATTCGGGCGGAGGCCGGCCGTGATCTCGTTGGCGGCGACCGACTGGCGCTCGAACTCCTTCGCGCGCAAGGTCGGATTCTCGCGCGTCGCCAGTTTCACCGCCTCGTCCAGCGTGACCCGGTTGATGCGCTCCTGCGCGCTCGGGGTCTCCACCGCCAGCGAGAGCGTGATAGACAGACCGAGGATGATGACCCTGCTCATGAGCCCCTCCCGCTCGCCCCCGCGCGGAGTCACTGGCAGTTCGGCAGCCCGCCGGAGAGCGGAGGCGCGACCACGATCGCGTCGTTCTCCACGTTGCTCCATCGTCCCGCGCGATCTTGAACCTGTACCGAGTACCAGTAGGTCCCGTAGCGGGCGAACGTCATCGGAGCGATCACCTCGCCCGACTTCTTCCCGCGGAACGCTCCGGGATCCACGGCGAGCACGAGGTAACCCGAATCCGCCTTCCGCTTGCGGAGGTCTTGCTCGAGCGTCCAGGCTCCGATCGCGCGGACGATCTCCCCTGCCGGCGCCTCGAAGTGGAACCTCAATGTAGCCGGGCAGCCGGCGATGGTGCGATCCGGCAGGAACTCGAGGTCGGAGATCTTTGGCCCATCCGGCGCCGGCGTCTGCATCTTCGCCACGTGGCCGCACGCGGCGACGGTCAGCCACGCGCCGAGCACGACGAGTGCCGCGCGGCTCCCCCCACGCGGCCCTCGATGTGGGCCTGCGTTCATCTCGAGATTCGTCTTCATTCACAAACTCCTTCGTCTGCCCGGGCATGACCGACTCCGGGCGGAGCGAAGCCCAGGGCGAGGCACACTCGCCGAAAATCAGAGGGCGATTCGTGCTGGCCGCGGTCGAGCCGCGGTGGGACCTTGCTAGGGCGACTTAGGCGACAGGAGGAGCGCGGGAGGGATTCGCTGAGAGCGGCCGAGACGGGGCGGATGCTTGATCGCGTTCAGCGAGTGACACGGTGGCGTTCGGAACAGGCCGGAGGTCTGACAGAGAGACCGGCCCCACGACACCGGCATCCGAGGTGACAAGCACCACGACGTTGTCATAATCCGCGTCGTCGTAGAGTCCCCTGATCCAACTGGGATCGGGCGGACTCGCATAGGCCAAGGGCGTCAGCACGACGATGACGCCCGCGAGGAACAACAGTAGAAGCCGTCCGCACCTCATTAGATACCTTCGATACTCCAGGCCTCGACGAATGTCAACTGAAGTTCCGACGCTCACGGAGGATCACGGGAGCCCGTCCCCGCGACTCGGATGAGACAGAATGCAGTCGCTCCGAATCGTGGGGCGCTATCTAGGCGGGGTCGGCCGAAGGCTTCACGCCGAAGCGCGCGGCTACCCGTTCCCACCCTTGCCCGCCCAGGAGCCCTCCGAGCACCGGGACCAGCTCCGGGATCGGCACGCGGATCTGCTCCATGGAGTCGCGATCCCTGACGGTCACCTGCCCGTCACCGGTCTCGCCCTTCTCCGCATCGCCGACGGTCCGGACGTCCACCGTCACGCAGTACGGCGTGCCGACCTCGTCCTGGCGCCGGTAGAGGCGCCCGATCGCGGCCGTGTCGTCGTAGTAGGCGGTCCACCGTCGCGCCAGCTCGTCCCGGATGGCCTGGGCCGTGCGCACGATCTCCTCGCGCTTCTTGAGCAGGGGCAGCACCGCCACCGACACCGGCGCCAGCTCCGGATGGAAGCGCAGCACCACCCGCTTCTCGCCGCGGACCTCCTCCTCGCGGTAGGCCTCGACGAGAAAGGCGAGCAGCATCCGGTCGACGCCGGCCGCCGGCTCGACGACGTAGGGGACGATGTGCTCCTTGCGCTCCTCGTCGAAGTAGGTGAGCGACTTGCCGCTCCACTTGGCGTGCTGCTTGAGGTCGAAGTCCGTGCGGTTGGCGATGCCCATCAGCTCGTTCCAGCCGATGGGGAAGCGGTACTCGACGTCCACCGTGCGCTTGGCGTAGTGGGCGAGCTCCTCCTTCTCGTGCTCGCGCAGGCGCAGGTTCTCCCGCCCGAGGCCGTAGCGCTCGAAGAACGCCATGCAGTCCTCGATCCAGCGCTCGTGCCAGTACTCGTCGGCCGGGCGCCCGTCCACCACCTCGGCGGGGTTGACGAAGTACTCGATCTCCATCTGCTCGAACTCGCGGGTCCGGAAGATGAAGTTGCCCGGCGTGATCTCGTTGCGGAAGGACTTGCCGATCTGCCCGATGCCGAAGGGCAGCTTGCGCCGCATAGACTGGAGCACGTTGTCGAAGTTGACGAAGATGCCCTGGGCCGTCTCCGGCCGCAGGTAGGTGAGCGCCGCATCCTCCTCGACCGGCCCCATGAATGTCTTGAACATGAGGTTGAACTGGCGGGGTGCGGTCAGCTCGCCCTTGCCGCACTCGGGGCAGAGCGCCCGCCGGGCGCCGCAGTGGCCGCAGGGCTCCCCCGCCGGCACCGTGAACTTGTTGCCCTTGGTGGCGGGACAGTAGTGCACCCACGGGACCTCGTCGACCTTGTCCGCGCGGAACCGGTGCCGGCACTCGCGGCAGTCGACCATGGGGTCGGTGAAGTGCTCGACGTGGCCGCTCGCCTTCCACACCATGGGGTGCATGATGATGGAGGCGTCGAGCCCCACCATGTCGGCCCTCCGCTGGATGAACTCCCGCCACCAGACCTGCTTGATCTTGTTCTTGAGCTCCACCCCCAGCGGCCCGTAGTCCCAGCAGGAGCCGGTGCCGCCGTAGATCTCGCTCGACTGGAAGACGAAGCCGCGCCGCTTGCAGAGGGAAACGAGCGTGTCCATCGTGGGTGGCATGAATTTCAGGATAGCACAGTCACCGGCGGGAGCCGGTGGGCGCGGGCTCGGCGACGCGCGAGAGCGATCGGCGCATCTGGGCGAGGAAGCGGGCCGAGCGCGGGACCTGCCCCGCCAGCCGCGCGATCATGCCCTCGACGACGGCGCAGACCTCGCCTTCGAGGGCCGGCGCCAGCGGAAGCCGGAGCGCGTCGTCCCACCGGAGCTCGCGGAATCGCTTGAGGGTCCCCACGGCGGCGGTCGAGAGGGGAATGGTGTCGGCGCCGGGCCGGCAGCGGCCGCAGACGAGGCCGCCGGCCTCCACGTCGAGGCCGGCCTGCGGGAAGGGATAGGGCCGACCGCAGGCCGCGCACCGGTCGATCCGAGGACGATGACCGAGCAGATCCACGGCGCGCGCGGCGAAGCAGATGGAGACCCAGCCGGAGCGGGACGAGGCCTCAAGCGCCCTCAGGGCTCGCACCAGGAGCCGGAAGAGCGCCTCGTGCGGGTCCCGGTCGGCGGAGAGCCGGACGACGCACTCGACCGTCCAGGCGGCGCGGCCGAGCCGTTCCAGCTGGGCGCCGAGACCCACGAAGGGATGGAGGATGTCGAAGTGATCGACGCGCACGAGCTCGCTCCGGCCGGTGTCGAAGAAGACCAGCTCGCCCAGGGTGAAGGGCTCGAGCGCGCTCCCGAAGCGCGAGCGCGGGCGCCGGGCCGATCTGGCCACGCCTCGCAGCTTGCCGAACTCGCGCGTGTAGAACTCGACGAGCCGGTCGCTCTCGCCGAGCGCGCGCCGGCCGACGACGACCGCCTGCGTCTTATGGAGCGCCATGCTCGCGGTCTCTATCTCAGGACGTCAGCAGGAAGCCGAACTCCCTCAGGGCCTTCTCGTCGGTGCGCCAGTTCCGCCGGACCTGGACCCGAAGGTCCAGATACACCTTGATGCCGAAGAAGCGCTCGAGATCCTCCCGGGCCATGGCGCCGATGCGCTTGAGCATGCCGCCGCCCCTGCCGATGACGATGCCTTTCTGCGATTCGTGCTCGACGAAGATGTTCGCCCGGATGTAGAGGCACTCGGGCCGCCGCCGCTCGGTCAGCTCCTCGACCCGGATCGCGCACGCGTACGGGATCTCCTGGTGGGTGAGATGGAAGATCTTCTCGCGGACCGCCTCGGCCGCGAAGAACGCCTCCGGCTGGTCGGTGAGATAGTCGGCGGGAAAGTACGGCGGCCGCTCCGGCATGGCCGTCACGATCAGGTCGAGGAGCCGATCGCAGTTCGTCCCCGCCGCCGCCGAGATCGGGATGATCTCGGCGAAGGGGTAGCGGGCGCGATATCCCTCGATGAGGGGCAGGAGCCGCGACTTCGGAGTGACCAGGTCCACCTTGTTCAAGCAGCAATAGACGGGCGCGCGGCAGGGCCGAAGCCGCTCGAGAACCCCCTCGTCGATCCGGTCGGGGCGCTCGGTGGCCTCCGCCACCAGGCACACGACATCCACGTCCTCGAGCGCCCGCTCCGCGGCCTTGGTCATGAGCCGGCCGAGCGGGCCCGAGACGTGGTGAAGCCCGGGCGTGTCCACGAACACGACCTGGGCGGAGGGCAGGTGCTTGATGCCCGTGATCCGCGTCCGCGTCGTCTGCGGGCGCGGAGACACGATGGCCATCTTCTCGCCCACGAGCCGGTTCAGCAGGGTGGACTTGCCGGCGTTGGGCCTCCCGATCAGCGCGACAAAGCCGGCCCTGAACGGGGTGCGGGTCATGGGCGGTGGTCCGGGTTGACGGCAACCCGGATCGGGCGGCGGCGTGACCGTGGCGCGCGGTGCCGGCAGGGCGCGGGCGTGGCGACAGCCCGGGCACCCGGGTCCTGCTCAATGAGGCCGGTCCAGAGGCGCGCCGGAGGGGGCCGACGTCGAACCCGCGCGAGGATCTCGCGCTCCCGCTCGTGCATGAGGCGAGCCTGGCCGGGATCGTGGTCGTCGTAGCCCACCAGATGCAGGAGCCCGTGCAGCAGGAGCAGGTCGATCTCCAGGGCCACGGCGACACCCAGGCGCGCGGCCTGGCGCGCGGCCGTGTCGGCCGAGATGATCACCTCGCCGAGCAGCCGCGACGGCCCGTCGAGGGACCGCGACGCACGCAGCGCCAGAGAAGCAGCCGGGCGCGAGACTCCGACGGGGCGGGGGCGTGGCGAAGCCCGGGTGCCGGCGCCCAGTTCGAGGTTGAAGGCGAGCACATCCGTGGCCCGCCTCTGGCCGAGGTAGCGCTCGTGCAGCCGCCGGATCTCACGATCGCCGACCACGGTGACATGGAGGTCCCGGTCGCGTCGCCCCAGGCTCGAGAGCGCCGACCTCGCGACGGCGCCGAGCCGGGAGGCGGACACGCTCACGCGCCGCTGGCGGCTCCGGACGCTGACGCTCAAGCGGGCGGGCCGGCCGCGCCGCCGTCGGACGGGGCCGGCCTGCGCGCGGCCCCGCCGGAAGGGACCCGGTCGTAGGCGCGAACGATGGCGGAGACCAGGTCGTGCCGGACCACGTCGCGGTCGTCGAAGTAGATGAACCGGATGCCGTCGATCCCGTGGAGCACGCTCTGGATCTCGATGAGTCCGGAGGGGCGGTTCTGCGGCAGATCGACCTGGGTGATGTCCCCAGTGACGACCATCTTGGCGTTGAAGCCGAGCCGGGTGAGGAACATCTTCATCTGCTCGGACGTCGTGTTCTGCGCCTCATCGAGGATGATGAAGGCGTCGTTCAGGGTCCGGCCGCGCATGTAGGCGAGCGGCGCGATCTCGATGGAGCCCTTCTCGCTGAGCGTCGCCACCTTGTCGGGCTCCAGCATGTCATAGAGGGCATCGTAGAGCGGCCGCAGGTAAGGATGCACCTTCTCGAACAGGTCGCCGGGCAGGAAGCCGAGTCGCTCGCCGGCCTCGACGGCGGGCCGGGTCAGGATGATGCGCGCCACCTCGCGCTTCATGAGCGCCGACACCGCCATGGCCACTGCGAGATAGGACTTGCCGGTGCCGGCGGGACCGATGGAGATCACGAGGTCGTAGGCGCGGATG
>Ga0207646_10007491_pt1 | contig 11078 bp, 8 predicted proteins | sample KBSK5502metaG_FD_184343 | JGI IMG/M metagenome (GOLD analysis project Ga0207646, IMG submission 184343) | Corn, switchgrass and miscanthus rhizosphere microbial communities from Kellogg Biological Station, Michigan, USA - KBS K5-50-2 metaG... | ecosystem: Host-associated > Plants > Roots >...
CGGGCGGCCACAGTGTCAGCAAAAACAAAAAACGTGCGTTCGCTGCCAAGCTTTTTTTCCAGACGCTCCAATAAAAGATCGTACTCGTGATCGAGCATTGTATTCAAGCGCACCCGACTCACGTAATGGTCGGCAGGTCCGTAAATCGCGTCGCTGAACGTCATGTCGTAAGCCGACATTGTTTTGGCGATCGTCCCGGCCGCGCCGCCCACATGAAAAAATCGGCGCGCCACTTCCTGGCCCGCGCCAATTTCTGCGAACGTCCCGTACTTTTGCCGATCGAGATTGATCTGGAACGCCTTCCGGTTCGTCCCCACGTCCATCTCCGCCTTCATACAAACATTGTAGCGGCGGTCTATGACCGTCGCAAAAAGACGAGAATTTTACATGCGCACTTGCTCGGCGCTATTCGCCGGCATCCAGCCGCGCAAATTATTCGGCAGCGCCGCGTAAATCCAATCGCCGCGCTGGCTGACGATTTGGATTTCGCTGCCGGGCGGTAGTGTCAAAACGCGATTGGCATTGTCCGCCGTAGCGAGCCGGGCTTCGACATTTTCTCCGGTCACAATCGCTAATCCTCGCGCGTTTCTACCGTGGCTGAGTTGATAACTCGTCAGGACCGCAATTGCGAAGATCGACAGCGACAAGATCGACAGTACAATCGCGCGACGCCGGCCAAAAATCCAAGTCGCAACCGAAAAAATCCCGATCCAAAATGCGACCGCGGCGGCGACGGCGTACTGATTCTCGTTGGCGAACGCGAACAACCGTTCCCATCTACTTGGAATCAATTCGAGCGCGCGCGCTTCGTCACGCGTGACCCGCAGATTCGCCTGGGCTTCCGGGTGACGCGGATCGAGCGCAAGCGCGCGTTCGTAATTGAGAATGGCGCGGCCAAAATCGCTTTTTCGGAAGTAAGCGTTGCCCAAATTGTAAAAAACATTTGGAGCGTCCTGTCCGGAACGCACCAGATCCTCATAATCTTCGACTGCCGCTTTGAAATCACCGGCTGCGTATTCCTGATTGGCTTTGGCAAACTGCGCGCTCGGTTGCGCCATTAGAATCGAGCCGTTAACCAACGACAGAACCGCGCAGCTGAGAACAATTCGGATTTTCATACGCGCAAACTTTCCAGCAACCTCAAAACTTCTTCTCGCTCGTCGTTCGAGATCGCACCGGCGCCGTTTCCGCTTCCGCCGAAGCGCAATTCGTCGCTGCGCTCGAATAACGTCCGCAATTGTGCGCGTTCGTTTTCAGCCAAATCAAAAGCTTTCGCCGCGGTTTCCGCGTCCACGGCGTTCGGGTTAATATTTTTGGCGAGCGCGGTTTTTACGCGCACCACGCGCGACGCGTTTGAAAAGTATTCCTGCGGCGATAATTCGCTTCGCCGCAGTTTTCGCAAGAGCTCGCTTGATTCCTGTTGCAACGCCGCCACTCGCTGCGCGTCGCGATTGTCGATCTTCGCTTGCCGAATTTGCCAACCAACGAATCCCAACAACAGAATCAACGGAACGAGTTGGGGCATCCAAAAAACTGGACGCGCGTAAATCGGCGTGAATGATCGAACGCGACCGAGGTCAGTCATTTGATACAAAATATCCTGCGGCTTTGCTGTGGGAGCAGCGGTAGCGGTGGTTGTTGCCGCCCGTGTTGGTGATTTTGCCGCAACCGCCGGCGCAGCTGTAACAGTTGGCGCCGGCGCTGCACCGCCTTCGACCTGAATTGGAACGGCATCGCTCCGTAACGTGACGTAGGTTTCTTTGCTTGGATCGAAGTAAGCGAAAATCAGCGGCGGCACCGCCGGTTTCTTGTCGTTAGGCGCGATCACCATCTCGAAAGTTTTTTCCCCACTGATTCCGACGTCGTCGTCCTGTTTAAATTTCGAGGAGGGCGGATATTTGTGCCAGCCGCGTTCGTCCTCGAGCGCGGGCCCATTCATCCGATCAAAGTTTCCGCGACCCCTGATTGTCGATGTTACGGTGATCGGATCGCTCACTTGCACAGTTCTCGGTTTTGCATCCACCGCCATTGTAAAATTGCCAATCGCTCCGGAGAAATTTGGCGGCGCGTTCGGCGGGAGCGGCCTCACATTGAGCATCGCAGTTTCGCTGCTAATCGGCAGTTCGGTTCGCTCGCCCATGCTTCCAAAGGGATCGCTGAAAAATGGATCCGAGAAGGGATCATCTAAATTAAATAGATCGAACGGTGAGCGCGGACGGGTTCGCGGCGACGTGCTCGGTCGCCGCGGCAGAACGACCACAGCCTTTGCCGTTACCGGTCCGATTTCCAATTTTCCAGGGCGGGCGGCGGCGATCGCGGTTTTAAAGGTATAAACTTGATAAGTCCTGCCGCCGATTGTTTCCAGATTTTCGCGCGGTTGCTGCAACTTCTGGGTGGTGAAACCCTGGTCGGAAAGTTCCGGTCCCTCTTGAAGTCGACCATGTGCGCGCGGATCGAATCCCAATCGGATTTCGGCCGGCACCATCTCCCCCACATAGGCGTCTTTTTTAGCGACAACCAATTCCGCGAAAGCGACCTTGCTTCCAACCGTGCTTTGCCCGCTTTGCGCCGAACCAGCAGAGCTGCCGGAACTGCCCGGCCCTTGCGCCACATTCAATACGAGTTCGGGCGTGCGCAGGGAATCGTTTCCGACTCGAACGGTTTGCGGCGGAATTTTGAATTGCCCGGCTTTCAGCGGCAGAATGGTGTAATTGTAAGTGACGCTGCTGCTGACATCGAAATTGCGCATCTCGAATTGGCGCGACGTTCCGGTCTGATGAATTTCAAGGCCGTCGATCGAAATCGTTTCCGGAACATTCGCGCTATTTGCGCCGTTCACTTTGATTTCCAACTGCACCATCTGTCCAACGGCCGGCTGCGAGTCACTCAACACCGCAGTGACGCTGGGCGAAGCCGCAAAACTGGATTGCATCGCCGCGATCGCGATCAGGGTCAGAAACAAAATTCGCCGGAACATCGACATCTTCATCAACTCTCAACCATCAACCTTCTGAGGGTCACCAGTCATTATAGACATGGCGTTGCACCTTGCGTTCATCAAGCTGAACGCGCTGCTCTTCGTCTTTCATCGATTTCAAAAGGAGCTCGGCCTGTTTTTCACTCATCTGGCCCTCTTTTTCCGGTTCGGCCTCGGCTAGTTGCGCCGCTTCCTGCGGCGACTCCGGTTGTTTGTCACCATTCGCTCCTTTGATTTCCCCGGCCAATTTTTTCTGCGGTGAAGAAGTCGGCGTCGCAGACGGTCTCCCGTTTTCTCCCTCGCCTTCACCTTCACCGGGAGACGGCGATGGCGTTTGCTCTTCGCCTCCTCCCGGACTCGGCGATTCTTCCGGCTGTTCTTGACGGCCCGAAGACTGTTGATCTTGTCCCCCAGCGGACGGACTTGCCGTGGCGAGCGCGTTTTTGTTTTCCCCTTTTTTGGGCGAGGGCGATGGTTGGTTCGCTTGCCGTTGATCTTTGCCCGGTGATGGAGTTGGGCTTTCACCGGGCCGCGATTGCTGATTTTTTTGCGGCTCGTTTTTGGCCTGGGCCTGGTTCGACCCGTCCTGAGAATTTTTGCTGCTTCCTGATTGGTTTTGCGATTGCGCCTGCTGGTTCTGCTGTTGTTGCTGTTGCTGGTCTTGATCTTTGCCGGAGCTGCTCTGCGATTGCGACTGCTGCTGGTCCTGCTTCTGGTCGCCGCCGTTTTGCTGCTGATTTTTATCTTTCTTATTTTGCTGTTGCGGCGGCGGCGTTGGTTTTTGTTTGGGATGCTGTTTCAACCGTTCAATTTTCTTTTTGACCTCTTCCAGATTCGCTTTGGCCGCTTCGTTCTTCGGATTCAGTCTCAAAGTGGATTCATAATGCGACGCGGCGTCGGTCAGGTCCTTGAGGGTGCTGTCGTTCGTCTGGTCCATGTCGGCGCGATCTTCGAGAGTCCGGCCAAGATTAAAATGGCTATTCTCCTGCAACTTCTTGTCGGGCGAGAGCAGCGCGTCGCTGAAAGATTGCAACGCTTTGTTGTAGTCGCCCATTTTGAAAGCGGATGCGCCGGCATCGAATTCGATTTTTTCTTTTTCCGACGAATCTGGATGCGATTTTAAATCTTCTTCAAAACTGCTATAGGCGTCGTTATATTTTCCTTCGCGGTAAAGATTCAGCCCCGTAGCAGTTCCAAAAACGGGTCGCGCGAAAATTAAAAGCAGCGCCGTCGCCGGCACCGCAATCTTCGACCATGGCGGCAAGGGGGAACGAGCGCGCACTTTTTTTCGTTCACCAATCAAGATCGACATCGTGAGCGCAAGCATCGCCACGCCCAGCGGCCACTCGTAACGCTCGATCGGCCTTCGCGATAAGCGCGCGTCAATTTCCGCCGCCTTCATATTCGCAAGGCCTTGGCTGTAAAGCTGTGCCATCGTTCGCGGTCCGTCCTCCAGATGCAGATAAAGACCCCCGGTGGCTTGAGCGATTTCGCGCAACCGCTTTTCGTCGAGCTTCGATTTCACAACTTGTCCGGCGGAATCTTTCACAAACGCCGTTCCACCGCCGTCGCTGTTAATTGGAATGAGCGAGCCCTGTGGCGTGCCCACGCCGACCGTGAAAATTCGCACGCCCGCATCCGCCGCGGCTTTCGCGGTCTTCGCAGCGTCGCCGGTGAGATCTTCACCGTCTGTGAAAATGATCAGCGCGCGATTTCCGGCCGCGCTTTTTCCAAATGTAGTTACTGCGAGATTGATCGCCTCCGAAATATTCGTTCCGCCTTCGGGAATCGTTTTAGTGTCGAGATCGTTGATCGATTCGACCGCCGCTTCGTAATCGATCGTCAGCGGCGCTTGTAAAAAAGCGCGGCCAGCGAATGCGATCAGTCCGACGCGATCGCCTTGCAGTTGGTTAACGAGATCTTGTGCGGCAAGTTTAACGCGCTCGAGCCGGTTCGGCTGCACGTCATTCGAAAGCATGCTGCGCGAAGTGTCCACGGCAAAAAGGAGATCGAGACCCTTGCGCTTCACGTCTTCGTAAATGTAGCCCCATTGCGGTCGAGCGAGACTGACGATCGCGAGCGCAAGTCCCAGCATCAACAGACCAAATCGCAAGACGCGGCGCGAACGATTCACCGTCGCCGCGAGTTGCGGAAGCAATCGTGGCGAAACAAACTCACGAAGTCTCGCAACGCCCCGCTGCTCTGCGCGCGCAAACAACACCGCGAGAACCGGAATCGCGAGCAGTGCCCAAAACCAGATCGGCGCCCCAAAACTCATCAGATCGAGATCTCCTTCACGGCAATTTCTTCCAAATGGTTTGCGACAATAAAAGTTGCGCGACCAGCAGCCCGCAGCCGCTCATGAGGCAGAGCGGAAACAAATCGCGGTACTGCTGATATTTTTTCACGGCCACGGTCGATTTTTCCATCTTGTCGATGTCGCTGTAAATCTGTTCGAGCGATTTGGTGTCGGTCGCCCGGAAAAATTGGCCGTCGGCAATCTGCGCGACTTGTCTTAGGCCGGCTTCGTTAAATTCCACGCGTTGGTCTTGATAAAGCATATTGCCGAGCACGTCGGTCATTGGACCGCGCGATGTAAAAATGGGCGCCGGTGCGATTCCATTAATTCCAGCGCCGATCGCATAGAAGTGGATCTTTAATGCTTTGACTGCTTCAGCAGCTGTGTTCGGCGAAATCTTTCCCGCGTTATTTTCACCATCGGTCAGCAGAACGATTGCGCGACTCTTTGAATGTTTATCGTTCAATCGATTCGCAGCCGAAGCTATGGCCGAACCGATCGCAGTCCCGTCTTCTACGAGGCCGATTCGGACGCGCTCGAGATTTTGCAGAAGCCAGTCGTGATCCAACGTCATCGGACTAACGACATACGGCCGACCCGCGAATGCGATGATGCCGATTCGGTCGTTAGGCCGGCCTTCGATGAACTTGCGCGTCACTTCCCGGATCGCGTCCACCCGCGTCGCGCGCTCTCCGCCGATCGTGAAATCTTTCGTCAGCATCGACCCGGAGACATCGAGCACGAGCATGATGTCGATCCCGCTCGCTTCGACTTGAGTGAGACTTTTGCCGAGCTGAGGTCGCGCGAGCGCAACGACGAAGATTGTCAATGTTGCAAAAATCAGTGCACGCAAAAGTTTTCCCACGCGCGCCGCGCTTTGTTTGCCGATCGCGCGGAGCGTCGATGTCGATGAAAACGTGAGCGCGGCAGCCGGTCCGCGCTTGCCGCGCAAATAAGCGAGGAGCGGAATTGCCAAGAGAAGCAAAAGCAGCCACGGACGCGCGAACGTCAGTACGGTGTTTGACGGCCACCAATCAAGCAAGCGCAAGTTGCTCTCCTTTCACAAAGCGGGTTGCCTCTTCCAGCAAAAGGCGGCTGTCCGCGGGCGTCGCTTCGTAGCGCGCAAACTTGATCAAGTCGCAGCGATTCAAAAAATCTTCGAGGAGCGATTTTTCATTGGCGGAGAACGGCGACGATTTCACCAAGGCGGTGAGAAATTCGACCGATGTCTGGCGAGTCACCGGCAACGCATACTGATTGGTAACGTAGCGGCGCAAAATATCGGAAACGCGAATGCTAAACAGATACGGATTCGTTGTTTCGATTTCGCCAGCGATCAGCTCCAGCTCCTCGAGTGCAATTTCTCGTGGCAATTTCGGCGGTTGCTCGGGTTTGCGCCTTCGCTTGAAGAACCAAACGATCAAGCCGATGAGGCACAGTCCAGCAAAGCTCGCCAAGAAAATTAGCCACGTCGGGACAAACGAGTAATCAACCGGTGGCGCGATTTCGTGGAATTGCTGTTGAGCGAGAAAGATCGACATAGAGGAAGCCGACATTTGCCGGTTAGCGCGTCGCGGCGCGGCGTTCGCGCAATTTAAAAAACGATCGTAGCGCCGGAAGATAATCTTCGCTCGTCCGTAACGTTATCGCGTCGATGTTGTTGCGGCGGAGCGTGCGCGAAAGCTCATGCGCCTTTTCATCGGCGAGATCGCTGAACCGCGCGCGCGTGCCGCGATCCGCAGTGTTGATTTCAATTTGCTCGCCGGTCTCGGCGTCTTCAAGAGTGATGATACCGACATTTGGCAGCACTTGTTCGCGTTCGTCCTGGATGTGGACCGCGATGAAATCGTGCCGGCGGCCACTGACCGCGAGGGTGTGGGAGAAGTCTGGCGTTTGAAAATCGGAAATGAAAAACACAACCGCGCGCCGGGTCACGACTTTGTTTAAATAATCGAGGGCGAGCGCGGGATTGGTCCCGCGACCGGCCGGCTCGAAAAATAGAATCTCTCGAATGAGCCGAAGCGTGTGCGAGCGGCCTTTTTTTGGCGGAATAAAAAGTTCCATTCGATCGGTGAAAAGAATCAGACCGACCTTGTCGTTGTTGCGGATCGCGCTAAAAGCGAGCAGACACGCCACTTCCGCGGCCAGCTCGCGTTTCGATTGCATCGTGCTCCCGAAATTTCCGGACGCGCTAACATCGACGATCAACATTACGGTCAGCTCGCGTTCTTCCGTGAATTTTTTCACGAAGGCGGTTCCGAGTCGTGCGGTCACGTTCCAATCGATCGCGCGAATTTCGTCGCCGGGTTGATATTCGCGCACGTCTTCAAAATTCATTCCACGGCCTTTGAAGACGCTGTGATAATTTCCGGCGAAAACGGTCTCGACCAGACCCTTGGTTTTAATTTCCAGGGTGCGGATTTTCTTAAGAATCTCCGCGGTTCTTTCCTGCAAACCGTTCATCGTGACTCAGGGAACAGGGAGGCCGGCAAAAATCCGTTCGATAATCGTCTCGCTCGTGACTGCTTCTGCTTCGGCTTCATAGCTGACGATGATGCGATGCCGCAAGACGTCCGGCCCGATGCTTTTTACATCTTGCGGCGTGACGTAGCCGCGTCCGTTCAGAAACGCGTGCGCGCGGGCGCCGAGCGCGAGATAAATCGTGGCGCGCGGCGATGCGCCATAACGAATCAGTCCTTCCAGCGGCAAATTATAGGAAGTGGGCTCGCGCGTCGCCCAAACAACATCGACAATGTAATCCTTCACCCGGTCGTCGATGTAAATTTGGTTCACCACATCGCGCGCGGCGATGATTTGTTTCGGTTCAATAACCGCGTCGACACGCAAATCGGGCGCCGACGTCGCCATCAAATCCAGAATCGTGCGCTCCTCGGATTTTTCCGGGTAACCGATGTTCAATTTGAACATGAACCGGTCGAGCTGCGCTTCAGGCAATTGATACGTGCCTTCCTGCTCGATCGGGTTTTGCGTGGCTAGGACCAGAAATGGATCGGAGAGGGGATAAGTTTGTTCGCCGATCGTGACCTGGCGTTCTTGCATCGCTTCCAGCAACGCGCTCTGTACCTTGGCCGGCGCGCGATTGATTTCGTCCGCCAGAATTAAATTCGAAAAGATCGGGCCGAGCTTGGTCGTGAATTCGCCGGTGCGCGGATTATAAATCAACGTCCCGATCAAATCGGCCGGCAAAAGATCGGGCGTGAATTGCAATCGCTGGAAACCGGTCTGGATCGCAGCCGCCATGGTTTTGACCGTGAGCGTTTTGGCCAAACCCGGCACGCCCTCGAGCAAAATGTGGCCGTTAGCGAGCAAGCCGAGCAACAAGCGGTCGACCAGATATTTTTGGCCAACGACCACGTGCGAAACCTGCTCGCGCAGAGGGGGGATCCACCGGCCCAGCTCCTGCACTTCGCGGGTAATTTCCTGCGTCGATTTCATGCGCGTTTTTGAGACAAACGGGAACCCGACAATGTTCGATCAAACTACGCTCCCGACAAGCGCCAGAGATGGCAATTATTTGCGGCGCGTCTCTGCGCGCGGGCGCAACGTCAAAATGATCGGCACCCCGTCGTAGGGTTGGGCATCGCGTATCCGCGCTTCGAGATAACGCCTGTAGGATTGAGAGAGCAACCGTGGATCGTTTACAAACAGCACGAACTCCGCCGGTTGAAGATGTTCGCCACGGCGAATCCGTCCTTTGGCGGATCGATTTTGACTGCCGCTCGCCTGCGCTGCGTAAAAAAGTTTCAATCGGCGGCCTTTGACCATCGGCGGCGGATTGGCGGTGAACGCCGCGCGCATCAGCCGATTCAAAACGCCAGTTCCAATCCGTGTCGCCGACGCGCGCTCAATTTTGCCAATCATTCCAAAAAGCCGCTCGACGTTTTCGCCGGTGCGCGCGGACGCGATCAACACCGGCGCGTAATCGAGGAAGAAAACTCTCTCGCGCGCTTCATCGGCGAGTTCGCGGATTGTCTGCCGCTCGCCGCCCTTCGGTTTAACCAAGTCCCATTTATTCAAAACAACCAACCCTGCCTTGTGCGCCTCCTGAATCAATCCGGCGATCCGTTTGTCCTGCGCGGTCACGCCGCTGGTAAGATCGACAATCAGGATGCAGAGATCGGCCCGGCGAATACTTCGTTCGGCGCGCATGACGCTGAAAACTTCGACCGAGCTGGAATGTTTACTGCGCCGGCGAATTCCAGCGGTGTCGATGAACAGGAATTGGCGACCGTCGCCGTCATAAAAGATATCGACCGAATCGCGCGTCGTACCCGGTATTTCGCTCACGATCGCGCGCTCGCTCTGCACGATCGCGTTGATCAGCGACGATTTGCCGACGTTTGGCCGGCCGATGATGGCAATGGAGATCGGTTGAACGTTGAGAGTTGAGGGTTGAGCGCTCGATTGCGTAGGCGAGGGGAGAAGTTGGCCAACTATGCCTAACAAGTCAGAGATACCGCGATTATGTTCGGCGCTGATCGAGACGATTTTTTGAAAGCCTAACGAGTCGAACTCCGCCACAAGAGACTCGTGCTTTTCATTGTCGATCTTATTAACCACGAGCACGATCGGCTTTCTCGATCTTCGTAGAGTGCGCGCGAGATCTTGGTCGATGGGCGAGAGGCCATCTTTGGCATCGACAACAAACAGGAGAAGATCGCTTACCTGCAGCGCTTGTTCCGCGGTTTGGTGCACTTGCGCGCTCAGATCCTTTTCGCCCGCGCCGAAGATTCCGCCGGTGTCCCAAAGTGTGAACGGTTGTTCTCCGCGCGAACAGATTGCTGAGATTCGATCGCGCGTGATCCCTGGCTGATCGTGAACGATTGCGATTTTGCGACCGGCAAGTCGATTGAAGAGAGCGGACTTCCCGACATTCGGCCGCCCCATGATTGCGACGCTCGGCAATTTTGCCTGTCCGTTCATCGCGAGTGTCCCGATTGAAAATTAATCCCGCGCCGCGTGCGCGTGTCCCGCGGCCTGCAGTTGGCGCACTCCGTCCATCACGTAAACCACGCCGGAGACAAGAGTGAAAATTCCCGCGACGGCGACAACGAAAAGGAGTGGAAGAAAGCGTAGTTGCAGCATGACCCAACCAATCGCGCACATCTGGCAAACGGTTGCAACTTTCCCGGTCCAGACCGGTTTCACGCGCATCTTGTCGCCGATCAGCAGATGCAAAATGACTGCGCCCACCAGAATGACAGCGTCGCGCGTGATGACGAGAACGGGGAACCACGCCGGAAATCTTCCATAGTCGGGATCAACTTCGCTCCAGTTGCTGATGCTCAATGTGATGATGCCGCTCAAGAGTAAGCCTTTGTCTGCAATTGGATCGAGAATCGCACCGAGCGCGCTGCGCTGTTTGTAGCGGCGCGCGATGTAACCGTCGAGTCCGTCACTCACGGCCGCGATCAGAAAAATAGCAATGGCGGTGAAACGTTGCCACTCCAGCGGCGCGCCGCGCTGAATGCTTTGACCATAATAAATCGCCATGGTCACGAACGCCGGAATCATCAGAATGCGGGCGACAGTGATTTTGTTGGCAGTCGTCATCGGCTGGAAAACAATTGTAGGCGTTTGATTCGCTCGCGCCAGCTCGCTCAGATAAGGATGACACCGTCCGGTGGATCCGCGTTTTTTCTCTCTCTCTCTCTCTATATAAGTACTAGGCAACAAACAACAGCGGCTGGACGTGCCGCATTTCATAGCAAGCAAAGGAGCGGCACGTGAAGGAGTGCCGCTCCGACGGGGAAAACAGCCGCGTGTGATCCGTTGCTCCAA
>Ga0207646_10007492_pt1 | contig 11077 bp, 9 predicted proteins | sample KBSK5502metaG_FD_184343 | JGI IMG/M metagenome (GOLD analysis project Ga0207646, IMG submission 184343) | Corn, switchgrass and miscanthus rhizosphere microbial communities from Kellogg Biological Station, Michigan, USA - KBS K5-50-2 metaG... | ecosystem: Host-associated > Plants > Roots >...
GGGGATCTTCAGGAACTTCAGCAGCTTCCATGTCTTGCGGTCGTAGAAGGCCAGGCCGTTGTTGTCGAGGTACTTGGCCGTCATGAAGTCGTCGACCACGATGGCCTTGGAGCCATCGACGGTGAAGTACAGGTTGTATGGATACGGCACGTTGATGTTGCCGATCGGCTTGGCCGTATTCGGGTCGACGACTGTCAGCTTCGAGGCGCCCATGTTGTTCACGAATAGCTTCGAGAGGTCCCAGTCTGGCGTGATGTGCTCGGGGTTGAGACCAGTGTTGAAGCGCCCGATGATCTTGAAGGTCTTGGGGTCGATGACCGTGACGTCGCCCGACTGCTCGTTGGGCACGTACACCCGGGGTGGGAGGTTAGCAATGCGCGGATCGAGAGTTCCACTCACGGTCGCTGCATAGATGCCGCCGACGGGCGGAGGCGTGGGGGTCGGCGCTGCGGTCGGCGGCGCGGGCGTCGCCGGGGCGCTCGCGCTTGCGGTTGGCGTGGCTGCCGCGTTGCTCGCATCCGTGATCCGATTAGGAGTTGACGTTGGCGAGGCGGCCGAGCAGGCGGTAGCGAAAATCCCCACCAGGGCCAGCAGCGCGGCGCGGCGTAACGACATCGGCGCGCAGTTTAGGCGATGCGGCGCGTCGGTGGGCGGACGGCGACCCTATCACCGCCACAAGACAGCCAGAGGCCGGGCTCCATCGCCCGGCCTCATTGGTCTCGCTTTTGGAGGGAAGTCGGCGCTACATGATGCCGACGATGTGGCCCTCCGGATCGGCGAAGAGCGCTATGTTGGTTTCGGGCGCCACTTCGGTGAGTGGCATGAGGATCTTGCCGCCGCTGGCCTCGACTTTGGCAAGGGTGTCCTGGGGATTATCGGTGTGGACGTAGAACTTCACGCCCGGCGGCTGCCCGTTGCCAGCCGCGCCGATCCCGCCGGTGATCCCGTTTCCCTGCCGATACATGCCGTACCCACCGGGGTTGTTGGTGTCCAGGCTCCAACCGAAGACATCGCCATAGAAGCGTTGGAGCGCCTCACCGTCACTGCCGGTGACCTCGACGTGGATAACCTCTGTCGCCATCGAAACTCCTCCTGAGTCAGCTGCTGGGAGCGCCAAATATCGGTCCCGTTCGATCTAGACGACGACTGGCGAAGCCCCAAATCGACGTGACCGCGGCCGCGTCGCCGTGCTGGAACCCGTCAGGCATGCAGGGGTCGGTAGGATGGGCGCGTGGAACCCCCCATCGAATACGCACGGGCGAGCGACGGGGTGACGATTGCGTACACGACCAATGGTTCCGGGCCGCCCATGGTTTGGCTCCCACCCGTGCCGTTCAGCAACATCGTGGCGCAGTGGCAGATTCCGCTCTTGCGCTCCGCCTACGAGGGTCTCGGACTCCACCTTCGCGTGGTCCTCTACGACGGCCGGGGGACGGGGCAGTCCCAGCGCGAGGTGGAGGACCTGGGACTCGAGGCCATGATCCGCGACCTTGAGGCGGTGGTGTCGAGCGCCCGCCTGGGGCGCTTCGCGCTCTTCGGCTACTACCACTCCTGTCTGCTGGCGATCGCCTACGCCGCAGCTCACCCGCGGCAGGTCACGCGCCTGGTGTTGTTTGGAGGTGCTGCTCGAGGATGGGATGCGATGGCGCCTGCCGAGACCCAGGCGCTCCTGAGCCTCATCGAGCGCGACTGGGATCTCTTCACCGATGCGGCGGCGCACGCCTGGCTGGGCTGGTCAGCCGGCGATACCGGCCGCTTGATGGCGGATGCATTCCGCACGGCGACAACACCCGCGATGGCGCGCTCGATGCTGCGCCTCGCCCGCGAGACCGACGTGTCCAGCGATCTTCCGCTGATTCGCGTCCCGGCTCTGGTCCTCCACCGCCAAGGCGAGCGGCAGATCCCCGTCGACGTCTCACGCGGGCTGGCGGCGGCCCTTCCGAACGGCACGCTGGTCGAGCTTGCGGGTTCCACGGCAACGCTCTTCGTCGAGGATCTCGAAGGAGACATCAAGGTCCTCGTCGACTTCCTGACCGATGGCGTGGTCCAGCCGCGAACACCACCCCAGCATCGGGGTGCGCGGTCGCGGGCAAGTGACGACCTCACGCCGCGCGAGCTCGATGTCCTCCGTCTGGTCGCCGGCGGCGATTCAAATGCAGAGGTTGCGCATCGGCTCGGGCTATCGGTCCATACCGTCGAGCGCCACCTGGCCAACCTCTACCCCAAGATCGGAGCACGGGGCCGGGCGGACGCGACCGCGTTCGCCATTCGGCGGGGGATCGTCTGACCGGAGTGGTGGCTTTCCGCCAGGCATCCTGCATAGCCCCCGGGAAGCGCCGGGGATGAGCCCCGGCCTACCCTGCTCTCATGACCACAACCATAACCAGCCGGACAAGCGGAGCCGGCGAGCTCATGCGGGTCTTCACCCGCGTCACCGATCCCATCACGCGGCCGCTCGCCGGGCGGCGCTTGTTCAAGCTCTGGGCCGTCGTCCACCACGTCGGACGCAGGTCCGGAGCCCAGTACGCCACCCCGGTGGCCATCGTGGCCACCCCGGACGGCTTCATCATTCCGTTGCCGTGGGGCGAGCGCACCCAGTGGGCGCGCAACGTGCTCGAAGCGGGCGGTTGTCAGCTCCAATGGGGTGGCGGCGAGTACTCCCTGGTCGACCCTCATCTCATCGGCCGTGGCGAGGCGGAGGCTTTCTTCGGCCCCGTCCTCCGCCTCGGGCTCAGCGCCTTCGGGATGCGGCTCTTCCTGCGCCTGCGAAGGCCGGCGTAGTCCACCGGCCGCTCAACCTACGGGTATGGGCTCCTTCTCCATCTGCTCGACCCACTCCTTGCGCCACTCAGGCGCCTCAAACGGGGAGGCGAAGTAGTCGCGCTGGCGGGTGATCTTCCCCTGGTCGTTGGTCTCGATGATGGACACCGAGCTCACCGGTACGCCATCCCCGTAGTTGATCACGCTCTCGATGACCCACGCCTCGCCGGGCATTAGCACCCGACGCAGCTTCGCCGTTGGGCTCGTCCCAGATCCCGCGGGATAGTTCATGTTGACCGAACGGATGTTGTCCTTGCCGCGGATGCGCTCGCCTGACTGCGGCCACTCCTGGACGATGTCGTCGGCCGCCATCTCGTCCTGCGCGCGCGCGAAGTCCTGCATGTCGCCGCTGGTGTAGATCTCCTCGATCTTCTGCTTCATGGCCTGGTTGTCCACGCTCGAATCCTCCGTGGCGTCGGCACAGGGACCGATCAATACCAGCCTGCTTGTGTCGTTCGCACTCGGCCTCATTGTCCGCCCGGCTGGGTGACACGTCGAGACCTTATCCACCGATTGGCGGGGTGTGGCATCGTGTCGCGATGAGCAGTTACGAGCAGATCAACCTGGCCCTGTCCAACGGCCGCACCCTGGAAGTCTTCATCGGCGGTGCGGCTGATGGGATTCCGCTGGTCTATCACAACGGAACACCAAGCTCCGGTCGCCCGTACGGACCGTTCCTGGACCTCGCGGCTGAGCGCGGCCTACGGCTCGTCACCTACTCGCGCGCTGGATACTCGAGCTCGACGCGGAGCGCGGGACGGTCGGTTGCGGACATTGCAAACGATGTCGCAGCGATCCTGGACAGCCTCGGTTCGACCCGCTGCTACACGATGGGCTGGTCAGGAGGCGGTCCTCATGCCCTCGCCTGCGCGGGGCTTCTGCCCGATCGGGTCCTCGCCGTGGCGTCGGTTGCTGGCGTCGCGCCGTACCCAGCCGAGGGCCTCGACTGGATGGCGGGCATGGGAGCGGAGAACCACGCCGAATTCGGCGCCGCCCTGGCGGATCCGGATCAGCTGCAGCAATTCCTGGAGCACGAGGGGTCGTGGGTCGCCGCCGTGACCGCCGATCAGGTCGGGGCTGCGTTCGGCGACCTGGTGTCCGATGTCGACCGCAGCGCGATCACCGGAGACTTCGCCGAGTGGCTGGCGGTCGGGTTCCGTGAGTCGGTGAGCAACGGGATCTGGGGCTGGTTCGACGACGATCTGGCGTTCGTCAAGCCGTGGGGGTTCGAGCTTGGGGCGATCAGCAGGCCGGTCGACATCTGGCAAGGCGGCCAGGATCGCATGGTTCCCTTCGCTCACGGCCAGTGGCTGTCACAGCACGTCGCGTCGGCTACTGCCTATCTCCTGCCGGAGCACGGTCACCTGTCGCTGGCCGTAGCCTCCATGGGTCGCATCCTGGACCGGCTCACCACGACGCGAGACTGACCGATGCGCCGGCGCTGCCCGGCGCTGCCTTACGACCTACTGCCCGGCGGCACGTGCCGAACCGCACCTCGATCGCCAATCCAGAGAGCCGGGGGGGTAACCCAGAAGAGCGCCATGTCGTTGAGGCGCGCTGCGTACTCCGAGCGCAGGCCAACGAACGCCTGCCAGGCCCGATCCTGGTCCCGGATTCGCCACCCCGCCGCGTTGAGCCGTTCGCAGGCTGCATCGAACTCGGAGCGCTCGACCAGCGCCATCGGCTCGTTTCGCCATCCGAAGAAATTCGAGAGGTCCTCCACGAAGTGTCCGCCCACACGCTGGACCATGGTCGCCTCCCCCGTGGGCCCGTCCTCGATCGTAGTCAGCACCAGCGCGGAAGCGTCCAGGACAGCACCGAGCGCAGAAACCCACGACACGTTGTCATGCGATGAACGGAAGTAGGCGAGGATCGGATAGGCGACGTGGGAGTCGAGCACCTCCGCCGCCCATGCCTCCCACTCGAGAAAGAACGCCGCGAGCCCCGGGCGGAGGTCTTTCGCCCCATACGACTCGAGCAGGCGAATGCCCGATGGCGGCGCTCCGGCACGCGCCTCGAGGCGAACTACCAAGATCTCGCGGCGTTGGAACGAGCCGTACAGGCTGAAGAGATAGGTGATGCCCAGGGCCAGGATGCCGAGGCCGAGACCGCCCGCCACTACCGATACGAGGCGCGCGAGTCCATGGGTGGCTGTGATATCTCCAAAGCCGATAGTCAGCAACGACGTCCCGGCGTAGTAGAGGATCGAGCCGAAGTCTGAGACGGGCTGCAGGCCATCCCGCAGCGAATAGAGCAACAGCCCGAATCCCAGCACCATCAACAAGAACCAGGTGATCAGCAGGATCAGCACGGTGGCGGGTGCGTAGCTTCCCAGCAGCTTCTCCTGATCGATGGACGAGGTTCGCTGCAGCGCGCGCCAGCGCCACAGCGGCCAGGTCAGCCGAACGAGATTGCGAGCGATCCGGACCCGGGTCGGGGCGGGTCGGGGCAGCACCACTGTCTGGAAGATGTCCCATAGCACCAGCCCGATGAGCAGCAGGCCACCAGCTGCTTGGGCGAGCCCTGCCAACCAACCGGCCATCACTGGGGCCTCAGTCCGCGCGTGACTAGAACCCGAATGGCTTGATGATCATGTCGAAGATGAGTGAGGCGACCACCGCGTAGTCGAGCCAGTAGGCGAAAGTCTGCTGGGGGTTGTCGAGCGCCCGATTCAGCTCCGGGGATGGCGCCGTGTCCGGCGATGCCTCCGCGGCCGCGCCGACGGCTTGCGCGTAGGGACCGTGGATACGAGCCCCCGTGAACATCCCGATCGCAAACAGGACGTACGCGATCAACAGCCACGGCCGCAAGGGATTGAAGCCCTCGGTGAAGATCGCGATAACGGCGAAGCCGAAGCCGGTCAGGAAGAAGATCGGGATAAACGGGCCGAGGACTTTCGCCATCGAGAAGACGCCCCGAATCGTGGGCACATGCCGTGTCGCCACCGCCCGGTGCATGAGGAGGGCGGGTCCATACGTGATCGCAACCGCCGTGAACATGCTCAGGACATGCAGAAAGACGAAGAGCATCGGGTCCCTTTCCTGCTCACTGCGCCGTCAGCTCGCCGGCCATCTCGCCAAAGACCGCCGTGTGGCGGTCGACGTCGCGTTCCGTGGTGGCTGGCGACATGAGCGCCATGTTGTGGAATGGCGTCAAGAGGATGCCACGGTTCAGTGCGTAGAGATGGGTCAGCTGCTGGAGCGCGAAGTCGTCCATCGCGGCCGCTTCGCGGCCGTTGCGAGGGCGTGTGGGACCGAACAGGTATTCGGCCCTTGCGCCCAGGCGGGTGACGTGCCAGGGCAGCCCAGAGCCGCCAATCGCAGCGGCAACGCCATCGGTCCAGCGTTCTGCCCGAGAGAACATGATCTCGAACGCCTCCTCGGTGAGGACTTCGAGAAGGGTGGCGCGCATCGCGGCGAGCGAGAGCGCATTCCCAGCGAGCGTGCCTCCGACACCGCCGACGTCGGAGGTCTCCATGTCGATGTGGATTCGATCACTCACCTCCGCGCTCATTCCGTACGCCGCGGCAGGTAGGCCGCCCGCGATCGCCTTGCCGACCACGAGCACGTCCGGCTCGAGGGCCCAGGCCCGCGTGCATCCGCCTGGTCCAGCGCAGAGCGTGTGCGTTTCGTCGAGGATCAGGACCGTGCCGTGGCGGCGGGTCAGCGCGCGGAGCGCGGCGTGGTACTCGGGCTCGGGCGGAACGATCCCGATGTTCGTCATTGCCGGTTCGGCCAGGACGGCGGCGACCTGACCATCCGCGAGCGCGGACTCCAGCGCCGGCACGTCGTTCCACTCGACCACGCGGGTCGTCTTCGACGGGTCGACCGGTGGACCGATGTTTCCGACTCGTGCCCGGACCTCGCCGTTGGCATCCAGTGTGGCGAACGACTCGTCGACGGTCCCGTGGTAGCAGTAGTCGTACACCAGCACGACGCTGCGCCCGGTGATCTCGCGGGCGAGCCGCAGCGCGAAGCGGTTGGCGTCGGTGGCCGTCAGAGCGAACTGCCAGATCGGTGGCCCAAAGCGCCGGGTGAGCTCTTCGCCTACGAGCGGAGCGTCTTCCGTGGGGAGCATGGTCGTCATGCCGCGCTGCAGCTGCGCCGTGATCGCGGCGATGGACGGCGCGGGCCCGTGACCGGTCATCGCGCCGGTATCGCCCAGGCACAGATCGACGTAGTCGTGCCCATCGGCACACCGGAAGTGGGCGCCTTCCGCATCCTCGACCACGACCGGGAAGCCGCCCGGCCACTTCGCCATCCAGTGCATCGGCACGCCACCCAGCAACGAATGCCGGGAGCGCTCAAACAGGTTCCGTGAGCGTGGGTGGGCCTGCACGAAGGCCGCCCGCTCGCGATCCATGAGCTCGCCGATCCGAGGACTCGGTATCTCCCAGGACGGCTCGGTCGTCACGAAACGCATCATTGCAGACCACGATCTGCTGGAGAGGCGCCGAACGAGCGACCGTCAGCAATTGATCTACGAGCCGGTCAGCAGTACGACTGTCTGCACCGGTTGCCCGCAGATACGCTGCAATGGCAACGATTTCGGTGCGCGGGGGCACCGCGAGGCGCCGGGGACGATCGGAAGCCCAGGACCTATCTGGTACTTCCGTCATTGCTCGGCTACACTCCGGAGCGCTGCCCCCCAACCGCCGACCGACGCCCACGGTCCGCCCGAGCGTCAGCCACCACGACCGAGCCCGTAGGCTGAGAGGAACCATGCGCAGACGTATTGCCCGAACAACCGGCACCCTTGGCGTAGCCGTCGCACTGGCGGCAAGCGCCCTCACAACACCCACTCTCGCGGCACTCCCAGCGGGAGCCATGGGAAGTGCCACCGCCACACCAGCTACCGTGAGTGCGGGGAGTTTCGCTGGGTTCGTCCTGAGCTTTACCAACAACGGGCCTAGCAACATCTCCGACCTGTTCCTGGTGGCCGACACCCCTCCGGGTTGGCAGTTCGTGAACACAGTGAACGGCCCGGCGCTGAACGGAACGACATACGGCTCCTGCACCGGGACCTCACTCATGTGCAACTTTGGAGCGGTTCCAGCCGGAACCGGCCCGATCCTGGTGACCGCTGTTTATCTAACGCCCGCGGGGTTGAATAGCCCAGTCACCATCACGTTCCACTACAACTCGACCGGTACTACCGGCGGCAAAAGCCACGGCAACGACATCGCAGCGCCGTCTGGCACCGTGACCGTCACCACCGACAAGGACGTGGGTGGTCAGTTTGCCTATAACGGCAACAACAGCGTCACCGACAACACGAACCTGAGCAAGAACAACAAGCAGTCGACCGCGGTCGACGCCTCTGGTGTTGGCCAGACGAACTTCGAGCTCCTCGTTCAGGATGAGGGGACCGTGGGACCGCCCACAAACGGGACCATCACCGGGGACTGCTCTGGACAGGCGACGCAGCTTGGTGCGTGGTCGGCCCTGGACGTGGGAAACAACACCACGTTCTCAAACCCGTTCCGCGCGACGATCGTCGTGTACCAGGGAGCGAACGACCCGGTCACGGGGTTGTGCTGGATTCGGCAGACTGGGACCGACGGGAACGGCAACCCGGTTTACACCGGCCAGCTTTTGACGGTCACAGACAACACCTGTGCCCCAAGCTCGCCGACTACCCCGTGCTTCAGCTTGTCGAAGGTCGGACCCAACCTGAAGGTCGTCTTTATCTCGAACCACAACGGAGTGCTCCACCTGTCGCCATAACCACAGGTGCGGCAAATGAGACCGATCGCCGCGCCAAAAGGCGCGGCGATCACGTTGCCTGGGTTAAGGATGCCTTAGCAGGTGCGTCGTAGAGAGCCCCCATGACCGGCCCTGACTCGAGCCGAGCAAGCGAAACCCGGTCACCCTTCGCCCCGAGGAGAGTCCGCGCCTCAGTAACCGCGAGCTCGCAGCCGGGGCCGTCGTCCGCAAGCCATTCGATATAGGCGAGATCGGCGAGGGCCTCTGCAAGGAGAGCGGGGGAGTCGGACTCCCGCCGCAGTGAGACCGCCTGATCCGCGAACGCCCGTGCCTCAGCCGCCTCGCCACTCTCGGCGAGGATCCGTGCATGGACTCCGCGCCAGAGCGCTTGCGCATCCACGTCATCGGGCGCGGCGAGCGTCTCCATGTGGCGGGTCAGGGCGTCCGCCTCCTCGAGCTTCCCCTGCAAGGCGAGCGCTCGCGCCAGAAGCCCACCGACCGTCGAAAGGAGGTACTTCTCGCCGGCGGCGTTCAGCTCGTCGTACCCGCGTCGAAGCTCGGCGGCCGCCGCTTCGTAGTCGCCCGCCAACAGCTCGACCCTGGAGGCGTCCATCGAGCTCGAAGCGGCAAGGATCTTGGCACCCAGGTCCTCGAGTGTCGCGCGCCCCTGCGTATACAGCGCCCGCGCTTTTTCGAAGTCACCCTGCATTGCGTAGAGCTGAGCGAGCTGGTCGTTGATGACCGAGAAGGCGATCTGGTCGGACGTCGTCCTGGTCGCAAGCTCCTCGCAGCGCTGGATTGCCTCGGCGACTGGCGTCGGCCCATAAAGCAACGCGATCGCCATCGAAGGCCCGCTCTTCGGATCGCTTGTGCGTCCCGCTCGATACGCGTAGTGCAGCTCCTTCTCTAGGGCGCGCGCCATGTCGCCCCATCGGGCCGCCATCGCGTGCCGGATGGATTCGAGGCGCCAAGCGAGGAAGAGACCATCGTTGTCGTCGAGTGGGCCGAACGTCTCGACCGCCCCCTCGTACTCGCGCTGTGCGACGGTCGTCCAGTCCTGGGCGCCATCGGTCTTCCCGGCATAGAGCTCGATATACATCTGGACCAGCCGCGCCTTGCGAACGAAGAGGTCCTGCCCGAGCTCGGTTGCGCTTTCTTGCGCGTCTCCGAGGAGGTCGAGAGCTTCGTCAAAGAGGCCGAGCTCGCGCATTGCGTGGGCCAGATCAAGCAGGATCGGCAGCCGCTCGACATCGGTCCGGGTGCAGCAAGCCGCCGCGCGTCGCAGCAGGTTCACCGCAGCGGGCGCGTCGCCGCGTCCCAGGGCTCGGCGCCCGGCTGACGAGAGAAGCGCTGTCGCGTGGAGCCCTACCGCATGCCCGTGCGCGTCGAGTGGACCGAGCTCACCCAAGTAACGGTACGCCTGCTCGAGGTGGTAACCCTGGATCTCCTCGTACTCCTGGGAACGTCCGCGCTCGCGGTTCACGCGATCGGCCCAGGCGACGAAGCGCTCATGAAGACTTGCCCGCGCTCTCTTCAGGAGGCCGCCGTAAGCAGCGTCCTTAATGAGGATGTGCATGAAGCGGAACGACCCGTCGTCCGCGTTCGCCGAAGCGGCAGGACGGACGAGCTGCTTGCGGCTCATGGACTGGAGATCGTCGGTCACCTCGGGTCGGACAGGTGCCGGGACGAGCTCCTCAATGGCGGCAGTCGCGAACTCCTGCCCGATCACCGATGCCGGCTCGATCACGGCACGCTCGCCTTTACCGAGCAGGTCGAGCCGGGCCGCCAGCAGCGCCTGGATGGTCGGCGGAACCGCCATTTCCGACAGGTCGACTGTCGGCTCCCACTGGTCGCCGATCATGTGCACGCGCCCCGAGTCGATGAGCATGGAGAGCATCTGCTCCACGTACAGGGGGTTCCCCTCGGCCGCTGCTACGATCCGGTCACGGACGCTTCCGGCGATCCCCGCCTTGCCGAGCAAGTTCTGGACGATCTGCCCCGCATTAGCGTCGCTCAGTGGCTTGAGAAGCATCCGCACGCTGTCGGGCCGCTCGCCCCACTCTGGGTGTTTCTCTAATAGGTCATGTCTGGCGCTGCACAGAACGAGAACGGGTGCCTGCGACTGTTCAAGCAGATACACGATCAGGTCAAGGAGCGTCTGCTCTGCCCAATGGATGTCATCGATCACCCAGACCGGCGTCCGCACGGCAGCTAGCTGCTCGAGCATCTTCCGAGTCGCCCAGAAGATCTCAGGCACTCCGAACTGCTTCGAGCTCAGACCGATGACGGCGGCGATCCGGTCGGATACTTCTGGGTCGCTGATCAAGGCCTGCACCTTGGCCTTGCCAATGTCCGGACTGTCATCGGCGCCGATGCCGGCGGCGGCTCGCACTGCCTCGGTGAGTGGCCAGAACGTGATGCCTTCGCCATATGGCAGGCACCGCCCGCGCAATACGACAGCGTCGGCGTCGCAGGCGTCGACGAACTCGCGGATCAGCCGGCTCTTACCAGTTCCGGCATCGGCGACGACTAGGGCCATCCGGGCGCCAGCT
>Ga0207646_10007493_pt1 | contig 11077 bp, 9 predicted proteins | sample KBSK5502metaG_FD_184343 | JGI IMG/M metagenome (GOLD analysis project Ga0207646, IMG submission 184343) | Corn, switchgrass and miscanthus rhizosphere microbial communities from Kellogg Biological Station, Michigan, USA - KBS K5-50-2 metaG... | ecosystem: Host-associated > Plants > Roots >...
CTCTCGCCAGACTCGCGAAGTGAATTTGCTCAAAACGGATCCGGCATATTTGGAAACGATCGCCCGCGACCGGCTCGATTTGATGAAGGCCGGCGAAACGATTTTCCGGATCGAGTCGGCCGTGAGCGCTAACCGAAAATCATCCGATTCGGCGAAGCGCTAAGGTACGCGGTCAAGTCGGCTTTCGGTCATTCCGAGCGGAGTCGAGGAATTTCTCGCTGCTTCGGGAAATATTTAGAGGTGTCCCGGCTTCGCTCGACATGACAAATAAAAGGTGCGGCGTATTGTTTTCCCATGCCAACCGAAACCTCCACTGTTGACGCTGAAGATTTGAAATCGCGCGTCCGCGAGCTGCGGAGGTTTCTTTGACCTGCCCAAACTGCAGGAAAAACTGACCGCGCTCGAAGCGCGGATGGCGGCGCCGGATTTTTGGAACAATCGCGAGCGCGCCCAGGCTAATGTCGATGAAGTCTCGCGCATTCGCTCGTTGATCAATCCATTTCACGAACTCGAACGCGAGATCGAGGATTTCGATGCGCTCCATCAACTCGCGGCCGAAGAGAAGAACGAATCACACCGCGCGCAAGCCGACCGCGAAGTTTTATCGGAACACGATCGTCTCATTCACAAGCTCGAAGAATTTGAGCTGCGCCAGTTTCTCTCCGGTGAAAGCGATCGCTCCAACGCGTTCATAACAATTCACTCCGGCGCCGGCGGCACCGAATCGTGCGATTGGGCCGACATGCTTTTGCGAATGTATCAACGCTGGATTGAGCGGAGCGGTTTGAAATCGCAGATTGTCGATGTTCAAACCGGCGAAGAAGTCGGAATCAAATCGGTCACGCTGCTTGTAAGCGGCGAGTACGCTTACGGCCATCTCCAAACTGAACGCGGCGTGCATCGGCTCGTCCGGATTTCGCCGTTCGATGCGAACAAACGCCGGCACACTTCTTTTGCCAGCGTTGATGTTGTCCCAGAGATCGCGGACACGGCGCCGATTGAAATCAATCCAGCTGATCTCGAGATCGATACTTTCCGCAGCGGCGGCAAAGGCGGACAGAACGTGAACAAAGTGGAAACGGCCGTCCGCATTGTGCACAAGCCGACCGGAATTGTGGTCGCGTGTCAGGCGGAGCGAACTCAGGGCCGCAATCGCGAGCTCGCGCTCAAAATGTTAAAGGCGAAACTTTATCAGATCGAACAAGACAAGAAACGCGCTGAGATCGACCGGCAATACGGCGAGAAGGGTGAGATCGCGTGGGGCAACCAAATTCGCTCCTACGTTTTTCAGCCGTATCAAATGGTGAAAGATCACCGCACCGGCGCGGAGACGAGCAATGTGCAGGAAGTGATGGACGGCAAGATCGACATCTTCATCCAGGCGAAATTGCGCGGACAAAAAGCGGCGAAGGGGAGCGAAGAGTTGTAGAGAAGTTTGTGCCAAGCGCCTGTTCGTTTATTTCGGCGTTTTGACACAAACGCCGCTACAACTTTTCTGTCATTCCGAGCGGAGTCGAGGAATGGAGCGAGCGGGACGAGCGACATGGACGGTTGTGCCGCCAGGGTAGCGGCGAGAGAGTCGGGAGACGAACGAGTTCAATCTCTAACTATTTCTGATCGAAAACGGTAAGAGATGTCTTCCCGCGACTGCGGGACTCGACATGACAAATCAGCTTTAGCCGAAATCGCGCGTCGAAGTCGCCGCCATTGTGCTTTCGGCAGCAGGCGAGGCAAGCGACCGCGCGCAGGGCGCGGCGCACTCGCGGAAATTTCTGCCGGCAATTCGGGCAGCGATAAACAAAACGAACCGTCTGCGCTCTTGTCGCGAAAGGGAGATTGTGACAACGGACTTCGTCGCCGATCTCCAAATCGCGGCAGGCATCGCGCCATTCACTGCCATGCGGAGCGATTCGGCGTCGCCCGACTCGAAATTGCGCGAGCAAATGGGCGAGCTCGTGTCGAAGCGTGCGATCGATCTCGTCAACCGCCAGTCCGGCTCGGACACCGTGATCCGAGAGTCGCGGGTTCAATGAGATTAACTTTTCGCGAAAATCCGCGCGGCCCGCGGCCGTTCTTAAGCGCGGGTTCCATTCCACGCGAACTTCGCGCGCAAGTTTTGCGGCACCGAGTTCGCGCAACAGATTTCTCGATTTTCCTTCAAGCGCGTGATCGCGCCCACTGTAGCCGTGTCCGTCTGGGACGCGTCGCGCTTCGCAGAGCGAAGCGGCTACAATATTTGGCAGGCGGAGCGCCTGCCCTACAACCAGGAATTCAAGCTGCTTAAAGAGTCGCAGCGCTTTGTTCTGCTTACTGCCCATGCGGCTCGCACTAAGCAACGGCATGCGCACTCTTCCGCTTGCTCAGGCGTTCCACAATTTCGCCGACAATTTTTCCAGCCGCTGCAATTTCATCGGCCGTTGTTTGTTTGCCCAACGAAAAGCGCACGGCCGATCGCGCGCGTTCCACCGGCAATCCCATTGCGAGCAAAACGTGCGAAGCCGATACTGAACCGACCATGCAAGCCGAGCCGCTCGAGGCGCAGACACCTTTCAAATCGAGCGCGATGAGAAGCATTTCCGAATCCAGACCGAGCAAACTGACATTGAGTGTGTTGGCAAGTCGCGGCGCATCTTCACCGTTGAGTTTTGCCTCCGGAACATTTTGCCCAATCAAATTCCAGAGCTCATCGCGCAATTTCGATTGTCGATCTTGTTCCGTCTGACGATTCGTTAGGGCAAATTCGGCAGCCGCGGCCATGCCGGCGATGGCCGGGACGTTTTCAGTTCCCGGCCGGCGCTGGTTTTCGTGCGCGCCCCCAAAGAGCACTGGCTGAAGCGACAATCCGCTCCGGAGAAAAAGAAATCCGCCGCCTTTCGGGCCGTAAAATTTGTGGGCGGCGAAACTAGCCGCGTCGACCAATCCCGCGCCTGCGGGATCGATGTCGATCTTGCCGAACGATTGGACCATGTCGCTGTGCAGCAGCACGCCACGCTCGCGACAAATTTTCGAAATCTCGCGCATCGGCTGAATCACGCCGGTTTCGTTATTCGCGGTCATGATCGAAACCAATCGCGTTTCGGGGCGAATCGATTTCGCGAGCTGATCGAGATCGATAATTCCGTCGTTTGAAACGTCGAGCCATGTCACTTCAAAATTTTCGTGTTTCTCCAAATGCTCGACCGCGTGCAGGACCGCGTGATGCTCGGTTTTGTTGGAGATGACGTGACCGCCGCGTTCCATTCCGCATCGAGCGAGTCCAAGCACGGCCAGGTTGCAAGATTCGGTTCCGCCGCTGGTGAAAATGATTTCGTTCGATTTGGCGTGAAGAAGCGTTGCGATCTTATCGCGCGCGTTGTCCACCGCGGCGCGCGCATTTCGGCCGGCGGCATGAATGCTCGATGGATTACCGAAATGCTGACTAAAGTATGGCAGCATCGCTTCGCGCGCTGGATCGCAAAGCGGAGTGGTCGCGTTGTAATCGAGATAAATCATTCGCTGAATTCTTCGCGGCTGCTGGTTGGTTTGTGTTTTCGCTTTGGCACAATGCGGAGTTGTTTCTCCTCATAATAAGCCAACGAATCGGCCGGCACGCTTTGCACCAGAAAAACGTTGCCGCCGATTGTCGATCTTGCCCCGATCACGGTTTGGCCGCCGAGAATCGTCGAACCGGGATAAATTGTCACGTCGTCTTCCACGGTCGGGTGGCGTTTGCCGCCCTTTTTAATTTTCCCGTGTTCGTCTTTTTGAAAACTGCGCGCGCCGAGAGTAACGCTGTGATAAAGCTTCACCCGCGAACCGATCTCGGACGTTTCGCCAATGACAACGCCGGTGCCGTGATCGATGAAAAAGTGGGAGCCGATTTTGGCGCCGGGATGAATGTCGATCCCGGTCCGACTGTGCGCCCACTCGGTCATGATGCGCGGAATGAGCGGAAGATCCATTGCATAGAGAACGTGGGCCATTCGCTGAATCGCGATCGCCTCGAGAGACGGGTAGGCAAGAATGATTTCTTCGTAGCTTTTCGCCGCGGGGTCACCTTCAAATGCAGCATCGATATCGGTCCAGAGCAGACGGCGAACATTTGGTAGCTCGGCGAAGAAATCGGACAGGAATTTGTCGGCCTGTGTTTCGGTCGCTTCGTTGGGTGGAATTTTTCCCAGGCTCCGGCAAATTTCGGTTTTAAGTCGCGCCCGCAGATTTCGCACGCGGACACGGGTGATGTCGGCCAAATCTTCCGAGCTTACGACCTGCTCGCTGCGGAAACCGGGAAACATCAGGCTCATCAAATCGGCGCAGGCAGTTTCGATGGAAAGGCGTGAGGGCAGCGTTGCGGCAGCATCGAGATAATTAATGCCGCCGGTTTCGCCGTAGGTTTGTAGGAGCTCGTCGACGGCGTCGTCCTCGCTTTTGTGCATTGAGGAAAGAATATCCAACGCGTTTACGACCAATCAAAACGGAAAGTGCGTTCCTCTTTTGTCATTCCGAGCGAAGTCGAGGAATCTCTTACTATTTCTGAAGTCGGAAATATCTAGAGATTTCTCGACTTCGCTCGACATGACAGAACTCAAGTACGAGGTTGGACTTGTAATGAAACCTTTTGCCGTTGCCGGTTTGCCGCCGTATGAGTTGAACAGTTTTCTTTCCGGCACGCACTCCGATCCGTTCCGAATTTTGGGGCCGCATCGGATGGGGGACGATGTCGCCATTCGGGCGTTTCGTCCGGACGCGCGCAAGATCGACATCGTGCGGGATGGACAGGCAACAATTGAAGCGGAGAAAATTCATCGGGACGGTTTTTTCCAAGCCCAAGTCCCGAACGCGACGCGGGACCTCGATTATCATCTGCGCCTGACGAGTTGGGACGGGTCCGAGTCGGTGATGCGCGATCCGTATCAGTACGGGCCGATCTTGGGCGAGGTTGATCTGCATTTGTTCAGCGAAGGCCAGCATTGGCAGCTCTATGAGAAATTCGGCGCGCATTTGCGCATAATTGGCGACACCGGCGGCGTTTACTTCGCGGTCTGGGCGCCGAACGCGCAGCGCGTGAGTGTGGTTGGCGATTTCAACGGCTGGGACGGGCGCGTTAATCCGATGCGCAAACTTCTCGGGAGCGGCGTGTGGGAGTTATTTTTACCGGGCGTCAAGGAAGGCGCGCATTACAAATTTGAGATTCGCGCGCAAGCGGGCGCGCTTTTGCTCAAGAGCGATCCGTTCGCGTTTTTCAATCAGCACGGAACATCGACATCCTCGCTGGTTTACAATTTGGAGCGCTATCGCTGGAGCGATGCGGATTGGATGGAACAACGCCGGCGGGAGTGGCCAAGAAGTCCGATCAGCATTTATGAAGTGCATCTCGGCTCGTGGCGGCGGAAGGCCGAAGAAGAAAACCGGCCGCTGAGTTATCTCGAATTGGCTGAGACGCTACTGCCGTACGTGCTGGAGATGGGTTACACGCACATCGAGGTGTTACCGATCGCCGAGCATCCGTTCGAAGGTTCGTGGGGATATCAGGTCACAAATTATTTCGCGCCGACGAGCCGCCACGGAAATCCGGATGAACTCCGCCACTTCATCGACAAGTGCCATCAGGCCGGCATCGGTGTGATCATGGATTGGGTGCCGGCGCATTTTCCGAAAGATGCGCATGCGCTGGCTGAGTTCGACGGCACCGATCTCTACGAACACATGGACCCGCGTCAGGGCGAGCATCAGGACTGGGGCACGCTCATCTTCAATTATGGCCGAAACGAAGTGCGGAATTTCCTGATCGCGAACGCGCTCTTCTGGCTGGACAAATATCACATCGACGGGCTGCGCGTGGATGCAGTCGCGTCGATGCTCTATCTCGATTATTCGCGCAAAGAAGGTCAATGGATCCCGAATGTTTTCGGCGGCCGCGAAAATCTCGACGCGATTTATTTTCTGAAGCGATGCAACGAAGTTTGTTACGAGCGTTTCCCGGGAATCGTCACTATCGCCGAGGAATCAACCGCCTGGCCCGGCGTGTCCCGGCCTGTTTATCTCGGGGGACTCGGCTTCGGGTTCAAATGGAACATGGGTTGGATGCACGACTTTCTCGAATACGTGAGTCTCGATCCGATCTATCGACGTTTTCATCACGGCAACATCACGTTTTCGTTGCTCTATGCCTTCACCGAACATTTCATTTTGGTGTTGAGCCACGATGAAGTCGTCCACGGCAAACGTTCGTTGTTATCGAAGATGCCGGGCGACGAATGGCAGAAGTTCGCCAACCTGCGAATGTTTTACGCCTGGATGTATGGCCACCCCGGCAAGAAATTGCTCTTCATGGGCGGCGAATTCGGCCAATGGCGCGAATGGAACCACGACGCGAGCCTCGATTGGCTCCTTCTCGATCTTCCGAAACACGATGGATTGCGCCGGCTGGTGCAACATTTGAATTATATTTACAAAAGCGAACCGGCGCTCTGGCAGCAGGACGATTCTTATGACGGGTTCGAATGGGTCGATTTTCACGACGCCGACAACAGTGTTGTCTCGTTTATAAGGAAATCGCGTGAAAACGAGATGATTGTGTTCATCGTCAACGCGACGCCGATAGTGCGTCACAATTATCGGCTCGGCGTACCACGCGCGGGATTCTATCGCGAAATCATCAACACCGACGCGCAGACTTACGGCGGCGGTAATGTTGGAAATTATGGCGGCGTGCAAAGCGAAGATCGACAATGGATGGGGCGGGAGCATTCGATTTTGATACAACTGCCTCCGCTGGCGACACTTGCGTTCAAGCCGGGCCCCTAAGTATTCAGGCTTGACTTTTGCGCCGTTTTTTTCTAAAACATGGGGCACTATGAATAAAAACAAACCCTCCGCCTTCACTCTGATCGAACTACTCGTCGTTATTGCAATTATTGCTGTTCTCGCTTCCTTCGCCGTGCCGGCGATTACCAGTGCCCTGGTCAAGGGGCAATTGGTAGGAACTGTGAACAACGCGCGGCAATACTTTCTCGCAGGTTACCAGATGGCGCTCGATGGCAACACCAATGCGGACATAAATTACAACTGGCCGGGAGACTATAATCCCGCCGTTACTACGCTTTCAGCCTACTCCAGCAAATTGGTGACAAACCAGTATCTGAAAACCGGGGACCTGGCCAAGCTCTTGAGCGGGCCTGGCGCAATTGTCGGGGCGACTTCAACGACCGACGCATCTGGCACGACAACGGTTACCCTTACCGGCACGCCCGGCCTCAAAGTCTACGAGATTAGGGATGGCGACTCTGCCAACACCATCTTCGCCGTTAGCAACAACTACACTTACAACACGGCACTCACCACCACTACTTCACCCTTCGGCGACAAAGGATTCGTGGTGATACGTAAAGGTGGCGATTGCCTTTCACTCCGAAAGAACAACGCCCTGGCCGCTAATTACCCCAACCCGTCAGCATTTCAATCGGCAGTCGGAAAGCTCACTGGCGACGTCGATGGAACGCTCGGCACAGAAAGCAGCGCCCTCGTCTTGGCATTTCCGTAATACGGAATTTTTTCGCGCAAGGCGTCTAATTTGCTCAGCTAATTTGTCGTCGATTCGAATTCGCCGTCGCTGACGCGGGTGCGGATTTTCATTTTCGCTCGAACTGTCGCAACGCTTCGGATTAATTCGCCGCGTTCGTTTCTGGTGATGCTGTAGCCGCGGCGCAAGGTCGCGTCGGGACCAAGCACGCGCAGGATTCCTTCGATTCGCTGAAAACGGTGACGCGCATTTTCCAAAGCGCGTTTCGGAAGTTCCCCGAAACGGCGCTGCAGATCTCCAAAACGATTGCGGCGGAGTAGAAGTTCGCGAGCCGGACTGCGCGCCTGCAATGCGGCGATGATGTGGACAAGGCCGCGCTGGTAATTGTCGATCTTATGGGTAAGGCAGCGGCGCAACGTTTCTCGAGAATGATCGAGCCGCTGTCCGGCGTCGCGGATTCGATTGAAAAGCTCGCGTCCGAGTCCGCGCGCGCACGCATCCATGTGCCGCCGAAGATCGACAATGTCGGGCACAATCAACTCCGCGGCGGCGCTTGGAGTTGGCGCTCGCAAGTCGGCCACGAAATCGGCGATCGTGAAATCAATTTCATGACCGATCGCGGAGACGATTGGCACGGTCACGTCAGCGATTGTGCGTGCGACAATTTCTTCGTTGAACTCCCACAAATCTTCCATGCTTCCTCCACCGCGCGTGACGACGATGAGATCGATCGGCGCGAAATTTTCATTCGGCTTCGCCAATTCCCTAATCGCCACGGCGATCTCCTGGGCCGCACCGGTTCCCTGCACGCGCACCGGATTAATTAAAATCTGCAGCCACTGCGCGCGCCGTCGCAGAACATTCAGTATGTCGCGGATTGCCGCTCCGCTTGGCGACGTCACGATTCCGATTCGTTTCGGAAATTTAGGCAGCGCACGTTTTCGCGCGGGATCGAAAAGTCCCTCGGCGTCGAGTTTGCGCTTGAGCGCTTCGAATTTGGCCTGCAAAACGCCCAGTCCGCGCGGCTGAAGAATTTGAACGCTGAGCTGATATTGTCCGCGCGCCTCGAAAACGGAGACGTTTCCATAAACCTGCACCTGCGCCCCATCGGCCAGCGGTTGGCGGAGTGGCGCCATGGTATTTCTGAAAATCACGCAAGCGATCTGCGCCCGCGCGTCTTTTAGTGTGAAGTACTGATGGCCGCTCGGATGCAATTTGTAATTGGAAACTTCGCCCTGCACCCAAACCGCGCCGAATTTGGCTTCGAGCGTGCCCCGAATGCTGCGCGTCAGCTCGGAAACGCTAAGGACTTTGGAGGTTTGCTGAAACAAATCGGCAGTGACTTGCATGATTTTATGTGCCCGCGAATGACGCGAATACACACGAATACAGAGATGGCCAAAACTTTGAACAGAAGGCAACCAAGGAAACAAAGACCTTAGTTATCTTCGTTTGCTTCTGTGGATTTTTGATTCGCGTCTATTGGTGTGATTCGCGGGTTGATTACAATAATTCTGCCTGTGCGCCACTCGGCGGTTTTAGCCCAAGCTTTTTGTAGGCGTTGGCGGTCGCAACGCGGCCTTGCGGCGTGCGCTTGATGTAACCTTCCATGATCAAGTACGGCTCGTTCACTTCCTCGAGCGTGCCAGCCTCTTCGCCAATCGCGACCGCAAGCGAATTCAGACCAACCGGACCGCCGTTGAACTTGTGGATCAATGTTTCGATGATGCGCTTGTCCCATTGATCGAACCCGTCGCGGTCGATCTCGAGCATTGCGAGTGCGCGATCGGCCAACTCATCGGTGATTTTTCCCTGCGCTTTGACCTGGACGTAATCGCGTACCCACCGCAGCAAATTGTTGGCAGTGCGCGGAGTGCCGCGTGCGCGCGCCGCAATCTCGGCCGCACCCGCAGAATCGATATCAACGCCTAACAAGCGCGCGCTGCGCGTGATGATTTTTTGCATTTCGTCCGCGTTGTAATAGTCGAGTCGCGCCGTCATTCCGAATCGGGAACGCAGCGGCGCGCTCACCATCCCCGCGCGCGTGGTTGCGCCGACGAGTGTGAACTTCGGCAGCTGCAATCGCAGACTCCGTGCTTGCGGGCCTTGATCGATGATGATGTCGAGCCGGTAATCTTCCATCGCCGGGTAAAGATATTCCTCGATTGTCGGTTGCAGCCGGTGGATCTCGTCGATGAAAAGGACGTCGCCTTTTTCCAAACTCGTCAACAATCCTGCCAGCTCGCCGGCTTTCTCGATTACCGGTCCGCTGGTGTTTTTAACGTTGACGCCCATCGCGTTCGCGATGATGTAAGCGAGCGTGGTTTTTCCGAGACCGGACGGACCGCTCAACAAAATGTGTTCGAGCACGTCGCCGCGTTTCTTCGCTGCTTCCACCATCAACTCCAAACGCTCGCGCACTTTCAGCTGGCCGGTGAACTCGCTGAACATTGGAGGCCGCAGCGAGATCTCGAAAGCGGCGTCTGGTTCCGGTGGCTTCACAATTTCTAATCCAATTTTTTCGTGAGCACGAGCTCGGTGCCTCGCGGTTTCAAAATGTAATCGACTTTATCGAACGCGTTGCGAATCAAATGCAAGCCGAGGCCGCCCGGCCTCACCTGGTCGTGAGTTCGACCGCGCATCCGTTCGGCCGGAGTTTGTTCGCCGTAATCGCGTAATCGCATTCGCACACAGGTGCGCAGCGCCTCGACCGAGAGGGCGATCGGTTGATCGTCGCGCAAGTCGTAAGCGTAACGGATCACGTTCGTGCAAGCTTCATCGACCCCGAGCACCATCAGCGTCCGCTGTTTTTCGGAGAACGGATGGCGGGACAGGAATCTCCTCACGAAGTTCCGCATCAACGCGAGATTGGCGGTATGGCTGGTGAACTCGAGCTTTCCTTTCTTCATTGAGTCAAACCAAACGCGAGCACACCTCAGCGCTCAATCAAGTGCCGATCTGAAACCAATTGGACAGCGGCGCAAAGAGGTTGTTCAGTCTCGCGCATGTGGAAAACGTTGGCTGCGCTCGTGCTCTGCGTCACACCGGCTTTGGCCCAGGAACGCTTGACCGCTTACGACGCGCTTCGAGTCGTGGGCGTACACATCAACCGCGACGCTGTTAATCACGTCATTTCCGTCACCGGCGCGCATGGCGATCCGCAACCTGAAACGTGGCGAGTTTTAATCGACGATCGACGTGGGAACGGCGGCATCCGCGAAATTCAAGTGCGAAATGGGCAGGTTGCCTCCGAACGGCCGAGCTCGGTTGTCGGCTCGAGCCAAGGTGCAACGATCAACACCGCGCGACTGAATCTCGACTCGAGCGGCGCGTTCGCCGTCGCCAGCCATACTGCCGACAAATCCGGGACGCGCTTTGAAACGGCCAGTTACACTTTGCGGACGGATGAGCGCGGCGATCCAACTTGGATCGTGACGCTGCACGCGAAGTCCGGTCGTCCCGTTGGCACAATCTATATCGGCGCGAACCGCGGAAACGTGACCCGGACCGAAGGAATGTTTGCCGGGACGAACATGAACGACGTGGAAACCGAGCGCGAAGTCGCTCAGGAACCGA
>Ga0207646_10007495_pt1 | contig 11076 bp, 10 predicted proteins | sample KBSK5502metaG_FD_184343 | JGI IMG/M metagenome (GOLD analysis project Ga0207646, IMG submission 184343) | Corn, switchgrass and miscanthus rhizosphere microbial communities from Kellogg Biological Station, Michigan, USA - KBS K5-50-2 metaG... | ecosystem: Host-associated > Plants > Roots >...
CCCGTGGGCGATGCGCTCGCCGCGGATGCCGGGCTCGGGCGGGCCGTCGAAGACGAGCTCGATCGCCGTCTCGGCGGGGACCGCGGCCCGCAGCCGGCCGATGAGCGCGGCGGGCGGCTGGCGATCGCCGGTCGTGCCGCGGCTCAGGGCGTGGAGCAGGTTCGTGCCATCGACGAGGAGGCGGGTCACGCCGGCGAGCGGCTCGTTGTGGTGCGAGATGCGGGTCACGCGTCGATCGTAGCCGCTCCCCGCCAGCGGGTAGCCGCTCCCCGTCGACGGGTAGCATTCCCCGTCGATGCCGACCACGTCCCGTCCGTCGCGGCTGCTCCTGCTCGTCGATCTCGACGGCGTCCTCTACCGCGGCGCGGATCCGGTGCCGGGAGTCGCCGCCGTGCTTGCGGCGCGGGCGGCCCGCGGCGACGACGTCGTCTACGTCACGAACAACTCGATGTGGTACCGGGCCGAATACGTCGACCGGATCGCGGCGATGGGCGCGCCCGTCGACGCCGACCGGATCGTGTCGTCGCCGCGGGCCACGGCCCTCTACCTCCGCGACCACGAGCCGACGATCCAGCACGTCCTGACGGTCGGTGCCCGCGGCCTCGAGCGCGAGCTCGAGGATGCCGGCTTCCGGGTCACCCCCGCGGGCACGGCCGCCGAGCGGATCCGGGGCGGTGGCGCGGAGGGCACCGACGGAGGCAACGGCTGGGAGGCGGCCGGCCGACCGGACGCGATCGTCGTCGGCCTCGACCCGGCGATCGACTACCTCCGCCTCGCGGTGGCGGCCGACTGTGTCCGGGCCGGAGCCCGGTTCATCGCGACGAACCGCGACCCGGTCTACCCGACCGAGCGGGCGATCCGCCCCGGCGCGGGCTCGATCGTCGCCGCCGTCGAGGCGGCGAGCGGCGTCAGGCCGGTGTCGATCGGCAAGCCCGAGCCCTACCTCCTCGAGGAGGCCGCTCGGGCGGTCGGCCGTGAGCCGGGCGAGGCGATCATGATCGGCGACGGCCTCGGCACCGATATCGCAGCCGCCCGCGCCGTCGGGGCGCGGAGCATCCTGATGCTGACGGGTGTCACGGGACGCGACGCGGTCGAGGCGACCGCCCCCGGGGACCGGCCCACGGCGATCGCCGCGGACGCCGCGGAGCTCGCCACCGTTCTGGACCGCTTCGGCGGCTGAGCCGGGATCGATGGCGATCGAGCCGCCGATGCGACGGGTGTCGGTGGTCGGAACGAGCGGCTCGGGCAAGACCACGTTCGCGCGCGCCCTCGCGACGCGCCTCGGCGTCACCCGGATCGAGCTCGATGCCCTGAATTGGGAGCCCGGCTGGACGACGGCCAACGTCGAGGTCTTCCGCGACCGGGTCCGCGCAGCGACGGCTGCCGAACGATGGGTCTGCGACGGCAACTACTCGGCGGTTCGCTCGATCGTCCTCGAACGGGCCGACACGGTCGTCTGGTTGGATCTGCCCCTCCGGACCTGCCTGTGGCGGATCATTCACCGGACGGTCCGTCGATCGCGGTCGGGCGAGGAGCTGTGGGGCAGCGGGAATCGCGAGACCTGGCGGAAACAGCTGAGTCGCGATTCGCTCGTGTGGTGGGTGCTGACCACGCATCGGCGCCGGCGACGGGAGTACGAAGCGCGCTTCGCGGATCCGGCGCTGGGCCATCTGCGCGTCCACCGGTTCCGATCGTCGCGGGCGGCCGAGGCCTGGCTTACGTCGATCGACGTCGGTATCGGCGCTGGCCCTCGGTCATGATCGGACGACCGTCCAAGGCGGACAGTGGACGGACGTCCATGCCGATCCCGCGGCGTGAGCGTCACTCTTGGGCCACGACCCGTTGCCCATCTCGCCCTTCGCCTGCCCCTCCGAAAGGTTTGCCCACCCAATGACCAACGCACCGCGCCTGGTGGCGATGCTCGCCATCGGCGTCCTCATCGCCGCCTGTTCGTCCAGCCCCGCGCCGTCGACGCCGGTCGCCGGCTCAGGCGCGGTTCCGTCCGCGGCTCCCACGGCCAGCCCAACCACCTCGCCCTCGACCCCGGCGGTCTCGACGCCGCCGACCGAGGCCCCGCCGTCGCCGAGCGCCACGCCCGAGCCCGCCATGCCGTTCAACGCTGCGGAGATGGAACTGGTCGGCCAGATCCGAGCCGACTCGCGTATCGACTGCGTCCCGCGCCGGACCGATCTCCCGCCCAAGGCAGTGGCGGGCGTCGAATGCCGCATCGGGACGGCCCTCGTGGATCGCGTCGGCGCCTACAGCTTCGGGACCGCGCCCGCGATCGACGCGTACCTCGCGCGCCTGGCAACGGCCAAGGTCACGCCGGGATCGGGCGACTGCGCCACCGGCAAGGCGGGCGACCACTCCTGGCCCGCGTATCTCCCGGACGAGGGCGACGCGGACGGCGGAATCCGTGAGGAGCGGTCGGGCTGCTTCCTCGACGAGAACGGGATCGCCAACGTCCGGCTGACCTGCTACGGCAACGTCTACATGGGCGTCCTCGGAAAGACGGCCGACATCAGGGCGCTCGATGCCTGGACCTGGAAGATCCAGGCGGGCGACGACACGCACCGGGATCCGCCCGGTCTCTGCTCCGCTCCGGACTGACCTCGCCCATCGGTTGATCGTTCGTCCGATATCGAACGCCCGCGCAGCGTCCGAAATCGGACGGAACGCCGCCTTCGGGTCAGGCGAAGAGGTCGACCCGTGAGGCCGCCCAGTCGTCGAACTCCCCGCGGAGCCGAGCGAGGGTCGACGGATCGGCAAAGGCGACGTCGAGGGCGTGGCGATCGATCGCCCACAGCTCGGCGAGGGTGAGCCCGATCGGGTCGAGCGCCCGCTCGTACTCGTCGGTGAGGGTCAGGTCGCTGACCGTGGTGTCGTCCGTCGAGAGCGTGACCGGAACGCCGAGCCGGTGGAGTCGGGAGAGCGGATGGGCCGCCAGGGACGGGACGACCCCGGCCTGCCAGTTCGAGGTCGGGCACAGGTCGAGGCACACGCCCCGGGCGATGAGCTCGCGACAGAGTTCGGTGTCGTCGATGGCGCCGGGGCCGTGGGCGATCCGCTCCGGATCCAGGTCGAGCGACCGGCGGACCTGGGCGGCGCCGCCCCACTCGCCGGCGTGGACCGTGATCCGGAGGCCGCCGGCTCGGGCGGCGGCGAAGGCGACGGCGTGGAGCTGCGGATCCGGATCGCGCTCCTCCGCCCCGGCGAGGTCCCAGCCGGTCAGGCCCTCCCCCTGAAACCGTCCCGCGATGTCGGCCAGCTCGACGTTCCCGGCCGGATCGTGCGATCGGAGGGCCGTGCAGATCAGCCGGACCTCGGTGCCCGTTCGGGCGGCCGATGCGCGTGCCCCGCGCGATACCGCCGCGATCCCATCCACGAGGGAGAGCCCGCGCGCGACGTGCAATTGCGGGCCCCACCGGATCTCGAGGTAGCGGACGTTCTCGGCGGCCTTCGTCTCGACCAGCTCACCGGCCGCGCGCTCGAGCGCCTCGGCATCCTGGAGGAGGGCGATGGGCAGGTCGAACGCGCGCAACAGCTCGGCCTGGTCGCGGCAGGGCATCGGCGCGACGAGCACGGCCCGCATCCCCTCGACGTCCCGCGGCGCCTCCACGCCCCGTGTCCGGGCGAGCTCGAGCGCGGTCTCGACCCGCAGCGAGCCGTCGAGGTGGAGGTGGAGCTCGGCCTTCGGCATCGCCGCAAGGAGCGCCCGGCGGGAGCCCGCCGCAGCCGGCTCGGTGGCCCCGGGATCGAACACGACCCGATGCTACGATGCCGGGCGATGATCGGGCACGTCCGTCGCGCGACCCTCGCCGTCATCTGGCTCCTGATCGTGGCGGTGATCTCGGTCGGGGCCGCGGGCATCGTCGCCGCGATGGCCCACCCACCCGGAGCGGCCAGCCGCCCGGAGCTGACCCTCCAGGGCGACCGCGCCGCCGCCCCCGGCCTGCTCGCCGCCGAGGACCAGCTGATCCAGCTCTCCGCCGACGTCAAGCGCCTCGGCGAGCTCGGCCGGGGCGCGCTCGCGTCGCTCGTGGCGACGGATCTCCCGACGCTCGATACGACCGTGGCCGACGGCCAAACGCTGGCGCGATCCATCGAGGACCAGTCCGCCGCGATCCAGCGCGCGCTCGAGGTCCTCCCCGGCAGCGGCCCGAACGAGGCCATCAACTGGTCGCCCGACACCCTCGCTCGGCGCGACCTCGCGGTCCAGGCGGCCAAATCGACCGAGGGCCTCGATCTCCTGTGGGCGACGCTGGCCTCGGGGTCGCTGTCCGCGACCCGCCTCACGAAGCTCCTCGTCGACCACGACACGAACACCGGCCAGGCCGCGGCGCTCGGCCGCGAGAAGGCGAACTACGCCGGCGGGCTCAAGGTCCTCGACAAGTCGGACCAGATGATCGCGGACGCCCGCGCGCTGCGCGACGCCCTGGCGAACACGGTCGACGTCTCGACCCTCACCCAGTGGCTCGACCGCAACGCCGAATACGACGCGGCCCTCCGGGAGCTCTTCCAATCCCTCGTCGACTCGAAGGGCAAGGTCACGGCCCGGGTCAAGGCCGCGTTCGTCGCCGAGCGGAAGGCCCAGGGCTTCCTGCCCGCGAACACGAGCGGGCTCGTGATCATCCTCGCCGAGATCGGCCGGGGCGGGCTCAACCAGGCGGTCATCGGGATCGAGGAGGCGCGCGGCAAGCTCGAGGCCGCGGTCGACCAGCTCACGACGCCGCCGGACTCGGGCGCGGGTTCCGGGTCGGGAGCCGGTGGCTCCGCGCCGCCCGACACCCTCGGCCCGACCGACAGCCCGGCGCCCTGAGTCGCGCGGGTACACTGGCCGCCATTGCGTCCGGCGCCCCGCCCGTGGCGCCCACCCGACACAGGAGTCCCCATCCGTGCAGCTGCGCGTCGTCACCGATCAGCCGTGGGACGTCAAGGCCGACGTCCTCGTCATCCCGATCGTCGGCGAGGCGGCCTTCGACGGGCCGCTCGGCGAGCTCGACCGGCGGATGGGCGGTGAGCTCCGATCCCTGGCGACGTTCGGGGAGCTGCGTTCGAAGCGGTTCACGTCGTCGATCGCCGCGCCGGGCGAGCTGGCGGCCAGGCGGGTCCTGACGCTCAGCGCCGGTGAGGCCGACGCCCTCGACCGAGAGACGGTCCTGCACGTCGGGGCCGCCGCGCAGCACCGTCTCGGCGGTCGCCACGCCCGGTCGATGGCGATCTGGCTGAGCCCCCTGGCGGACGTCCTCGCGGGCGGCGCCGATGCCGTCGCGGAGCTCGTGGCCCGTGGCGTCGTCGAGGGCACGTTCGACCCGAAGACCCTGTACCGCGATCGCGACGACCTGAAGACCGCGCCGCCGGAGCTCGACGAGCTGACCCTCATCGCACCGGACGGGGACGCTGGCACCCTGACCCGGGCCGCGGAGCGGGGCGTGATCATCGGCGAGGGCGCGAACCACGCCCGGAGCCTGTCGAATCGCTCAGCCAACGACGTCAGCCCGGAGGTCCTCGCCGAGGAGGCGCGCGCCGTCGCCGAGCAGCACGGGCTGTGGATCGACGTCATCGAGCCGGATCGCGCCCGCGAGCTCGGGATGGGGATGTTCCTGGCCGTCGGCCAGGGCAGCGACAACCCGCCCCGGATGATCGTGATGCGTTCGGGCGGGGAAGGGGAGCGCGACACGCTCGACCGGCACCTGGCGATTGTCGGCAAGGGCGTCTGCTTCGACTCCGGCGGGATCAGCATCAAGCCGGCCGACCGGATGGAAGAGATGAAGATGGACAAGATCGGGGCGTGCACCGTGATCGCGGCCATCGGCACCGTTGCGCGGCTGGCTCCGGGCACCCCGCTCCTCGCGGTGGCGCCGGCGGTCGAGAACATGCCCGGCTCGCATTCGACCCGGCCCGGCGACGTCGTGAAGGCCCTGAACGGCAAGTGGGTCGACATCACGAACACCGACGCCGAGGGACGCCTGATCCTGGGCGACGCGATGACCTACGCCGAGCGGCTCGGCGCGACGCACATCGTCGACGTCGCGACGCTGACCGGCGCCGTCTCGCGTGCGTTCGGCCACCTGATCACGGGGGCGTTCGGGACCCCCCAGCCGTGGTACGACAGCGTCATGGCCGCGGCCGACCGGGCCGCCGAACGCTACTGGCAGATCCCGCTCCTCGACGATTACGTGCCCGACATGGAGAGCTGGTACGGCGATCTCCAGAACTCCGGCTCCGCCGAGGGGTCGCTGATCAAGTCAGGCCTGTTCCTGCGCGAGTTCCGGACGGTGCCGTGGGCCCATCTGGACATCGGCGGCTCGGGCTACTTCCGAAAGACGACGCCGTTCGCCCCGCGCGGCGCGACAGGCGTGACCCACGCGACGCTCGTCGAGCTGGCGCTGGCCGGGGCGAAGGGCTGAACCTCCTCGTCGCCGTCCTGGCGGTCGGCGGGGCCGTCTTCGGGGTCGCCGCCGACCGCCTCGCGGTTCGCTGGCCCGAGCACGACGAGGAGAATCCTGCCGGCCGCCCGATCGGCTGGCGGACGGCCGTCACGGCCGCGATGGGGGCGTTCGCGTTCGGGCTCCTCGCGGCCCGGTTCGCCGATGCCGATGTCTTCGCCCAGGTCCTCTTCGGGGCCTGGTTCGCCAGCCTCGTCGCGGGCTTCGCGATCGACCTCGACCAGCGCCTCCTGCCGGACGAGCTGACGATCCCGGTGGTGCCGCTCGCGCTCCTGCTCGACGTGACGGGGCGCAATCCGCTCGTCGGTGGCAGCCTGCTGCCGACGCTCCTCGTCGCGGTGTTCGTCCCGATCGGGCTGTACGTGGCATCGATCCCGTTCGGGGCCGGGGCGTTCGGCATCGGCGACGTGAAGCTGCTGATCGGCGTCGGGTTGATGACCGGCTTCGTGCGCGCGTTCACGGGCCTGATCGCGGGCCTGCTCGCGGCGGGGCTCGTCCTCGGGCTGCTCCTCGCGATGCGGCGGATCGGCCGGCGAACGTACATCCCCTTCGGACCGTTCCTGATCTTCGGCGCGTTGTGGGGGATCTTCGTCCCCAGTTGATGGTCGGAGGTGGTGCGGTCCGGAGGGGTCCGCGGTGGTTCTGGGACCATCGTCAGGGTGGTCACGGGACCGTCGCCCACCTAGTGTGGACAACCCGAGGTATGATGCCCGGCAGCCGGTCGTCGTCCTGAGGGGTGCCCAATCGGGGCGGCAGGTCGGGCCACGCCGCCACCCGCGCCCGCGCATGCGATGCGCACAGCACTGACGCGACCAACGGAGTTAGCTCGCTTGATGACGACGCCGCTGTGATGCGCCCCAGCGCGCACACGGTCCCATATCCGTCACAGACCAGGCCAGGACGACGGCACGCAGGCCGACGCCGGGGTCTGTCCCTGCTCCTCCTGATCCCGCTTCTTGCCGGTTTGATCGGGAGCTCCGCGACCCCGGTCGGCGCCGACGAGCTGGCCGATGCCCGCGCGAAGCAGGCCGCGCTCGCCCAGCAGATGGCGACGCAGAAGGCGGACATCGCGAAGATCAACGCCCTCCAGGCGGATCTCAACAACGCGATCGCCACGACGAACCGCGAGCTCAATGGGATCAACGCCGACCTCTCCGCGGTCAAGGCATCGATCGCCGGGATGGTCGTCAAGATCAACGTCGTCAAGGCCCACTACAACGACCTCGTCGTGCAGCTCGCCGACCTCGACGCCCAGCTCCTCCAGATCCGGATCGACGAGCTCCACAAGCAGTGGCAGCTGGACGACCGGAAGGCCCTCCTCGCCGAGCGCCTGCGGGTCGCCTACGACACGGACCGGACGTCCCTCCTCGAGACGTTCCTGTCGGGCGAGTCGTTCACCGACGTGCTCTCCGACGTCAGCTACTCGATCGACGTGGGCGAGCAGGACAAGGCGCTCGCCCAGCAGATCGTCACGGACCAGGCGACGCTCGCGGCGATCCACCAGACCGTCCTCGACACCCGCGCCGCGACCGACTCCCTGCGGGTCGAGGTCGCCGCCCAGAAGGCCAGCCTCGACACCCAGCTCAAGGCGTTGAAGTCGGCCCAGGCCCGCCTCAAGGTCCTCGAGCAGCAGACGCAGCGCGCGCTCGCGATCCAGAAGGCGGCCTACGCCAAGCTGCTGCGCAACAAGCACAACCTGGCCAAGGCCCTCGCCGCGACGGCCGCCGCCCGGTCCGCGCTGTCGAACAAGATCGACGACCTCATCGCCCAGCAGTACCAGCTCGGGAACATCCCGTCCCAGTACAACGGCACGCTGATCTGGCCGATGAAGGGCACGGTCACCCAGGAGTTCGGCTGCACCGGCGTCATCTACGAGCCGCCGCTCGGGTCGTGCCCGCACTTCCACCAGGGCATCGACATCGTGTCGCCGCTCGGCTGCGGGGCGCCGATCAGGGCCGCCGGCACGGGCCGGGTCGCCTACATCGGCTGGAACTACGCCGACGGCTCCGACCCGGCCTGGATCGTGATCATCGCCCACTCGTCGAACCTCGCCACCTGGTACGCCCACATGCGGGCCCACACGTACCCGGGCGGGATCACGACCGGGTCGGTGGTGAAACAGGGCCAGCTCATCGGCTACGAGGACACGACGGGTCACTCGACGGGCTGCCACCTCCACTGGATGGTCCAGTCGAACGGCACGTTCGTGAACCCGCGCCTGTTCGTCTAGGCTCTCGCGCCCCCATTCGTTGCGCCCAGGCGTGACGATCCTGGTATTCGCGCGGCGCGCCAGCCGCTCGCCGTTGCCCACGCTCGACGGACGGCCGAAGCCGTCCCTCGCAGGTAACGGAATCCTGAGCGCAATGGAGTCGGCATCGCAGCCGCCATACCAGGCGCCTGGATCCTGAGCGCAACGGATCCGGGTCTGTGAGCGAGATACCAGGTACCTGGATCCTGAGCGCAACGGATCATTGGATTGGGGCGCCGAGGGCGCCTCTCCGGGCGCCTATTCGCAACGAACCGGTCATCGTCCGGTGATGGGCCGGACATCGGTCGGGTGCTAGCATCCCCCCATGAAACGGACCATGGCGGTCATCCTCGCCGGCGGTGAGGGCGAGCGCCTGTCGATCCTCTCATCGGTTCGGGCCAAGCCCGCGGTCCCGTTCGGCGGCAAGTACCGGATCATCGACTTCACCCTGTCGAACTGCGTCAACTCGGACGTCTCCAACGTCGTCGTCCTGACCCAGTACAACCCGCGCTCGCTGAACGACCACATCGGTCTCGGCCGGCCCTGGGACCTCGATCGCAACACCGGCGGCGTGAAGCTCCTCCAGCCGTACATCGCCCGCGGTCGCGTGGCGGAGTGGTACCGCGGAACGGCCGACGCGGTCCTCCAGAACTTCAACGTGATCGAGCACGACGCGGGCGACGTGATCCTGATCCTGGCCGGCGACCACATCTACAAGATGGACTACCAGCCGTTCATCCTGGCCCATCGCCGGAAGCGGGCCGACGTGACGATCGCCGTCCGCCGGGTGCCGCTGGCCGAGGCGACCCGGATGGGGATCCTCGCCCTCGACGACAACGACAAGGTCATCGAGTGGCAGGAGAAGCCGAAGCACCCGAAGAGCGACCTCGCCTCGATGGGCGTCTACGTGTTCTCGAAGCGGGCGCTCCGGAAGTGGCTCAGCGAGGATCGCAACGACTTCGGCCGGGACGTGATCCCGGCGATGCTCGACGGCGGCGCCCGGGTCTACGGCTACCACTTCGACGGCTACTGGCAGGACGTCGGCACGATCCAGTCGTACTGGGAGGCGAACCTCGCGCTGCTCGAGGACCACGCGGCGCTCGACCTCTACGACCGCGACTGGACGATCCACACCCGATCCGAGGAGCGGGCTCCGGCCCAGGTCGGCCCGACCGCCCAGGTCCACCGGAGCCTGATCTCGCACGGCTGCGTGATCAACGGGACCGTCGTGAACAGCGTGCTATCGCCGGGCGTCCGCGTCGACGTCGGGGCGGTCGTCCGCGACTCGATCGTGATGTTCGACTCGGTCATCCGCTCCGGGGCGGTCGTGGACCGGGCGATCCTCGACAAGGAGGTCGTCGTCGGGCCGGGGGCGATCGTCGGCGACGGCCCGGACTTCGACACGCCGAACCGGCAGGAGCCGGGCCGGCTGAACACGGGGATCACCGTCGTCGGCAAGCGGGCGATCATCCCCCGCGGCGTCCGGATCGGCCGCAACGTGAAGATCGCCGGCAACGTGAAGGCGAACGACTTCGTCAGCCGGATGGTGAAGACCGGCGCGTCGATCGAGCCCGGGCACGGGAAGCGCGGGTCGCGCGCAGCGGCCGAGAAGCGCCTCGCCGTCCCGATCGAGCCGTCGACGAACGGCCATCGCGAGGCGAAGGTCGTGGGCGGCGCGAACCGTGTCGCCGCCGGCGCGTCGCCGGTCGAGGACTGAGCTCCGGACCGGTCCGTTCGCCCGGTTTCGGCCCCGCGGGTAGACTCCCCGCCATGCCTTCTGCGGACGCGGGCACGTCCGACGCCCGGCTGCGCGGGGACGTCGAGCGCTGGCTCGTCGAGCTCGGACTCGAACCCGCCACACGCGTCGATCGCGACGGCGTCTCGTCGTGGGACCTGCGGCTGGACGGCCGCCGGCGCTTCGATCTGCCCGTCACCCTGATCCTCGATCCGGCGCTGGCGCTGATCTGCTGGGTCCATTTCGCCCCGCCGATCGCCGACGCGTACCGCAAGTCGTACCGGAAGCTCCTTCGCTGGAACGACGAGTACCCGTTCACGAAGTTCTCGCTCGCCGAGGACGAGCGGCCCGTGCTCGCCACGGAGATCCCGATCGGGACCGCCGATCGCGACGAGCTCGGCGTGGCCCTCGCCCGGTCGCTCGCGATCGCGGACGCGCTCCTCGAGGAATCGGCGAGCTGGCTGTGGATCGGCGGCCGGATCCCGGACATTTCGGCCCGGACCAGCCGCGGGGCGCACCTCATCGAGCGCTACCGGGACCGCCTCGGCGAGCTCGTCGACGATGGCAAAGGCGCCGGTCAAGGCGCCGGCGATCCCGTCGAGGCCCTCGTCCCGTGACGCGCCTGGTCCGGGTGCTGACGGCGG
>Ga0207646_10007497_pt1 | contig 11075 bp, 8 predicted proteins | sample KBSK5502metaG_FD_184343 | JGI IMG/M metagenome (GOLD analysis project Ga0207646, IMG submission 184343) | Corn, switchgrass and miscanthus rhizosphere microbial communities from Kellogg Biological Station, Michigan, USA - KBS K5-50-2 metaG... | ecosystem: Host-associated > Plants > Roots >...
GACCTGGCAGAGCGGCGGCGTGCCGGTGCTGCCCGCGGGCCATACGACGACCGGCGACGACGTGACCGTCGCCTTCGACCAGCAGGGCCGGGGCTACATGTGTGCCACTAGCTACAGCGGGGGCCGTGCGGTGTACGTGTGGCGAACCGACGACGGCGGGCGCACCTTCTCCGCCCCGGTGACCCTGGTGGAAAACCAATACAACGATCACCCCCGGATAGCTATTGGCACCGGGCGGACCCTGTCGGAGCGCAACACTGTGTACGTGGCCTGGGCCGCTATCGGCGGCGATATCAGGAACCCCCGGAACAAGCTCCTCATGACCCGCTCTACCGATGGCGGGGAGAGCTTCGAGGCCCCGCGCACGATCCTGCCGGAGGCCACGGCCCCCTCGGATATAAGCGCGGGACCTGACCTTGCCGCCGGACCGCATGGCCTGGTGTGCGCCACCTGCTTCTGGACAACCCTGCAGCCCTTTGGTCCGCCGCCGCCAAAGGGAGGGGTGCCGCGGCCCTCCGGAGACGCGGTCGGCCACGCCGTCGTCGTCTCCTCGACCGATGGAGGACGCAGTTTTTCCGAACCGGTCCATCTGGGGTCCGGATCGCTTAGCATCTTGCTGCCCGGCGACGTCAACCCCAACGGCGGCCCGACGGTCGCCATCTCCCCCCGCGGCGATGCTTTCTACGTCGCGTTCACCAAACACCGGAAAGGAGCGATTCACTCCGACATCGTGGTGTTCGCATCCCACGATCGCGGCCGGACCTGGAGCAAGCCGGTGACCGCGACGCCCGCCGACGACGTGATCTACTTCCAGCCGAACCTGGCGGTCGACCACGCGGGCCGGGTCGCGATCTCCGCGTTCGCCCTGGCGCACGGCCGCGTGGACCAGGTCCTGCTCCTCTCCCACCCCCGGCAGCTCCGCTTCCGGCCGCCGCTGCGGGTGACCACCGCTCCCTTCAACCCGCACAACCCGACGGACCCGTTCGGCAGGAAGCACGGCGCCTGGTGGATCGGCGACTACCAGGGCATCGCCGCCGGCGCGGGTGCCTTCCATCTGGTGTGGAACGACACCCGCACCGGGAAGCTGGATCTGTTCGCGGCCACGGTCCGCCCGTGACAGCTAGCCGGCACAGCCCAGCGCCACATGACCTCACTACCAGCCAACCGCAGGCCAGGCGCGGCGCCGGGGTGCTGCGCGCATTCTGGCTGACATTGTTCAGAACGGGGTTAAAGATGACCAGAACCATCGTCCGTAAACGCTTCTACACCGAGATGTCGCTCGCCATCGCGGCTGCCTGTCTTGGCGTGCTGACCATCTTCTGGCCCGACTGGATCGAGGCGCTGACTGGCCTTAATCCCGACGCTCACAACGGTTCCGCCGAATGGCTGATCGTCGCCGGCCTGGGCCTGGTCGCTGCCGCGTGCGCCTTCCTGGCCCGCAGGCAATACCTGCGAGCCCGCCTGCAGGCGGCATGAACCGCACACCAGCACGGCGACCTGGCTGCGGCGCAGCTGGCCGGGGAGGACTTCCCGGTGGGCCTGGACCGGGTCCGCGCCGACGCCGCGGGCCAGCAGCTGGTCCTGCTGCCGGGCCTGGCTACCTCGACGGCCGCCGGGATCGCCCGCCGGTTCACCGGTGAGCATTGGCGGGGCTCGGAGGCGGGCCTCGCGGCCGCGACGGCGCGGATGGTGAGCTTGCTGCCGGCGGAGCTGGCCGGCGGGCCGGTGACGATCGACATCGACGCCACCGACATGGAGGTCTACGGGTCCAAGAAGCGCGGGGTGGCCTATAACTACCAGGGCCAGCGGGCTGGCCGACCGCACGTGGCCTTGTGGGCGGAAACCGAGATCCCGCTGGCCGCCGACCTGCTGTCCGGCGATCAGGACCCCCGCTCGCACGTGAGGAGGCTGCTGGGCCGGGCGCTGGCCGCCGTGCCGAAGGTGGTCCGCGACGGGGCGGCCGCGGCAGGCCGGAAGATCGCGCTGCGCGCCGATGCCGGGCACTTCGCCGGGGAGCTGGCCCGCGCCGCCGCCAAGGAGAACATGGCGTTCGCGATCGGCGCCAAGCGGATCCCCAGCATGTGGAAGGCCCTGGCCGCGGTCGGCGAGGGCGCCTGGCGGGACGCGACCGACATGGAAAACGCGCAGGTCGCCGTGTCCCCGTACCGGCCCGCGGACTGGCCCGCAGACACGGTCTTGCTCATCCGGCGGGTCAACCTGGACCCGGATCAGGTCTCCGCCGACCCCCGGTCGCGGCGCCGCCGCACTCTTCACCCCGATCAGCGGGCCATGCTGTTCCCCGAGCTGGAGCAGCAGCCGGTCATCTACGCCTACAGCTTCATCTGCACCAACCTGGATGTGTCCACCCCGGCCAAGGCCGCCGCGGCCGAGCGCTGGTACCGGCACCGGACCAGTGCGGAGAACATCTTCCGCGATTCCAAGCACGACGCCGCGCTGCGGCACCTGCCCGCCGGTTATGAGCAGGTCAACACCGCGTGGATGTGGGCCTCGCTGATTTCGCCGCGGCCATCGCCGCCTGGCTGCACCAGCTCACGGGGCTCATCTCCGGCGGCGAGCTGCTCGAGGGGCACGGCACCCGCGGCGGCAAGGCGATGATCGCCACCTTGCGGCGGGTCCTGATCGCTGTCCCGGCCCGGCTGGTCCGCCACGGCGGGCAGCTTCTCATGCGGCTGGCCCCCGGCGAGCACCTGCTGCCCGGCATCCTGGCCGCCATCCGGGCCCTGCCAGCCCCCGCCGGCTAGCCGCCGCAGGCCAGCACCACCGCCCGCCACGCCTTCGCAGGCACCCGTCCCAGGAAACGGCCGCCAGGGCCCGCACCATCGAAAGGCTCCGAACCGGCGAACCCGGCGCGACAGCTGGCGGACCGATTTGAGCAGCGGCTCGCCGTGGCGCGCGGCCTCGTCCTTGCGCGAGGGCCGCAGCAGGGTGATCCCGCGGCCGGCCAGGTCGGCTTCGGTCGGCCGCCCGGCGAAGCCCTTGTCGGTGATCAGGACCAGGCCGGGCCGGGCGGCGGCGAGCTGGGGCTCGACGTCGAGCATGGCGGCCAGGACCTCCCGCTCCCTGACTTTCGGGTCGGCCAGTGCCCACAGGACCGGCATCCCGGCCGGGGTGCAGATCAGATACAGCCGCAGCCCCCAGAACCAGCGCGAATGAGAGGCGCAGTAGCCGTAGTTCGCCCACCCGGCCATCTGCGAGCGCTTCACCGTGGGGCGCGAGCGGCCGCATTCCACCGGCGTGGAGTCGGCGATCCAGACGTTGTCGAACCAGAAGTCGCTGTCGGCGGCCAGGTCCGGGATCACCTGCTTGACCAGCGGCAGCGCCGCGCGCAGCCGCTTGTTATAGCCGGGCTGGTGCGGCAGGTAGGGGAAGGCGCCGCGCAGGTGGCAGATCGCGAAACGGATCCACCGGTGCTCGCTGCGGAAGCCCAGCAGAGCCTGCGCGACCGCCAGGCACACCAGCTCGGACTGGCTCAGCCGCACCGGGCGGCCGGGCCGGCGATCTTTCACCAGCATGTCGTCGATCTTGACGTACAGTGCCGTCACGAGGGTGTCCAGATCAGCGTCCACGAGGGCCTCCAGGCTCAGCGTCGGGTTAGCAACGCTGATCTTGGGCGCCCTCGCCCGCTTCGTCACGTAACGACACACCCTGATCAATAAGGAATCACTCGTCTAGTCGCCGCATAGCCCAGGGTGATGGCCGAGAGCCTCGAACATCGGGTTCTGGCGGCGGCGAAGGCCGCGCTCGACCAAACCCGATACGTCGCGCCGATCGACGTGCTAACCAGACTTGGCTGGTTGCGTGCAGAACACGCCGAAGCCTGGCGGCGCGGCCGCGTCCCTTACCTTGAGCAGGCCACCGTAGCAAGCCTCGGGACCGCACGCACTGGGTCCCAGCCGATCCAGGGTCAGCCAAACAACGCCAGAAGGACCGGCCAGACGGCCGGCGCGCTACCAGGGGTATTCCGCCGACAGCTGCAGCCGGCCCTGCAGCGGCTGGGTGATCGCGCGGGATTCGGCGGCCGTTACCCGGTACAGCTCCGCGATAGCGTCGTGGGTGATCCCAGCCTCGCCAGCGCGGTAGCCGACCATACGGTGGATGGCGGCGGCCAGCACGCTTGGCCGGTGCGCGGCCAGAAGCTGCGGACCGTCACTTATCCGCCACCACGCCGCCAGGCAGCGCAGGGTGAGCGGGAGGCCATGCGCCCGGGGGACCTTCCGCCACAATCGGATCGCCACCGCGTCCAGATCGCAGTCCGGCTCCTGGAAGTCCCCGAATATACGCGCTGCGGGCGCGGCGAACAGCCGGCTGGATGATGGCAGCCGGGCCCACACCCAGCTTTCGAACGGCAGCACCGCGGCGATCAGCCGGGTGCTCGGTTGCCAGCGCAACAGATAGTTGTACCGTGACTGGCCAGCATCCAGGAACCCGCAGGTGCCAGCGAGATCGCCACTGCGGGGTGTTGACGTTGCTGAGGTGAGGCTTTGCGGGCGCTCGCCTGGCGCCATGCCGATCGCCGTGGGTGGCCCGAAGGCGCCGTACAGCCGGAGGACTGCAGCGGCGGGCGAGTCCGGGACGCACAGCCTCCGGAGGACCCGCAGATCTCCGCGGCCGGTCACTGACCAGAACTCCATCGCCACCCTGTCACCCATCCGGCTCAGCGCCTGCGGGCTGAGTGGTCTGGGCGGCGCGGAGGCCGCGGCTCTGGGTGCGCTGGGCCCGGGCTTCGATCGCGCTGCCTTGGCCGCCGCGCCTGCTGCCCGGGCTCTGTCCTGCGCCGGGCCCACGCCGTTCCCCGCAGCGCCTTCTGCCGAGCCCAGACCCGGTCTCTTCCCCGGGCTGCGAGTGGAAGCGGGGGCCGCGGCCGTGGATGTGGGTGCGGGAGAAGACTGCGCTGCTGATGTGCCCGCCGCCGCTTTGGTTATACAGCGGACACAGCCAAGGTGGGTCTTGGCGGCGACCAGCGGCCATTCCCCAGCGTCTGCTCCACAGGTGGGACAGCCCAGCGGCGCGAAAACGCCGGCCGGCTGCAGCCATTCCAGCACCAGCGGAAAGCGCCGCGCGCCCCGGAGCACGTCGACTGGGAGACGCAGGGCGGGGACGTGCAGCAGGTGCAGCCGGTGCGGGCGGATGTCATACCGTGGCGTGTACTTCTCCTCGATCTCGGCAACCCGGCGTTTCTCTTCCGCCCGGAGGCTTTCCATCCGCGCTGTCATCATGGCCTGCCGGTCCGGGGCAGCGTTTGCCTGGCGCCTGGCCAGCGAGGCGAGCGCTTCTGCGTAATATTTCTGTGCCCTCGCGCGTTCCGTGTCCGCGGCCACCCGGACCGACCCATCCGCAAGCACCCGACACCGGCCGGCCGCCGTCAGGTCGAGCAGCCGGTGCGTTGCGGCGAGAGCCGCCGGGAGCGCCCCCAGATCCGGCATAGCAGCGACGGGTGAGCCATCTGTCGCAGACCGCCGCATCCGCTCGGCGGCCAACTCCGGCAGTTCGAGCCGGGAATGGACGTCCATCCAGCATTCCGCCCGTTCATGGAACTGGTCATCCGCGGATGCCGTGTACGTGATCATCGCGCCGGCCCGGAGCACCTGCCGCAGGCTCGGCTCTGCAGGCCCGCTGGCATCGATCCGGCCGTGATCAACCGGGAACGCTTCGCGCGCCCGTTCCAGGAGCCGTCCGTCGTCGGGCGGACGCGCGGCGGGGGCAGGAAGCTGAAGCACCCCGGCATCGTCGGCCGACAGGACATCCTCCGCCGCTGCCATCAGCAGCGGGTGACCAGGCCCGAGCAGTGCCACCCCGTCCTCGCGGGCGACATCTGCGTGCTCGGTGACGGCGAACTCTTCCGGCAGCTCCATCTTCCGCTGCAGCTGCGGCGGGACCATGACCAGCGCGGTGTCGCCTGACCTTTCCCACAGCCCGCCCCGGGACTCGACGTAATCCAGCCAGAACGCCAGCCCGCCGTCCGCCGTCACCTGGGACTCACTCCTGCCCGATCAGCTCATCGTTAGCTGAGCGATGCTGGAGGTACGCCGTCCTAGCCCGAGCCAGGTTCTCCCCAATCTCCGCTAGCCTGCCAGCGAACTCGGCGTCGTCGCGGGATTCGACATAGGCCTCGAACACCGAGGCCTCGAAGTCGAAGTCATCGTCGATCCTGCCCAGGATCATGTCAAGCTCCCCGACCACAAGCTCGAACAGGTTGATCTTGGCTTCGAGCACGTGCAAGATTCGCTGCTCGATGGTGCCACTCGCGACGAGATTGGCCAGGACCACATCCCGCTTCTGGCCGATCCGGTGCAGCCGGCCAAGCCGCTGCTCGATCTGCATCGGGTTCCAAGGCAGGTCGACGTTGATCATCCTGTGGCAGAACTGGAGATTACGCCCCTCGCCCGCCGACTCCGTACTCAGCAGGACATCAACCTCGTCGCGGAAGGCCGAGATCGCTTTCTCCTTGTCATGGCGGGCCAGGCTCCCGTGGTATATGGCAGCCGGGATACCCTCGCGGCCCAGTTCGCTGGCGAGGGCATCGAGGGTCAGCCGGAAGGCGGTGAACACGAGCACCTTTTCTCCCGCGGCAGCGCGCAGCCGGGCGACAAGCTCGGCCACCTTGCTCATGCTGGTGATTGCGCCCGCCTGACCGCCGAGATCTTCCCATCCCACTTTGACGAGGGTCGGTGCTGCGGCGACCGGACTTGAGCCAGCCAGCCTGGCCAGGCTCCGCAAGCTCAGCCGACGCGATGGCGGGGCATCTCGGGCCTCCTGCCTGATCCGCGTCGCGATCCCCGAATACAGCTCGGCTTCCGCACGGGAGTGCGCCACAAGCACTGTCTCGGCGAGACGCTGCGGCAGCATCACGCTTACCTCGCTGCGGCGGTGACGAATCATCACCTCCCTGGTCCGGGTGCGTAGTTCGGTGACATTGCGCGGCGCGTCCGACTCACCAGGCCCGTGCTGCGCGCGGAATTGCGCAGGCGTGCCCAGCAGCCCGGGGGCGACCAGGCTGACCAGCTCGTACAGATCCTGGAGCCGGTTTTCCACTGGAGTAGCCGTGAGCAGGAGCAGATACCGGGCGCTCAACGCCCGCGCCAGCCGGCCGGACGCACTGCGCGGATTGCGCAGCCGGTGAGCCTCGTCGGCGATGATCACATCCCACGGCCGCTCCGTCAGCATCGACGTGAGCGGCTCGCGACGCGCGGCGGCTAGCGACGCGATCACCACCGGGTGATCGCGTCCAGCGTCCACAGCCGTCTTGCCGGCCATCACGGTCGGCAGGGCGAACTTGCGTTCCAGCTCCTCCCGCCACTGCTCGGCCAGGCCTGCCGGGACGATCACGAGAGCCCGGTCGGCTAGGCCGCGCATCCGCAACTCCGACATCACCAGCCCGGCCTCGATCGTCTTGCCGAGCCCGACCTCATCTGCGAGAATCGCCCGGCCCCGCATCCTGCGCAGTACTGTCTGCGCCGTCTGCCACTGGTAGTCGAACGGCTCGAAGCCCAGCCGTGCCTCGGACAGGAAGGTGTCGAAACCAGGCCTGCGCCAGACCTCCACAGCGGCCTCGACCAAGCGGGTGCGCTCTCCATCGACTGCCGCACCTTTTCGCAGCGCGCCGAGGAGGTACAGGTACGGAGCGAGAGCCGGGGACAGCTCATCCAACGACAGCGGAGCGGCCGACGTCATGCAGGGCAGGTTACCGGAGCCGACCGACAGAGATTGGGCAATGCCGAGCGCTCGTCTGTGCGTCATCTGGATGGCCGATGGCGTCGCCGCGCCGCCACAACCTCGGCGACGGCGGTGGCCATCAGGCACTCGGGGCCGGGCCTCGAGCCGGACCGCTTGGCACGCCGTCGCCCCGGCAACGACCAACCCACAGGGGCGCTGGTGGCTAGTGATGCCGCCGACCATCGTGACAAGCGGCCGCCATGCGAGCTGGGCTCCCATGGGTCAAGTATCCGAACACGTAGTTTGGTTCGTAGTCGCCCGGACCGGGCATGGGGCGCAGGTTTCAATCGGCGGCTGGCCGGGCAGGCGAACGTGCAGGTAGCCACCGGGAAGCGCGAACAGGCTCCGCCAGTTGCACGCCTTGCTAGTCGCGGCGGGCGCTGACCTTCGGGGCTGTGCCCGGTCAGCGGCGGGGGGATCGCCTGGAACCAGCGGGCCTGGCTGGCCGGGGCTGCTGAAGCCCGCACCCGGGGGGCCACATGGACGCTGAAGATGTCCGGGCCGCACCAAGCCGCCCGCGCCGCAATGGGCGCGGAAGGGAAATTCAGCTACCAATCGCGCTTGGCATTGTCGGCATAGTTCTAGTCGATGTAGCGCTGCTTGGCCTGCAGGGATCCTTCTCCCTGACGATTGCCCAACCGCCTTACGGCAATCTCACTGTGCACTGTGGAACCCTCGCGAATGCAACGAAGAGCGTGCCTACGGTCCGACTTAGTAACGAAAGCGGCAAAAAGCTCAGGTCGATGGGATCCCCGTCGGAGTTCGTGGTCGCGCTAGAGCAACTGAAGAATTCCTGCAGGACCGGAGGGCTATTGCGCCTCGACGGTTCCATCACCGTGGGGATCCTGGGTCTGGCTGCGGTCCTTGCCGGCTTCGTGGCAATCGGCAGGAACAGGGCTGGGGCACCGCCTTCGAGTCCTGAGCCTCCGTCATCCGCGTGATGTCATTTCGATCTGGTGGGCAACTGCAGACCCGGCGCGGACCAGGTCTCGGGCGAGTCATCAGGATCCTGCCCCATGCCCCCGCCCTCATTGAACACCCATGGCCCATAGACCGTCTTCTTTGAACGTCGATGGGCCATAGCTGTTGGCCTACCGGCGATCCCTGGGGCAGGCGCGGTCCTTGGCGACGGTCAGCACGGCTGTGGTGGCCGCGATGTGGGCAGAGGCGATAATGCCCTCGTGGCCAGGACAGCTGCCGACGCCGTGCGGCGGATTGGCATCAGGCTTGCTGCGTTGGCGCAGGATGGGCTGGCCTACGCCGCTGACGACTACGACCTTGACCGGTACCGGCAGGTGGGCGGGCTGGCGGCCGACCTGCTATCGGTGCTGAGCGGTCGGCCCGCTGAGGAGCTCAGTGCGGAGCTTGGCCGTGATTCGGGCTATGCCACGCCGAAGATCGACGTGCGCGGTGCGATTTTCGACGATCACGAACGCGTCTTGCTTATGCGCGAAAAGACGGACGGCCTGTGGTCGCTGCCGGGTGGCTGGGCCGATCCGGGGGACGCGCCGTCTACGGCCGTCACTCGGGAGATTCTCGAGGAGACCGGGTATCACGCATCGGCGGTCAAGCTCATCGCCTGCTGGGACCGTGAGCTCCAGGCCAATCCGCCGCCCCTGCCGGTACACGTCTACAAGCTGTTCTTTCTGTGCCGCTGCGACGGCGCCGTGCAGCCGCCGTCGGCATTGGAGACGCTCGGCGTGGGCTGGTTCGACGTGCACGCGCTGCCGCCGCTGTCGCTCGGCCGTGTCAATTACCGCCAGCTCGAACGAGCGCTGGCACATCATCGTGACCCTTCCCTGCCCAGTGAGTTCGACTAGCGCAGATCGAACGGGGCCGCGCGGCATTGCCGGTAAGTTGCGCTCGTGCGCCATCCGAAGGCAGCGGACCTCCAGCTCGAGCACAAGGACCTCGTGCTCACCGGCCAGCTACTGGTAGAACGCCGCTGGGGGCAGCCCTGCCTGGCGTACTCCGTGTGCATCCAGCCTGGGGCTGACGCGAGGGCCGGTCTGTCCGGTATCCAGGAATGCGTGCTCACCCTCGAGCCCTCGCTCCTGCGAGTCCCGGAGCAAGCGCTCCACGCTAACCTCGCGTGGCTGCTGCCAGTGCATCAGGAATTCGACCGTCCGAAAGATGAGCTGTGGCAGCTGTATGGTGCGGAGTGGATGGCGATCCTTGACCGCATCCTGGGCGCGACTGATAGCATCCGCCTTCGGTTCCGGCACCTGGTGGCCACCGATTCCGCCATCATCGCGGTCGCCGAGGAACCAAACCTCCTCAGTGCTCTCAGGCGCAAGCTGATCCCTGCCCTCTCGATCCCCGGCAGCCTCAGCGCCGGCGAACTGGTCCATACGACCTTGTTCCGGTACGCCAGGCCGCTTCGCGATCCACCGACGCTGATGCGTCGGCTCGCTGCTGGGGTGCACGTCGCTGTAGATGTCCGCGAGGTCCTGGTCGTCCGCGAGCGCATCTTCCCATCCCTGGACTACGAGGTACTGCGCCGCATGTCCCTGGCACCGCCCAGTCCGCTCGAAGCGCGCAGCAACGGGTACGACTAGCGGTTTCGTCTCAGCGTGCTGGGGAGGCAGGATGCTGCTGTCCGCCGGCCGGAACCGATGGCTAGGTAATCTGGGCCTATGAAGGCGGGAGCAGCCCTTGTGCTCAGCGCAGACCCCGCTGAGGCGGGGCGCCGAGCCGTCGGCGAGGCCCGGGCGTTGCTGGGGGGCCTGTCACCCTCGTTCGCGGTGCTGTTCGCCTCCCCCCATTTTCTCGGCTCGGAGGAGGCGCTGGCGGCGGCCGTCGCCGAGGAGACCGGCCCGCTCCCGCTGATCGGCTGCGTCGCGCAGGCGGTGGTAGGCGGAGACCGCGAAGTCGAGTCAGGGCCTGCCGTCTCGCTCTGGCTCGCTGCCGGGCTGGGCCCAGTCGAGACGTTCGCCATGGAGTTCGTCCGGACGCCCAGCGGCGGCGCCTACGGTGGCTACCGGTTCGAGCCAGGCGGGGCGGGCATTCACCTGATGATCTGCGACCCGTTCACGTTCCCGCCCGGTGACCTGCTGGCCCACCTGAACAAGCACCTCCCTGGCACCGTGGTCATAGGCGGGATGGCAAGCGGGGGACTGGCAATGCGGCAGAGCCGGCTCTTCCTCGACGGCCGCGTGCTGTCCCGTGGTGCCGTCGGGGCCCGCCTCGCGGGAGCCGGTGCGGATCTGCTGGTGTCGCAGGGATGCCGGCCAGTCGGTGACCCTTACACCGTCACCCAGGCCGAGGCCAACGTAATCCACGAATTGGGCGGCCGCCCGCCGGTGGCGCGCCTTCAGGAAGGCGCAGCGTGGTGGCGGCGA
>Ga0207646_10007498_pt1 | contig 11074 bp, 12 predicted proteins | sample KBSK5502metaG_FD_184343 | JGI IMG/M metagenome (GOLD analysis project Ga0207646, IMG submission 184343) | Corn, switchgrass and miscanthus rhizosphere microbial communities from Kellogg Biological Station, Michigan, USA - KBS K5-50-2 metaG... | ecosystem: Host-associated > Plants > Roots >...
CAAACCACCGCTCGGTACGAACGGCCAGCGCGTTGAGGCGCCGGTCGTCCGGGGACCAGTCGAATGCCACGTCGTACTCGAGGTAGATGGCACGAAACTCCGGGTCGCCCATGGCGTCGAGCTTGTCGGCGAGCCAGATGGCGGCTTGCTTCGGCGAGGCCGACTGCATCAGGATCCAGCCGTCGCGCTCCGACTGGACGGTGCGCTTGCTCACTCCGAGCTCGGACAGCCGGTCAAGGTAGTCCGCGACGTCTACTGAGACGAACAACCGGTCGCCGGCGCTGAGGCGGGCGATGCGCTCGCGGGTGTGGCGGAGCTCCTTGGCGCGTTCCTGAAGGTTGCGGTCGATTTCGGTTATCGCCGCCGCGAATTGTTCGGGGTTGGCGGCGAGCAGCCATTTGATCCTGGCCAGCGGCACGCCCGCCTCCGCGAGCGTTTTGATCTTGATCAGGTCGATGGCGTGCTGGGCGCTGTAGCGCCGATAGCCTGACGAGTCACGAGGCGGCTCAGCGAGCAGGCCACGCTTGTGGTAATGCCGGACGGCTTTGATCGTGACGCCCGCGTAGCCGGCGAGCTGGCCGATTGTGATCATGCCGCCTGTCACTGGGTGCCGCGGCGGAACGCGGCCTGGGCCCAGAGGTAGGACACCAGCGCGATCGCCGCGCACCAGGCCAGAGCGAGATAGGCGGTCTTGCCGACCGGTGCGCCGGTCAGCAGCGCGCGGAGGCTGTCCACCACCGGGGTGAATGGCTGGTTCGCGGCGAACCACCGCACGCCGGCAGGCATCGAGTCCGCCGGAACGAAAGTGCTGGACAGGAAGGGAAGCAGGAACGACAGGGGCAGGGTTGAGCCGTTCGCGCCGGCGACGCTCTTCGTGACCAGGCCGATGGCCGCGGACAGCCAGGCCAGAGCAAATGAGAACGCCGCGACGATTCCTACGACAGCGAACCAATCCGCGACCGAAGCTTTCGGCCGGAATCCGACCAAGAGCGCCACTCCGGTGACCGCCGTGGTGGCGACAAGCGTGCGCAGGACGCTGCCGCCGACATGACCGGCCAGCAGGGCACCGCGGGTGACGGCCATCGCGCGGATCCGGTCGATAAAGCCACCGCTCATGTCCATGGTTACGTTGATCGCCGTGGGCCCGCAACCCCCCGCCACCGCCATCATGAGGATGCCGGGCACGAGGAAGTCGACATACGGTGCACCTCGCGCCGCGTTGCCGAGCCCGTTGCCGATCGTCCCACCGAGGATGTAGTCGAACAACAAGAGCATTACGACCGGCACGAGTATCGCGCTCACGATCAGCAAGCGGACCAGTCGGAGGCTGTGCTTGATTTCCCGCCCCAGCATGGTGGCGGAGTCCTGGGTGGCGATGGTCAAGGCGCTCATTGGTTCTTCTCCTTGGAAGCATTGCCCGTCACGGCAAAGAACACGTCGTCGAGGTCCGGTGTGTGGATGGACAGGTCCTCCACAGCAAAGTCGTCGCCGAGGCGGGCGAGCACGTCGCGCAGCGATCGGATGCCGCCCTCGTTCGGCACCCGGAGTACCAGCTCATCGTCGTCGCGCGTGCCTTCCGGTAGTACTCGCGCAGCCTCGGCGAGCGAGGCAACTTCGGCGAAGCGCAGCCGGATGTGCGCGCCAGGGATGCGCCGTTTCAGTTCTTCCGGCGTGCCCTCGGCGACGATGCGGCCGTGGTCCAGCACCGCGATGCGGTCGGCGAGGTGGTCGGCCTCTTCGAGGTACTGGGTGGTCAGCAAGATGGTGACGCCCTCGCGAACAAGCTCGCTGATGATCTGCCACATCGTTTGGCGGCTCCGTGGGTCAAGGCCCGTCGTCGGCTCATCGAGGAAGATCAGCCGTGGCCGCCCCATCAGAGTCATTGCGAGGTCGAGCCGCCGCTTCATCCCACCCGAGTAGGTAGCCGGCGTCTGGCGCGCCGCCTCGACGAGGTCGAAGCGCGCCAGCATTTCGGAGGCCCGCGTCCGTCGCTCGGTCGCGGGCAGGTGCAGCAGGCGCCCCATGAGGAGCAAGTTCTCTTCGCCTGTCAGCAGGTCGTCGACTGCTGAGAACTGCCCGGTGACCCCGATCACGCCGCGCACCGCGCCGGCCTGGCCGCGAAGGTCGTATCCCATGACGGTGGCCGTGCCCGCCTCCGCCGGGATCAGTGTGGACAGGATCCGGACGATGGTTGTCTTGCCGGCGCCGTTGGGTCCGAGCAGTGCGAAGACCTCGCCTTCGCCGATAGTGAGGTCGACGCCGTCGAGCACGACCTTCTGCCCGTACGTCTTCCGCAGGCCGCTCACGGAAACCGCATCGCGTGTCGCGTCTCTGGTCATTGCGTTCATGCGGCACATGCTCCAACCTTGACCTTAGGTCAATGTCAAGCCCGCATTTGTAACTTTCCTGATCTGGCATCTTCTTCGGAGTGACACGCAAGGTCGAACCCGCAGCGAGTCTGTCCGAGCGACTCTTGCGCGGAGGCATAAAGCGCGACGCCGACCCCGTCATCACGTGGATCCGTCTGCACGAGGTCGAGGGTCGGCACGCGACGGTCATCGACCTGTACAGGTTGGTCAGCGAGCCTAGAGGGTTGGAGCCGCACGAATTGCCACTCGAGGAGCGGAAGCGGCTGTCGCGAGCGATCGCGCCCAGTTTCTGGCCCGGATTCCAGGTGACTGATGGGAGCGAACGCTTCGACCCGATCAAGCTCGCCGCGTACGACAAGGAGTGGCCGGCCAGGTTCGCCTCGTGGAGGCGCCTCATATCCCATTCCCTCGAGGGAGTCGCTCTGCGGATCGAACATGTCGGCTCGACGTCCGTGCCCCGACTGGCGGCCAAGCCGATCGTCGATGTACAGGTCAGCGTGGCGGATTTGTCTGACGAGCGGGCTTACGTCCCGCAACTGGAGCGGCTTGGAGTCCAACTGCGCAGCCGAGACGACTTGCACCGGTTCTTCCGGCCGTTTGCGGAGCGGCGGAGAGACGTGCACGTCCACGTGTGCCTGGTGAATTCGCCCTGGGAGCGCGAGCACCTGCTGTTTCGCGACTACCTGCGAGTAAATCGGGCGGCGCGCGAGGCCTATGTCACAGCGAAGCGGGAGGCGTCTCGGGTATGGAGTGACGACGGGTGGGCTTACACAGATGCCAAGTCCGAGGTGATCCTGAAGCTCCTGGACGAGGCCGAGCGTTGGGCATCAGACATGGATTGGAGGCCATAAGCGCGATGATCGCCCGCCCCTGAGCGAGTTTCTTATTCGAGTGTTTGAGCGACCACCCGTCGCAGGACCTTCGCGAACGCTCTGTCGAAATCGGGCCGCGCTTCGGCCGGGAGCGCATCCCGCTGCCGGGTCCATGCGATCGCGTGCACAAACCAGCCGACGCGCATCGCGATATCGAAAGTCTCTTCGAGTCCGCTCCCCCACGGCTCGACGTAGGCGTCGCGCAGCCGGCTGAACCAGGGGTCATCCGGACCAAGTCCGTTGAACTCCTCGAGAAACCGGAACGTCTCCAGCAAAGAGAAAAAGGGATGAGCGATCGACGAGTCTCCCCAATCCACGACGCGGAACCGCCCGTCGTGTGCGTAGAGGTTCGCCATGTGGAGGTCGTCGTGCTGGATCGACTCCTCGATTCCGAGCTCAGCCAACGCTTCGCAGAGCTCGGTGAAGCGCGGCGCGTAATCCCGCAGACGGTTGACGTCATCTATCGCGAGAGGGAGCTCGCTCGCGAGCAAACACTCATAGCCCGCCGGCAGCGCTCCCATGCGCAGGTCCGGCACGCCGTGGGCGATGTGATGGACGGCGTATGCGGATTCTCCTTTCTGCAGCTCGGCATACGACGGCAATGCCTCGAGCCAGGCCTCGGGCGGATTTCCGCGCTCCCTGACCGCAATGCCGGCGTCGCCGAGTAGAAGCCAACGCCGCGGTTCGTCCACGGCCAGCACTTCGGTAACGCGGTCGGGCCATCGCGCGTAGAGCTCAGCGGTCAGCCGCGGCTCGAACGCTTGAACTTGCGCGCAGGCCTTGAACCATGTCACCCCTCCAGCGACCGGCACGCGCAACACTGTCGCCCACGGCCGCTCGTGTACCGCCTCGATGGCGCCGACCGGCTTGACGTGCTTGCGGATCCACTCTTCGGCATCAGCGTTGTCCAAAGAGTTCAAAAGTAGCGGTATGGGGTGGCTAGCGGGACTTGAACCCGCGACACCCAGATCCACAATATGCCGGGGTTATGCGCTGTAGCTCCGGGTCGGATTGTACTGGGCAGTGCCTCGGAGATATGGACGATATGGAGTGTCGAGAGTCTGCGTCGCTGTGACCGTTGCCGCGGAGCGCGGCGGCACTCGCGGCAGAGTAGGCCGGTTTACCGGCGGTGGAGGTCGGGCCACGTCTGGAGGAGAACGCCGATGTTGCGCTTGGGGGTTCTCCCTGTCAGAGGAACCTCGGCCCCACATCGAAGTGCCTGCCGCGAGCGCTGCTTTAGGAATGCGCTTGCCACGAGACTAGCCGACGGAGTCGATGTCTCGGTTACTACCTAGCATTTCCGGTGACCCACCGCGCGAGTTCGGTCGTCGCGTCCTTCAGCGTAGCGGTAGCCGCTTCGAGATTATCCGCAGTCTTCAGCCGCTGGTCGCGGTCTGTCCCAGGCGCATCCATGAATGCCTTCCTCGCTGCGAGGAAATCCTCATCAGCGGCTCGGTACTTCTTTTGCGCTTCTTCCAGACTATTTGCCATGCGCCGACATTACTCACCCGAGCCCCGTGTTTCAAGAGCGTTCGATCGTCTATTTAACTCCTCGTCGCAGCAGACCTCGATGAATCGCTGCACAAGAGCCTTAGCATCGTCGCGCGCCTGCTGCACCTCGGCTGCATCAGCCCCGACCGTCTCCCCAGATGTTGCATGCCGGAGGTCGAGTACCGGCTGATTTGCTAGCTTCTTGATGTGCATGAAGCGTGCCTTCTCGACACTTAACGCGGTCGCCAGCTTGGCCTCAGACCCTCCGAAGTACCCTTCAAGCAATTCGACCAGCTTGTAGAGGTCCTGCATGGCCCGCTGGGGTGGGCGTGTGGCCGAAGTGCCATTCTCGTAGTAAACGATCGCCCGTTGGATATTGATGTTGCCCTTCATGACTGATGTCCTTAGTGCTGCGAGCGACTCTTGGCGCGCTGCGAGCGCCTTCAAACGATCGCGGGTGTCCCGTCGCAACGTGTTTTCCAGTTCGAAAAGTTGAGCCTCTTCTGGAAGCAGCCACTGCTGTCGATGTCGGGCACGCGTCTCGACAATCTCTGTTACCGCAGCTAGAAGGCTCTTTCTATCGACGCCAGTTGGGACAAGTAAGACGAGGCCGAGGCCAACGGTAATCTCGGCCGCAACCGGGTCACCGATAAGAGTCGTCGCCAGCACGACCGCTTCCGACCTGTCAAAGACTTCCTTCGCTATGCGCCCTGTGTAGCGATTAGCTGCCCGAATCACGTCTTCGAGAGGGTGACCGACCTCCCGAATTTCAATACCCGTTCCGGAGCCAGGGATGAACGGTAGTCCAGACCCAAGGGTAATGGGATAGAGCAGGGCCCTAACCTTCGTAGCTAACCAATAGGTCGTCTCAACCTCTCTGAGGACGGAGTCGTAGCGAGGCCCTTTGCCCCAGATTGTCGAGGCTGGTTGAATCTCTGCGACGAGCAGGCGGCCTGCCTCCAAAAAGCTCTCAAGCTCGTTCGACCGCTGTTCGAGCTGTTCGATCGCCTCGACGGCGATTTGCTCGGTGACCTCTTGGGTTTTTCCAGGCTCGGGGCCTCGATAACCAATGAGTGATTCCCAGTCGAGCCGAGTCACAATCGCCTCGTAGTCCCCGAGATAGTTGGCGCTCTTCAACGGACGGTCGAAGTCTGTACTGAGAATCCTGCCGGCCGTGGTCTTTCCTCCGCCCGTCATTGTCGTCACTTGACTCGGCGAACGACAAGGCTGAACCATCCGGGCTTAGACGGCAGGCATGCACCGTTGAAGCTCAGCCAGAGCCGAAGTCGCAGATCGGTTGAGTAGGATCGGCACTCCCTTGCTCGGCGCGATCTTCAATGCGCAGACCATCGTCATGAAGAGGCCGCCATCAGTAGTGACGACAGCATCACATTGGTGGAGGTAGCAGAGGTGTATCCGATCGACGCTGCTGCCACGATCGGCTGGTTTAGGCTCCTCCTCTTGGCAATACAGGCCCGCGACATAGAGGTAGTTCGCGGGCATGCGTGTTGGGTCAGCCTGAAGCACCCAAAAGCGTTGCCAGTCACGACCATCGTTGGCGAACACTCGGTCGAGGTCAAGGAGTACCGGTAGCCAGTCAGACTCAGCCGACGGGCTCTTCCTATCAAGCAAGAGCAACGTGTAGTCCTGATACATCTGCACCCGCCAGTAGAGTTCCTGGGGTGGCAGAGCATTAAGTGCTTGCTCTAACACAGGGTCGGTTGCGTTAGCCCTGACCTTATTCCCGGTCACGCGGCGAATTTCGCGCCGTTCCTTCTGTAGGCCCTTGTTTTGGGTAAGCACTTCGTCGATTGCACTCAATTGCCCCTGAAGCGCGGGAGACGATTCGATCGCCGCTGCGGTGGGGTCTTTCTCTACGACCGCCCAAGTGTTGTCAAACCGAAACCTGAGATAACGCTTGCGGTCTTGCTGGCCCATGTATTGCCGTACCCACGATGGTTGGTGGCGTGCGGCTTCGTTAAAAACCTCAATCGCTGCCACTAAGTCCATCGGGGGCTTGGCCCACGCAGCGAGTCGCAGCATTAGCCGAATTCGTTCAGCTCGCTGATCGCGTGATGGGATCGAGATCGCCTCGCCAAGATTCGCCTCGTCAGACGCCACGAGTCCCCAGCCGTTTGACCTGAGCCATCGCCGGATCGCCGCGACTTCGCCCGGGGCCCGCTCCTCGCAGGCTTGGATATACGCGTAGACGCTGCTGTCGAAGTAGACACGCCGCCTGCTTTGGTTACCTGTCCGAGCGCGTGGATTCGCTTTCAACCTTCGGCCGCGACCCGTTGTTCTACGCACCTGCTTGCCCGGTGCCTGAGACTAATCGCAAACACAACGGCCCCGGTCATTCCCTGGGCCGATGGCTGTCTTGGGCTACCGACTTCGTTTGGCCGCTGAAATGGCTGGCGTCTTGTCAGCTTGTCGCGGGTGGAACGTGTAGGTGACTCCGTCAAGCACAAACTCATGGCGCAACGCACTTAGGGCATGCAACAGACGCTCGCGTCGAGCACGAGACATCGACCTCATCTGGGACGCTCCTCTCAATGCGCTCGGCGGCCTTAACGCCGGGCGCAGGCCTTGCGACCTGACGCGAACCTTAGACAGCCTTGCGCCTTAGCGCGACGACGAATCGTCGAATCTTTGTATGGAATGCGCCAGGCGAATTTCTAGTGCGGTCGGCCACTCGCTCTCCCGCCCGCGCCCTTCGTTCGCGACAGCGCCTACCCTTGCGTGGTGGCCGGGACAACCTTCAACGCGGTCGCGGCTACCGGCATCGTCACGCGAGCAAGCACTGGTCACGTCGTGCTTGGTACTTGTACTTCATATGTCAGACCTGACTTTGCGTTGACGGCCGCACACTGTGTTGACAACATCCCCGCCGACGACATCCATGTCTTCTTCTTTTCGAGGGGCGGGCAAATGAAAACAGTCGATAGCCTCACCGCCCACGGCAATGCTGACCTATGTGCTCTCAAGCTGCATCCGGGCCCGAACGATGACCTTTCGGGCCACCCCTCGAACGCCTTTTGGAATTGCGTATCTCCCGGTTTGGGCGAAGACTTCATGATGTTCGGTTACCCAGTCGAGGGTTATCCGGCGGTAGGGCCATTCCTTGCACAGGAATCGGCTCGTCTGATCAAAGGCCACTATCAGCGCTTCTCGCAATTCGGTGTCCCAGGTGGTTACCAGTTCCTCGCGGGCGAGATGAACACTCCTGCCCTACCCGGGATGAGCGGTGGGCCACTCTTCCGCCCGCAGGCCCATCCGATACTTACTGGAATCGTGGCAGGCACGGTTGAAAAGACCGTAACGGCCTACAGCCACACGGAAGTCAAGAACGGCATTGAGACATACAGCGAGAAGGTGGATCGCATCACCGCATACGGAATCGCGTTGATACTTGAGCCGCTGAAATCATGGCTTGACCAAGAGATCGCCCTAATACGATGACCCTGCGTCGGATCATCGGAAGTCCTTACCTCCAGCTTGGCGGGCCGCTAGTCGTGGCCGGGGTTGGTGAGCTATTGCGCCAGCGTGGCGTTTCGCTCGGCGTCTTTCTCATCGTCATTGGGCTAGTGATCTTCGCGCTGGCGGGTCTCGAACAGTTGCGCCTGCGGCTCACGTTCCGGCGGGGCCCCCTCGGGTTTGATATCTACTTCAGGTGGCGCGCCGACTCATCCCGTGCCGCTATGCCGGTGCCAGTTTCGACAACTTCTGACGCTCCCGCGCTAATCGCGAAGTCGCCCACCATGATTGCTCGCCCTTTGGGACTGGGACAGCCGATCGCCTCCGACATCGAGGTCACGATCCTTGGGCATGAGTGGTACAGCGATCCGGCCGGAAAGCAAATCCTGAAGGTTCGGATTCGCATTCACAATACGCACCAAGCGGCGACGCGAACCATCGCGCAGCATTGGTTTCGGTTTGCGGGCTACGCGAAAGGGATCGGGGAAAGGCTCTCGCTACAGAACCCGGGCGTCTCGCAATGGGTAGGCCCGGTCAAAACGGGCGAGACTCTAGAGGGGGACATCTATACGACGTTGCCGAGTGCGCCGAACCCCGGCCCCAACTTTGACCTTTACATTCAGGACGAGCTGGGTCACGAGGCACGCGCGAAAAAGGAATAGATGGCAGGACGGTCGCTACCTGCGGGCGTCAGGCTAGATTCGTGGCCGTGCTACTCAGTCTCGTCGATGCGCTTTCGGCGGACTGATTCGTTATGCATCGAGAAATGATCGGGATGCGCGGTCGCTACCTCCACTACGGCGGCGTGTGCTGACAAGCTTGCGAGTTCCCGAACAAGCTCTTCAGCCACACGCGGGTCGTACTGTTCGGCTACCCAACCCACGATGCACCCGTAGACCTCAATAAGCTACTGTAGCCGGGCCTAGGGTGTCTCGGGGAGTTGAAAGGGTGGCTAGCGGGACTTGAACCCGCGACACCCAGATCCACAATCTGGTGCTCTGCCATGCTGAGCTATAGCCACCACGGTGCGGGCCAGGAGATCGTCGCGGCCCTGTAGGGAACCCGATTTTACCCGTACTCGTGGTGGACAATTAGGAGCGATGGCAACTCCAGCCGAGTTCGACCAGATGATCAAGTCGGGCGAGCTGATCGAGTCCCGGCGCGAGATGACGCCGGAATACCTACGGGAGCTCAAGCACACGCTGATCGTGTCCGGCGACACCGAGCTCATCTCGGCGCCGGCCTACTACCTGGCCGCCAAGCGGGCGCCCTCCATCAACGCCTTCATGACCGGCATCGCAATCATCCAGGACGAGCTCGCGCACGCCCATATCGCGTACCACATCCTCGAGGAGCTCGGTGAGGACCAGGAGAAGCTGATCTTCAGCCGTGATCCGAAGAGTTTCCGCTACCCCTACGCCTTCGACGTCCCGCTGGACAGCTGGACGGAGCTCGTGGTCGCCAACGGCATGTACGACCAGGCAGGCTTCTGCCTGCTGGGCGACATCCACGAGAAGTGCTCGTACGGTCCGTGGAAGCGCGGCTTGAACAAGGTGATGGCGGAGGAGAACTTCCACCTTCGCAACGGCCGGACCTGGATGAAGCGCATCAGCGCCGCGGGCGGCTCGGCGAAAGATGAGCTGCAGCGCGCGGTGGATTGGATGTTCCCGCTGAGTGTCGAGTGGTTTGGGCTGCCGGACGACTTGAAGATGCATTCGACGCAGCTCGAGTACCGCCTGAAGGGCCTGACCAACGACCAGCTGCGCCAGTGGTGGCTGTCGACCGTGGTGCCTTATTGCGAGCAGATCGGGATCAAGGTGCCGGCGCACAAAGAGACTCGCGACGGCAAGGACGTGTGGGAGCTCGACTATCCGTTCCCGTGCGAGTTCGATGCCGAAGAGAAGCGGTGGGATTTCAAGCAGCCGATCACGTGGGATGACGTACTGGTGCGCTGGCGGAATCGCGGGCCGCGCAACGCCGAGATGGTCGCGATGTTCCAGGAAGAGTTCCACAAGTTCCGCAAGACGCATCACAACGGCGAGTCATGAACCAGCGCCTCTGGGCTGCGCTGAGCGAGGTCCAGGACCCCGAGATGCCGATCAACCTGGTCGACCTCGGCGTCATCTACGGAATCGATGAGCGCGACGGCGTGGTCGAGGTCGACCTCACCTTCACCGCGATGGGCTGCCCGGCATCCGACTTCATCCTCGAGGACGTCCGCGAGCGGCTGCTGCGCGAAGAGGGCGTGCGCGAGGTGCGCGTCAAGGTGGTATGGGACCCGCCGTGGACAAGCGCCCGCATGACGCAGGCCGGCCGCGACGCGCTCGAGGCCTGGGGCCTGGCGGTGTGACGAACTACAAGAGAGTCAGCGGTGACGCGGTCGAGTACGAGGTGTTCGCGCGCAAGACACGTGGCGAGCCTCTCCACCAAGTAGGCAGTGTGGTCGCACCGGACGACGACCTCGCAGTGGCATATGCGCGCGCAACTTACGACGAAGAGCGATGGATAGAGATGGCGATCGTGCGCAAAGACAACGTCATCGAGCTCTGGCAGCCAGGGGAGTAGTCGGAGGCGCGGCCCTGGACTGCTAGTCCGGTCCGCGCGCCAACCGTTGGTATTCGGTGACCGGCGGGATGGTCAGGATTCGACCGTCATCGCTGCGCACGATCTGCCATGCACCCTCATGGACCATCCAGTGGTGCCGATAGCAAAGAAGCACGAGGTTCGAAAGGTCGGTCGGACCGCCGTGAATCCAGTGCGCCAGGTGGTGGCCAGAGGTGAAGCTCGCCGGCCGGTCGCAACCCGGCCACACGCAGCCCTGGTCGCGCACCCGGAGCGCCTTGCGCTGCGGACCCGAGATCACTCGCT